>Ga0056903_1000789_pt1 | contig 12950 bp, 13 predicted proteins | sample EBPBio142005_DNA_FD_55025 | JGI IMG/M metagenome (GOLD analysis project Ga0056903, IMG submission 55025) | Wastewater treatment Type I Accumulibacter community from EBPR Bioreactor in Madison, WI, USA - Reactor 1_6/14/2005_ DNA | ecosystem: Engineered > Bioreactor > EBPR > Anaerobic-Aerobic >...
AATTCAGCAATTCAGCAATTCAGCAATTCAGCAATTCAGCAATTCAGCAATTCAGCAATTCAGCAATTCAGCAATTCAGCAATTCAGCAATTCAGCAATTCGCTAGTCTGCCTGAATCTTCTGTTCGGCACNCTGATATTCGCCGGCGCTTACGGAGTCACTCCCTGGCTAGACACAGCGCGAATTCATTCTTTCTTATCGACCTTTCTGCCCCAAACGGTCTTTGACCGGCACTAAGCCAGCACCGATCCTGACGCCTGCGGCACATTTCTAAGCCGCGTTTCCCAAGGGAATCAGCGTAGGAGAGATTGGAGGCGGGGCTATGCAAGGTACGAATGTGCTGTTCGGTCAGATAGCCGTGGTATTCGGCATCGTGATCGCGGGTGTGTGGGGCGCCACACAATGGACGGCAGCAGCCCTTGGCTATCAGGTACGCCTTGGCTCCCCCTGGTTTGATTTCCTCGGCACACCGATCTACCTCCCGTGGAAGCTGTTTGAGTGGTGGTTCTTCTTCGATGCCTACGCGCCACGCGTTTTCGACACGGGCGGTGCCATAGCGGGTGGCAGTGGCTTGCTGGCGGTGGTGGTCGCAGTCTGCATGTCGATCTGGCGCTCTCGTCAATCACGCCTAGTCACGACCTATGGCTCGGCACGCTGGGCAAGTACGGAGGACATTCGCAAAGCCGGCCTTACGCAGCCGATCGGCGTGTTCCTCGGTCAGCACGATGGCAAGTACCTTCGGCATGAAGGCCCGGAACACATCCTCACTTTCGCGCCCACGCGCTCAGGCAAAGGCGTCGGCCTTGTGGTGCCGACGCTGCTTTCTTGGCCTGCATCCGCCGTAGTCCACGACATCAAGGGCGAGAATTGGCAGATCACCGCAGGTTGGCGCTCACGCTACTCACACTGCCTGCTGTTCAATCCGACCGATGCGAAGTCGGCGGCCTACAACCCGCTGCTAGAAGTTCGGCGCGGCGCACATGAAGTGCGTGACGTACAGAACATAGCCGACATTCTGGTCGATCCAGAAGGCGCGCTTGAGAAGCGCAACCATTGGGAGAAGACTTCGCACGCGCTGCTGGTCGGGGCCATCCTGCATGTGCTCTACGCGGGCGAGGACAAGACGCTGCGCGGCGTCGCCAATTTCCTCTCCGATCCGGCCAGCCCCTTCGAGCTGACCTTGCACCGGATGATGACCACACAGCACCTCGTGAACGTGGAAGGTGGTGGCCCGCATCCAGTCGTCGCTTCGGCGGCGCGCGAAGTGCTCAACAAGTCGGACAACGAGCGTTCCGGCGTGTTGAGCACCGCCATGTCGTTCCTGGGCCTCTACCGCGACCCCACGGTGGCCGAAGTCACCTCGCGCTGCGACTGGCGTATCGCCGACCTGATCGCGTCCGAGCATCCGGTGTCGCTTTATCTGGTAGTGCCACCTTCGGATATTTCGCGGACGAAACCGCTCATTCGCCTGATCCTCAACCAGATCGGCCGACGGCTCACCGAATCGCTCGACGGCAGCGACGGCATCGAACGCCGCCACAAGCTGCTGCTGATGCTCGATGAGTTCCCGGCGCTGGGCCGCCTGGACTTCTTCGAGACGGCGCTTGCNTTCATGGCGGGCTACGGNATCCGCAGTTTTCTTATCGCCCAATCGCTCAACCAGATCGACAAAGCCTACGGCCAGAACCATTCGATTCTGGATAACTGCCATGTCCGCGTGACGTTCGCCACCAACGATGAACGCACTGCGAAACGGATCTCCGAAACGCTTGGCACCGCTACCGAACTGCGCGCGCAGCGCAACTATGCCGGGCACAGATTGGCACCGTGGCTGGGGCACCTCATGGTGTCGCGGCAGGAGACGGCCCGCCCGCTACTGACGCCCGGTGAAGTGATGCAGCTTCCGACTGAGGAAGCTGTGGTGATGGTGTCCAGCGTGGCACCGATCAAGGCCAAGAAGCTGCGCTACTACGCCGACGCGAATTTCAAGAACCGCGTTTTACCGCCGCCTGTGCTCGCGGCCGGGCAATACGCGGACGCGCCACCGGCCCGGCCCGACGACTGGAGCGGCCTATCGATCCCAGCCGTGTCAACGGTCCGGGCTGCGGGCCTGTCCGGCGATGGCACAGGCACCGCCGATGACGGCGGCCCACGCCGACAGCCGGAGCTATCCGAAGTCAGCGAATACAGCCCCGAACCGCTGCTCGCCGGCCATGACCTGACTCTGCTCGATGACGACGACGACCTGCCGCTGCCGCTTCCCGGCCAGCTCGACCCGGCCATGCAGCGCACGGCCCGGCTGGCTTCCCTCGACCCCAACGACGGAATCGACTTATGAGCCAATACCGCCTCAATCTGTTCATTCAGCCCGAGCACGCCAAGCGTCTCGAAGAACTGGCCGCCAAGAAAGGCGTGTCCAAGTCGTCCATTGTCGCGGCGGCGCTCGCGTCGTGGCTATCGCCCGATGCTGGCGACCAGCGCGAGGCGGCCATCGCCAAGCGGCTCGATCGCCTGTCGCGGCAGGCCGAGCGCATGGAGCGCGACCAGAACATCCAGATCGAAACACTGGCGCTGTTCATCCGCTACTTCCTGACCGTCAGCACCCCGATTCCCGAAGCCCATCAGGACGCAGCTCGCGCCCAAGGCAAAGCGCGTTTCGAGCAATTCGTGGAGCGGCTCGGCCGCCACCTGCTGCGTGGCCGCAGCCTGGTGCGCGACGTTGTGGAAGAACTGCACCCAGACCCGGCGCGAATGGATGACGCGGAGGCACTGGCTGAAGCGCAGNAGCGTGCCTCATGAGCGCCATTCCGCAAACCCCGCCCGAACTCTCATCCGCCGCAACCTCTCTGGATCGCCGTATCCAGATGCTGCGCACGGCAATGGGGCCAGTCATCGCCGCTGCGCTGGCCGACCCCGACGTGGTGGAAATCATGCTCAACCCCGACCGCACCCTATGGGTGGATCGGTTGTCATCGGGCCGCATGCCGCTGGGCGTGGAGCTGTCCCAAGACGATGGCGAACGCATCATCCGGCTGGTGGCTGCGCACGTCGGCGCAGAGGTGCATCGCGGGCGGCCGCTGCTGACCGCCGAGCTGCCCGAAACCGGCGAGCGGTTCGAGGGCATCTTGCCGCCCGCAGCGCCCGGCCCAGCCTTCGCGCTGCGCAAGCGCGCCGTGAGCATCATCGGGCTGGATCGCTATGTGGCCGACGGCATCTTGACCACAGGCCAGGCCGAGTTCCTGCGCCGCGCCGTGCGTGAGCGCCAGAACATCCTGATCGCCGGGGCGACGAGCAGCGGCAAAACCACACTCGCCAATGCCTTGCTTGCGGAGATCGCCGCCACGGGCGACCGCGTGCTTGTGCTCGAAGACACCATCGAGCTGCAATGCGCAGCCCGCGACCATGTGCCGCTGCGCACCCGCGCTGGCGTCGTGTCTATGACCGAGCTGGTGCGGGCCACGATGCGCCTGCGCCCCGACCGCGTGATCGTCGGCGAGGTACGCGGCGGCGAAGCCCTGGACTTGGTTAAGGTGTGGGGCACCGGCCACCCCGGCGGCATCGCCACCATCCACGCCGGTTCCGCGCTGGGCGCGCTGCTGCGCCTCGAACAGTTGATTCTTGAAGTGGCGGTGAACCCACCGCGTGCGCTGATCGCCGAGGCGGTCAACGTCGTGATCCACATCGCCGGGCGTGGCCGCAAGCGCCGCGTCGAAAGCATCGCCCGTGTCGTCGGTTTCGACGGCACCGGCTATCGCCTGGCGGACGCGCTGGAAACACCGTTTCCCGAGCTGATGCCGGTTCCTCTCGCAGCCGATGCCGCTGCGCCTTCCTCGTCCCTTGACCTACCTGGAGAACTGCCATGACGCAGATGCACGTTCACGCTTTCCGTAATTCCGTAAATCCGGTTTCAACCATCGCACGCCTGCGGCGGCTGGCCGGCCCCGCGCACCACGGCCTGCTGCTGGCCGCAGTCATGCTGATGACGGCGGGCACGGCGAAGGCATCCGGCTCCTCGATGCCGTGGGAAGGCCCGCTGCAATCCATTCTGGAGTCGATTCAGGGGCCGGTGGCACGCATCGTCGCGGTCATCATCATCATCGCCACGGGCCTCGCGCTCGCCTTCGGCGACACGTCGGGCGGCTTTCGCAAGCTGATCCAGATCGTGTTCGGTTTGAGCATCGCGTTCGCCGCGTCCTCGTTCTTCCTGTCGTTCTTCAGCTTCTCCGGCGGGGCTGTCGTATGAGTGGCCCGGATAGCTTCGCGGCCGGCTTCGAGGTGCCGCTACATCGCTCGCTGACCGAGCCGCTCTTGATGGGCGGCGCACCGCGCACGGTGGCGATTGCCAACGGCACGCTAGCCGCTGCCGTCGGGCTGGGCCTGCAACTCTGGATTCCTGGCGTAGTGCTCTGGATCGTCGGTCACTCGCTGGCCGTGTGGGGCGCGAGGGTCGATCCGCAGTTCATGCAGGTCTTCGCCCGGCACATCAAGCACAAGCCGCTGCTGGACGTGTAGGAGACGCCGCCATGCTTAACCTTGCCGAATACCGCCAGCGGCCCGCCTTGCTGGCCGACTGGCTTCCCTGGGCTGGGCTGATCGCGCCGGGCGTGGTGCTGAACAAGGATGGCTCGTTTCAGCGCACGGCGCGCTTTCGCGGGCCTGATCTGGACAGCGCCACGCAGGGCGAATTGATCGCCACGACGGCACGGCTAAACAACGCGTTGCGCCGGCTGGGTTCGGGCTGGGCGCTGTTCGTGGAAGCCGAGCGCCAGTCGGCCGCGGACTATCCGCATTCCGACTTTCCCGAACCGCTGTCCTGGCTGGTGGACGAAGAACGCCGCGCTGCCTTTGAGGAATCGGGGAACCACTACGAAAGCAGCTATCACCTGACGCTAGCCTATCTGCCGCCGGAGGAATCCCGCGCTCGTGCAGCCAAGCTGCTCTACGAGCACGCGCCGGGCGATGGTGTGGACTGGCGCGGTCGGCTTGACGCCTTCCTGGCAGAAACGGATCGGGTTTTCGACCTGCTCGATGGCGTGATGCCAGAAATCGTCTGGTTGGACGATGCCGCGACGCTGACTTATCTTCACGCCACGGTGTCCACGCGGCGCTACCGGCTGGCCGTGCCCGAGGTGCCTTTCCACCTCGACGCACTGCTGGCCGATTCCGCCCTAGTCGGCGGCCTTGCGCCCATGCTGGGTGACCAGCATCTGCGCGTGGTGTCGGTGCGGGGCTTTCCGACCTCGACCTGGCCGGGCCTGCTGGACGACCTCAATCGCCTGGGCTTTGCCTATCGCTGGAGTACCCGGTTTCTCTGCCTCGATAAAGCCGAGGCGGAAAAGGAGCTGGGCCGCCTGCGTCGCCAGTGGTTTGCGAAACGGAAGAATGTCATTGCGCTANTGCGCGAAACCATCTTCCAGCAGGAATCGCCGCTGGTGGACACGGATGCCAGCAACAAGGCGGCCGACGCGGATGCCGCCTTGCAAGAGCTTGGCAGCGATCAAGTCGCCTTCGGCTACCTCACCGCCACGGTGACGGTGTTCGATGACGACCCTGCCGTAGCCGACGAAAAGCTGCGCATGGTGGAACGTGTCATCCAAGGACGTGGCTTCGTCACCATCCCCGAAACCTTAAATGCAGTCGATGCGTGGCTGTCGTCCATACCAGGCAATGCCTATGCCAACGTGCGCCAGCCCATCGTCTCGACGCTGAATCTGGCGCACATGATGCCGGTGTCCGCCGTGTGGGCTGGGCCGGAGAAAAACGCCCATCTCGACGGCCCGCCGCTGATCGTCACGCGCACGGATGGCGCGACGCCGTTCCGGCTGGTGACGCACATCGGCGACGTGGGGCATACGCTGGTCGCGGGGCCGACGGGCATGGGAAAATCTGTCCTGCTGGCGATGCTCGCCTTGCAGTTCCGCCGCTATGGCGGCTCGCGCATCTTCGCCTTCGACATGGGGCGATCCATGCGGGCGACGGTGCTGGGCCTGGGCGGCGAACACTACGACCTCGGCGCGGACGGCGCCATTGCCTTTCAGCCCTTGGCCCGTATCGACAGCGAAGGCTATCGCACCTGGGCCGCCGAGTGGATCGAAGGCCGCCTGCTGCATGAAGGCGTGACCGTCGGCCCCGACGAGAAAGCCGCCATTTGGTCGGCGCTCGGCAGCCTCGCTGGTGCGCCGGTGGAGCAGCGCACGATGACCGGGCTTTCGGTGCTGCTGCAATCGAACGCGCTGCGGCAGGCATTGTCGCCGTATGTGCTGGGCGGCGCGCACGGCAAGCTACTGGATGCCGACCGCGACCGGCTCGGCAGCGGCGACGTGCAGGGCTTTGAGATGGAAGAGCTAATGCACAGCCCCGCCGCCGTGCAAGCGGTGCTGCGCTACTTGTTCGCCCGCTTCGATGCACGTTTCGACGGTGCTCCCACGCTGCTGATTCTCGATGAAGCCTGGCTATTCCTTGATGAACCGTCCTTCGCGGCACGCATCCGGCAATGGTTGAAAACGCTGCGCAAGAAAAACGTGTCGGTGATCTTCGCCACGCAGTCGCTTGCCGACATCAAGGATTCGACCATCGCGCCCGCGATCATCGAAAGCTGCGCGAGCCGGATTTTCTTGCCCAACCCGCAGGCGACCGAGCCGCAGATTCGCACGATCTACGAGGGCTTTGGCCTCAACAGTCGGCAAATCGAAATCGTCGCCACCGCGCAGCCCAAGCGCGACTACTACTACCAATCGCGCCTGGGCAATCGTCTGTTCGACCTCGACCTGGGGCCAGCCGCGCTCGCCTTCTCGGGCGCATCCACACCGCAAGACCAACGCGACATTGACCGAGTGCTGACGCAGGCCGGCGCTNCCGGCTTCGCCGGTGCGTGGCTACGCCATCGCGGCCTCGATTGGGCCGCCGACCTGCTGCCGTCCTCGCCGTCGGCGGCTTCTTTCCTCGCTACTCAACCCCTGGAGATTTCGCCATGAAGACCCGTGTACTTTCCGTTTCGCTCGCCGCCGCGCTGGCCGGCTCGCTGATGCTCGCTCAGCCAGCGGCGGCGCTCACTTTCGTTGATCCCGTCAACTTGGTGCAGAACACGCTGACTGCCATCCGCACGCTGGAGCAGATCAACAACCAGATCAACCAGCTCCAGAACGAAGCGCAGATGTTGATGAACCAGGCGCGCAACCTGGCGAATCTCGACTTCAACATCGTCAACCGGCTGCGCTCGACGCTCGCCACGACTGAACGCCTGATTGCCGAGGCGCAAGGGCTGGCCTACGACGTGCAGAGCATGGATGCCACGTTCTCGCGCCTGTACCCGGAGCAGTACGCCGCCACCATCAGCGGCGACCGCATGGCACAGGACGCACGCGAACGCTGGAAGAACACGCTCGACGGCCTGCACACCGCGATGCGGATGCAGGCGCAGGTGTCGCAGAACCTGACGCAAGACGAAAGCGCGCTGGCCGACCTCGTGAGCCAAAGCCAATCGGCCACGGGTGCGCTGCAAGCGATGCAGGCAACGAACCAGCTTCTCGCNTTGCAGGCCAAGCAGTCCATCCAGGCCCAGCAGCTCCAGATCACACAAGACAGGGCGGCCTCGCTGGAGCTGGCGCGGCAGGCAGCGGCCACCGAGCGCGCCCGCGAAGTGCGGCGGCGCTTCCTGGGCACCGGCACGCCGTACACACCGCAGTCCGTCAACTTCTACAACAACTGACGGGAGGCGGCCATGCGATGCGTTCCTGTCCTGCTGGCCGTGCTGCTGACCGCATGCGGCCAGCAGCCGGCTGAAGACCTGACCGCCACCTTGGCCGCCGATCCCGTGCGGCTCAAGGCGCTGCGCGCCCAATGCGCAGCCGACCGGCAAACCGCAGGCGAAGACACCTGTCGCGCCGCTGCCGAAGCCTTCCGGCGGCGCTTCTTCACCGGCCAGACTGGGCCGGACGAATACCGGACGCTGGCAGAACTGCCGCCGATTCCGGCGAGTTTCGACACGCCAACCGACGACGCGCCGGAAGGTGATGCGTCGCTCACCGCTGCGGAGGACACGCCATGAACGACGTAACGATCATCGACAGATTCCTCGATACCTTCTCGCGCTACATCGACTCCGGTTTCGGTCTGCTGCAAGGCGAAGTCGCGTTCCTGACGGCCACTCTCATTGTCATCGACATGACCATTGCCGGTCTGTATTGGGCCATGAGCCATGCGACCGGCCAGGGCGAGGACGTGATCGCCAAGCTGCTGCGCAAGGTGCTTTACGTCGGTGCCTTCGCCTACATCATCGGTAACTTCAATTGGCTGTCGAGCATCGTGTTCCGCTCGTTCGCCGGGCTAGGCATCACCGCCACTGGCTCGGCCATAACGATGGAGAACTTCTTGCAGCCGGGTCGGCTTGCCAAGACCGGCATCGACGCCGCTGCGCCGATCCTCGACCAGATCGGTGACATGGCCGGCTTCCCCGAAGTGTTCGTGAACCTCGACCCCATCGTGGTGCTGTTCATCGCTTGGCTGGTGGTGATCCTCTGTTTCTTCGTGCTCGCGGTTCAGCTTTTCATCACGTTGATCGAGTTCAAGCTGACCACGCTTGCCGGCTTCGTCTTGATCCCGTTTGCGCTCTGGAACAAAACCTCGTTCCTCGCGGAAAAGGTGCTCGGCAATGTGGTTTCGTCAGGCATCAAGGTCTTGGTGCTGGCGGTAATCGTCGGCATCGGCTCGGGCCTGTTCGCGGAGTTCCAGGTTCATCCCGACGAGCCTTCCATCGACCATGCGCTTGTCGTGATGCTGGCTTCGCTTGCCTTGCTGGCGCTGGGCATCTTCGGCCCCGGCATCGCCACGGGCCTTGTGTCCGGTGCGCCGCAGCTCGGCGCGGGTGCGATGGCGGGCGCTGCCGTCGGCGCGGTAGGCACGGGTGTTGCCATCGGTGCCGCCGCGACCGGCGTGGGCGGTGCCGTCATGGCGGGCGCACGCATGGCCCCGGCCGCCGCAAAGCTGGCCGGGAGCGGCGCACGCGCCGCCACGTCGGCGGCCAGCAGCGCCAAGTCCGCATTCCAGGCCGGTTCCGCCGCTGCGGGCGGCGGGGCTAAAGGCGCGGCTGCGGGCCTCGGCAATGTCGCCAAGACCGGCGCGCAAGCGGCAGGCCGCCGAGCTGCATCGGGCGCTTCCGCTGCCGGTCAGAAGGTGGCCGACTCCTTCCGGGCAGGATGGAACGGTGCGGATGNCGGCGCTGCCGGTTCCGGCCAGGCCGCCGCAGGCGAAGGCGCAGCCAGCGCGCCGAAGCAAGAGCAACCCGCCTGGGCAAAGCGGATGCACCGCCGCCAGCAGATCACCCATGCCGCAACCACCGCAGCCCACACGCTGCGCAGTGGCGACGGCGGCGGCTCAGGGCAAGGCCCAAGCCTGCGCCCCGATGCGTGACCCGATACCTGACCACCAAGGAGAACCCTATGCGATTCAAACGCCCGCAGGTGCGCTATGCCGACACGCCGCAGCCTGCCACCCCGTACCAATCCGCCGCGCAGGTGTGGGACGAGCGCATCGGCTCGGCCCGCGTCCAGGCCAAGAACTGGCGTTTTATNGCCTTCGGCTGCCTCACGCTTGCGCTGCTGATGGCCGGTGGCCTGGTGTGGCGCTCGGCGCAGTCCATCGTCACCCCTTACGTCATCGAGGTCGATCAGTCGGGGCAGGTGCGCGCCGTCGGCGAAGCCGCCACGCCGTACCGGCCCGCCGATGCGCAGATCGCGCACCACCTGGCGCGCTTCGTGACGCTGGTGCGCTCGCTGTCTATCGATCCCATCGTGGTGCGGCAAAACTGGCTGGACGCCTACGACTACACCACCGACAAAGGCGCGGCGGTGCTCAACGACTACGCCAGCAAGAACGATCCTTTCGCCCGTGTTGGCCGCGAGTCGGTGACGGTGCAGATCACCAGCGTGGTACGCGCCAGCGATGCCTCGTTCAACGTCCGTTGGACGGAGCAACGGTTCATCAACGGTGCCCCCGCCGGGACCGAGCGATGGAACGCGGTGCTTTCCACCGTCCTGCAAACCCCGCGCACCGAACAGCGCCTGCGCAAGAACCCGCTGGGTATCTACGTCAACGGCCTGTCGTGGAGCCGCGAACTGGATTCTTCTGAAGGAGCCAAGCCATGAACCTGTCTTTCCGCTTATACGCTTTCGCGCTGACCGTGGTGGCCCTGTCGGGCTGCGCTTCGCAGGGCAAGCCGCCTCCGTCCATTTCGCTCGATGAGCCGGTGCAGGCACAGCCGCTGCCGGAGCCGCCTGCTCCAGTGGAAGTCGTCGCCATGCCCGAGCCGCTGGCGCTGCCAGCGCAGTTGAAGCCGCTGCACGAGTTGGACGCGGCCCCGGCTAAGCCGGAGCCGGCCGATGAGAAGGTGCGCGTTTCCCGTGCCAATGCCGAGGCGCGCATCGCGCCCACGCGCGAGGGCTACGTCAATGCGATTCAGGTGTGGCCCTTCACCGATGGTGCGCTCTACCAAGTCTATGCCGCGCCGGGACGCGTGACCGTGGTTTCCTTGCAGCCGGGCGAGGAACTAGTGACGGTCGCAGCCGGCGATACCGTGCGCTGGATCGTCGGTGACACGTCCAGCGGCAGCGGCGACGCGATGCGCATCAATGTGCTGGTCAAGCCCATCCGCTCAGGCCTCAAGACGAATTTGGTCATCACCACCAGCCGCAGAACATACCTGCTGGAACTGACCTCGACGGAAAAGGCATGGATGGCGTCGGTGTCCTGGGACTACCCAAAAGACCGAATGTTGGCCTTGCAGCGCCAGTCGCAGGCGGCTAGCGCCGCCGCACCGGTCGATACCGGACTGTCGCTGGAGAAGATCCGCTTCCGATATTCCGTCTCAGGCAGCAATCCGCCGTGGAAGCCGCTGCGCGCCTTCGACGATGGCGAGAAGGTCTATATCCAGTTCCCGCCGGGAATCGCCCAAGGCGAGCTGCCACCGCTGTTCGTCATCGGCGCGCAGGGCGACGGACAACTGGTGAATTACCGTTTTCGCTCGCCTTACTACATCGTGGATCGGCTGTTCGGCGCGGCCGAACTGCGCCTGGGCGGCGACAAGGGTGACGTGGTGCGTATCGAACGCACGGATGGCTTGGCGCGGAGGAACTGACCATGAGCCAGGACGACACTCCCGACCTCGCCACGCCGCATGCGGGCAAGGTGGCACCCGAGGCAGTTGCGCTGCGCGCCCAACCGCGCCCGGTCACGCGCCTGAACCGGCGCACGCTGGCCATCCTCGTCGGCGGTCTCTCGGTCGCTGTGCTCGGCGCGCTGATGTGGTCGCTGCAACCGCAGCGGCGCGGTGCAGGCGAGCAGACCGAGCTTTACAACGTCGATCGCGTCTCGAAGTCCGAAGGGTTGGACGCGCTGCCGGCGGACTACTCGAAGCTGCCGCCCCCCTTGGCGGCATCCGTGCCGGAGTTGGGGCCGCCGCTGCCAGGCGATCTTGGCCCGGCCATTGTGAAGTCGCAGCAGCCGGTGACGGCCGCCTACGCGGCCCCCGGCAACGACCCCAACGACGCGTTGCGCAAGGAAGCCGAAGCAGCAGCGGCATCGGCGGTGTTCTTCCGCTCTGGTTCGCAGAAGGCCGCGCCGGTGGCGCAGACACAGGTAGCCGCTGCGCCGGGCTTCACCGCCAATGCGGCCTTCGACCCGCTGGCGGCCGGGCCTGCGTCGACGGCGGCCCAGCCCGCCGACCCGACCGCCGTGCAGAACCGGCAAGACCAGAAAGAGGCATTCCAGAAAGCCGGAACCACGGAAGCCCGTGATTCCGGCAACCTGACGCTGCCGGCNTCGCCGTATCAGGTCATGGCCGGAACGGTGGTCGCCGGGGCGCTGGTGACGGGCATCAAGTCGGACTTGCCGGGCGATGTGATCGCCACAGTGACGGAGCCGGTCTATGACACGGCTACCGGCAAGTTCCTGCTGATCCCGCAGGGGTCACGCATCCTGGGCAAATACAACAGCCAGGTCAGCTACGGGCAGAGCCGCGTGCAAGTGGTGTGGAACCGGATCATCCTGCCCGACACGTCTTCGCTCAAGCTCGACAACTTGGCCGGNACCGATCCGGCCGGCTACGCCGGCTTGGAAGATGATGTGGATTGGCATTGGGATCGCGTCTTTGCCGGTGCGGCACTGACGACGCTACTGGGCATCGGTGCCGAACTGGCTGCGCCGGAGAACCGGCAGGACGGTGATCGCGTCATCATCGCCGGCCGCGATAGCGCCCAGGACAGCATCAATCAGGTCGGTCAGGAGATGACCCGGCGCAACCTCAACATCCAGCCCACCTTGACGGAGCGCCCCGGCTTGCCGGTTCGCATCATCGTCAACCGCGATCTGGTGCTGCGGCCGTACCAGCCACTTTTCTTCAACAGGGGGACTTCGCGATGACGACGCGCAAGCTACGGCTCGGGCCGCTGCCGAAAACGGAATCCACGAAGCTGACTTTTGCTTGCCCGGCCAGCCTGAAAGCCGACCTCGACCGCTACGCTACGCTGCACGCGCAGACCTACGGCGAGGCGGTCGATGCCACGGTGCTAATTCCGCACATGCTAGAAGCCTTCATGGTCGGAGATCGGGGATTCAGGAAGGGAGGCGCGGGCAAGGCCGCGCCGCCGAAGCCAAGCTGATGATGCCGGTTTCCGCTGGCGGCCATCCCTCAAACGCGCAGCCCAAGGCTGCGCGTTCTTCATTCTGGAGGACGGCGACCGATTGGGCTATGAAGACCAAACGCGGCTACCGCCTGCAGGCAACCGCCCCCGATGCAGCACGCTCGGGCTTTCTACCGCGAAGCTCCTATGTGGCTCCCAGCCCACAACGCCACAGCCCCGCAAGGCGGCCCGAAGTAGAGCCAAACCCGCACCCCATATAGACTTCCGGCCATCAGGCTGATTTCAACAATCGCTTGACTGCGGACATTTTTTATT
>Ga0056903_1000795_pt1 | contig 12823 bp, 14 predicted proteins | sample EBPBio142005_DNA_FD_55025 | JGI IMG/M metagenome (GOLD analysis project Ga0056903, IMG submission 55025) | Wastewater treatment Type I Accumulibacter community from EBPR Bioreactor in Madison, WI, USA - Reactor 1_6/14/2005_ DNA | ecosystem: Engineered > Bioreactor > EBPR > Anaerobic-Aerobic >...
TGATCGACAGGCTGTTCCGGGCCGGTGCAGGGCACCGGCCGTTCCTCGACACGCGCGGCAGTGCCGCGCAAGCCGTGTCTCCTCACCCCGCCCGGCGCAGCGCGCCGGGCGTTCGCGCCGCCGCGCGGCAATGCCGCGCACGCCGGCGTCGCTCACCCTGTCCAAGCTCGGCGTCCGCGACCGCACCCGGGCGGTGCTCAAGGCCTTCGAGCTGCAGTTGATCTGATCGACAGGATGGCCCGGGTCGGTGCGACATGCGCAGGGGACCGAGGCCGGTCGCGGCCGCGACCGGGACGGGGCGCGGATCGGGTGCGCGGGCGGGCCCGGCGTGCCGTCCCTGGCGGCAGGTGGCCGGAGCCGGGCGGGCCCTCGCCCCGCACGGGTCATCCCTGCTAGCATTCGGGTCTTGCCCGCCGCGAGCGGGCATCTGGTCCCGGAGAGCCCCTGAATGACCCGTCTGCTCGAGATCCTGATTTCCCTGGCGATCGTCGCCGCGCTGTTCCTGATCGTCGGCGTGGTGCTGCCTTCCAATCGTTTCGTGGTCGAAAAGATCGAAACGAACCGCAAGGCGCCGATCGTCTTCGACACCCTGAACAGCTTCAGCCGTTTCAAGGACTGGAACGCGATCCCGCTGCGCGACCCCAAGATGAAGATGAGCGTGTCCGGCCCCGAGTCGGGCGTCGGCGCCGAGTTCCACTACGACTCCAGCAAGTCCGAAGTGGGCAACGGCACCTGGAAGATCGTCGAGAGCGTGCCGAACGAACTGGTCGCGATCCAGATCGACAACGACCGCATGGGTTCGGGCAAGCGCACCGAGTTCAAGCTCAAGCCGACCGGCCAGAACAACCGCAACCTCGAGATCACCCAGACCTACAAGGTCAACTACGGCTGGAACCTGCTCGGCCGCTACGCCGGCCTGTACGTCGGCAGCCAGGTCGGCGACGACATGAAGTTCGGCCTCGCCAAGCTGACCAACATGCTGGCCTCGATCCCGAACGTCGACTACACCTCGTACGGCGAGCGCCTCACCGGCCTGTCGATCGTCAACGTCCCGGCCGAGAACCTGCTGTTCGTCAACGCCGGCAGCCAGAAGTTCGACGACACCACGCTGCAGCAGTCGATGCGCGCCAACATGGAGTGGATCAACCGCGCGCTGGCCGCCAACGGCCTGACCGCGGCCGGTCCGATGCGCATCATCACCAGCGAGCAGGGCCGCGACACCTACACCTTCGACGTCGCCGTGCCGGTCCGCCGCAGCAGCGATGCCGCCGAGGCCCCGGCCGTGGCGCTGACCGGCCTGACCCTCGGCGGCGGCAGCCCGGTGAAGTACGTGCACGTGCCGGAGCACCGCGCGATCACCGCCAAGTTCGTCGGCTACATCAAGGAAATCGAGAACCTGCACAACGCCCTGCGTTCGTGGTCCGCGCCGCGCGGCTACGAGGTGACCGACCGTCCCTACGAAATCTACGAGAGCGGCATCGACGGCGCCTTCGGCGAGGACGGCAAGTTCACCGCCTACTGGGCCATCCGCTGAGCGCGACGTGATCGCGTCCGGGCCGATGCCTTCCGAAGCGCCGCGTCCAGCGGCGCTTCGCGTTTGCGCGGACCGCGCATGAAAATGGGTTCCCGGCCGCGCTTCCCGCAGCGGGCCCTGGCCGCGTGCGGCGGCCTGTTCGCGGCCAGCGGCGTCGCGCTGTCCGCCTACGCCGCGCACGGCGTCGAAGCCGCGGCGCGCGCCAACCTGCAGACCGCCGCACTGTTCGCGCTGCTGCACGGCATCGCCCTGGCGTCGCTGGCGCGATCGGTCGCGCGGCGGACGGGACTGCTGGCGCTGGCGACGCTCGCGCTCGGCGTGCTGCTGTTCTCGGGATCGCTGTTCGCGCACCACGCGCTGGGCTGGCCCACCCGGCTCGCGCCGGCCGGCGGTTCGCTGCTGATCGCCGGCTGGCTGCTGTACGCGATCGACGCGCTGCGACGCTGAGGAGGCCCGCATGCCCCGTTTCGCCCGCGGTTTCGACGTCGAGGCCGCTCGCGCGCATCTCGCCCGGCGCGACCGCCGGCTCGGCGCCTGGATGAAGAAGATCGGGCCGATCGACGCCGATCCGCGCTGGCGCAAGCCGTTCGATCCGGTCGATGCGCTGGCCCGGGCGATCCTCTACCAGCAGCTCAGCGGCAAGGCCGCGGCGACGATCGTCGGCCGGGTCGAGGCCGCGATCGGCAGCGACCGCTTCCACTGCGACACGCTGGCGCGCTGCGACGACGCGACCATCCGCGCCTGCGGCGTGTCCGGCAACAAGCTGTTGGCGCTTCGCGACCTCGCCCAGCGCGAGGCGCGCGGCGAGATCCCCGACCTGCGGCGGATGTCGACCCTCGACAACGACGCCATCGTCGCCGCACTGGTGCCGGTGCGCGGTATCGGCCGCTGGACGGTCGAGATGATGCTGATGTTCCGCCTCGGCCGCGCCGACGTGCTGCCGGTCGACGACCTCGGCGTACGCAAGGGCGCGCAGCGGGTGGACGGCGCCGACGCGATGCCGGCGCCGAAGGCGCTGCTCGAACGCGGCGAGCGCTGGAGGCCGTACCGCACCTGCGCGAGCTTCTACCTGTGGCGGATCGCCGATTTCGCCGCGCAGGCGAAGGCGCCGACCCAGCGCTCCCCGGACTGAGCCGGCGCGTCGTCGCGTCGCGGCGCCGGCGTCAGCGTCAGCCCGCGAAGCGGCGGCCGATCGCGGTCCAGTCGGCGAGGTAGTGCCTGAGCTTCTTGCGCCGGAAGTAGCGCGCGGACAGCGCATGCGCGTCGGTATCGGCGATGTCGTAGCCCAGCGCCTCGGCGACCTCGACCGTCTCCGGGGACTGCAGCGCCTTGCCCCAGTCGTCGGGCCAGGTGCGGAAGCGGTACTGGTCGGTGCGGCGCTCGCGCAGGGCGCCCAGTGCCGGCCGCCGCGGCAGGCCGCAGAAATCGGCGAGCGCATGCAGGGCGTCGGGCGTCGGCGCGAACAGCGCCTCGTAGGTGGTCGCGTGCCAGGCGATGTCCGGGCGGCGACGATGCAGGTCGAGCGCGTAGCGATGCAGCTCGGTCCACCAGAACAGGCATTTCTCGTAGCCCGACATCCCCGCCCAGCGCAGTTGCAGCGCCGGGCGCAGGCAGCCGCCGTCGAACGGCGTCAGCGCACCGTCGCGGATCCAGTCGTCGCGCTCGTAGACCCGGTGGGTCGCCATCGAGAACGCGGTCGTCACCGGATGCCGCGCGAGATGGACGATGCGCAGGCGTCCGTCGAGCGCCTCGTGCAGCCACGGCAGCGCCGCGAAGCACGGCCAGCCGGCCTCGAAGTACGGGCCGCGTTCGAGCTGCGTACGAATGCGCGCGACGTGCGCGGCGACTTCGGGGACATCGCCCAGCGCCGTCAGCCCGGCGCGGGAGCTGCGGAAGAAGCGGCGCGGCTGGTAATCGGCCTTGAGCGGCTCGTGCGAGGCCTCGATGAGGTCGCCGTAGCAGGTGCGCATGGCGTCGTGCAGCCACTGCGTGCCGCAGCGACCGGTCGAGAGCACGAAGATGGCGTCGTGTTGCATGCGCGGGATCCGATGCGAAGGAGCCCGCGTGAACGCACGCGGCGACAGGCCGGTTGACGCCTGCGGCATTCGGGAATCGCGGTTCGAGACGGACGTTGTCCTTTCGTGCGTCCTGCATGCAGACCTTGCAATCTGCATGCGCCGCATCATGCGGATGGGGTCATGTGGATGGGGTCATGCGGATTCGGTCATGCGCCCTGCGTCATGCAGGCGGCGTCATGCAGGCGGCGGTCATGTCTTGCGCATGCGCGCGAAGCGCTTCCGCTTCCAGTCGAGCGCGGGACGCTCGACCAGCCGCCATGACGCCGCCGCGCAGGCCAGCGCGAACGCGGTCGCGGCCAGCGTGTTCATCGTCGGCGTGATCGCACCGGCGAGCAGCGCGAGCTGCTGCATCGGCCAGCCGTAGAGGTACAGGCCGTAGGACAGATCGTGGCGGCCGGTCGAGGGCAGCCATCGCGGCAGCAGGCCCAGGCAGAACGTGCCGTAGGCCACCGCCGCGAAATACGCCGGCGCGAACCACGGCGTGCCGCGCGCCGCGGCGGCGGCGGCCAGCAGCGGCAGCAAACCCCACCACGTCAGCACGATGCGCGCGCGCCACACCCACAGCAGCGTGCCGGTGATGAAGAACGCGGTGACCCAGATCAGGTAGGCCAGCCATTCGGGCAGCGGCGCGTGCCGCCACGCATACGCGCAGGCGACCGCGAGCGCCTGCGCCCACGCCAGCGCGTAGCGCCACGGCCGCAGCATGCCCAGCAGCCCGGCGACCAGCAGCGCGAGGTACAGCCGGCCCTCGATCGGCAGCGTCCACAGCGAACCGTTGACCGCCGTGCGCGGCAGCGCCTCGAACACGCCCGGCAGCCAGAACTCGGCGCGCCACAGGGTCGCGTTGCCGGCAAGGTAGCGCCAGGTAGCCGGGCTGCGCCAGTAGTCCGGCGCGGTGGTCAGCAGCGGCCCGAGCACGCACACCGTCAGCAGCGTGCAGACGATTAGCGCGGGATAGATGCGCAGCGCGCGCGCGACGAGGAATTCGCGCCAGCCGTGGCGCGCGAAGCTCGACGCGACCAGGAAGCCGCTGATCACGAAGAACACGTCGACCGCGAACGCGCCGGCGGAGCGGGTGAGGGTGAGCCGGGCGAACGGATCGTTGCCCGGCGTGCCGGTGATCGCCCAGGCGTGGCTCCAGATCACCAGCCACGCCGCGACCAGGCGGATGAGGTTGAAATGATTGCGGCCGCCGGCCCAGGCGTCCGCGAGGGTCGGCCTCATGGCGCGGACGCGTCGGGCAGCAGTTCGACCGTCGTGGCGATGCGCAGCACGCGGTTGTTGTCCGGATCGTCCACCGTGGCTTCGATGCGATACGGGCCGTCCGCATCGGTGGCGTCGAAGGTGATCTGCAGCGTCACCGGCGACAGCTGCACGATCCCGGCCGGGGCCGCCGGCTGCTGGTCGGCCAGCGACAGGTCGTTGCCGGGCAGGGAGGTCTTCCCGGCCGGGTCGGTCATCCGCAGGTCCAGTCGCGCCGCGCACGGCACCTTGCCGGCGGCGATGTCGGTCTCGCTGGCGTCCTTCGGCGCGCAGCCGCCGTAGGCCACCACCACGACGAAGGGCTCGCCGCGATGCACCCGGTCGGTGGTGGCCAGGTGCGGCGCATGCTCGACGGCGGTGCCGTACCACTCCTCCTGGAAACGCTTGAAATCGTCGAGCTTCGCGATGGAGATCATCGCGTGCAGGCCGTCCATGGTGGCCCTGTCGGCGGAAGCGCCGTCCGCGGCTTCGGCGCGGCGCTTGACGGCGTCCTTCGCCTGGCTCGCATGGATGGGCAGGCAGAGCAGGAGGACCGCGATCGTCGCGGCGTGGCGCAGGAAGGTCATGTCAGGCGATTCCGTCGTGGCGCCAGTGCCACGGCTCGTAGACGATGCCGTGCGGGTTGTCGCGCGGATAGCTCATCGTGAAGCCGTGTCCGCCGGCGTGCTCGCGCAGCCAGGCGAAGGCGGCGGTGCGCTCGAACGACGCCTCCGCTGGCGGTTCGCCCGGCGTGCCGATGTCCAGCGCGCGGCCACCGTGGTGCTCGCTGAAGCCGGGCGCGGCGTTGACGGTGAGGATGGCGTCGACGGCCTGGCCGCGCGCACGCTTCCGCTCGAAGATGCCGAGCTGGTAGTCGTGGCTGCGGTAACCGGAGATCGCGTCGAGCGGCACGCCGTCGGCCTGCGCGGCCGCGCGCAGGCGGTCCCACGCGTGCGCCGCCTCGGGGTGCAGCCACAGCGCGCGGCGATAGCGATCGAACCCGGCGAACGCCAGCCACGCCGGTTCCGGCACCAGCGCCAGGCCGGTGCGTCCGGCGTAGTCGTCGGCGTCGAGGCCGAGCGTGTCGAGACGCTCGCGCAGGGCGTGCAGCGGCAGCGGGGCCGGGTCGCGCGCGCCGGCATGCGGCAGCGGCGCCTCGATCGCATCGAGCGCGTCGTCGATGCCGGTCGCGCGCGTCCAGTGCGGGTCGAGTCCCTGCCAGCCGGCGTCGGACGCCGCCGCCAGGTAGCGGCCGTCGCGCTTGCGCCGCAGCACCCAGCGCGCCCGCGCCACGACGCGGGCGTCGTGGTTGGCGCGGGCCGACAGCAGCCAGGCGGGCCAGGCTTCGACGGCGGCGGTGTTGAGCAGGACGCGGGGCAGCGGACGCATCGCGGCAGCTTAACGCCGCGGGCCGTGCGTCGCCACGGCGCGCAGCGCCTCCAGCAGCGCCTGCGGCCGCTCCGCGCTGAGCAGCAGGGTGCGCCCGCCGCGTTCCGGCAGCACCAGCGTCTTCGCGCGATCGGTCACCAGCACGAACGCGCGGGAGCGGTCGCGCAGCCGGAAATGCCCGGCCTGGTAGCCGGGCATCGAGCTGCCGAAGGTCTTGAGCCACGGGCGCAGCGCCGGCTGCTGCCCGAGGTCGACGATGCGCGCGGCGTCGAGGTCCAGCGCATCGACGGCGACCTTGTGCCGGTGCAGCCCGGCGGAGATGCGCAGGGTGCCGTCGTCGATCGCGATGCGGTTGCGCAGGGTGCTCCAGGCGGCGAACCCGAGGGCCAGCGCGACGACCAGGATCGCGCTCCACATCAGCGGGTTCCACTGCGCCGGCTGGCCGCGCACGATGACCGCGATCCCGACCGTCGCCGCGACCAGGCCGATCGCGGGCAGCAGCAGGATCACGCGCAGGTCGGGGGCGACGACGGTGAATTCGCGATGCGACATGGCGATGCCTCCGGCCCGCGCCTCAGCGCGGCTTGCGCTTCGGCGCGGTCTGTTTCGACGCGCGCGGCTTCGGTGCGGGCCGGCCGACGGCGCCGATCCACGCGGCGACGTCGTCGATCAGCGCCGGCGCGACGTGGCCGGGCGTCGTGTAGTCCTTGGGCAGGCCTTCGCCCGGGATCCCGAGGTGGCTGAGGTCGTCGTACAGCTTGAACGCGACCCGCGGGTCGTCGTGGAAGGCGCCGCGCCAGCCCTGCCAGTCGGCGTCCACCACCTGCAGGTCGTTGCCGCCCTGCAGCAACAGCATCGGCTGCTTCGCCGCGCGCGCTTCGGCGACCGGATCGACCGCCTCCACGGTGCGCCAGTAGCGGGCGGGCACGCCCAGCGGCGCGTCCGCACCCGACACCTCCTCGCCGCGACGCACGGCCTCGACCTGCGCGGTGAGCTTCGCGATCTCCGCGCCTTCGGCGTCGCTGGTGCGGCCGTCGTCGAGCACCGCCGCGCGCTTGCGCTGTTCGATCGCGAGGTCGAGCAGCGGCCGCGACGGCGCCGCGAGCAGGATCAGCCCGGCGATCTGCGGGTCGCGCGCGCCGATCCGCGGCGCCAGCATCGCGCCCTGGCTGTGGCCGAGCACGAACACGCGCCTGGGGTCGATGTCCGGCTGCGCGCGCAGCAGCGCCGCCGCCTGCACCGCGTCGTCGGTGGTTTCCAGGTCGATGGTGCCGCCGTCGGCGAACTGTTCCGGGTGCGCCTTCGTGCGCTTTTCGTAGCGGAGCACGGCGATGCCGCGTTCGGCCAGCCCGCGGGCGAGGTCGAGGAAGGGCTTGTTCGGACCGATGGTCTCGTCGCGGTCGTGCGGGCCGGAGCCGTGCACCAGCACCACGGCCGCGAACGGCCCCTTCGACTTCGGCAGGGTCAGCGTGGCCGGCAGCGCCGCGTCGCCGTCGCCGTCGCCGATCGACAGTTCGCGCTCGGTGTAGGGCGCGTCCGCCGGCACCGGCGTCGCGGGCGTCGGCGCGGCGGCGGGTCGGATCAGGAATCCCGAAATGCGGCCGTCCGCCTCGAACGCGAGGCTGGCGTCGATGGTCGTCGCGGCGTAGCGCAGCGGGACGACCACGATCCGGGTGCCGTCGCGCTCGAGCGTGCGCGGTTCGCCGCGGCCCTCGGCGGCGCCGAGCTGCGTCGGCAGCGCGGTCCAGAGCTGGCGCAGCCGGTCTTCGCCGACCGCCGCGGCCATGGTCTCGTCGAAGCGGGCGTGGACGCCGGCGAAGTCGCCCGCGTCCATCGCGTCGAGCACCGATTGCGCGGCCGCGACCGGGTCGAACGCGGTCGCGGCCGGAGCGGGGGCCGGAGCCGGCGTCGGAGCAGGCGTCGGAGCAGGCGTCGGAGCAGGCGCCGGCGTTTCGGCGGTTTCGGCGGCCGCCTGGGCGTGGGCGCGGCCGGCGATCAGCACGCCGGCGCCGAGCGCGATCGCGAGCGCCGAGAGCAGCGCCGCGCGTCCGGCGAGGCGGCGGCCGGTGCGGCGTTCGAGCATCTGGATGACATGCAGCATGGTCTGGATTCCGTGGGAATCGCGGCGGGCCGCGATCGTGGGCGGTACGGGCGTGGGCGGTGCGGGCGCAGGCGACGCGGAAGCGCGGGGCGGCGTTCGAGGCGCCGTCATTCGCCGGCGTCGGCGGTGTCCTGCGGGGCTTCGTCCGCGGGCTTGTGCGGCAGTCGTCCCGACTTGCGCAGGGCGTCGCGCAGCACGTACTCGATCTGGGCGTTGAGGCTGCGCAGTTCGTCGTCGGCCCACCGCTGCGCCGCCGCGAGGATCTCGGCGTTGATGCGCAGCGGATAGGCCTTCTTCTCGGACACGGGAGGCGCCTCGATCAGTACAGCGTGCCGGCGTTCACGATCGGCTGGGTGGCGCGCTCGCCGCACAGCACGACCAGCAGGTTGCTGACCATCTGCGCCTTGCGCTCCTCGTCCAGGTGGACCACGCCGTTCTTCTGCAGTTCGGCCAGCGCCATCTCGACCATGCCCACGGCGCCGGCGACGATCCGGGTGCGCGCGGCGATGATCGCGTTCGCCTGCTGGCGCTGCAGCATCGCCTGGGCGATCTCCGGCGCGTAGGCGAGGTGGCTGATGCGGGCGTCGAGCACGGTCACGCCGGCGTCGGCGAGGCGCTCCTGCAGTTCCTTCTGCAGATGGTGGCCGACCTCGGTGGCGTGGCTGCGCAGGGCGAGCTGGCCTTCCTCGTGCTGGTCGTAGGGATAGCTCGTGGCCATCGCGCGCAGCGCCGACTCCGACTGGATGTGGACGAAGCTCTCGTAGTCGTCCACGTTGTAGACCGCCTCGGCGCTGTCCACGACCTGCCAGACGATGACCGCGGCGATCTCGATCGGGCTGCCGTCGAGTTCGTTGACCTTCAACTTGCCGCTCTCGAAGTTGCGCACCCGCAGCGAGACCTTCTTCTTGCCGTAGAAGGGGTTGTTCCAGCGCAGGCCGGAGTCCTTCACGGTGCCGACGTACTTGCCGAACAGGTTGAGCACCGCGGCCTGGTTGGGCTCGACCATGTACAGGCCGACCAGGCACAGGAACGCGCCGACGACGACCAGCACGCCGACGACCAGGAACAGGACGTTGCCGGCGTTGACGCCGCCGATGATCAGGTAGACGGCCAGCAGCATGGAGACGAGCAGCCCGAGCAGCATGGGGATGCCGGGCAGGGAGTGGACGGTGTTCTCTTTCATGGTCGCGACTCGGCGGTGGACTATGTGCATTTGATATCAAAAAGATATCTATTTGCCAACGGGCTCCCGACGAATGGCGATGCGTTCGCGACGCGCGCGGCGCAAGTGACTGATTTAAAATGGACTCCTTTGCCGGGAGCCGCCCATGTCGCCGTCCGATCCTGTGTTCCCGCCGCCGCTGTTCGGCACCCCCGCGTCGCCGTCCGCCCTGCGGGTCCTGCTGCTGGGCTCCGGCGAGCTGGGCAAGGAGGTCGCGATCGAACTGCAGCGCTTCGGCTGCGAAGTGATCGCCGCCGACCGCTACGCCGACGCCCCGGCGATGCAGGTCGCGCACCGCAGCCATGTGCTGAACATGCTCGACGGCGACGCCCTGCGCGCGCTGATCGCCGAGGAGCGGCCGGCGCTGATCGTCCCCGAGATCGAGGCCATCCACACCGAGACGCTGGTGCAACTGGAGCGCGAATTCGCCGGTCGCGGCACCCACACCCGGATCGTGCCGACCGCCCGCGCGGCGCGGCTGACGATGGATCGCGAGGGCATCCGCCGGCTCGCCGCCGAGACGCTGGGCCTGCCGACCTCGCCGTATCGCTTCGTCGACACCCTCGACGACTACCGCGCCGCGGTGGCCGCGATCGGCCTGCCGTGCGTGGTCAAGCCGGTGATGTCGTCCTCGGGCAAGGGCCAGAGCCTGGTGCGCGGCGCGGACGACATCGACCGCGCGTGGGAATACGCGCAGACCGGCGGCCGCGCCGGCGCCGGCCGGGTGATCGTCGAGGGCTTCATCGACTTCGACTACGAGATCACGCTGCTGACCGTGCGCCACGCCGGCGGCACCGATTTCTGCGACCCGATCGGCCACCTGCAGCGCGACGGCGACTACCGCGAGAGCTGGCAGCCGCAGCCGATGACCGCGGCGGCGCTGGCGCGCGCGCAGGCCATCGCGAAGGCGATCACCGACGACCTCGGCGGCTGGGGCCTGTTCGGCGTCGAACTGTTCGTGAAAGGCGACGAGGTGTGGTTCTCGGAAGTCTCGCCGCGGCCGCACGACACCGGCCTGGTGACGCTGATCTCGCAGGACCTCAGCGAGTTCGCGCTGCACGCCCGCGCGATCCTCGGCCTGCCGATCCCGCAGATCCGCGCGCAGGGCCCGTCGGCCTCGTGCGCGGTGCTCGCCCACGGCCACGGCGTGCCGGAGTTCGAGGGCGTCGCCGACGCGCTGCGCGCGCCCGGCACCGCGCTGCGGCTGTTCGGCAAGCCCGTGGTCGAGGGTCATCGCCGGGTCGGCGTGACTCTGGCGCTGGGCGCGGACATCGACGCGGCCCGGGCGCAGGCGCGCGCGTCGGCCGAAGCGCTGCGGATCACGCTGCGTTGACGTCCGGATGGCCGGCGGCGGGCGAGGCGCGCACCTGGATGCGCGATCGCCTGCTGCGACTGTCCATCACGCTGTACGTCATCCCCTTCCTGCTCTCGGGGATCTTCATCGGCTTCGCTGCGGGCGGCCGGATCGCCGACGTCCGGCCCTGGTCGGGCGCCGGCGGCTTCGCGGCGATGATCGTCGTCTGCGCAGCCGTCGTGATGGCCTGCGTGTATCTCGCCGGCCTCGTCGCCTGGACCCTGATGGCGGCGTTGCTGCTGCTCACCGCGCGTCGCCTGCCCTGGCGGCGATGGGGACTCGCGCTCGTGTCGGATGCGCCGCCGCCGTGGTACGGGCATCCGTTGCGCTGGATCGCGGATCTTCTCCAGCGCTGCTGGCCCCTGCCCGCGGCAGCGGCCGATGCCGGCCGGTCCGGTCCGCTATGATCGCGGCCGGATGCGGCGCACCTCAGTCGCAGGGACGAGAGCGCATGAACGACACCAACGGCTACGCCGTGTTCTTCTTCCCGCAGGCGCTGGACGCATTGGGCGAGGCGATCAAGCCGTTCCTGCAGGACGGTGCGGCCGGTCCGCACGTGGCCTGCGGCACGGTCGACACCGGCGGCGCCTTCATCGAGATGACGCTCAACGGGCGCACCCCGGAAGGGCGCGAGGTGTCGCTGGACCTGATGGTGCCCAGCGGCATGGTGCGGATGATCGTGTCGACCCAGAACGAGGCCGCGTTCGGGTTCGGGCTGCGCCGCGACGAACCGGCGGAGCATCCGCTGCCGGTGATCGGCCCGACCGCGGAACCCGCCGCCGCGCCGCCCGACGCGTTGCCATCGACGGCGGTCGCGCCCGCGCCAGGCGCGCCCTCGGCAAGCGAGCCCGCGTCCAGCGCGCCCGCCGCCGACTGAGCCGCGTCGCCGGCTCAGGCGCCCGCGTCGTGGCGCCGGGCGCCTTGCCGCCGCGCCAGCGGTTCCGGCACGCCGAGCAGGAAGCCCTGGCCGTACTGGCAGCCTTCCTCGACCAGGATCCGCCGCTGCAGTTCGGTCTCGATGCCCTCGGCGATGGTGTCGATGCCCAGCGTGGTGGCCATCGCCAGGATCGCGCGCACCAGCGCCAGGCTTTCGTTGCCGGCGTCGCTCTGCAGGCCCGAGACGAAGCTGTGGTCGATCTTCAGGCCCTGGATCGGGAACCGGTGCAGGTACGACAGCGCCGAGAAACCGGTGCCGAAATCGTCGAGCAGCGCCGCGATGCCGTGGCCGCGCAGTTGCCGCAGCACGCGCAGCGCGCGCGCGGCGTCCTCGATCAGCGCGACCTCGGTGATCTCGATCCGCAGTTGCGCCGGGTCCTGCTGGGCCTCGTCGAGCATCCGCAGCAGGCGATCGGCGAAGTTGTCGGACAGGAAGTGCCGCGGCGAGACGTTGATCGACACGTAGCGGCCCGGGTATTCGCCCATCGAGGCGATCACGTGCGCGTACATCAGCCAGTCGACCTGTTCGATCAGCGTGCTTTCCTCGCCGACGCCGATGAACTCCGAGGGCATGAGCAGGCCGCGGCGTTCGTGGTTCCAGCGCACCAGCGCCTCGAAGCCGACGCCCTTGCCGTCCTGCAGGCGCTGGATCGGCTGGAAATACGGCTCGAAGGCGTCGTGCATGATCGCCCGGCGCAGGTCGGCCTCCAGGTCGAGCAGGCGCATGGCCTCGGCGCGCATCTCCTCGTCGAACACCTCGCTGCGGTTGCGGCCGAGGCGCTTGGCGCGGTACATCGCGGCGTCGGCGTCGCGCAGCAGTTCCTCGCTGCGGCGGTAGCGCGGGTGCCACAGGGTGATGCCGATGCTGGCCGACGGGAACACCTCGCGTCCCTCGATCCACAGCGGCTGCCCGAGCACGCGCAGGATGCCGGCGGCGTAGGCGTCGGCCTGCGCGTCGTTCTCGACG
>Ga0056903_1000798_pt1 | contig 12794 bp, 14 predicted proteins | sample EBPBio142005_DNA_FD_55025 | JGI IMG/M metagenome (GOLD analysis project Ga0056903, IMG submission 55025) | Wastewater treatment Type I Accumulibacter community from EBPR Bioreactor in Madison, WI, USA - Reactor 1_6/14/2005_ DNA | ecosystem: Engineered > Bioreactor > EBPR > Anaerobic-Aerobic >...
AATCCTCTCACCGTTCCAGATGCATTTACAGAAGTGTTGTCATTGATTTGATAAACGATTCCCGCAGTTCCGTTGTAATTTTTTGCCTGGTTTTTTCCTTCGCTAATTTGATATTTTCTAATGTTTCCTTCCGTGTCGGGCTTCGTAAATTGAGTATCGGTCCAGTTTTTTCCTTTGCTTTCGCTATAACCGCCGCCGCCATTTAGAAACCAAGTTAGATTTCCTTTTCTCCAGCTTAAATTGGTGTTAAGCGAGGTTCTGGGTTGAAGTCCCAAATTTCCTGTGACACTTCCGTTGAAACCCATTTTTGTGGTTTTCTTGAGGATGATGTTTAAAATTCCNGCAGTTCCGGAAGCGTCGAATTTTGCGGAAGGATTCGTGATGACTTCAATNCTGTCGATTTGATCGGCAGGNATTGCCTGCAATGCGTTTGCTCCATCATCAATTCCAAGAAGNGCGGAAGGTTTTCCGTTCACTAAAAATTTCACGTTGGAGCTTCCACGCATCGTAACCGTTCCATCTGGATCAACGGAAACTGATGGTACATTTTGTAAAACATCCTGNAGGTTTCCGCCNATTGCAGTTAAGTCGCTTTTTACGTCGTANGTTTTCTTGTCAATTTCTACTCTTACTGGTTTTGTAGTTGCAACAATCGTGACACCTTCAATATCTTTGGTCTTCGTGTTGGTCATAGAACCTTCACGCTCAACAGTAAAATTTCCTAAACTTCCACCTGCTGAAATCTGTTTGTTTAAAGAAGATTTTTTGTAATCGATGGCCTCTACAGTGATGTCGTAATTTCCTGGAGTCAAAGCCAATTGATAACTTCCTTTTTCGTCTGTTAGTGTTGCATCGCTGAAGAGTTTGTTGGCTTTGTTGCTAAAGGTAACCGAAGCGTAAGGAACCGCCTGATTCTGTTTGTCGACAATTTTTCCTGAAACATTCACTTTTTGCTGTTGTGCGAACGCTAAACTTGCTGCACCTAGAACGAAGGTTAATCCTAAAGTTCTCTTTCTGATCATTGAAGAAATCTCAATTTTTCCCGTCATAAATTTAGTTTATACATATACTGATGCTTTTTTTTTTTCATTGGTTAAATTAAATGAATGTTTAAACAATGTTAAATCATCAGTAAAAGTGTTAATTCTTTTTTTTATTTAATATTTTTTGAATTCAACCAATCCTGATAAGCTTTTGCATTTGCGGCGTGTTCTGCTGCACTTGCCGTAAATTTGTGGTGGCCAAATCTCGCTGGATCTGCACACATGTAGATATAATCGTTCTTTTCGGCATTCAAAACGGCATCTACAGAATTTTTATCCACCACACAAATCGGTCCCGGTGGAATTCCCACATTTGCATAGGTGTTGTACGGTGAAGGTTCCCTCAAATGTTTGTACAAAACTCTTCTAATAGGATCGCCCTGAAAATTATTGGCTTTTGAAACGGCATAGATTACGGTGGGATCGCTCTGAAGTTTCATTCCCTTTTTATAGCGGTTGATGTACAGTCCTGCAACTGTCTTCATTTCGTCAGGTTTTCCACCAGTTTCTTTATANACCAAAGAAGCCAGAGCATAAATTTGATCTCTCGTAAATCCTGAAGCCTTTTCTTTGGCAACTCGATCNGNNTTCCAGAAACCGTTGTACTGATCCTCAAATTTTTTGAAAAATTCTTTGGGAGTTACCGTCCAGAAAAAATTGTAGGTGTCGATGAAGAAATATCTTTTCAAATCTTCCGCATTGGCAAAACCTTTTTCGGTGGCNATTTTATTAAGGTCGGTTGCGAACCTTAAAGAATCCAGTTCGGTTTTCTTCGCNACTTTTCCCACCATTTGGTAAACAGTAAAGAAATCTCCAATTCTGAACGTGTTTTCGGTTTGGTTTCCAGCTTTAATCATGTTCACCAAATCGGTGTTGTTGGTTCCCGATTTAATTCGGTAACGACCTGCATTAAAGAATTTGTCGAGGTTTTTCTTCTTCGCTACCTCTGCAAAACTTTCCTTGTTTTTTACATAAGGAGAAATAGAATCCAAAATTGAATTGAAGTTCGCAGAATGAGGAATGAGGACATAACCTTCTTTTTCCACGTTATTTCCGTAATATTTTTGATAATATTTAAAGCCAAAAAATCCGCCGATGAGCAGAATTAATAAACCAATAATTGCAAAAATTGAACAACCCTTCTTCATATTTTATAAATGATAATTGATGAATGATAATTGATTATAATAGTTTTATTTAAAGTTTTCTTGTAGCTTCCATCTTCCAGTTACAATGAAATTTTTCCCTTAAAAACCTGTTTTGCAGGACCTTCCAACCAAATATTTTTGAAGGATTTTCCATCTTTTTCTGCATAAACTTTCAGATTTCCGCCCAAAACTTTTACTTGAACCTCTTTTTGATTCTTATCTGTTAAAAAAACCAAAGCTGAAGCGGTAACTCCAGTTCCACAACTGTAAGTTTCGTCTTCCACACCTCTTTCGTAAGTTCTCACGAAGATTTCTTCGGGTGAAATTTCTTCCACAAAGTTCACGTTGATTCCTTCATTCTTGTAAGTCGCAGAATTTCTGATTTCGTTACCGTTTTTATACACTTCAAAATTTTCCACATCATTGACGAACTGTACAAAATGCGGCGAACCTGTGTTTAACTCGAAGTTTTCATCAATATTTTTAATGGAATTTACGTCGCTCATTTTCAGTTTTACGATGCCGTTTTTAATTTCGGCTTCGTGTAAACCGTCAATAGCTTCAAAAGTGGTTTTGTCTTCGAAAATATCTAAAAAATGGGCAAAAGCGACGATACATCTTCCGCCGTTTCCGCACATGGTACTTTCATTTCCATCGGAATTGTAATACACCATTTTGAAATCTGAATTGTCATCATTTTCCAACAAAATCAAACCGTCGCCACCGATTCCAAACCTTCGGTCGCAAAGCTTTTCGATGAGTTCTCTTTCTTTTGGAAACTGCAGATCACGATTATCAATCATCACGAAATCATTTCCTGTTCCTTGGTATTTGAAAAATTCTATGGTATTTTGCATAAAAAAAGCGGAAAATTCCGCTGTTTGATTGGTCTGCAAATTTACGCAAAACATATAAATTTCTGAATTGATGTTTGTTAAAATAATCACAAATATCCCGCTACACTTTTTTCAAACTTCTTTTCCATTCAAATAGACCAATTATCGCCATCACCGTGAACACCAAATATTGTATGGAAGTAATTCCCAAACCTTTATAAATCATCATCGGAATGCAAATAATATCGCCAATAATCCAAAAAATCCAGTTTTCAATCCTGCGTTTCGCCATAAACCACATCCCGACAAGGAAAATTGCGGTGGTAACAACATCCAGCCAGTTCGCCCAATCCAAATGATCCAAACCAAGCGTTACGTTTTGCATGGAAAATTTATTGTCGATGAACGGTTTGTAATAATAAACGATGGTAACGAGTAACAAGCTTAAAAAAAATAAAATTCCGCCGTAAATCCACTCTTTTTTCTTTGCCCAAGAAACTTCAACNTGAACGTGGTCTTCCGAACTTTTTGCCCACAAAATCCAGCCGTAAATGCTCATCACCGTATAATAAAAATTAATCATCATATCGCCCAGAAGCCCGAAATTAAAGAGAATATAGACGTAGAGTGCTGTAGAAATAATTCCCGTTGGATAAACCCAAATATTCTTTTTGATGGAAAAATAAACACTCAAAATTCCGAAAATGGTTGCCGTAGCTTCAAGGAAAATCTGAAGATGCGTGTACGATTCGTAAGGTTTCAGAAAAAGGTCGTAGATATTCATTCTTCAAAGATAAATTATTGATTTGAAATTTGAGATTTGAAATTTGAGATTTGACGTGTTAAATTCCCCTGTCACAGCCAGGAACAAAGCAACCTAAGTGTCATTAAATTGTTAATGACGGGGTGGTTGTAGTTTTAAAGTAAGTTTTTGATTTACTCATCAATTTTAGAAAATCCTCAGCGTTTTTAAACTTCTTTTTTAACAACTGTAACTTACATCACAAACATTCTTCCAACGAAATCGTACTTTTGTTGAAAATCATTTTATGAAAAAAGTAGTTTTTGCATTCGCAGCATCCCTTTTATTCCTGAGTTGTTCTAAAAAGGAAGAAATTAAAAATTCAGTTGCAGAAAAAGAAGCGGAGGTAAAACCCCTTCCTATAGACAGCTTGAAAAAATACGCCGATGAAACCAAAAAACTTTTGGTGACTAATTTAACCCAAAAAATTGCCGACAGCGGAACAGTGGGAGCGATGGCTTTTTGCAATATTGAGGCTCTTCCACTTACAAAAAAAATGGAAGAAAAGTATGGTGTGAAAATCAAAAGAGTTACCGATAAAAACAGAAATCCGGAAAATGAGGCCAACGAAACGGAACGAAAATACATCGAAATGTATCGCCAACAAATTTTGAAAAAAGAAGAACTGAAAGCAACGATGCACGATGGCATTTTTTACGCACCTTTGGTTACCAACGCCATGTGTTTGCAATGTCACGGTGAAACAGGAAAAGATATCAAACCTGAAGTCATGGCGAAAATTTCGGAACTTTATCCTAACGATAAAGCGACAGGATATAAGGAAAACGAAATCAGAGGGTTATTGCGTATCGCAAAAGAATAGCGATTAATGATAAAACTCATACCGAAAGCGGGTTTTGTGTAACTGTTGTTACAAAAGCCCGCTTTTTTGTGCCGTAATTTTGTGTAGGAATTAGAAATAAGATTCTTCTTTGTTTAAAAAAATGAAAAATTTACTCATACTTGGCGCAGGAACTTCAGGAACGATGATGGCCAACCATTTGGTGAAAGAACTTCGCGACGATGAATGGAAAATTACCATTGTTGACCAATATAAAACCCATTATTACCAACCAGGATTTTTGTTTATTCCGTTTGGAACTTATAAACCTGATGATGTAAAAAGGACAATTGACGAATTTATTCCTAAAAAAGTGGAATTGGTTCGTGAAGAAATTGACTTGATTAATAAAGACAGCGACGAAGTTGTATTAAAAAACGGACAAAAACTGAAATACGACATCCTTATCATCGCCACAGGTTGCAAAACCGCTCCGGAAGAAGTAGAAGGAATGAAAGGCGATACTTGGTATAAAAATATTTTTGATTTTTACACTTTTGAGGGCAGTTGCGCACTTGCAAAAAAATTAGAAACTTGGAAAGGCGGAAAATTGGTGGTTCATATCACCGAAATGCCGATAAAATGTCCGGTTGCACCTTTGGAATTTGCATTTTTGGCAGACGATTATTTCTATAAAAAAGGAATGCGCGACAAAGTGGAAATCACTTATGTAACGCCACTTTCAGGAGCATTTACCAAAGCCAAAACCACGGCTGAACTCAATCATCTTTTAGAAGAAAAAAACATCAAAATTGTTCCCGATTTTGCGGTAGAACACATTGAAGGCGAAAACGGAAAAATATACGATTACGGCGGCGAAGAAGTTGATTTTGATTTGCTCGTCACGGTTCCGACAAATATGGGCGACGATAGTATTTTGCGCTCCGGTTTTGGAAATGATTTGAATTACGTTCCGACCGATAAACATACGCTTCAATCAAAAATTAAAGAAAATATCTTCGTAATTGGCGATGCAACCGATGTTCCCGCTTCGAAAGCAGGTTCTGTTGCACATTTTGAAGCCGAAATTCTTACAGAAAATATTCTGAATTATATTGAAGGAAAACCTTTGAAACCCAATTTTGACGGTCACGCCAATTGTTTTATTGAAACAGGAAAAGGAAAAGCGTTGTTGATTGATTTCAACTATGAAGTAGAACCCGTGAAAGGAAAATTTCCTTTTGGCGGAATTGGTCCGCTCAATCTTTTAACCGAAAGTAAATTCAATCACTGGGGAAAAATGGCTTTCAAATGGGTGTATTGGAATATGCTGCTTCCGGCGAGAAAAATTCCTTTCGTAACGCCGCAAATGTCTTTGGACGGAAAGTATTTGGAAGGAATTGAAATCAATAAATAGTGATATTCTGAATAGTAAATTCGCTTCGTTTGTGAATAGTGAATTTAACTTAAAACCCCAAACTTGAAACAAAAATTTAATATTATGGAAAAAACAATCGCAGGAAAAGTAATCAACGTCAACGAAGAAGGTTACTTAGTGAATATGGACGAATGGAACGAAGATATCGCAAAAGAACTCGCGCAAGAAGAAAATATTGAACTTTCGCCAAGACATTTTGAAGTTCTGAATTATCTTCGTGATCAACAAAGAAAAGAAGTCGCATTAACGATTCGCGGTGTTGGAAAATCCGGAGTTGTGGATATTAAGGAATTTTACGTGCTGTTCCCAAAAGGACCACTGAAAATCTCAAGCAAAGTTGCAGGAATTCCGAAACCGAAAAGTTGTATTTAAATAGATGTCAGATTTCAGATGTCAAATTTCAGACAAGTAAATACGAAAGTTAATTTTTGAAATTTTGTCAGGAACCTGTTATTAATTTGAAGGCAAAAAATCTGAAATCTAGTATCTGAAATCTAAAATATAAAAATATGGAAACCACCACACAATTCAACCCTTTAGCAGACATTCCGAAAGATGCAAAACCCATAGATAAAGTAATGGTCATCATCTCTAAAGGAACATTAGAAAGTATTTATGCAGGATTTATACTTGCAAACGGCGCCAGAATGGAAGGCATTGAATCTGAAATTTTCTTCACCTTCTTCGGTTTAGAAGCCGTGAACAAAAAAACGATAGACAACATTCACGTAGCAACCGTAGGAAATCCGGCGATGCACATGCCGACAATGTTGGGCGGACTTCCAGGAATGGAAGCACTCGCCACAAAAATGATGAAATCTAAAATGGAAAAACTAGACATTCCACCAATTGGAGAGTTTTTAGAAATTCTTTCGGCTTCTGGTTGCAGACTTTGGGCATGCAAATTGGCAATGGAAATGTTCGATTTGAAAAAAGACGATTTAATTCCCGAAGTTGAAGGCGTTCTTACAGTAGGAGATTTCTATGCTAGAGCCGCAGGAGAAGGAACGCAGATTATTTTTATTTAAATCCATTGAATTTTTCAAACAAAAAACCCTTTCAGTTTTTTAATTGCTGAAAGGGTTTTTAATATATAGAAAAAAGTTTTACTTCACTAAAATCTCCATATTCATCATCACTTTCGATTTGATGGAATTAGAAATTAAACAAGCCGCTTCCGATTTTTGCAAAACTCGTTCGGCTTTTTCTTTATCAGCTTCATTTACAATTGTTACAGTTGGTTCAAGAAGAATTTCGGTCATTAAAAATTTACCATCCACTTGTTCCAGTTTTCCTGACGACTTGCATTTGAAATCGACAAATTCCAATCTCGAATTTTCTGCAATCGCTAAAAAAGTCGTCATCAGACAACTCGCGACAGCCGAAGTGAATAGATGTTCAGGCGACCAAATATTTTCAACACCGTTCGGAAATTGTGGCGGTGTTGCAACTTCCATTTTTTCGGAAAGTTCGGGAGAAGACATTTCGCCCTTTCTTCCTTCCTTCCTTCCAATTGATTTCTACGTTATAAAAATGTGCGTCCATTTTTTTTAGATTTTATTGTTCAAACTCATCCAACCGCCGCCGTTGTAAACTTCTGCATAACCCGCATTTTTAAGGATGTTTTGCGCCGTAGAACTTCTCATTCCCGATGCGCAGCAAGTGATTACAGGTTTATTTTTGTCCTTTAAACGGGATAAATTATTGGCAAGTTGGTCAACCGGAATGTTAATTGAATTTTTAATGTGACCTGAAGCGAATTCTCCTTTGGAACGAACATCCACAATGATTGCGCCGTTTTTTACGAGTTCCGCATAATCGGTTTTATCGAGTCCGAAAAGATTTTTGATGGTGTCAAACATAATTTTACGATTTTGATTATTGATACCGCAAAATTAATTGGGTTGCAAATTCTGCACAGTAACAAACATCACAAAAGCCGAATTTTATTTCTGGAAAGTTCCACAATTCCGTCTTTTTCCATCTGTTTTAAAACCCGACTCGTTGCTTCACGCGTAATTCCGAGCTCATCCGCCAATTGTTGATGTGTAACAGAAATTTCTTTGGTTTGGTAAAGTTGAGTTTTCTGTCTGATTAAATGTAAAAGTCGGGCATCCAGTTTTTGAAAGGCAACAGAATTCACCACATCCAAAAGTTCCTCGAATCTTTTTTGATAAAGGTTGAAAATAAAGTCGGTCCATTCAGGATATTTTTTTACCCAATCTTTAGCTTTATCGGCTGGAATCATCATGATTTCTGCGTCTTCTTCTACCACCGCCTTTACTTTTGAAGTTTCGTTTTTCATACCGGAAAGTATAGAAACGATGCAACTTTCGCCGGGAGTCAAATAATATAGCAGGATTTCACGGCCGTCTTCTTCAGTTCGGATAACTTTGATGCTTCCAGAAATCACCACCGGAATACTTTTCACATAAGAATCCATATTCAGAATAATTTCGCCTGCTGCAAAAATTCTTTAGATAACCTGCATCAGCAATTTCTTTCTGTAAATCTGATTGAAATAGATCTTTTAAAACCATGGATTAAAGTTAAGGAAAATAATTGTTGAACTGTTAATCAGTAATCATTGTTTCGCTAACAATTAAGTACACTTTCATTTCCAACTTTGCTACTTTAATATGAAAATCAAAATTTTGCGAAACTAATTTCTGTTTTTTAAAAAAGAAAATTGACTTGAAATAGTTAATCATTGCTAAAATTTTATATTTTTGGAAATATTTAAAAAATTAAACAATGTCGAATCTTTGGAGAACGAAACCTTTGAACCAACTTCTCGCAGAAGCGGAAGAATCTGAAAAAGGACTNAAAAAAACCCTGAGTTCCGGTGCTCTTGTTGCGCTTGGGATTGGCGCAATTATCGGGGCGGGATTATTTTCAATCACCGGAATTGCGGCGGCAAATTANGCCGGTCCTGGAATTATGATTTCATTTATAATCGCAGCTTTAGGTTGTGCTTTTGCCGGATTGTGTTACGCAGAATTTGCGTCCATGATTCCAGTTGCAGGGAGTGCATACACGTATTCTTACGCAACGATGGGCGAATTTATTGCGTGGATTATCGGTTGGGACTTGGTTTTGGAATATGCAGTGGGAGCCGCAACCGTGGCTTCGAGTTGGTCGGGATATCTCGGAAAATTGTTCCACAGTTTCGGCGTAAATCTTCCCGAACAATTATTGATGACGCCTTTTGACGTAAGTTCTTCGGGAGTGGCGGGATTAATTAATCTTCCCGCAGTTTTCATTGTGGTGGTGATGTCTTTGGTTTTAATTAAAGGAACNAGCGAATCGGCGTGGGTAAATACAGCGATTGTNATCTTGAAAGTTGCGATCGTTTTGATTTTTATTTTTGTTGGTTTTAAATATGTAAAAGCAGAAAATTTAACACCACTAATTCCTGAAAACACGGGTAAATTTGGGGAATATGGTTGGTCCGGAATTATTCGGGCGGCTGCAGTCGTCTTCTTTGCCTATATTGGATTTGATGCAGTTTCCACCGCTGCACAGGAAACCAAAAATCCTAAAAAAGCAATGCCAATCGGAATTATGGGCTCGCTTTTAATCTGTACNGTTTTGTATATTGTTTTCGCTTATGTGATGGTGGGAGTTGTACACTACAAAGAATTTACTGCAGGTGGTGGTTCCGACCATTTAGCGCCGGTTGCGATTGCGATTGATGCGATGGGAAGTGTAATTAATGGACAAATGGTTCCGGAATATCCTTGGTTGAATACTTCGATTATTATTGCGATTCTTTTGGGTTATGCATCGGTAATTTTAGTAATGTTGATGGGGCAAAGCCGAGTTTTCTATTCGATGAGTCACGATGGTTTGTTGCCGAAAGTTTTCAGCGAAATTCACAGCAAATTTAGAACGCCTTTTAAGTCAAATATTTTCTTCTTGGTTTTCGTGAGTTTATTTGCGGCATTTATTCCGGGTAGAGTTGTTGGAGAAATGACTTCCATCGGAACTTTATTCGCCTTCATCCTGGTTTGCATCGGAGTTTTGGTAATGAGAAAAACGCAGCCGGATGCGCCAAGAGCTTTCAAGACACCTTTGGTTCCACTGGTTCCAATTTTAGGAGTTCTAACTTGTTTCGGAATGATGGCTTTCCTTCCTTTCGACACCTGGATTCGTTTGGTGATTTGGATGATGATTGGTTTGGACGTTTATTTGTGGAGAGGAATCAAGAATTCATTCCTTGGAAAAGCCAATGGTACGACGAATGACCCGAAAAATTACAGTGTTTCCGCCATTTGTGGAGCTGCATTAACATTAATTTTGATCATCTTAACCTATTTCCACCATCAAGCGGCACTTGCTGATAAAGTGGATGATGGCGGATTGATAATTTTCTCTGTGGTGATGATTGTTATTCACACAATTTTCTACGGATATTATTTCTTTAAAAACAGAAGGTAAATTTTAAAAATAAATTTTGATCCCGGCAATTGGCCGGGATTTTTTTTGCATCAAATTCACTACTTTTGGTTAAAATTGAATTCAATGAAAAAACTGTTCTATTTCTTAGTCATCATTTTTTTTGGAAATTTTTCTTTCGCTCAAAAAGTAGAAATTCAGACTTTGTTGAAGGATAAAATCTCCATTCGTGCGATTCAGATTTACAATGAAAAGTCTGGTACGCGGGAACGGATTCTAAATTTGGCTATGTGAGTTTGAAAGATTCGACGAAGAAAATGCAGAAGATTTTGTCGGACAAAAAATTGCAGTTCAGGACATTAGCACAAGATTCCAAAAACTTTCATATGCTCGATATTGATTCTTTGCCGCATCATTTTATCGTTAATAAGAAAACACTGAAGAAATCTTACGGATTGGTTCGTATACCGAATAATGAAAAATTTTTCTTTGATGCTTTTATGTTCGACAAAGGGGATCGAGGTTTAGCAATTAGCGATCCCTTCAAAGGGGTGACTCCAAATTTTTTAATGATGATTGATAGAGAGTTTAATCATGGTTTAGAAAAAGCAAAACCAGATTTGCCTGCATATTTTCCAGGTGAAGCTCATTTCGCAGCAAGTAATACGAATATCGCAATGAAAGGAAATTGGGTTTGGATAGCGAGTGGCGGTACCAAAGCAAGAATTTTTAAATTCAATTGGAATAAACCAGTAGATTGGAAGGTTTTTGATACCCCCTTTATTCAAGGAACTTCTTCACAAGGAATTTATTCCATCGACTTCTATGACAATAAATTTGGAATTGCAGTGGGTGGTGATTACACCAAACAATCTGAAAATATCAACAATATCGCAACCACAAACGATGGCGGTGAAACATGGCAAATTCAGGCATCAGGAAAAAATTCAGGTTACAAAACTTGTGTGAAAATCCGTCCAAAATCTAAAGGAAAAGACATCATTGCAGTTGGTGACCAAAATATAGATTTTTCAACTGATTACGGAAAAACTTGGACTAAAATTTCAGATGAAAAAGGTTTGTATGTTTGCGAGTGGATTGATCAAAATACATTGGTTTTCGCGGGAAAGGACAGGATTGTGAAAATGACTCTGAAATAAGGTCTCACAGATTACACAGATTTTCATGGATGATCACAAGAGTTTTATCAGTGAGAATCTGTGAAATCCGTACGGAATAAATTCCCTACTTTTGCACCACGAAACACGAAACTCGTATCTCGCAACAAATTATGAATTCCCTAATCGACAAATACAACATTCCCGGTCCCCGTTACACTTCTTATCCCACCGTTCCTTTTTGGGACGAAACCAATTTTTCTTCCGAACAATGGCAAAACTCTGTGATCAGATCTTTCAATGAAAGCAACGATTCCGAAGGTATTTCCATCTATATTCACTTACCGTTTTGTGAGCAATTGTGTACATTTTGTGCTTGTCACAAAAGAATCACGAAACAACATTCCGTAGAAACACCTTATTTGGTGAGCGTTTTGAAAGAATGGGATTTGTACTTAGAATTACTAAAGAGCCAAGCGCCAAGTAAAAAGAACCAAGTGCCTAAAATCAAAGAATTGCATTTGGGTGGTGGAACTCCAACTTTCTTTTCGCCGGAAAACTTGCGAAAACTTTTGGAAGGAATTTTCGCAAAAGCAGAAATCGCTGAAAATCCAGAATTTTCTTTTGAAGGTCATCCGAACAATACCTCGAAAGAACATTTGCAGACGCTGTACGATTTGGGTTTCCGAAGATGCAGTTTTGGGGTTCAGGATTATGATCCGCAAGTTCAAAAAGCGATCAACAGAATTCAGCCGTTTGAAAACGTGAAAAAAGTGACGGAATGGGCGCGAGAAATCGGCTACAAAAGCGTTTCCCACGATTTGGTTTTCGGTTTGCCGTTCCACACTTGGGAAAAAATGGAATTCACCATCCGAAAAACCTTGGAATTAAAGCCAGATCGTTTGGCTTTTTATTCTTACGCTCATGTTCCTTGGATCAAAGGAGTTGGACAACGCGGTTTCGATGAAAATGATTTACCAAGCGGTGAAGAAAAACGCAAACTGTACGAGAACGGAAAAAAATTATTAGAAGATTTAGGCTACATTGAAGTGGGAATGGATCACTTTTCTTTGGAGCACGACGACCTTTATCAATCAATGGTTTCAGGTGATATTCACCGAAATTTCATGGGATATTCTTCAAGCAAAACGCAACTGATGATCGGTTTGGGAATGAGCGCGATTTCCGATTCTTGGTACGCTTTTGCACAGAATGAAAAGACTGTCGAAG
>Ga0056903_1000800_pt1 | contig 12780 bp, 8 predicted proteins | sample EBPBio142005_DNA_FD_55025 | JGI IMG/M metagenome (GOLD analysis project Ga0056903, IMG submission 55025) | Wastewater treatment Type I Accumulibacter community from EBPR Bioreactor in Madison, WI, USA - Reactor 1_6/14/2005_ DNA | ecosystem: Engineered > Bioreactor > EBPR > Anaerobic-Aerobic >...
AATTGGAAGTTGAGGATTCGGAATTATGCCCGAGATACATCGGTGCAGTGATTGAAAATGTGAAAGTGGCAGAATCTCCCGATTGGTTGAAAAATCGTTTGNAAGCGATTGGTTTGAGCCCGATTAACAATATTGTGGATATCACGAATTTTATTCTTCACGGTTTTGGACAACCGCTTCACGCTTTTGATGCNGATAAAATAAAAGGTAAAAAAGTGAAAGTCGGCGTAAATAAAGAAGGAACCAAATTCACCACTTTAGACGGAACTGAAAGAGCCTTGAACGGTTCTGAAATCATGATTAAAGACGGCGAAAACAACCCGATGTGTATTGCGGGAGTTTTCGGTGGACAAAATTCGGGCGTTTCAAACGATACGAAAACGATTTTCCTGGAAAGTGCTTATTTCAACCCAATTGCGGTGAGAAAAGGGGCGAAATTCCACGGTTTGAATACCGACGCTTCTTTCCGTTTTGAAAGAGGAGTGGACCCAAATAATGTGCGAACTGCGATTACTCACGCGATTTCCATGATGGAGGAAATTTCGGGCGGAAAATTAGTTGGACCACTTTTGGAGCATTATCCGAAGAAAATTGAAGACCATTACGTGATTCTAAGATTCTCGAAAGTNGAGCAGATTTTGGGAACGAAAATTCACAAAGAAAAAATTAAGGAGATTTTGAAATCTTTAGATATNAATGTCCTTAATGAAATTCAAAACGGTTTGGAAATCTCTGTTCCTGCGTACAGAGCGGATGTGACGAGAGAAATNGATGTGATTGAGGAAATTTTGAGAATCTACGGTTACAACAAAATCGATTCGCCACAGAAAATTTCTTTTACTCCCGTAAAATTGAGTTTCGACGACCAAGATGCGTTGGAAAATTCTTGGGCTAGAACTTTGCAGAGCAACGGTTTCAATGAAGTGATGAACAATTCTTTGACGACGGTGAAAGATGAAACCAATGCCGTGAAATTGCTCAATCCGTTAAGCGGGGATTTGGCCTTCATGAGAACTTCTTTGATGGAAGGACTTTTGGAGAATGCAGATTACAACATTAAAAGAAAAAACTCCGACATCAAGTTTTTTGAATTAGGAAAAATTTATTATAAAAGAGAAGGGAAGTACGAGGAAAGAAAACAGTTGGCGATTTTGGTTTCGGGAAGAAATGTGGCGGAAAATTGGCTTCAACCGAAATCGGCGACGGATTTTTATTATTTGAAATCTTATGTGAAAATTCTTTTGGATAAACTGAATTTGAATATCGAAGAAAAATCCTTGGAAGATGCAAGATTTTCCGATGCTTTAGAATTGGTTTCAGAAGGAAAAACTATTGCAAGATTAGGAAAAGTTTCGCCACAGTCTCTAAAAGATGCAGATTTGGATCAAGACTGTTTCTATGCGGAAATCGAATTGGAAACTTGTCAGTCTTTGCGCTCAAAAGAGAATTTGAAATTTGTGGATATTCCTAAATTCAACAAAATCAGAAGAGATTTGGCTTTATTGATTGACAAGAATATTTCTTANAACGACTTATACAAATCAGCGAAAAAGAATCCTTCCAANTATTTGAAAAACATCAACCTTTTCGATGTATACGAAGGAAAAAATCTTCCGGAAGGAAANAAATCTTACGCNATGAGTTTCGAATTGCTGAACGAGGAAAAAACCTTGGAAGAAAAAGAGATTTCGGAAGTGATGAACTCGTTAATCAAATCCTTCCAGAAAGAATTTTCTGCGGAATTGAGAGGGTAGAAGCTCATCAATATTTTATAAAAAGCATTTCAAATTTGGAATGNTTTTTTGTTTTTGACAAATTATAAAATATGCTAAAATTACTATNTACCTCAATATTATTACTTAAATTTGGTTTCGATAAAATTTTAAGAATGAAAAATTTAAGCATCAAAAATATTTCACTTTCTGTTTTCGCAGTCGCTGCGATGGCTTCCTGTACCACAATGAGCAGTTCGAAAGTGGGAAGTTCGCAAGCAAATATCGCCAATACCAAATGGATTTTGTCGGACAATGTAAAAGGTAAAACCCCGACACTCAATATAGAAAGTGGNAGAGTTACAGGGAATGGAGGATGCAACAATTATTTTGGTGAGCTTTCNCTGGATGCCACTGCGGGAAATTTTGCGGTAAGAAANATTGGNTCTACTAAAATGGCATGNGATAACATGAATGTGGAAACCAATTTTTTCAGCACTTTGAATGAAGTGAATAAGTATGTAGTGAGTGGGAATACTTTGGAACTTTATAAAGGAAACTTGCTTCTTCTGAAATTTAATGCCAATTAAATCGAGGTANATANAGACANTTTAAACTGTTTTACTGTTCGAAATTTTTGATAGATTCTTCGGCAAACTGCCGAAGTTTTTGCATTTCNTTACCAGCTTTCTTTTGCCCTATTCTCGAAGCAACGTAGNTAACGATCATTGCAGACAACATCACAAAAGATAAGGTAAGTGACCACGGAAAATCATTGCTTTTGATCTGCTTTTCAACAAACCAAACAGTGATAAATACCATCCACAGAATACTGAANACAAAGTAAAGGAACATGAAGAAAGTCCATACCGCAGAACTTGGCCCGAAAACTCCGCGAATCACCGTTTTATTTTCTTCATCAGTTTCTGTTCTTAAGGAGAGATTGGGTTTCCAATATTCATTCTGATTATTTTTCACGGTNATCACGGCGGTTTCATTATTGATGTTGCCGGAAAATTCGTGCGATTTTTCAGTTAGAAACCNTTTTAGAAATGCAGTGTATTNTTCACGCCTACTTTCTGTGATTATTTTGAATCTGGGTCTTGAGCGGATCTGGTCAAGAACTGTTTCTTCGATCTGCATACCGATGTAATTTTTTTATAAAATTAATTCAAATTTGTGATATATTTAAATTTTTTCGTTGATGATTTGCTAGTACTGATGTATGTTTGGGAGCGAATTCTCCTTTTTTTTAAAAATTATTAACATTCTATTGATTTTATTAGTAAATTTGGAAAACAAATCCAATTTTTTTAATCATGAAAAAAATCTATTCGAGCGTAGGAGTTCTTAGCGCACTCTTACTGTCTGCCTTCGCTTTCGGGCAGCAAAACAAAATTACGGAAGCTCAAATTAAACCTGTTTTCGAAAAACTAGAAGTCTTAGGAAAGCAGAATCCAATGGGGGCAGTTCCGCTCGACAAGTTGTCAAAGGAGGAANTTGCTCTTTACCACAACTACCGCATTCAAAAGCAGGAAGAAAAGTCAAATCCCTACGGTATTACTGAAAAGGAACTGAAAANCAAAATCCCCAGAAGTGCNGTACAACCAATTTTGGACAAAATTAAATCATTGGAATCCGCATTGGCATTTCCTGATGACAAATTTACAAATCAGGAATTACGTCTGTTGAGAATTTATGAGTTGCAGAATATTCCAAAGAGCAATCTGAACGAAAAACTTTTAAATAAAGCTTATGTGAAAGACGGTAGACAAGCAACCAAAAGCTTTGGTACAATGCCGCTAACTCCGCCACACACNGTATCGGTAATTTCATCAATAACCAACAATATTTATTGTGATGACATCGCGGGGAATGGGAAGTTATATGCAGTTGACAGTGATGCCAAAAATTTGGTAAGGGTTACGCCAACAGGAACTTTAGTCACTGTTGGTCCTCTTGGAGCTGCGGTTGGAACGGGGACCGTATCCGGACTATCATGGAATGCGAGTAACAGCAAGATGTACGTGTTGACAACCGATTACAAATTATGTACCGTAGATATGACAACAGGTGCTTCAACTTTAGTAGCAACTGTAACAGGAATGGCTACAGGAGCGCTTCCTATTTGGTTGGAAATTGACAATGCAGGAAATGCCTATTCTGCAGACATTACGACTGACAATTTATATAAGATTGATCTTGCAACAGGGGTTTCTACTTTAGTTGGTCCATTAGGTATCAATATTAGTTTTGCACAGGATGCAGATTTTAATAAGGAAACAAACGAACTCTACATGGCCGGTTATACAGGTGGTGGAACAGGAGGAATTTATAAAGTGAACCTTACAACCGGAGCTACAACTTTAGTTGGAAGTACTACACCTAATAATGAGGAATATACCATGTTTTCTATTGCGGATAGCATTGATCCACCACTTAATAAAGCATTTGTGAAAAATTCTTACCCTACACCAATGAATTTTTCTACTATTCCGTTGACGCCTCCGCATACTCCTACGGTATTGGGTCCTTTAACTAAGAGCATCTTCGCAGATGATTTGGCAGGTGATGGAAATTTATACGGTTTAGACGACACAAGTAAAACCTTGGTAAAAATTTATAATGATGGATCAGTAAGATTGGTGGGATCCCTTGTAAATGTTCCGGCAACTGATGTTGTAACTGGCCTTTCTTGGAACAGAGCAAACAATACGATGTACGCAACCAGTACCAGTGGTACAGCTGGAACACTTTATACTGTAAACTTGACGACGGGCGCGGCTACAGTGGTAGGAAATACTACAGGTAGTAATTCACCGATTTGGCTTGAAATTGATAATAATGGACTTGCTTATTCCGCGGATGTTGGAACAGATACATTCAATTCAATTAATCTATCCACTGGAGCCGCGACCTTAGTTGGCTCACTTGGAGTTGATATTTCTTATGCACAGGATGCAGATTTTAATACCAGTAACAATAAACTGTACATGGCTTCCTTCGGTGGAAGTGGAACATACAATAGTGGAATTTATGAAGTAAATGTAACCACAGGTGCAGCTACATTGGTTGGAGATACGGCTGCTACAGAGTACACAATGTTTACCATTGCAGACAGTCTTCCTGCCGCTCCACCAATTCCACCGACAACTTGTGGCGACAACTTCACAGATTCAGGAGGAACAACTGCAAATTATGGCAACAGCGAGGATATTACTACTGTTATTCAACCGCAAAATGCAGGAGATGCGGTAAAAATTACCTTTACTCAAGTTGAAATTGAGACTTCTACGGGTACCGGAACTGCTGCGGGTTGTTGGGATTATTTAAGTATTTACAATGGTCCAACTGTTTCTTCGCCTGTTTTAGCTGCAGTTAAGTGTGGTAGAACGGGAGGTACACCATCTGTTGCATCAAGTTTACTTTCTGTCGGAGACTCATTTACTTCCACTGATCCTTCTGGAAAATTAACGGTAAGATTCCGTTCAGACAGTAGTTTAAACTATGCAGGATGGCAAGCAACAGTAAGCTGCGCAGTTTTGGCAGTTGATGAAGCTAATCTTAATAACTTTAGTTACTATCCAAATCCAACTACTGGAATTTTGAATATCAGCTCTAAAGGTAGGGTAGAGGCAATTGAGGTAATGAATGTTTTGGGTCAAAAAGTATTAATGATCAATCCTAAAGACAACAAATCCGAAATTGACATGTCCAGATTGGCGCCTGGAGTTTATTTGGTGAAAGCTACCGTAAATGGCAAAGTAATTACCAATAAGGTAATTAAGAAATAGAATACTGTAGAACAGCTTCTTTGGAAGCTGTTCTTTTTAATTCAAAAAAATCAAAGTCAACTTGACTTTGATTTTTTTTACATAAACCACGAGCGGTTTACAATAGAGGGTGGTAGCTTTTTTTAAATTACAGGTACGGTCGTTTCGAATCTAATCGGTTTTAAAAGCGTACGAAAAATCAATAAGTGTCCCGATACGGTATAGGATCCTGTAAAACCAACGAGAATTTCATGACTTGTCCCCCTCTTTCGATTTCGAAATGAACAGTAGTTCCATCTTCGTCTTTTAATAGGTCATTGATTTTTTGTAGTGTAAAATCACCCACCTTTCTTTGATTGATGCTCAAAATTTTGTCATCCTTGCGAATTCCGGCAACGTAACAAGGTGAATCTTTTCTACAGCCAGCTACAGAATATTTTGGTTTTAAAATAAAATTATACTGAAAGCCTTCTCGAGCATCATAAACTCGAATTTCGTCCGATGATTCAGTATTCTTTTTTGTTTCAACCTTTACCAGATCTCTTTCCCAGGTTACTCCGTCGTGTTGGATTTCAAGTCCGCTTTTGTTAAACAGGAAAGGATCATTGAAATTTCGGTTTTTTTTCAAATAGATTTTTTTCTGAGGGTAATTAAAAATGACGGTGAAGCGTTTAAGAATATCGCTTCCAATAGAGCCCTTTCTATCTGGAACCAACTTCAGATGTTGAATGGAGTATTCGTCCGGCATTGCAGTTAATGGTTTCTCGAAGGTGAAATCTCCAATATAAAGCCGATGTATGCGGCTTCTTTTCCCAAAAATATCGCCATTGAAACCCTGTCCCAAGTAATCATCAATATTGGGTCTGTTATACACGAAATCTTTTATAAGTTTTGGGAAAAGCCAAACTGCATCACTGTTTCCAAGATCGATAAGCATTTTAGAGTCCACCCTGTTGTTTGTCATTTCAACACCTGCCAAAATATAGGGTTTGTTACCTTCAATACTAATGGGAAACTCCTTAAATTTTTTACTTTTCTTTGTGAAATTCTTTTCTTCTTTAAAAACAGTAATCTTTTTGGAGTTAAAATTAATTTCGACAGGAAGATTTTGAAAAAACTCATAACCGATTATACCATGTACAGGAATTCCGACGTGTGAAGAAAAGTTAATGCTTTCATCCAAAATGATAAAAACGGTATGGTTTAAATCCTTAAAATTTTTGCCGATTTTTACGAGATTGTTTTCAGACTTCAGTCCTTCAATATTTTTGGTCTCNCCTAAACCCGAAAACTTTATTTTCTCAACATCATTGAAATTAATTTCCTTNTTTTCCAGACTNAAGAGNATGGTTTCGTTCACCCCGGAATCCAACAAAAAAGTAAGGTCAACACCATTGATATTTAACGGTATGAAAATTAAATTGTTGATGAGCTGAAAGGGTATTACTGTTTTTTTCTCATCAATAATCTGAAATCCATTTTGCCCGAAACAAAAAATGGAAAGAAACACAAAAGCAAACCGTAAAAATTTCATTTAATGAAGGTACAATTTTCTAATGAATTTTTGNGTAATTTTAAAGAAGAGTCGTTCATTTACGAAACAAAATACCCTAAATTTGTTCTATGCTAAACGAAGAAAAAACAGAAAAATTTCGGCAGTTGGTTGAAAATAAATTTCAGATTTACAACTCGCTCTTCATGAGTTTGCCGTATGATAAAATGACGAATATCGGCATGCTGCTCCCGTTTTTATACGAAGAAAGCAAAGTCGGTTACGAAAACGGAAAAAGTCCCGAAGAAATCGTGGAAGAATTTTTCGCCAAACATACCGAACTTCAANCCGAAGAACAAAAAACGGAACTTCTCTTTAAAATNATACAATANATTGAAAGACAGGTGGTTTTATTTGATTCCATTGAAGATGCCGCTTTCGAGCAACTTCATTCGGAAAGCGATGCAGGAACNTTGCTTCAACTNCACGAACGTGCGTCNCAGGAACATTTGTTGGAAGCAACCCGCAACAAGATGAAGGATTTTGCGATTAAAGTGGTTTTCACNGCGCATCCAACGCAGTTTTATCCGAATTCGGTTCAAAGAATTCTACACGATTTAAGAGCAGCAATTATGAAAGATTCCGTTTCGGAAATCGACATGCTTTTGCAGCAATTGGGAAAAACGCCGTTCGTTAACAAAGAAAAACCAACTCCGCTCGATGAGGCGATGAGCATTATTTTTTACCTTCGGTATGTGTATTACGACACGATTGGTGAATTGTATAAAAAACTAAAAAACTCCTTTGGAACTTCTCATTTTGTGCCACATCAAGACATGATTCAGCTTGGTTTTTGGCCGGGAGGAGACCGCGATGGAAATCCTTTTGTCACCGCAGAAATCACCCAAAAAGTAGCGCAAGAACTTCATTCCTCGATTTTGAAATCTTATTATGCCCATTTGAAAAATTTAAGGAGAAGATTGAGTTTTCGCGGAGTGTCCGAAGTTTTGGAATCTTTAAGTCATGATCTGTACGATGCTATCTTTAAAGAGGAAATCGGTATTTCTACTGAACAAATTCTAAGTAAAATCAATGAAGCTGAAAAAATATTAACGGAGAAACACAACGGACTTTTCAAAAATCTGCTGGATGATTATAGAGACCGGGTGAAAATCTTCGGAACTCACTTTGCGACTTTGGATGTTCGACAAGACAGCCGAGTTCATCAGCAGATCATCGATGAAATTATCAGCAAAAAATCAGGGAAAATTGCAGAAAACCTTTTAACCGATGAAAAGCTGAAATGGNTTATGGAAACTGAAACTGTTGTTAGTCCCGAGGANTTCGAAGGAATTACAAAAGACACTTTACAGAATGTTTTAAATATAANAAATATTCANAAGAAAAATGGTGAACGAGGGTTGCATCGCTATATTATTTCAAATTCAGACGAAATTAAGGATGTTTTGAATGTTTTCGGGCTTTTCCGATTGTGCGGTTACAAAGAAGATGAAATCAACATCGACATTGTTCCTCTTTTTGAAACCATGGAAGGTTTGGATAATGCAGAAACAGTGATGAAGGATCTGTACGAACTTCCTGTTTACAGAAAACATTTGGANCGTCGNGGAAACGGACAAACCATCATGCTCGGTTTTTCTGACGGGACGAAAGACGGCGGTTATCTGAAAGCCAACTGGGAAATTTATGAAACCAAAGAACAGCTGACGAAAATTTCGGAAGAAAACGATATCAAAGTTATTTTCTTCGACGGAAGAGGCGGCCCTCCTGCAAGAGGCGGCGGAAAAACCCACGATTTCTACGCTTCGCAGGGAAAAACAATTGCAAACAATAAAATTGAATTAACGATTCAAGGACAAACCATCACTTCTGTTTTCGGGAATAAAGACCAGGCAAAATACAATTTCGAGCAATTGTTAACGGCAGGAATCGAAAATGATGTCTTTAAAAATTCCAAAAAAGATTTGACTGAAAAGGAAAGAAAACTCATCGAAGAACTGGCGGAAATCAGTTTTCAAAAGTATTCGGATTTAAAGGCGAATAATATGTTTGTCCCGTATTTGCAAGAAATGAGCACACTCGAATACTACGGCAGAACGAATATCGGAAGTCGCCCCACAAAACGGGGTGCAGGAAACGAATTGAAATTTGAAGATTTGCGAGCAATTCCGTTTGTAGGTTCTTGGGCGCAGCTGAAGCAGAATGTTCCGGGATTTTTCGGGTTTGGTTTTGCTTTGAAAAAATTGAAAGATGAAGGCAGATTTGATGAGGTGATTGCACTTTACAAAGGTTCGGACTTCTTTAAAACTTTGGTTCTGAATTCCATGATGAGTATGAACAAATCCTATTTTCCGCTGACTTCCTACATGAAAAACAATGAAAAATTTGGAACTTTTTGGAATATTCTGAACAACGAATACGAGCTTTCAAAGCAAATGATGCTCGAATTGACAGGATTTAAAATGTTGATGGAAGAAGAGCCGCTCTCAAGAAAATCGGTAAAAATTAGGGAGAAAATTGTGTTGCCGCTTTTGAGCATTCAGCAATATGCTTTGATGAAAATCCAAAAACAGGAAGGTAATCGCGAAGCTTACGAAAAATTGGTGATGCGTTCGCTTTTTGGGAATATTAATGCGAGCAGGAATTCGGCGTGATGGATAAAACAGTTCTGCAAAATATTTATTAAAAAAAACGCAAAGCCAAATGAATGACTTTGCGTTTTTTTGTAATCTTTTGTAGAACTATTCTTTCACGATTTTTTCTACATATTCGCTTTTGTCGGTTTTTACTTTTACAAAGTAAACGCCTGAATTTAAGCGATCGATATTTTGATTCTTCTCACTTTTCAGCGTTTGAATTTTTTGGCCTAAAGTATTATATAGCTCCACTGAAAGTATATTTTCGCTGGTGCTGATGTTGAAAATATTTTTCACAGGATTTGGGAAAATTTTTAGTTCTGTTCTGTTCAAATTATTGTTGGTTGCTAAAACTGCGGAATTATAAGAGTTCCCGAAATTCAAGATACCGTAACCCATTGGATCTGTATGATTTGGATATAGAGATGCTTTTTGGCGTAAAATATTGCTAATTTCTGCTATTGATTTATTAGGTGCAGCCTGTAAAAGACACGCAACTCCACCTGCAGCGAGCGGCGTCGCAAATGAGGTTCCACTACTTGTTGTAACTCCGTTGTTGTACGCCATTGCCGTAGAAGTTCCGCGTGCACTTCCGTCCGGTTTTACAACACCCACAGAATTGGGACCGTACGAAGAAAAAGAAGAGCTGGCTCCTGTTGAGGTTACGGCTCCAATCGTGAAAACTTTTTCATTGTCTGCAGGAGTGATGATGTAATGCCATGCATTTTGAGCTTCATTTCCTGCGGCAGCAAGTACAAAAATTCCTTTTTCAACTGCAATTTGTGCCGATCTCGCTATAAATGAAGTGGTACCGTTCATGTCGGAATAAAGCATGTTGTATCGCGTGTCATCAAAATCATAATAACCTAAAGATGTTGTAATTAAATCTACACCTTTACGGTCAGCTTCTTCGGCTGCTTCTGCCCAGTAGATCATTTCTTCAGGTTTTTCGTTGGCATAATCTTCAGAGGCATAAAGATAAAAATCGGCATCAGGAGCTGAACCTGCATACGAACCATCTACATAACCTGCGATCACCCCTAAACACATTGATCCGTGGTTGTTGAGCGCCGTATTGTAAATGTCGGTACTTTTATTTACAAAATTATAACCACCCTTAATTTGGCCGTTATTTCTGATTCTTGCATAGGCTGAACCAGTATTTACTCTTGGGAAACCGGTATCAATTACCGCAATGGTGATTCCCGTACCCGTGAAACCAGCTACATGAAGGGGACGAAGGTTGATTTGGTTTATTTGAGCCAGACCAGTTCCGTAATTAAAATCGGTTTTTCCGACAGTGCTATTAAATAAATCGAATTTGTTTACTTTTTGGGCAGCCGGTTTTCCCCCAGTTGGATGTTTGATAAATCTTTCAACGGCCTGCACGTAACTCAGCCCTTGAAGTTGAGTGATTTGAGCGGCAGTAGCATTCACCGCTACACCATTCATCCATTTTGAATAATCCGTAACGGTAAAGCCAAGATTTCTGATATTTTGAATGTAGCTTGGTTCGATTGGTGCATCCTTATCATCCAAAGCGATTCCGAATTTTGCTCNTCGGTCAAGAGATTTCTGAGTAAGTTCCGAAAGAGGATTCGCATAAAATGCAGCTTTATTTGGCTTATCCTTAAAGAANACGAATACAAGTTCTGTTTGAGCACTCGCAAAACTAAAGACCACCAAAATAAAAATTGATAATAGTTTTTTCATTTAAATAAATTTATTAGTGAGCAACAAAAATATAAAAAAATGATAAATTTTTTAGAATTATTTTAGCATCATCCCATTTTTTTGAAGGATTTTTTGCATTAGTTGCGTTTCTAAATTGTTATGATCAACATTTTAAATGCCGCCAATAATTTTGAATGGAAGTATTTTTAGTTGTGTTAAATTTTTTCAACGCATTAATTTTCTTAAATTTGAACAAATATTTTTTATGAAGAAAATACAGATGGTTGACCTTCAAAGTCAATACTATAAAATAAAATCTGAAGTTGACAACGCGGTTTTAAATGTGATGGATTCCGCAGCTTTTATCAACGGACCTGAAGTGAAATCCTTCCAAAACGAGTTGGAAAATTACCTTGATGTAAAACACGTGATTCCGTGCGCAAACGGAACAGATGCACTTCAAATTGCTTTGATGGCTTTAGATTTGAAGGAAGGCGATGAAGTGATCACAGCAGATTTTACCTTTGCCGCAACGGTTGAAGTAATTCATCTTCTCAAATTAAAATCGGTTTTGGTGGATGTTGACTATGACACCTTTACCATTGATATCGACAAACTGAAAGTCGCAATCACTCCCAAAACAAAGGCGATTATTCCTGTTCATCTTTTTGGACAGTGTGCAAACATGGAAGCAGTTTTAAAAGTCGCTAAAGAGCATCAACTTTATGTGATTGAGGACAATGCACAGGCAATTGGCGCTGATTTTACTTTTTCTGACGGAATCGTAAAAAAATCCGGAACGATGGGGATTTTGGGAACCACTTCTTTCTTCCCTTCGAAAAATTTGGGATGTTACGGAGACGGCGGTGCAATTTTTACTAATGACGATGAACTTGCGCACAAAATCCGTGGTATCGTTAATCACGGAATGTATGAAAGATATTACCATGATGAGGTGGGAGTGAATTCNCGTTTAGACAGTATTCAGGCGACCGTTTTAAGGAAAAAACTCCCGCTTTTGGATTCTTACAATGAAGCAAGAAGAAAAGCGGCAGACTTTTACGATGAAGCCTTTGCCAATCATCCACAAATTCTTACGCCGAAAAGAGCAGAAAACTCAACGCATGTATTTCATCAATATACTTTGAGAATCCTAAACGGAAAACGTAATGAACTGCAACAGTTTTTAACGGAGAAAGAAATTCCCGCTATGATTTATTATCCTGTTGCTTTGNGAAAACAGAAAGCNTANTANCAGGAAAGCGATCCCAAAGATTTTGTAAACACCGACAAACTTTTGAATGAGGTGATTTCGCTACCGATGCACACCGAACTGGATGATGAGCAATTAAAATATATTACCGATGCGGTTTTGGAATTTATGAATTCGTAAACTACAAACCTCGAATCTTAAACCTTAAACAAAAATCAATGACCATACTTGTTACCGGCGGACTCGGCTATATTGGTTC
>Ga0056903_1000804_pt1 | contig 12756 bp, 12 predicted proteins | sample EBPBio142005_DNA_FD_55025 | JGI IMG/M metagenome (GOLD analysis project Ga0056903, IMG submission 55025) | Wastewater treatment Type I Accumulibacter community from EBPR Bioreactor in Madison, WI, USA - Reactor 1_6/14/2005_ DNA | ecosystem: Engineered > Bioreactor > EBPR > Anaerobic-Aerobic >...
ACCTGGATCACTTCGCTCGAATACACCTCGGTGGCCAGCAGCACGGCGCTGGTGACCACCAACCTGCTCTGGGTCGGCATTGCGTCGTTTCTGCTCTTCGGCGAGAAGCCGAGCGCGGTGATGGTCCTGGGCATCGTCATCTCGCTTTCCGGCAGCCTGCTCATCTTCTGGAGCGACAGCCAGAGCAGCGTTGCCGGCAGCGACCCCTTGCTCGGCAACTTCCTGGCCATCGTCGGCAGCTGGTGCTTTTCCGCCTACCTGCTGATCGGGCGACGCCTGCGCGCCAACCTGCCGCTACCGGCCTACGTCTGGCTGGCCTACGGCAGTGCCTCGCTGTTTCTGCTCGTCGCCTGCCAGTTGAGCGGCTCGCCGCTCGGCGGCATACCGGCGCCGCCTACCTGATCGCGCTGGGCATGGCGCTCGGCCCGCAGCTGCTCGGCCATACCGCCTACAACTGGTCGCTGAAACACGTCTCCGCGACCTTCATCGCCGTCGTCACGCTCGGCGAACCGGTCGGCAGCGCGGCGCTGGCCTGGATATTTTTCGCTGAGGCCTTCGCTCTCGTGCAGGGAATTGGCTTTGTGCTGCTGCTTTTCGGAATCTATCTGGCGGCGCGCGGCGAAGGACGCTGAGTCAGCTTGGGGCTGTATAGGCCGGAACCGCCGAAAATTCCGGCATCCCAACTCCAGCCCCGCCACGAGCGCATCCAGGTCGATCACCTTGCCATTACTGAGGAAGGTGTAGTGCCCGTTCAGGAAGATGTGCCGCCAGGCTGTCAGCGGAATTTGCGTAATCAGCGCCAGTGTCTTGGTGTTGCCGCTTGCCGCGAACTTTGTCAGCAGCTGCGACAGGAGGGCTGAGTTGTAGTAGATGATGGCGTTGGCGATCAGGACTGCGCACTGCTTGCTGATCTCGATTTCGATGTCGGTGCGCCCGGTCAATTCCTTCTTTCCGCCGACCTGCGCGATGGTCGAGCGTAGCTGGTGGTAGGACTCGATGCGATTCTGCGAGCGGCGCACGTTACGTTCCGGTTGCGGATCGCGCAGGTAGCGCAGCGTGTAGATGCTGCGGATCAGCTTGTCGAACTCGAAGATCGCGTGCCGCGTCGGGTTCGGCGATTGGTGAAACGCGGCTCGAAGCGTTGGCCGAACCAGTGCAGGATGGCGAAGTTGGCATTGTTGACGCTGTGCATGTCGCCGGTGATCGCGGTCGGCGCGATTTCCGAGGTATTGCGATAGCAGATGTCGAACACATGGTGGCCTTCGTATTCGTGCACGCCAATGAGGTAGCCGTCGAGCGGCACATGGTTGCACAGCCGCGTGTAGGCAACCGCGCCCTCGCCGCGCCCAAAATATTTGCGCGAGTCGCGCCTTCACGGTCGGCCGCTCGACGCCAAACTGCTGGCCATCGACAGCTCCGTACAGCGTCTCAAGGTCGAACGAGTAGTAAGGGAAGATGGGCAGCGCGGCGATGGCGTTACTGACGCGGCCATTGGCGGCATGCAGTGAGGCCTGGCGCAGATACTGTGTAAGCGTCCTACGCCACCACGTTGTCGCAAAACAGATGTTTTCCAACACGGCTAACGCTCGCACTCAGCCTTGAAGGAATGCATTCGTTTTAGTAAACTAGATGCATCGAATGCATTCTTATGAGGTGCCGCTATGGCGATGCTGACAGTCCGCAATTTGCCGACGACGTACACCGCGCGTTGCGGGTGCGTGCCGCTCAACATGGCCATAGCACTGAGGCCGAGGTCCGCGAGATTCTGGCGATCGCGGTCAAGCCAGAGACGCGCGTTCGCCTGGGTGAGGCCCTTGCAGCATTGGGCCGCAAGATCGGCCTCACGAACGAGGATTTCGAGGTCATCCACCAAGAGAGAGACAAGACGCCAGCCGCGCCGCTGAGGTTTGAATGATCGTTCTCGATACCAATGTCGTCTCCGAGGCGATGAAACCAGAGCCGCATCCGGCCGTGCGGGCCTGGCTGAATGATCAAGTCGCCGAAACGCTGTATCTGTCCAGCGTGACGCTGGCAGAGCTTTTGTTTGGCATCGGGACGCTCCCAGCCGGCAACGCAAGGACATGTTGACACAGACTCTTGACGGTCTGATGGGACTGTTCAGGGATCGGGTGCTGCCATTCGACATCGATGCAGCACGGCGCTATGGCGAGTTGGCCGTGAAGGCCAAGTCCGGCGGTAGAGGATTCCCAACCCCTGACGGCTACATCGCAGCGATCGCAGCCTCGCGGGGGTTCATCGTGGCGTCACGCGATACAAGTCCCTATAAGGCCGCCAGCGTCACCGTCATCAATCCGTGGGACGCGTAGAGATGCTCAGGTGCCGGCGGATGACACAACTGCTCGTTCTATCCGCCTCAGACTGACCGAACTTTCGGCGGTTCCGGCTTACAACCCCAGCTTGCCCTGCGCCCGATGAGTCGGGCAAAAGAACACCGCCGACCGCGTGGCGCAGAGAATTCCGACTGCCAGTTCCCCGCCACCCGGCCGGTCGTTCATCGCTATCCGTTTTCTCGGGNGCCCGCCAGGAAANCNTCGAAATCGGCGACCGGCAGCGGCCGGCTGAACAGGTAGCCCTGGTAGGCATGGCAGCCCTGCGCCGCCAGGGCGTCACGCTGCGCGGCGGTTTCGACCCCCTCGGCGATCACCGACAGGCCAAGCGTGCTGGCCAGGGCGATGATCGTGCGCGCGATCACTTCGTCATTGGGATCGGTGAGCAGATCGCGNACAAAGGANTGGTCGATCTTCAATTGATCGAGCGGCAGGCGCTTGAGATACGACAGCGACGAATAGCCGGTGCCGAAATCGTCCAGGGAAAAGCCGACGCCGTGGTCCTTGAGCGTACCCATCCGGTCGATCATTCCCTGTACGTTGTCAAGCAACATGCTCTCGGTCAGTTCGAGCTTCAGGCGTTNAGGATCCGCACCGCTGCTGGCCAGAACGGCGAGCACCTGGTCGACAAAGTTCGGCTGCCGGAACTGCCGCGCACTGACATTGACCGAAACGGTAAATCGCCTCGTCCCCACCTGCTCCGCCCAGACGGCCAGCTGCGCACAGGCGGATTCCAGCACCCACAGCCCCAGCGGCAGGATCAGACCGGTTTCCTCGGCGAGGGGAATGAACTCGGCCGGCGAGACGAATCCGCGCTGTGGATGCTGCCAGCGGACCAGCGCTTCGGCGCCGATGACCGCACCGGCGGCGTCCACCTGCGGCTGGTAGAAAAGACGCAATTGATTCCTCTGCAAGGCTTCGCGCAGGTCTTTCTCGAGGCTGGCGCGAGCGGTCACCACCGCCTGCATCTGCGGGTCGAAGAAACGCAGGGTATTGCGGCCCATGGCCTTGGCTTCGTACATCGCCAGGTCGGCGCGCTTCATCAGTTCGTCGATGCCTTCCTGACTGTCCCCGAACAGGGTGATGCCGACGCTTGGCGTATTGTGATACTCGTGCCCGTCCAGATCGTAGGGGCGATTGAGTGCGGCAAGGATCTTCTCGCCGATGCTCCGACTCTGGCCAGCCGCTTCCTGCGGTTGCCGGGCGAGGTCCTCGAGCATGACCACGAACTCGTCGCCGCCGAGGCGGGCAACCGTATCGCGTTCACGAACGCAGGCCGACAGCCGCTTGCCGACCTGTTTCAGCAAACGGTCACCCATNTCGTGTCCGAGGGTATCGTTGAGCGTCTTGAAATTGTCGAGATCGATGAACAACAAGGCCCCCTGTCGGTCTCTGCGCGTACTCGCCACCAGCGCCAGGCGCAGACGGTCGTGCAGCAGGCGGCGGTTGGGCAGGCCGGTCAGCGCATCGTAAAAGGCCAGATGGCGGATCTCTTCCTGCGCCTGCTTGCGCATGGTGATGTCGGTCAGCGTCGACACGTAGTTGGTGACTTTCTCGTCGCTGTCCCAGACTGCGGAAATGGTCAGCCATTCGGGGTAGATCTCGCCGTTCTTGCGCCGGTTCCAGATTTCACCCTGCCAGGTTCCCGTGCGCTGGAGTGTGTCGCGCATCGCCGAATAGAAGGTGGCGTCGTGGCGGCCCGAACTGAGCAGCTTCGGCGTCCGACCGACACAGTCCGCAGAGGAGTAGCCCGTGATCTCGGTGAACGCCTTGTTCACGCGCAGAATGACGCCGTTGGCGTCGGTAATGAACATTCCCTGCTGCGACTCGAAGGCCGTCGCAGCGATGCGTTCCCACTGCTCGGCCTGCTTCTTGTCGGTCACGTCGTCCGAGACGACAACCACACGCATCACCTTGCCGATTTTGTCGTTGATCACCTTGCCGGTCGACGCCATATGCCGGACGCTGCCGTCGTGTCGCACCAGGCGGTACTGCAGTTCCTGACCGACGCCGGTTTCCGCCGTCTGCCTGAACGCGTCGATCACCCGCTCACGGTCATCTGCATGCACGTCGGCGAATGAATCGCTGCCCTGCAGGTCTCTGCTCACGCCAAAGAACTGCCGATACGAGGGACTGTTGTAGAGCCGCCGCCCTTCGAGATCGAGGACGGCGATGTGTTCGCCGATGCTTTCGGAAATCAGGCGGAAGAACTCGCGTTGCTCGCGCAGGCTGGCTTCGAGTTCCTTGCGCTCGCTGATCTCCTGGGTCGTACCGACAGCGCGCAGCGGTTGGCCCGAAGCGTCGAACTCGACCTCGGCCCGCTGCGCAATCCAGCGCACGACGCCGCCGATGACGACGCGCAGTTCGACGGCCAGNGGCTNTCCGGCCAGCGCCATGGTGCTGGCTTTCTTGAGCGCCTGACGATCATCCCGATGCACCAGTGCCATGAAGCCGGCAATGCTGCCGCCACTGCCTGCGGGAAGGGCAAAGATCCGGCGGGTCTCGGCCGACATGCGAACCTGTCCGCTGGCCAGGTCGACGACCCAGCTGCCGACACGAGCGACCGCCTGCGCGCGCTCGAGCTCGGCTGCGCTGGCCTGCACTTCGGCGGTGCGCTGCGCGAGAGCGCTGCCCAAGCGGCTTATGTCATCGATGTGCTGCCGATGCGCGCGCGTCAGGAAAGTGATCAGCAGCAGCGCGACGACGACGCAGACGATTTGCACGAGGCCGTAGAGCATGGCCGGCGTTGACGGTTGCGGCGGCAGCAGGGCCGACCGCTCGGCGACCACGAAGCCGGTTATCGCGGCCACGGTCAGCGCCGTGAGCAGGAGCGCCGTGCGCCTGCCCAGCAGCCAGCCGCCCATGAGAATAAGCAGCGGGTAAGCGATGATCAGCAACGCCCGCACCCCCCCGAAGAACGGCGACAGGCTGGTCACGGCCAACCACAGCCCCCAGACCAATACCGCCAGCGCGGTACGCACCCGACCACTGTCGAGCAGGCGCAGGGCGCTCGTGGCCAGCAGCACGATGGCGACCGGCCCGACCGCCCGCCAGGGCTGATCCGGGATGATCAGCAGCATGGTCAGCAGCACGCATGCCGCGGCAACGAGAATGGACCAGGCGGTGTAATTGAGGAAGCGTCGCGAAGGGAGCCAGCTCTGCGTCTGACCGTCGCCCTGTTCGAGCAGGTCTGCGGAGGCAGCGCCGAGCACGGGGAGGCCCTGCCCTCCGCCATCGATAGTCGATGCCGCCGGGCGGTTATCCGCGCCTTCCGGCGGTTGCTGCGTCTCTACCAAGCTAAGCCCTTGTCGTTTCGGCGAGTTCCCGGAAGAAACGGTAGCAGCTGCGGCCCGCTTTCTTGGCGTGATACATCGCCGTGTCGGCGTTCTTCAACAACCGGCTGACGTCTTCGCCGTGCTCCGGATAGACGGCAATTCCGATGCTCGTCGAGATGTCGATGCGGTGTGGACCGATGGCGAAGGGACGCTTGACCGCAGCGAGGACCTTGCGGGCGACAACTGCCGCATCGGCGGCCTTGTCGATCTGCGCCAGCAGAATCACGAATTCGTCGCCGCCGACGCGCGCGACGGTGTCNGAACTCCTCGGCGCACAGCCGCGCAAACGGAGCGCGACCTCCTTGAGCAGGAGGTCGCCGACATCATGACCGAGGGTGTCGTTGACCGGCTTGAAGTCGTCCAGATCGAGGAACATCACGGCCAGCGTCCCCTGCTCCCTGCGCACCTGTGCCAGTGCCTGGAACAAGCGGTCGCTGAGCAGCATGCGATTGGGCAGGTCGGTCAGCTGGTCGTGGTGGGCGAGGTGCTGGACGCGCTCGTCGGTGGCCTTGCGTTCGGAGATATCCTGCATGATGGCGACAAAGTGTCGAATACTCCCGTCGCCGCCGGTGACCGGCGAAATGGTCAGCGCCGCGTCAAAAAGGCTGCCGTTCTTACGCCGGTTGACNAGCTCTCCGGTCCACACCCGCCCGGCCAGAATGGTCTGCCACATGCCCTCGTAGAAGTGCCCGTCCTGCTTCCCCGAATTGAGCATTTCGCCGGGATTGTGACCGACGACTTCGGCGGTCGCAAAGCCGGTGATTTGCGTGAACGCCGGATTGGCCCATTCGATCGCTGCCGAGAGATCGGTGATCACGATGCCGCTGGCCACGGCGTTGAGTGCCGCATCGAGCAGGTGCAGGCGTGATTCGAGCTTCTGACGGACCAGCGCATGCCGTATCGCTCGCCCCAGCGCATCGTGCTGGAACAACTGTCCCTTGGGCAGATAATCCTGCGCGCCTGCCTGCAAGGCCGCTTCGGCGAGTTGGTGGTCATCCTGGCCGGTGAGAACGATGATCGGCACCGTCGGCGCAGCGGCTCGCATACGTTCCACGGTGGTGATTCCGGCGGAATCCGGCAGCGACAAATCGAGCAGCACCACGTCGGGCTTGTTGAACGCAGCGGCCGCAATCCCGTCGGCGAGCGTTGACGCCCAGATCACCGGATCGTCTTCGCCGATGCGCTTCAGGCCGGCAAGGCGAACATTGCTTCGAATCAGGCCCAGATCACCGGGGTCGTCCTCGATCACCAGGATCGAGATCCGCCTGCGGGTCGACTTTTTCATGCGCTACCCCCGTCTCTCCCTTGCCGCCCACCGCCGGCCGACGCGAACACCAGGCCAGGCACGCCGCACGCCCGGGTGCCTGGCCTGCTCCCGCCGACGCGTTCGGCGCCGATTTCGCTGGTTCCTGTCGGGCCCCCAAGGCGGTTCCCCTGGAACAATAGCAGCACTTTCCCTCTGTCGCGCATCGCTGCCATCCGCGCCCGGTGCAAGATCAAGCCAATGCCTTGATGGCAGCGTTTCGCACGGGCTTGCTCACGGCGCTCCTCGCTCATCGATTCTCGGGCAACCTTACCAGAGAGATCCAATACTCGCTCAGCTGACGAATCTCGACGATGAATTCATTGACATCCAGCGCCTTGGTAATGTAGCCGGAGGCACCGAGGCGGTAGCTGTCGCGTACGTCACGATCGACTTCCGAAGTACTCAGGACGACGACCGGAATGTCACACAGGGCCGGATCGCCCTTGACCACGGCGAGAAACTCGCGGCCGTCCATGCGCGGCATGTTCAGATCGATCAGGATCAGGTCGGGACGCACGGCCATGGCAAAGCGCCGACCTTCCCGCTGCAGGTACTCCAGCGCCTCGCGACCATCGAGGACGTGCTGCAGGTCGACGTGAAGGCGGTTCTCGGTCAATGCCCACTTGACCAGGTGCGCGTCAGCCGGCTCATCGTCGGCGAGCAGAACAACAAAGGGCGACAGGCGTTTGCCGATCATCTTCGTTCCCGGCGAGCAGTCTGGCAGCGCGCGAAGCAGGCAGCAGCCCCGAGCAGGCGCTTCGACCGCGGCGTGAGCATCGTCAAGCGCTTTCCCGGGGCAGCGGCAGTGACACGCAGAAGCGGCTGCCCTGCCCCTCNCCGGGCGAGTCGGCCCAGATGCTTCCACCATGGTGCTCGGCAATCTTGCGACACAGCGCCAGGCCGACGCCGCTGCCCTCATAGCTGGCGCGGCTCTGCAAGCGCTGGAAGACCTGAAAAAGGCGGCCGATCTGGCCGCGGTTGATGCCCACCCCGTTGTCGCTAACGGTCAGGCACCACTGCGCGCGCGCGACCCGGCTCGCCACCCTGATCTCCGGGCGCCGCCCGGCGACGCGGAATTTGGCCGCGTTGGCGATCAGGTTCTGCAGCAGGCGCAGGATTTCGTCGGGGCGCACCCAGGCGCGTGGCCAATGGCCACGGACGCTGATCTTGGCCTGCGCCTCGGCGATCGCCGGCTGCAGGAAGAGCAGTGCCTCGTCGACGATGGCCCGGGTTTCCAGCCAGGTGGGCGGCTCGCCGAGGCGACCGACGCGCGAATACTCGAGCAGCGCAACGAGCATTTGATCGAGACGGCGGGCACCTTCGATGGCGAACTTGAAGTGCTCGCGCTGCTCGTCGTCCAATTGCCCGGCAAGACCGATGCCGAGCAATTGCAGGTAACTGGCGACCATTCGCAAGGGCTGCCGGAGATCGTGCGAGATGGCGTAGCTGAACTGCTCCAGTTCGGCGTTCGAGCGTTTCAGCTCCTGCTCCGCCTGCTTGCGTTCGGTGATGTCCTGGGTCGTCCCCAGGCAGCGCAGCGGCGTGCCATCGGCGGCGCGCGTCAGATCCGCTTGCTGGCGGACATGGCGCAGCGTCTCGCCGACAATGATNCGATGTTCGTGCTGGAAAACCGNGCCATCGGCGAGTGCAGCTCGCCAGACCTCCTCGACCGCCTGGCGGTCGTCGGCGCAGACGCGCTCCAGGTAACTGCGGTAACTGCCCCGCGTGCCTGCAGGCAGGCCAAAGATGCGGCAGGTTTCCGCCGACAGGTGCATTTCGTCGCTGGCCAGCTCGTAGGTCCAGCTGCCGACATGGGCGACCGACTGGGCGCGGATCAGCTTGTCCTCGCTCTCGCGGAGAACGACCAGCGTCTGGTCCAACTCGCGCACCTTCTGCTGCAGGTCGGCCTGCAGGCTTTCCTGCTCGCGCATCAGCCGACAGGTGCGGATGGCCGAGTGCACCGCGACGAAGACCCGCTCGGCGCTCAACTCCGACTTGAGCAGGTAGCCGTCGATCTGGTAGTCGCTGACCACCTGTCGCTGCGGCGCGTAGCCCGGTTGCCCGGTGATCAGGACGATCTGCACGGTACGCCGCGCCAGCTCGTCGCGGATATGGCGCACCAGATCGAGGCCCGCGCGGTCGGTTTCCATGACCACGTCGAGCAGGATCAGGGCGATGTCCGGATGGGCGGCGAGCTCGTGCTTCGCTTGTTCGGCCGAAAAAGCATCGATGAGCCGCAGCCCTCGCCCGTCGATGTGCAGCTCGTGCAAGGCCAGGCGAAGAACGTGGTGCACGTCGGGCTCGTCGTCGACCAGCAGGACCTTCCAGGGGTCGTTGGCGAATTCCACGTCGACCGACGCCGCGGCGGACAAGCCGGCGAGCAAGTTGGCATCGTCGATCATCTCGGGCATAACGAGAACTCCTGTGCAAAATCCTTTTGGCTGCGATGAACCGCAGCCGCGACAAGCGCGCATCGAGCGCAGAACCGATCCCGGTTCGCCGAGCGCCGTCGATCACAGCGCCTCGGCCGAGGCAGATAACAGTCTATTACGACAGCAGCGCCGACTTCTTTAGGCCTGGCAGGCAAATGTCGGAATTCAAGGCTCCCGGAGTCGAGGCGGGTGCTGAAAGCTCGCCGCAAGCGCGGTCTGCGGCGGCAGCAAGAACCACCTCGGCAACCACTGCACGCAGCGCTTGCCTGCTGCCGGCAAAAAGACACTCTGCTACAATCCCGCTCTTCTTCAACGCCGGCTGGCAGCGCTTGGCCAAGCCCGTGATCAGCGGTTTCCTTCTCCCGGACAGAGGCAATGATGCAACCCACAGCAAAACCCAACAACCCCAATTTCTCGTCGGGACCGTGCAGCAAACGCCCCGGTTATGACGTCAACGCTCTGCAGCTCGATACCCTCGGTCGCTCGCACCGCTCGGCGCTTGGCAAGAAGGCGCTCGCGCTGGCCTGCTCGGAGACGGCGCGCATCCTCGGCTTGCCCGCGGGCTACCGTGTCGGTGTCGTCCCGGGATCGGATACCGGCGCCGTCGAGATGGCCATGTGGTCGCTGCTTGGCGAACGTGGCGTCGATGTCCTGGCCTGGGAGTCCTTCGGTTCGGGTTGGGTCACCGATATCGTCAAGCAGCTGAAGCTTGCCGATGTGAAGGCGCTCAAGGCCGACTACGGCGATATCGTCGACCTGGCGCAGGTCAACTTCGCCAATGACGTGGTGTTCACGTGGAACGGCACGACCTCGGGCGTCAAGGTACCGAATGGCGACTGGATTCCGGCGGACCGCGCCGGCTTGACGATCTGCGACGCAACCTCGGCCGTCTTCGCCATGGACCTGCCGTGGGACAAGCTCGACGTGGTGACCTTCTCGTGGCAGAAGGTCCTTGGCGGCGAAGGCGCCCACGGCATGCTGATCCTGAGCCCGCGCGCCGTCGCCCGCCTCGAGTCGTACACCCCGCCATGGCCCATGCCCAAGGTCTTCCGCCTGACCTCCGGCGGCAAGCTCAACGAAGGTATTTTTCGCGGCGAGACGATCAATACGCCGTCGATGCTCTGTGTCGCCGACTACCTCGACGCCTTGCAGTGGATCGAGGGCATCGGTGGCGTCAAGGCGGCGATTGCGCGCAGCGAAGCCAACCTGGCGGTGATCGCCGATTTCGTCGCCGCCCATGACTGGATTTCCTTCCTCGCCAGTGATCCGGCGACGCGCTCCAACACCAGCGTCTGCCTGAGTCTTGAACTCGACGCCGAGCGCGTGAAGAAACTCGTCAAGCTGCTCGACAGCGAAGGCGTTGCCTTCGACATCGGCTCGTACAAGGACGCGCCGGCAGGAATTCGCATCTGGTGCGGCACCACCGTCGACAGCGCCGATCTGCGGGCGCTGATGCCGTGGCTGGCCTGGGCCTACGCGCAGGTGGCGGCGTGAGTCGCCGAGCACTGCAGCAGGCAAGGCGCTGGCTGGCAAGCCGTTCAGCGTCATCACACAACCTCTCAATTTGAGCGACACTTTCATGTACAAGGTCAGAACCTACAACAAGATCGCGCTCAGCGGTCTCGATCGTTTCCCGCGTCAGGCGTATGAAGTCGGCAGCGACATCGCGCATCCCGACGCCTTCCTCCTGCGCAGCCAGAAGCTGCAGGGAATCGAAGTGCCGCAGTCGCTGCTGGCCGTCGCCCGCGCCGGCGCCGGGGTCAACAACGTGCCGGTCGCCGAGTACGGCAAGCTGGGCATCGTCGTTTTCAACACCCCGGGGGCGAATGCCAACGCGGTCAAGGAACTGGTCATGGCCGGCATGCTGCTTAGCTCGCGGGCCATCGTCGACAGCATGAACTTCGTGCAATCGCTCGGCGACCTCAAGGATCCGGCGGAAATGTCGCCGCGCGTCGAAAAGGAAAAATCGCGCTTCGCCGGCAACGAGCTCAAGGGCAAGACGCTGGGCATCGTCGGCCTCGGTGCGATCGGCTCGATGGTCGCCGAAATGGCGCTGGCCATGGGCATGAAAGTGGTCGGCTTCGACCCGGTGTTGTCGATCGACGCCGCCTGGCGCCTGTCCAACGAAGTCAGCCGGATGGAGAACCTGCAGTCGCTGCTGGCGCGTTCCGACTACGTGTCGATGCACGTGCCGGCCGTCGATGGCACCCGGCACATGATCAACAACGACACCCTGGCGGCGATCAAGTCCGGCGCCGTCCTGCTCAACTTCGCTCGCGAGACGATCGTCGACTCGGCCGCCGTCCTGCAGAGTCTCGCTGCCGGCAGGCTGGGCAAGTACGTCTGCGACTTCCCCGAACCCTGTCTGCTCGCTCACCCGCAGATCATTGCCATGCCGCATATCGGCGCGAGCACTGAAGAATCCGAGGAAAACTGCGCGGTGATGGCCGCCAATCAGCTGGTCGACTACCTGGAGAACGGCAACATCGTGAACTCGGTCAACTTCCCGACGATCAGCATGGAGCGCAGCCCGGGCACCTCGCGTATCGTCTTCTCCAACGACAATGTTTCCGGCGTGCTTGGCCAGGTGCTCTCGGTACTCGCCGAGAACAAGGTCAACGTGGTGGACATGATGAACAAGAGCCGCGCCGAACTGGCGTTCAACATCGTGGACGTCGAAACGCCCCCAGGCGACGACGTGGCCCGCGCCATCGGCGCGGTCGAGCACGTGATTCGGGTGCGCGTGATCTGATCGCAAGACCCGCCGGCAGCGCCGGCGGGTCCCCACGCCCCCTGCCGGCGCTGACGATCGGGGCCGGATCAGGGCCTCCTCAGCGCCCCTTGGCCAGCCTCTTTTCCAGCTTATCGACCAGTTTTCGCAAAGCCGGTTCGGCGATCAGGCGCTTGGCCTTCTTCACGTCCAGCCAGCGCCGCTCGCGGTGACTCTCCTCCCACTCGTCTTCGGGAACGCTTTCACTGACCGCCATCGGGAAGACCGCGACAGTGCACACGCCACCCCACTTCTTGTAGTCGTAATCACCCATCGGCTCGTCGTCGAGACGGCCACGAATGCCCGCCTCCTCCAGGGCCTCCTTTTCGGCCGAATCGCGTAGCGACAGCTCGGGTTCCTTGACTCCCTTCGGAATCACCCAGCGCGTCGCCTTGCGCGAGGCAATGAGCATGATCTGCAACTGGCCGTCGACCAGGCGATAAGGCAGAACCGCCGACTGCGTATAAAAATGATCCGGAACCGGGCCGCGTTCGTCGTCCTGGCTGCCGCCATTCCCCTTGCCCTTTTCGTCCCTTGCGTCCCTCTCGTCGGGCAGCTCGTCGGG
>Ga0056903_1000808_pt1 | contig 12735 bp, 14 predicted proteins | sample EBPBio142005_DNA_FD_55025 | JGI IMG/M metagenome (GOLD analysis project Ga0056903, IMG submission 55025) | Wastewater treatment Type I Accumulibacter community from EBPR Bioreactor in Madison, WI, USA - Reactor 1_6/14/2005_ DNA | ecosystem: Engineered > Bioreactor > EBPR > Anaerobic-Aerobic >...
GACCTGCTTACCCTCGCCCGCCTCGACGCGCTGCGCCTCTTCACAACCGCGCAGACCGGCAGCTACCAAGTGACGGGCTTCCACACCTACGGCGAAGCTTGCTACCGAAACCCTTCGATCTGAGTCAACTACCCGTCAACCTTTTGCTGGTTTGCCAGCAAACTGGCTATCGCGCTGTGTCGAGGTAGCGACGGATCGCGGAGGTGAGTACGTCTTGGATGTTCTGCCCGGTCTGCGCGGCGAACACCTTCATTTCGCGGGCGAGCGGGGCCGGGATGCGGTGGGTGATCTTGACGATCACGTCGTCGTCGCCGGTCTGGGCGGCGAGGTCGTCAAGTCGCGGGTTGGGAAACGCATCCATCACGCCCGGCAGCGGGGTCATCGTTGCTTTTCTCTTGCTCATCGGTCGCGGTGGAGGAAAGCCGTCACGTCGTCCACGAGCTTCGCGGCCTCGACGTGGGCAGGGTGAGAGGGGTAGAGGTCGAGCACGGTAGCGCCGGTGATCATCTGCTCGGCCCACGCGGTGCGGTGATGCGTGGCCGTGTCCAGCACCGGCAGGCCGTACGGCGCGAGCGCCTCGCGGATGGATGCCGCCAAGCTCGTGCGCGGCTTGACCTGCACAACGACGAACGCGGCACGGAGCGCTGGGCGCTCGGCGAGCAGGCGCACCGTCTGCGCCGTGCCCCACACGTCCGCCGGAGCCGGGCTGACGGGCACAATCACGCCGTCGGCCTCTACGATTGCCGCAGCCACGGTGGCTTCGGCCCGCGCCGCGCCGTCGAGAACGATGAAGGCGTAGCGGTCGCGGAGCGCACGCACGCGCCGCAACTCCGCCGCGGTGGCGATCGTGGCAACGTCGAGGCCGTCGTCCAGCCCCCCGTACTGCCGCGCCGCCGCGGCCCACGCGATCGACGTGCCCTGGGCGTCGGTATCCACAAGCAGCACGCGGGCGGCGTGGTCGTACTGGCGTGCGTGGCGAAGCAGGCCCACGGCCAGCGTAGTCGCCAGCGTGGACTTGCCACTACCGCCCTTCGTGTTGAGGACGGCGACGACGGTAGAGGGTGTCATCGTGTTCGTGGTGGGGTGCGGGAAGATAGGCCNGTTTGCCAGCAATNCAGCACGCCAGCATATTTCANTTGCGCCAAGCGCACGCCGTAGCGTAGAATCGCCGTCGCACATANCAGCGCACAGATGGTTGAAGTTGATCGCACGCCCAACGTCTGGCTCACGTCCAGCGATGTTTCACGCCTGACCCGCGAGGTAATGGCGTGTGGCCGCGACGCCTACCGCGTTTTCCGAAAGCAGCACCTCGACGGGAAGATCTGGCGTCCCTTGCTGCGCGACGTTCCCTACGAAGACCGGGACGCGGCGGGAAACGTTGTAGAGCGTGGCCGCAAAACGATGTTGTCGCGGGCGCGGTCGCACGATTTGGAGGACATTTGGGAACGCGAGTTGGGCATCGTGGCCCGCGTTTCGATCGGAAATGACGGAGTGCGCCGAGTGGCGACGGTAGGCGACGTGTAGCGGCGGAATGGGGCTTTTTTGCGCCGAGTGGCGACGATAGGCGACGTGTGGCGGCGGAAGGGGGCGGGGGTGCTTGACAGGGTTGCATAGACTGCTTTCCGCACCAAGCACGCGGCCCGTGTCCGACTTTCGCTACGACCCCGACGAGTTCCCCGGCAGCGATGCCGACGTGGATCTGGCCCCGTCCGGGGACGGAGCGCCGGGCGGGCCGCGTGCTGTTTTGCGCCGCACGCCGTTCGTCGAGCCGGTTGCGCTCACAACCGAGCGCGTCGAGGCCGACTACCCGTGGCGTGGCGACGTGCTGCGCGTGACGAACGGTCGTCCGCGCTTCCTGCGCAAGTTCGACACGGACACCCGGCTGTCCGACCTGGTGAGCCGCCACGCCTTCGAGGCGGGCGAATACGTGCTGCGCCCCGCCACCGGCGGCGACGAAGTGCCGTTCTCGATCGACGCGCTCAGCGTGGACGCCAAGCCGGTGGCCGCGCCCGCCGTGCCGGTGGTCGCCGAACGCGATGATTTCGACGAGCGGCGGCTCCGCCGTCAGATCGAGGCTCTCACGGAAGATCTCGGCGACGAACGCGGAGCACACAAACGTACCCGCGAGCACTTCCAACGTCTGATCGAACAGGCCGAACAGAAGGCCGCGATGTGGCGCGACAACGCCGACGCGCTCGCCGCCCGCGTGCAGGCGATGCAAACCGACGAGGGCAAGGGCAAGCGCGAGCTGGAAAAGGATCTCCGCCAGATGTCGGAGAACCTGACGCTCGAAAAGGTCGAGGTGGCTCGGTTGACGGCGGAACTCGACCGCGCCCAGGCAGAGCGCGACGACGCGCTCGACGAGCTGGACGAGCTGCGCAAGTCCGAGGCCCTCGCCAACGCCGCCAACGATCCAATGTCTGCTCTTCTCGCCTTCCTGCCGAGTCTGCTCGGCGGCAAGGGTGGCGAGGCGATCCCGCCGATTGCCGCCCAACAGTCCGTGTCCGTGGGGGATACGCCGGAGCCGCAGCCCGCCGCGACTCAGCCCGTCGCGGCGGCTGCGCCTCCGCAACCGCCTACGCCCCCGGCTTCACCGAAGGTGGCCTTTGTGGCCGCGCTGCAAAGCCAGAACGTCATCCCGCGCCTGCTGCAAGGCGAAGAAGGACTCGCGGAGTGGTTCAAGGAGCAGACCGGCGCGCTCGACGCCCAAAAGCAAGGGTTCTCGACGAACGACTACGCCTCGCTGGCCTACTCGACGTGCTCGATTGCGTGGGAGTTGGGCTTTGATGCCGCCGCTGTGGCGGCCGCGCTGGGCGCGCTGCTGCCCGACGCCGCCCGCGTCCCGATGGAGACGATGGGAGCCGACGCCGCCACGACCTTCGTGACGAAGATGCTCCCCGCCGCACACACCCGCGACGACAAGACCGACGCGATGCTCGCCGCCGCCGTCGCCCACCTGTTCGCTCCCTAAGCCGATGTCCCGTATCCGCACGCTCGGAAAGAGCAACGCCGGTCTGTTTGGCCGTGCCGACCGCATCACCATCGTGACCGACGGCGGCGTGCCCGCAGGCGTCTTCCTGCCCTTCGTGGGCGATGAGGCGACGCGGCGGGCGCAGGCCCGCGAGGTCGCGTACTCGCCGGTCTACCACATCACCAAGCTGGCGAAGGACATCATCCAGCAGGACGCCGAGTGACCACGATCTACCACGTACCGGCACCTACCCCCGCGACCGCCCGACCTCGGCTGGCCGACGGCGCGGNCGTGCCGGTGCGTGGCCCCCTTCCCACGCCCGCGCTCGCCTCCGCAGCGCTCGCGTCCGCGCTGCCCGCCCGTATCGNCGAAGGCGGGCCGGGCAGCGCACCGTTTGGCCGAAGCGCCCGCCGCGCCGTGCCGTCGCCCCGCAACGCCAAAGACACGCCGCGAATGATGGTGGCGATGGTCAAGGACGCGATGAGCGACGACGTGGTGCGCCGCGCCGCGCTCTCGATCACCGAGNCNGTGCCGCCCGACCCGCGTACCGGCCTTCCCAACCGCCGNGATTTCGACGCCCTTGCGGACGCGACCTACAAGTGGATCGTCCAGAANATTGCCTATGTGCGCGATCCGCAGGGCGTCGAACTCTTGCAAGCGCCCGGTGTGCTGCTCGGAGGCCGTGCAGGCGACTGCGACGACCACGCGATGCTGGTGGCCGCGCTTCTGGCCGTGCTGGGCGTCTCCACGCGCTTCCGCATCGTCGGCACGCAGCCGCACGTGCCCAGCCACGTGTTCGCCGAGTATTGGAGCGACCGCGACGGCGCGTGGCTCACGCTCGACACCACCGCTGCCGAGCGGGTGGGCTTCCTCCACAGCGCGACGTGGCGCTACAACCGCGTCGTGCCCATCACCATCAAAGCCAGCACCTTGTCGCTGGCCGATGTCCCTATGGCCACGAAATACAGCAGCCCGCCCGCGCTCTACACCGGCGGCACGGTCGTACCTACTACGACTCGAACGATTGGCCGCAGCAAGTACGGAAGCCCGCCCGTGCGCGGCTACGAAGGCGACCTGATTGCCCTGCGCAACTCCGCTGCCGCGCTTCGCAACCGCCCCCCGTCGTCCCTTCGCGCTCGCCCCGCCCCGCAAGCCGAACTGAGCGGTTGGTTGGATTCCGCGTGGGACAAGTTCATTAAGCCTGTTGTCCACGTCGTAGCCGCAGCCGGTAGCGTAATTCCTGTGGTTGGGCCGGCACTTCAAGCCGGTGCGCTGGGGATAACAGCAGCGGATGCAGCCATTAGCGCCCAACGTCAAGCCGAGAGAGCAGCGGCTGCGTCTGGCGCAAACTCGACCCCAGCGAATCCGGGACAAAGCAGCGGTGGAAGCAGCCCGGCATACAACCCTCTTTCAGGTCTAACAGCAGCGCAGATGGCTGTGTACGCCCGTCTTTCGGCAGAAGAAAAGGCGGCATTGGCCGGAGCCTCGGCGGGGCAAATCATCGAGTACTTGGCTGCAGTCGAAGCAGCGTCGCAGTCCGGGGGGAGCGGTGGCGGCGACTTCGAGCGTGACGCTCCGGAGACGGAGAAGGTCGGCTTCTTCGAGCAGAAGATGGATCTGTTCGGGACGGAAGTCCCGATGGTGGCCGTGCTCGGCGGCGGGGCGCTTCTTGTCTATCTCCTCGTCTCCAAGCGGAAGTGAGCCTGAGCACCTACAACGGGTTGGCGGATCTTCGCGTCCCCATCGTCAACGTCCCCGGCGTCGCGCAGGTGGAAGTGATTGACCGCGTGCCCAAGAGCGGCAACGCGGCAACGGGCCAGTCCATCAACCTTCGGGCGACGGTCGAGACGTACATCGCTTACGGCGACCTGACGACGTGGACAAGCCCGGACGTGTGGGTGTCGGCGTTCAAGTGGCTGGGGCCAGCGAGGCTGCAATGGGTCAACCTCGTGCGCTCCAACACGCGCCCTGCGCAACTGGTACACACCGGCGGCTTATCCAAGCACCGCGACACCATCTCGATTCCGCTGCCCGGCATTGTGCAGGGCGACAAGATCGTGCTGGCCGTGTGGCGTCAAGAGTGGCCGGGGTTGCGTGGGTCAGACGTGTCACGGAGCGATCTACAGGCCGAGATCAAGGCCAACGGCACGAAAAGCCGCCTGTTCATCGGCATCAGCCAGCCTTTTCCCCTTGTGTCGCTCGACGACGGGCGGCGCAGCGGCCTGTACGGGGAGAAAGAGACGGAGGGAATGTTTGGCGGCATTATCGAATCCGCCAAACAACTGGTAACCGTCGTGGCCATCGGTGCGGGCCTCTACTTCGGCGCTCAACTCCTCGACGACTGATGCCCACCACCTACGAAACCTACATCAACTCCGACGGCCCACCGCGCCTCGACGAGCCGACCCTGGCCGGGGGCGGCATCTGGGACATCCTTGGCAGCGGCTTCGACCTGCTTAGTGGGAGTCAAAAGGGGAGGATTCTGACCGGCGGGATTGTCGCATCGGGTCTCGCCCGCGATCCGGCGGCACTCCTGGCCCACTTCAACGCCAACAAGGCGGCGATCGACGGCTACGTCAACCAGATCAACACCGGCAAACTCGTCCGGATGGCGGCCACGCCGCAGCAAGGGCCGTCCCCGCTGCTCACCTTCCTCGCAGGCGTCGCCATCGGCGGCGGCATCGTTTACTACCTCGCGCACGAATGAGCGTTACCCGCGCTTCCGATTTGGCCAAGCGCCGATTCAAGGGCTTGAAGCTCTCGAAGCCGTTCAGCGACCTGCTGGGCGACATCGAGCCGCGTGCGTACCTGCTCATCTGGGGGCCTGCCGGATCAGGTAAGAGCACGTTCGCGCTCGCGCTCGCCGACGAGCTGGCCACGAACGGCCCCGCACTCTACGTCTCCGCCGAGGAAGGCGTGTCGAAGACCGTCCGCGACCGCATCAACCGTCTGGAAGCGAAGCATCCGGATCTGTACGTGGCCGAGTATCTCAGCCTCGAAAAGATCAAGCTGCAGGTGCGTCAGACCGGGGCGCGGTTCGTGATGCTCGACAGCATTTCGCAGATCGACCCGTCGAGCGCCCGGTTTGCCGCGCTGGCCAAAGAGTTCCAGCACGACGGGATCGGGCTGGCCGTAATCGCGCACGCGACGAAGGACGGCAAGAACTACAAGGGGCCAACGTCGGTGGGCCACAACCCCGACGTGATCATCCGCGTGGCCGGGGGCGAGGCGACCACGACGAAGAACCGCTACGCGCCAACGCCCGTCTCGATCGACGTGCCGTTCACCGCAGCGGCGCTCCCGCGCAACCGTCACCGCCACAATCCTCATCGGATAGCGGAGGGCGATGTGGTCACGTTCATTTGGGACAACGACAACAGCCAGCGTACGGGAACGGTTGCCCAAACGCCCACGTCGGGGGACGACATCTTTTTCGTATGGATCAACGACAGCGGCTTTAAAATGCCGGTCGCGGCCTACCTCGATTCCATTGTACGGGTTGACGTTGGCCAATCCCGTCGCAACCCGGTGGCCGTGCCCTTCACGACGACGCTGCGCGAGATCGTGGCGATCGTCAAGCCCAAGGGCGTGGCCGCGCTCAACGCCGCCGTCGGCTTCGAGTACCCGGCCTTTCTCGACTGGATGGATCTGCACGAGGACGTGCGCGAAGATCTCGCCGAACGCCTGCGCTCGAACAACACGTCGTTCCGGTGGCGCACCAAGAGCCGCGCCACGCCGGACGGGCGCGAGAAGATCGGCGTGTTGGAGATGATCCGGTACAAGCGTCAGGTCGAGATGCTTCCCGACGCCGATAGCGAGAGCGATACCGACCTCGAACGCTACGCCGAGGGAGACACCTACATCGAACAGTTCGAGGGACGCGACTTCGCCGACGCGCTCGGCGCGATGCTCCGGGCCTACGGCAAGATGCGCGTCGTCGTGACCGACCAGGCCCACGCCAAGAAGGTGCTGGGCGCGAAGGAATACGGACGCCAGAGCAAGGCGCTGGAAGGTGCAAAGCCCAAAGCGGCCGCGTCGAAGCCGAAGGCCGCACCGCGCAAACGTTCCGCGCCGATGGCCACGCCTTCCGGCGACGCCCCACCCCGCCGCAAACCTGCAAAGGCGGCTCAAAAGCCCAAGCGAATGGCCACGCCGAAAGCCGACAACGAGCCGACAGCGCCGAAGCGCACCACGACCGGCGGGGGGGCGTCGTCGGGCCGGAAGCCCCGCTCCAAAAGCAGCGAAGCCCAAGGCGGGGGCGACGCGCAGCGTTTCGACCAAGGCATCGCGTCCCTCACCGCCGCCCTCCAAAACCTCGACACATAAGCGCCGCCCGTCCACGTCCGACACGCCCACCATCGTCGCCCTCGTCGGCGGAGCGGCCCTCGCCGCCGCCCTTCTTCCCAAGTCGTGAACGATCCCACCATCCTCCAAGACCTCGCCATGCTATGCCTGTACGCCTGCTTGGGTGTGGCGGCAGGCTACCTCTTGGAAGAGGTGTTTGGCCTTGTGGAGGAGATTTTTGCTCGCTACTGGAAATGACGCTGCTTTGCTTGCTTGCCAGCTTGCTGGCGCTCATCGTAGCCGAAGCCTACCTGCCCGACCAACGCCGATGACCGAAGACGACGAAATCAAAGCCGCCCTCGCAAGACAGGGATTCCCGGAGGGCGCGTTCGACAAAGCCCGCCAGGTTGCGGCGCTAACGCCCGACGAAGTGATCGTTGGTGGCTTCTTCAAGGGGGTCGAGGGGGCGGGTCTGTTGGCTCGCCCGGACTGGTGCTTCCTCCTTGTCGCGTGCGGGCCTACCCAGCCTGACGGCACGTTCAAGACGCTGGTAAACGTCAACACGGAGACTGCCGCCGACGCGATTGAGATGCTGGAAGCCGCCCTCGCCAAAGTTCGCGCCGAAGGCCTCCCTCGCCAAGACGATCCCGCCTTGCCCCCACTCACCACCGCGTACGCCTGATGGACGCCCACGAACGCGCCGAACGACTTGCCGAAGCCGCCGCCCGCCAGGCGCGGAAGGGTACGCGGCGCAACCCCGCGCCGACGGCGCAGGATGTGGCCAATCTCGCCAGCGACATCGAGCACGACCTGTTGCTCGCCGACCCCGATAACGCGCCCTCCAAGGCCAAACCCGACCATTGGCGATGAAGAAAGCCCTTCGATTTCTCCCGGCGGTGATCCGATTCGGGTTGGACGTACTCGATGCCGCCGCCGACGACGGCAAGATCGACAAAACCGAACTGGCGATTCTGGCCAAGAAGGCCGCGAAGGAGCTGGGCCTCGAAGTCAACTACCGCTGATGCGCAAGTTTCTCACGCTCGTCTGGAATGGCCCCCGTGCCGGTAGCCGCCGCGAGATGGCCGCGCCCATCGCTGCCGAAGCCCTCGGTGCGAACGGGGCGTGGTACAGCACGGACTCCGGGTACAACCCCGACGGCGTGTACGAGGCCCGCGTCACCTTCACCTACGAATCCGGGTGCGGCCTTTGGCGGCGCGTCTCGGATGNTCTGAAAGCCGCTCATCTGCAACCCAACGGANTGCACTCGTGGCCGNTCAACTCGGCCNATCGCCACGACAAAGTNCCNNAGCCCCAAACCGTCCCGTTCTGATGAGCAAAGANCTCCATCTCCACCTTGCTTGCCTGTGCCGCGATGGGAATCGTCGGAATGCGGCAATCGCGCTCGAAAGAGCGTCAGCTGACACTTCCTGTTGGCGAAGTGACCGGTATGCTCGGCATCGAATGGCGCGGCAAAGAGGCCTACAACAAGCGGCTCATCGCACAGAACGTGATCGGATCGCTCGATCCCGGCATCCGATCGGAGTTCGGCTACTACGACGTGATTGGGGGCAAGGAGACAGCAACAGCTTTCTTCTACCTCGACGTGGAGCGTCTGCCCGAACTCACGGCCAAAGTCGTCGAGGCTTTACAGGCGGATAAGCGCCTGGTTGGTTGGGTTTTAAAACTGGACGAGGTGGACTTCTGATGCGCCAGAACCGCGCCACGCTTTCGCCTGAGCTTCGCCAGCGCCAGCCGGTCTTCCGGCAGGTGGTGACGCTCTACGCCCGTGTGGTGGCGAAAGGGCGCGTGCCGGAGCCGGTACAGGAGCAGCTTGCGCCGACGTTCCGCGAGCTGGGCGAGCTGGTGGGCTTGGAGTTCGACCCGCTCTTTCAGCAGGCGCTCAACGACTTCACCGAACGCCGCGCCCCGGCCTCGACCGGCGGCAACGTGTCGCTGCGCGCGGCCGCGCCGATCCGGATGTCCGTCTCGAAGCGGGCCGAAGCCAACCGCGCCGCGCTCGACCTGCTCAAAGCGGGCCGCACGTCCTACACCGACGCCGAGAAGATGGGCGTGCTGCGCCTCTACACGGGGCAGGGCGGCTTGGCTGGGGAATCGCCCGCCGACGTGGGCGCAGGAGTGCTCAACCAGCACTACACGTCGTACCAAGTGGCCCGCTTCGTGTGGGACAAGCTCGTGCGCCTTGGTCTGAAAGGCGGCTGGGTGCTCGAACCCGGCTGCGGCGTCGGCAACTTCATCGGCAACAAGCCGAGCGCCGAGTTCAACGTGCTCGGCTTCGACTACGACCCGGTGGCCAGCCAGATCGCCCGGATTCTCTACCCGGACGACGACATCCGCACCGCCGACCACGTGGCGTTCGACTACGAGGCCCACCGGGGCTACCTCGTCGGGGCCGTCGGCAACGTGCCGTTCGGCAACTACCGACGCTTCGAGCGGAACGACCCGTTCGCGCACCTTCGCCCGCTGATCCACAACCACATGATCCTGCGCACGCTGGGCAGCGTGCAGCCGGGCGGGTTGGTGGCCATCATCACCAGCGCGGGCACGATGAACGCCCGCACGACGCAGGCCGCCCGTGTGGCGATGCTCGAAATGGCGCACTTCCTGGGCGCGTACCGGCTCCCGAACAGCGCCTTTCGCGCCAACGCGAGCACGGACGTGACGACCGACGTGTTGTTCTTCCAGGTGCGGAAGGCGAAGGTCGAGGTAAGCAGCGAGACGGTGACGGCTGACGAAAACGCCTTCATCCAAACCGTGCCGTACGTCGAGAACGGGCAGCACGTGGACGGCGCGTACCAGAGCGCCTACTACCTGGCTCACCCGGAAAACGTGCTGGGCGAGACGACGCTGGGCAACGCCGCCTTCGCCCGCCAGGTATCGGTCGTCGGGACGGTCACGCAAGACGTGCTCGACGACCTGCTCGCCCGCAACGACTTCCGAGCCGTCGTGCGCGTGCCGGAGCCGACGGCCCGCCCTGCAGGAACGATCGGCGGCAAGGTGGCATCGCTGCTCAAAGAAGTGCTCAGCGCCGAAGGGGTGCTCGCGTCGCTCTACGAAGTGATCGCGCTCTCGAAAGACCAGGCGACCACGCCCGGCGCACGCACGGAAGCCCGCAAACGCCTCCACAGCGCCCTGTCGTCGCACGTGAAGGCCCACGGGCTGCCCCAGGACTCGCGGGCGCTCAAAGACGCCTACGGAAGCGGCCCGGCCTACTACCAGCTTCGCGCCCTGGCCCGCCGAGACGGCAAGGGCAAAGACGCTCCCATCGTGTTTTCGTCGATCGTCGAGCGCGACACGCTCTACTCGACCGCGTACGCTCCCTCGCTCGCGTCGAAGAAGCTGGCCGACGTCGTGCTCTACCTTCGCCAGACGGGTGTGTCGTCGAGCGTCGAGGCTGTAGCTGAGGCGATGGGGACGAACGCCGACGGCGTGCACCGCGCCCTGGCCCGCGACGCCAGCGCCTTCCTCGACCCCGCCGACCACCAGGTGAAGCTGGGCTTCGAGTACCTGTCAGGCTATCTCCCGGCCAAGATCGCCGCGGCGGAAGATGCCGGCGCGGACTTCGCCGGGAACGTGGCCGCGCTCCGTGCCACGCTCCCCGTGCCGAAAACCGCCGAGGAGATTATGTGGGATCCGACGGACGTCAACTCGACGCTCCCCGTCGAAGTCCTCGATGCGTACATCAAGTTCGCCTGCGGGCGGGGCTGCACGCTCATCGGTCGCCAGCACAACTGGCAAATCGTCGGCGACCCGACGTACCAACTCGACCGGGGCAACTCGTTCGGCTGGCAGGACAGCTGGGCGAAGATCCTCGCGCAGTACCTCAACGGTGACGCCTATCCGGCGCAGGCGCTCCCGAAGGACGCCGACCCGTCGGAACGTGCGGCGGCGCAGGTGCAAAAGATGCTCGCCAACGAGAAGGTGCGCCGCGTGGCACCCAAGCGCTTCACCGAGTGGATGCTCAACGTGTGCGAGCCGGAGCTACGCCAGCAAGCCGTGTACGCTTGGAACGCCGCGCTCAACGCGACCGTCGATCCACGATTCGACGGATCGACCTTCACGATCACCGGGATGGGCACGGTCTGGACGAACGGCAAGACGTTCGCGCCGCGCCAGCACCAGAAGGAGTGGGTGGAGCGGGCGCTCTACACCGGCTCGCACGTGTGCGCCCACGGCGTCGGCGCGGGNAANACGATGGAGGCGATTATGCTGGCCGGTGCGNTGCGCCAGCGCGGCTTGGCCCGCAAGCCGCTGTTTGCCGTCCCGGCGAAGGTCATCGAGAAGTGGATCAAGGAGTTTCAAGCGTGCTTCCCNGGCTCCCGCGTGCTCAACCTTCGGATGGAGAAGGAGAGCCGCGCCTACCACTTGGCCCTGTGCCAGATGAACGACTACGATGCGGTGTTCATCACCCACGAGGGGCTGCGGGCGCTCCCGATGTCGGCAGAGGTGCGCGAAGCGTACTTCACCTGGCGCATTCAGCGCGTGCGTGACGACATCGCCGAGCTGGTGGCCACGCTCACCGCCCGCGAGGTCGAGGAGGCCCGCGACGCCGCCGAGGCGTCGCACAGCAAGTCCGGGAAGAAGGTGAAGCCTCCCAAGGGCAAGGCGAAGCTGCTCAAAGATCTGCTGCTGCTCGAAATGCAGATGGAGCAGAAGATCCGCCTCGCGCTCGGCGGCGAGAAGGACGCGCTGGCCATCGACTTTGACGACCTGGGCATCGACGCGCTGATCGTAGACGAGGCGCACAACTTCAAGAACCTGTGGCTCAGCGCGAAGGCGCAAGAGCTGGGCGTCGGCGTGGCCCAATCGTCCGACCGGGCCGAGGAGTTGATGATGAAGACGTGGTGGCTCAACAAGCAGCGCGAAGACGGTACGGCAGGCGTAGATCGCAACGTGTTCCTGCTCACGGCCACGCCGACGAACAACAGTCCGCTCGAAGCCTTCATTTTCCTCTCGATGGTGGCCCCGCGCTACCTGCGCCAGATCGGCCTTGACGACGTAGACGCCTTCATCCAGAAGTTCGCCCAACTCCAACAGATCACCACCGTAGACCTGGTGGGCCGTCCGAAGGAAAAGACGGTCGTCGTGGGCTACAAGGAGCTTTCCGCGCTGCGCAAGCTGTTCGGTCGCTACGTCGAATACCTCGACGTGAGCGCGTTCGCCGACGTGATNCGTCCGGAACTGGAAGGCCGCGCCGTCTACCGCGACCAAGACAAGCGCGACCNGNTTGTCCTCAACGATATGGTAGATCGGCTGGAGGCGATCAAGCACAAATCCCCGCGAACGCTCGCCGGGACGAAGGACAGCACCGACAACTACCTCGCCGTCGCCGGAAGCGGCGGGCGCGGCGCGGTTGATCCGGCCTTCTACACCGAGAAGCCGCGGCTGGACACCGGCGCGATCGAGGACGGCAGCAAGGCCGACCTGATGTGCCGCGAAGTGGCGGAGCGCTACTGGAAAGC
>Ga0056903_1000813_pt1 | contig 12663 bp, 12 predicted proteins | sample EBPBio142005_DNA_FD_55025 | JGI IMG/M metagenome (GOLD analysis project Ga0056903, IMG submission 55025) | Wastewater treatment Type I Accumulibacter community from EBPR Bioreactor in Madison, WI, USA - Reactor 1_6/14/2005_ DNA | ecosystem: Engineered > Bioreactor > EBPR > Anaerobic-Aerobic >...
TTTTCTGTACCCACAGCCTTGTTCCAGATACTCTAAAATGATCTGTTCTTTTAAGTCCATAATGGTTGATTTTTAGTCAACCTATTTCAGGACGAGACAAACTAAAAGCTGAAGTTAAGAACTAATGACCAGCAGAATTCCGTCCGCCGAAACCAAAGCCTGGATATGCACTGCTGCTGATTGCTACAACGTCCAGCCCCAATTGCAGCAATACTTTTGTTATGCGTTCGCCCTTCGTCAAGGTGTGTCAATTAGCTTATTGTATCCTATTATTAAGTATGCCGCAAATAAATACTTGCCTATTTGAGTTCACTAAGTTGGCGAACTAATACTTCGTTTTGATAGTCGCCTTTTGTATTATAGTTCCAGTTGTGATTAAACTGTTTTATAACCTGTACATTGACTGTATTTGAAATTGTCAAACTATGAAACTTTGTTTTATGCAATTTCGCTTTGTCAATCTGCTCAACAATGTCCTTCGTCAATGCATCCATTACAAAGTCAGAAACCATGAGAATATCAGCTTTATTAAAATCATTTGTATCAAGCATTTCTAAAGCTTTCTGCAAAGCTGGGTTTGCATCTGTTCCACCATTGAAAGACATTTCAAGGAATGTAATTAGCTTATCTAATGAGTTTTGAAGGTCAGTAAGTTCGATAGTTTGGATTTTTGTAGAGAAAGAAATAAGAAAACATTTACGGTTTTCCCGCAAGGCGATTTTTGTTAAAGCAAAACAAATTGTCTTTGCAACTTGTTCAGGGATGCCTTTCATTGAACCGCTGGTGTCAATACATATAATAATAGGTCCTTTCCCATCTTCCTTTTCTTGTAGTTCTTTTTGCTTAATAGTTCTTTTTTCAGTAGCTGCAAATTGATTTTTAAAATCATAAGTTGTTAATTTCTTTTCCGCATATTTCTTTAGAAAAATAGGTCTTGTCAAAGGATTTAGAAGTGTGGCTGCTTCAATTGGCAGCATACTACTAATATCATCGCTTTCTCTTATACCTATTACTTCACCTTTACTTGCATGGCGGGGTTTAAATTTAGGTTTTACCACAACTTTTTCAATTTCCACCTCTTCAAATTCCTTTTCAGACTTTCTGTATCTGCCTAGCATAGCTGCAAGTTCTTTGATAGCTTTGTCATTTTCCAATACGTCGGCATATTTTTTTAATAACTCAAAACCTGAATTTTTCCACGTGCCTCCTGACAAATCCCACAATCTGCCTAAATCTTTTGTAAAAGGTTCTAAGAGTTCTTTTAATTTATTAAATTCGGAAACCTTTTGATATAGATTTTCCATAAATAGTTGTCTCGCTTTATCAATAACTTCTAACTCGTACTTATGCTTTTTGTCAAAAAGCTTATTCTCCCAATCCTTAATAAAATTTTTGTGAATAGCCTGTGCATCGTGTAATATTTCTTTAGCTTTCTTTTCTGCAAATTGTTTATAGTTGTGTTTATTAAAGGGCAGATGTTTTTCGAATTCATTAAATTCCTTGCTTTCTATGAATTTATCTAATCCTTCTTTTAAATCAATTTTTCCTCTTGAAATCTCTTTAAGCTCTCCTTTTATTATTCTCTCTAAATCTAAACGTTTATCGAGTTTCTTTAATTTTTTATCAAAAAAATTAAAGTCAATTTCACCTTGAGCATAAATATTCTTTAAATACTGAATTATATTTTCGTAATTGCCAAAAAATTCTTGGGATGAAAATGATTTTGTTTCAATGAAGACTTTTTCTTCATCGGCAAATGGATTTTGAACTTCAAGGAATTTATGAGTTTCTTTCGCCCAATTTGCTATATCCTCAGTAATTTGAGTGGCTACAGTATGGTTTTCGTGAGTAAGCTTTAGTAGTTCTGCATGATTAATTATTTCTTCAATGGGAGTTGTGAATTTTTGAATTGAAGAGTTTGAAGGAAATTTTGTCCAATTTGTCCTATCTCTTTCAGTGAGTTTTGCAAATAAAGCATCTATTAGTTTAACTCGGTCTGTCGCATTGCCAAAATTGCCAAATTTCTCAAAAGACTTTAAGGCATTGTTTGTAGAGAAGTGAGTATTAATATATTCTTCTGAAAAGGCTTGAAGTTCGTTGAGTTTATTATTTACAGTGTCAATTATAAAATCGTGGTTAACGGTGTTGTTATGTGAAATATCATTTCTTAAATCTTTAAACGTTTTAAGCAGCGGATGCTTAATTTTTGTCCTTGCGATATTTTCACCAATCTTTTCTATTTCCCTTTCAAACCTACTACGCATACCTTTATCATTCTTGATTTTATCTTTCTCCACTAAGATTTGCCTTAACTCAAAAGCCGCATCAAGGATAACATTAAAAGCCCTTCTAAGTTTATTACTCCAATCCATCATAGTTTGATTTGATTTTTTCTACTTCTAATTTCAAATCTTGTAATTGGTGAACAGTATTATGAAGATTTTCCTCAACAATTGTAGAAAGTTCTTTGTCGACAAAGATATTTGTTTGAAGATGCTCAAGTTTTTCTGCTCTGTGTTTTTCAATAACTTCAATTTGCTTTGCAATGTCCTCTATCAAATCCTTTATTTCTCCATTCCAAACCCCAATTAGTTTTTCACTTGGTCTTCTTGTTTCCTTTTTCTTTTTTGTAACTTCTTCTTCTTCAACTTCACAATCTGACCATCCGCTATCTGCAACTTTTATTACTCCATCAGATTTATATACAGAGAAATTTCGATTGTTTTTTATTGTAGCATCCCAGAAATAGAAACTTTGCCTCTCTGTAGATATTTTATTGAAATCTGCTTTTGAAATATAGCAATAAGTTGGGTAGGTATTTAGTCCGTCAAGTTTGTAATAATCTTTTTGATACACTTTCTTTTCTCTAACGTTATATTCTTTTACAAACTCACTTTCTGTTTTTACTTCTGTTTGGAGTTGTTTAATTTTAGTTTTTACACTTTCGATGTCAATAGTCAAATTGTAGCCAAAATTGCGGATTGATTCAGCAACTATTTCCTGTATAGTTTCAATTTCACTTTCATCATTCCAAATGCAATCCTTGATTAAAAAACAATCCATTAAATCCACCTCTTTTCTGTCGTTGAGGAATGCAGATGTTCGGAGTATTCGAACAATCTTTCTCCATCTTCTATCAGAAATATAAAGTTCTTTTTCACCTTCCGACAATCCATCATTTACTTCTTGAATTTTTTTCCTGATTACATCAATTACTTGAAAAACTTCATTGGGGATTTTTACTGTATCTATTTCCTTATTCCACCTTTGATATTCCTCATCAGTAACCTTCAAGTCAGGGTTTACATTATCAACTGTTGGTTTTAAATCATCGCTTATCATACTATTGAAATTTCCTTCATCTTCCACACCTGAAATAACTAAACGTATTAGAAACCTATCCCATAGAGCATCAACACTATCACCATGCCCATCACTTTCAGATGGTAATTCATTACTCGCAGAAATTAGTCCTTTTAATTTTACTTTGATTTCTTCTTTTCCATTACGAAATACTTTTTCATTTAGTACCGTTAGCAAAGTATTTTGAATTGCAGGTCCAGCTTTCCAAATTTCATCAAGGAATACAATTTCTGCATCAGGTAAATAGTTTTCAACAATTCTCTTATAGTTGTCTTGCTGTAATTCAGTAACTGAAATTGGCCCAAAAACTTCATCTGGAGTACTGAACCGATTCATTAGGTATTCGAAAGACTTAGCATCTTTAAATGCAAATTTTAGTCGCCTTGCGATTAAACTCTTTGCAACCCCAGGCAATCCCAAAAAGAATATACTTTCTCCTGCAATAGAACTGAGAAGTGAAAGTCTTATTGCAACTTCCTTTTCAAAAACACCTTCATTCAATGCCTCTAGCAGTTTATTTACTTTTGATTTTTGACTCATTTTCTAATTTTTATTTTAGACTATGCAAATGTAATGTTTAATTTTTCTTCATACTAAAGATATTAGTATTTTTCTTGTTGGTATCTGTTTTGTCTTAACTATAAGCTTTTAGTAAGTGTTGAGTTTAAGCATTTGGAGTTTATGGCATGCTTCAATTCAAACGGAGAGCTTATTTAGGGTGACGCATAACGGGCAGGGCTTTGTGCAGGTGTGGCATTAGTATTCCGTCCGCCCACAGCCGCTGCTGATTGAAAAACTGATATTGAAGTTAAGAACTAAAGCCCAAAGTTGTTTGTCCAGCCCGAACCACAGCCTGGATTTGCAATTGGCTGAAGTTTGTTTGTCGAGCCACACTTGCACAAAACCCAATGTTGGCAGCAGCCTTTCTGTGTCGCACTTAATGTTTCTGCATATCAACAAGTCCTGTCAACTTAAAAATCATAACCGCAATAACGGATGCTAAAACTAATACAACCCACCAAACACTTCTTTTCGTTTTGCTGTCCACATTTTTACTACTACGAATTTTGATAAAACTCCAAACCATTAAAGCAACCAAAGCAGTTCCTGTCAACGCAACAATTATTTTGTTACTCACAGTGTAAACACAAAGCATTAGTCCAAGTGTTACAAGTCCTGTCAAACTTTGGTATTTCTCCATAAATGAAACTTTGTCCTTTACAACAATTGGTTGTATTTGTTGCAATGCAGTTTCAAGTTGTGAAATGTTTTCAATTTGTGCAGGTATTCCAATTAAGTCCACCGTCTCTTTGCCTTTGATTGTGAAACTGCTATTTTTGTGTTTGGCGATTTCTTTAACATCGTTAAAATAAATTGAGATTGTCGGTGTGTTCTGTTGCTCTCTTGTAATCAAATTATTCGTAATTGTCAAAGTATAGCTTTCAAACAAACCCTTTTGTCTGTTTACACCACGATAAATTCCAAACCCAAGAGCAACTGCCATGACTGGAATAATTATAGGCAAAACATTTACGTCATTCTTTTCTTGCTTTGAATTTATAGTGCTTATTGTAATTCCAACGGCTCCTGCAATTAAAAGCAGTGGTATCGAACGTTGAAGCATTTTTTTTCTGATTTCTTTAAATCCGTCTTCTCTGATTTTAAATATTTGCATAGCCTCGATTAAAATTATACGGGTCTTTTAAGGTTGCTGCCAACGGGCAGGTATTGCCGATGGTGGGGAATTTTATTCGTCCGCCCGGAACTGCTGCCTGGCTTTTTGATAAAGTTAAATATTAAGAACTAAAGCCGGGCTTTATTCGTCGAGCCCCGAACCGCAGTACAGCAGAATTACCGCTGCTGATTGCTCCAATGTCAAGCCCCACTATTGGCAATACCAATGTTGTGTGCTGTGCTTCTTTGTCCACCGTTTTAGGGCTGCAAATAATAAGCAAATGATTGAGGTGGAAACAAGTTAAAGTCAGTCCGTAAACACTTTGGCGTTTTATACTTTTTTACTTTCTTTATTTGAATAGCAAAACCTTCAACTCTGTCTGCAAAATATTTATAAAAATAATCCTCTGTTATTCCTGATTCTTGATGAGTCAAACCCCAAAGTGTGTCAATGTCGTGGTTTATAATTCGTTCAATTTCAAATTCGCCAATAACTTGTTGTACTGGGGAAGATGAATATACAATCACAGTCTTAATTTTTTCATTTTTAAAGATTGCTTTTCGGAATTCAAATTTCTTTGTCCCGTCAAATATTTTGTTTGCAAACTCTGGCTTTATTGATAAGACTACCTTCATTTTCCTATTGAATATTGTGCAATTTTACGAAAGTTTTCTCTTGATATTTCTTGAAATCCTCTTGGAACGCTGTTATAGTCTGCAATTATTTCATTTTCTATTAACCATTCTAAATTTGGTCGTTTTCTAAAAGTATATGAATAAATAAATTTAACCACAAATGGTTTCAAGTTAGGGTAATAATTCCAATGCTTTTTAAGTTCGTCATCAGTGAAAACGCTACGTTTTTTACAAAGAGTAATGAAGGTGTCCAAATTCGGAATATTTGTAGTTACATTTTCAACTATACCTACAGTTGTTACTACACCTTTGTATTTGCCACCAGTCATATAAAAAACAATTATATCTCCTGAATTTAAAGCTTTGAAATGAGAACGAGAAATATAAACCTTACTTAACGCATTTCTATGCGGTTTGTTTTCTATAAAGTCCATTGGTGATTCATTACGCAAAATTGAATCAGGGAATAAATCTGTATGATATTCAGGATAAATTGGAACTATATAAACCTTTGTTTCTTGTGATATAAATGGAAAGCATTTTTTCGGATTTTCTAAGTTTATTTCTTGATTCTTATCAAAGTTCTTGGACAGAACTATTTCCCCTGTTGATTTTTTAACACCCCATTTTTCAAATCCCCATTCTTCCAGTAAATTTATTAAACGAATTTGTTCGGGGCTTTTTTCAAATATAGTTACATAAATTTCGTCAACTTTTGATTGAAGGGCATTGTCAAAAATTATTTTTAAAAACCTTTCGCCGATTTTAAAACCATTACTCGTTACTTTAAATGTTCCAATTTTCAGTCGCTTCTTCGGTTTGAAAATTGGCTCTAAATCAGAGTAATTTTCATTTTCATCTTCTGTCTTTACATATAGAAATGCTGAAAGATTATTGTTGCTATAACAGATATATGAAATTTCGTCTGCCTTTTTATTAAACCATTTATCAAAGCCTGGATAGTCTTCTCTAAAACTGTCAAAGAATGAATTTTGCAAATCAACCTTAGCAAAATATTCCTTTTTGACAGATAAGATTTTGTAGTCAACCAAAGTTGGATTGTTTGCAACAACCATTTCCAAAAACTGGTCAATTTTAAAAACTCTGTCGGCAATGCCTAAAAGCTCTGCTTTTGTATGAATTTTTTTGTCTTCAGAAATTAGGATCTCAACTCTGTCACACAAAACTTCATTTAAAAGCTTAGTATCGTTTTTATCATTTTCAGTTGTATCAATTTGAAGGCTTACATTTTTAAGAATTTCACTCTCTGGTGCAGGATTTATTATTTGATTGTAGCTCTGAATTTTTACTTTAAAAGTCTCAACAGTCTTTTGGTCTTTATTTCTATTCAGTTCTTCAACTGTTAGTGGATGAATATATTTTTTGTAGTTCAGTTTGTCCAACCAATTAAATAGAACGCCAATACCAGCATTAACAATTTTTGGTGTCTCTCTGTGAATTATAATATTTGTGTCTAATAAAACTTTCATTCAGTTGGTTTGAGAATGTAGGGTGTCCAATAGCATAGCACACAACGTCCGACAGCTTGGCGGTGTGGCGGAAGTAGTATTACTTCAGCCCGGAACCAATGCCGAAAAATGGTTTGCAGCCGAAGTTAAGAACTAATGTTGAGCAATGAACCTCGGGCTGGGACGTCTGCCGATGGAAGATCAAAGACTGATTGTGGTTCCGTTCGCCGCCATTGCGCCAAACTGATTGTAAGGGGCAGTGCAAACAGTGCCTGGCCTGCAAGGCCAGAACTAAGAACAAATAACCGGTCGCACTGTGCAGCATTGCCGCTTACGGACAGGGCTTTCTGCTGTGGCGGCATTCATTGAACGTCCAGCCCCGAACCGCTGTTGAATAAAGTTACTGATGTTGATGTTTACAAATACTGTTCATCTACGTTTCGTCTGACCGAACTACTGCCGATTAGCGATTTATTGCTGATGGTTTATTCTTCGCCCCGCCATAGCAGAAAACCAATGTTGCCTGCAGCCTGTCAGTCTGCTTTTCCTTCATCTTTTTTTTCCTGTAACGCTGAAATGCCCAATGCCACACCGTCAAGAAACTGAATAGCAGGTGAAATGCTTTCTTTTAGTTCTCTCAAGTTCACGACAGTAATTCCCGTTAACGTCTGTTTTCCCTTAATGTCAATCGGATAACGAAAAGCATCAGACTTTGTGTCAATGGCACAAATAGCTTTAATTATTTCCTCGGTTTGATTGATATTTTCGTTATTCGTATCAGCTATCCAAATCTCGTCAATTATGTTTTTTGCTTCCAACCAAAGTGGATAAAGAATATGTCCTTTAACTTGTTTCTTCTTTTTTCCTAAGTATTCTGAACCTGTTTGAATAATTTCCTTCAGTTGTATTTCAATATAGTGGCGGTAAAGGAAAACTATAGGATAGATTAATGTATCTCTTTCTGTTTGGGTCGTCAGAACATTCTCTATTAGCTTTTCAGCAGCAATTCTATATCCTTCAACATAGAACATCCATTGATTAGAGCTGTGTCGTCTAAGTATTGAATTGTTCTCCCAGTCATCACCGTCTCTAAAAAGGATGTTTTCCATTATTCTCTTAATTTATTGCGTATTATAATTATTGTGACGACCAAAATTAACATTGAAAGAATTGAACAAATTACAAAGCCCGCAATTGCATTTCCGTTTTTGTCAATATCCCAAACGTCAATGCTTGAGTAACTCGTATAAACACCTACAAAAGGTCCGACCAAGAAAATTGCACCATATATGTAGCTAAGGAAATTTACTGTGCCACCAACCACCTGCCCTACACCCTCATAGACTGCATCTCTCGCTTTGTCAAATTTTTCCTTTGCTAACTCTACAGCCGTTTTATTCGCTTGGCGTCTCCATTGTTGATAATCGTTTTCTACTTTTTGTTCAAAAGCCTGCTGCGACCTTGTTTTTTCTTTGGGCTGGTAATAGCTTTCCCAAAGAATGTTATAATAGTGTCTTCTCGTAATGTCGCCTAAAATTTCGTAAGCTTCTTGAACTTCAATAAAGCGACTTTGTGCGTCTGGCAGTTTACAAATGTCTGGATGGTATTTTAAAGCTAACTTCCTGTATGCTTTTTTGATTTTTTCGCTATCAGCGGATTTATCTATGCCAAGCACTTTATAATGGTCAACGAACAATTTCTCAAATTTTAGAGGGTTAGTATTTGGTTGCAGGCAACGTCCAGGGCTTGCTGCTGTGCTGGGTTTTAAAAACGTCCAGCCAAGCCACTGAAGCCCAATAGAAGTTTTAATTATAAATATACCGAGAAATATTATTAGATGATGGTCTGCCCATAACAGCTGTTGAATAGAGAAAAAATGCTGAGAAAGTGTTCGTCTGCCGGCATAGCAGCAAACCCGCTGTTGTGTGCTGTAATATCATTCTGTCGTCATAATTGAAATTGTATTAGGGTAAATGAACAGATTGCCACTTTTGTCTACGAACTTAATATTGTCTACAGTTATGTAACAATTTGGCATTATTCTTTTCCAAATGTCCTTCAATTGACTGTCAAAATATTTTGACTTAATGGTATAACTTGACAAGTCTGTTTGTCCAATGTAAAATGTCGCTTGTAAAATTTTGTAGTTGTCATTAATTGATAAGGCTGTAATTTTTTTTAAAGTGTCCAATTTGACTTTACCTTTTGTAAAGCCACCCATTGCTATTTCCGGCGCAATTGAAAGAGAATTATATTTTAAAACAAGTTTAGGAATTAAAACTGCATAATTTTTCTGCAACACCTTCACCTCACTTTCTGCAGTCACCTTGAAAACTGAAATAGTTGTCTTGCCTTTTTCTAAACTATCTATAAAAAACATATACCTGTCAAGTTGCTGAACAATTCCTTGCGATGACTTTACAATAAAAGTACTGATTGTGTCCTTGCAAATAATCGTGATTAAGTTTGAGCCGTTAGTATATAAATTGCTATTTTGACCACCGTAAATTTCAATATCGACCTTACCATTAGTCAAATTTGATTTTGTCTGTCCATAACTACTCCCTAATAAAATAGTAAAACACAACGAAGTGATCGAAAGTCTAAAAAATCTTTTTAAATTTTTGAAGTCAAAAATCATTTTCTGAAAACGGGGGGTTCAAAATTATAGCACACAACGTTTTGGGGCTTTGCGATGGTGGGGCAATCGAAGCACAAATCTTCAATTTTGCACAAAAGTTAAACCGAAGAACTAACGTTGAACTTTGTACTTTTGCCCCACTATTGCAAAACCCTTGTTGTAGGCAGTGCTATTTTAGTATCTTGTTTTTAGCACTATCTTTCCAAGGTCTTTTATTTCATTTTGTGTAGTGAAAAACACTTTACCTTTTTTAGAAATTACTTCCCAAGCTATGTTGCTAGTAATGTCGTCTATTGCATTAGGCGTTGTTGCATCGTCTATAATGTCAAAAGTTCTTTCGTCTTTTATTAAGACAGCTTGGGAAAAATCTTGGTGAACAATCAAAAGTTCGCCACGTCCGTCAATAGATGCTTGATAAATTTCTTGCAAATCCGTAAGTACTTTACCTTGTGCAACTGCTTCTTTCATTTCTAGAATGGCATTTGTTCTGCGTTGATGTTGCAAACCTTGAATGGTTTCCCACGATTGTTTTGCTATTTGGTGTGTAGCGGTGTTGTTATAATCAATAGCTGTGTAACCAAGATATACCGATGGTTTGTCTGCCACTTGTTGTAGTCTACTATAATTGTCTTCTGTGCAGATTACAACACAATTTAAGTCAGTTTCATTATGAACTTTCACTAAAGCTTTATCTACTTTGTTTAAAAACTCTCGAACCAAATCGTCTAAATGTTTTGGGTCGCTTCCTTTGTCGGAATGTGTGTTATAATGACGGTTTTCTGAGAAAGGGAAATCATCATTTCTTATTTCAGTAATAATTTCATCATTTAACGCTTCGTACAATTGCACACCACTTTGAGAAAGCAACATTAGTAAATAGGTTTCGCTTCTGTTGAATGATTTGATGATGGAACGAACCGCAAAACTGTCAGAAATATGTACCCCTTCATTGCTAGTATTCCAGCTAGATTTTACAATTTCTTTTGTGTCATTTGATAGAAAAATGTGCAAGCTATCTAAGTTATAATTTACGTCGATTTCTGCGGAAATGCTTTCTAGTTTTTCTAAAAGTGAAGTTACGGGTCGCTTCCCAAATTCTGCAATTACTCTTTCTTCTGCTTCTTTTACAAGATTTTTTAAAAGCACTTCATCTTTTACATTGTGAGGATGTGTACGATGAGTGTTTAAAGAAATGGTTACACAAGGCGTATTTTTTCGGTTGCTAATTTTTGTAGCTGTTCTTTTAATGCCATCCTTATATTTATTTGCTTTTGTTAAATGCTTTTGCCGTATAAAATCCTATGAAGAAGACAATTGCAATGAGAATGACCAATGGCATTTCAAAGCCAAATGCAATAAATTTGACTTTTACACTTTCAAGGTTTTGACCAATGAAAATTAAAAGTACAATAAGTAAAACGATGTCAATGATTTGACGAGTTGAGACATTTTTCATTTGATTTATTTTTTAAGTTCAATAATCTGCACGTTATTTGTGCCATCGGTTGATTTCCATTTTTGGAATTTCTTTTTGTTGGTCATAATAATCCAAGTTTTAGAAAAATCAGAACCGTTACTTTCTATGGAAATATATTTTCCGTCGTTCCAAGTCCAGTTAAATGGTAGTTTATCGTCTCTTTGAATACCGAGAACGGAATAGTTTAGATTTTTTTCGCCACTTCCGTTTCCTTTAAATTGCATAGTTCCAATGTTGCTTAATGCCACGCCTTGTTGTCCTGGTGTTGTCGTTTCATAGCGTTGTACTGTCCAAGTTCCCACCATTCTGTGCGAACAAGAAGTTAATAAGGTTGTTGCAATAACAAATGCTGATAATTTTAATGTTTTTACTGTCATAACTTTGTTTATTTTAGATTCAAATATAGTTGTTTTTTATGGCTTGTATAATTGCTTCATTTTTTTGGCGTGTCGTGAGCGCATTGCCTACAACGGACAGGGCTTTGTGCAGGTGGGATATTAAAATTCCCTCTGCCCGGAGACGCTGCTGATTGAAAATATTTTGTTGAAGATAAGAACAAAAGCCCAGCGATGCTCGTCAAGCCCGAACTGAAGCAGGGATTTGCCAAACTGCTGATTGTACTTCCGTCAGCCCCACTTGCACAAAACCCATGTTGCCTGTAGTTTTGTCAATTAGCAAATTGATTATTTTTTTGTTCTTGCGCTGTCCATATCATGTAAATCCCATAAAAAGTCGTAACAATTCCTATCCCAATTCCTACAATAATACTAATATCGGTGCTTGAATTTTTTTTGGTAGCTGTGAATAACAAACCTGCCAAGCCAACAATTGTTGCAAATGAGGCTGTATAGAAGTCTAATTTTCTTTGAAAAATTGAAGACATTGGGAAAAAATGTAAGCCAACGATGGTGGCTATAGCTGGGATAATGAATTCATGGAGATTGAATTGCTTTAATAATAATACACAAACTGCTATTGTTAGCCCTTCTAAGCCGAAAACTAATCCAAACTTCGTTAAAATTTTTCGCCTAATTGTCTTATCTGATTCTTGGGTTTGTGGGAATCTTTTTGAAATTAAAAATAAATGTATCGCATAAACAATAAACACTATAGCAATTAAATCAGTAAACGCAAACAATATCCACATAAAATTGCCGCTTAAGTTTGATGCAGCAGTACCAAACCAAAAAAGTGTAAAAAGAGCCATAAGAATCAAACCAAAGCCCATTGATTTTATCATGTCTCTTGAAACAATACTTCCCATTTTTATGCTGTTAATTCGTGTCGATTAAAAATTACAGGCAACTCATAAATTTACGCAATAAATCTACGCTATTTAAAAAAAATATATCACTCAAAATCAATAAGTTAATAGTATAACCCTTGTATTGTTTATTGCGCCA
>Ga0056903_1000823_pt1 | contig 12536 bp, 6 predicted proteins | sample EBPBio142005_DNA_FD_55025 | JGI IMG/M metagenome (GOLD analysis project Ga0056903, IMG submission 55025) | Wastewater treatment Type I Accumulibacter community from EBPR Bioreactor in Madison, WI, USA - Reactor 1_6/14/2005_ DNA | ecosystem: Engineered > Bioreactor > EBPR > Anaerobic-Aerobic >...
CACATTTCTAATCTCGATGATTTGGTTGGGGTCAAGACCGTTCGTCGGCTCATCCAAAATCAGCAAATCCGGTGAGTGCAGGATTGCTTGAGCCAAACCAANCCTTTGTTTATAACCTTTTGAAAGNTGANAAATTTTCTTCGATTTTTCTGGTACAATTCCTACGAGCGCAATGACTTCATCAATCCTTTCTTTTGGAATTTTGTGAAGATCAGCAACAAAATTCAGGTATTCCTTCACGTACATTTCCTGATAAAGCGGGTTGTTTTCGGGGAGAAAGCCTATGTTTTTTTTACTTTCAATATCGTTTTCNGTAATATCTTTTCCATTAAAGAGAATTTGTCCTTCATCAATTTTCAAAGCTCCGACTATCGATTTCATCAGCGTTGATTTTCCAGCGCCGTTTGGTCCCAAAAGCCCAATGATTTCGCTGTTTCCAATTTCAATGTTAACTTGGCTTAATGCAGTTTGCTCCCCAAATTTTTTGGTTAGTTCAATAACTTGAAGTGACATAAATGATATTTAATGGAATGCAAATTTACATTTATTAAGGAAATTTAGGATAATTTAAAATTTAATTTTATTCATCGGCACCGTAATTGATTTGCTGTTATGAAATTAAGAAGTCTTAAAATTACAGANAAGAATCTCTAAAAAATGAAAAAAACCTCCTAAGAAAAGAAGGTTTTGATTGNAAAGTGAGCGCGATAGGATTCGAACCTATGACCGTCTGCTTAGAAGGCAGATGCTCTATCCAGCTGAGCTACGCACCCATNGCGGTAAAAAAAAATTCCCGAAGGAATTACTAAAAGTCGGGGCGGCAGGATTCGAACCTGCGACCTCCTGGTCCCAAACCAGGCGCGATGACCGGACTACGCTACGCCCCGAGAATTTTGTCCAAAGGTTGCGGAGGGTGTGGGATTCGAACCCACGCGACCCTTGCGGGTCGACAGTTTAGCAAACTGCTCCGTTAACCACTCCGGCAACCCTCCTTTGCAATATTTTGTAAGAACTTCTTTTCTGTAATTGCGAGTGCAAATATATAATAGTTTTCAATATTAACCAAAATTTTTTGCTTAATTTTTTTTGTATTTTTGAAACTTAAATCATCATAAATCATNTAACAATGCGTAATTCNTTATATTTCATCGGTTTAACTTCATTACTATTTTCTTGCGGTTCACAGAAACCTGTNCAGAAAGTTGAAGCAAAACCAAAAACATCAATAACAACCAATTCAACTCCAAAAACTCCTGTTCCGCAAAAGCCGCAAGTGAAGCACGAAGGCAGCTATGATTTTTACAAAACCAATATTGGAGATGTAAGCAAAAACGACAATACAATCAGTTACGGCTCAATCGTTTCTGCTGATCCACAAGGTTTTAGAGTGGTAAAGGATTATTTTCCTGCGGTGGCTCAAAATTTTAGGCAGAAATACATCATCCTCCATTATACGGCTTTGAACGATGAGAAATCGGTTTCCGTTTTAACACAACAATCGGTGAGTTCGCATTATTTAGTTAACAATTTAGGTGATAAGGATATTTATCAGTTGGTTGACGAAAATAAACGATCTTATCATGCGGGAATCAGTGCTTGGAGGAATGACAAAATGCTGAACGACACCTCGATAGGAATTGAAATCGTAAATCCNGGTTATACGACNGATGCTTCGGGAGCAAAAATTTTCCCTGATTTTGATGAACATCAGATGAAAAAAGTGGCAGCTTTGGTAAAAGATATTGCAACGCGTTACATGATTCCGCCGACCAATATTTTAGCNCACTCCGATATTGCGCCCACAAGAAAACAGGATCCCGGTCCGAAATTTCCGTGGAAAAAACTGTATGACGAATACCAAATAGGAATGTGGTATGATGATGCTTCTAAAGATGCATTTTTAAACCAAGCCAATTCCGAAGATTTTGCTTTGCAACAAAATACACCACAATTTATCTATAAATTTCAGTCAGCCTTGAAAACTTTTGGTTATGATTTGGCTGCATCTGGAACGATTGATGATGCTACGAAAAAGACAATCGAGGCTTTTCAATATCATTTCCGTCCACAGAAATATGATGGAATTATGGATGCCGAAACTTGGGCAATTTTGCAGGCTTTAAACCAGAAATATCCTAATAAATAAATTCAAATTTCAATTTAGAATAATCCGGGCGACATTCAATCGCCCGTTTCTTATTTTGCTATCGGTGAAAATCAATTTTAAGGATTCCACAAAAAATCTTATCTTTTCCACAAATTATTTTTATGGAAAATTTCAGAAATGAAAGCGATTTATTGGGCACATTACAGGTTCCGCTTAATGCTTATTATGGAGTTCAAACACAGAGAGCGATTGATAATTTCAAAATTTCGGGGCAACATCTTTCCTCTTATCCTCACTTTATCGCGGCATTAGGAATGGTGAAAAAAGCCGCTGCAAAAACCAATTATGAATTGGGTTTGTTGGAGGAGAATCTCTACCAAAAAATTGCAGAAACCTGCGATGAACTGATTGCCGGAAAATACCACGATCAATTTCCAATCGACATGATTCAGGGTGGTGCAGGAACTTCCGTGAACATGAATGCGAATGAAGTCATCGCAAACATAGTTTTAGAAAAATTAGGCAAAGAGAAAGGAGATTATCAGTTTTGTTCGCCAAACGACCATATCAATTTATCACAATCCACCAATGACGCTTATCCAACGTCCATCAAAATTGCGTTATTGAATATGAACATCGAATTGGTGGAAAAACTCAAAAAAATTGTTGAAGCTTTCCGTGCAAAAGGGCAGGAGTTTTCAAAGGTCATCATGGGAAGGACGCAGCTTCAAGATGCGGTTCCGATGACTTTGGGACAGGAATTTGAAGCTTTTGCGGCAACTTTGGAAGAAGATATTTCGAAACTCAACGCCAATGCCAATCTTTTCGTAGAAATCAACATGGGTGCAACTGCAATAGGAACGGGTTTGAATGCGCCGCTCGGTTACGCAAATTTGTGTGCGAAGAATTTAGCCCAACTTTCAGGTTTTCCAATTATTTCCGCACCAAATTTAGTGGAAGCAACTCCTGATACAGGTTCTTATGTGATTTATTCTTCGGCAATGAAACGTCTTGCGGTAAAACTTTCAAAAATTTGTAATGATTTGAGATTGCTTTCTTCGGGACCAAGAGCAGGATTTTTTGAAATCAACCTTCCGCCGATGCAACCCGGTTCTTCGATTATGCCCGGAAAAGTAAATCCTGTAATTCCGGAAGTAGTGAATCAGGTTTGTTACAAGGTGATCGGAAATGATTTAACAGTGACTTTCGCTTCGGAAGCAGGACAACTTCAATTAAATGTGATGGAGCCCGTTCTTTCGCATGCCATCATGGAAAGCAATATTTTCCTCGGAAATGCTTTAGATACCTTAAGGGAAAAATGCATTAACGGAATCACCGCCAATAAAGAAGTTTGCCTGAATATGGTGAAACACAGCATCGGAATTGTAACGGCTTTAAATCCATACATCGGATATAAAAATTCTACCGAAATTGCGAAAGAAGCTCTAGAAACAGGAAAGAGCGTTTATAATTTGGTTTTGGAAAAAGGAGTTTTGTCACAAGAAAAATTAGACGAAATTTTGGATCCCGAAAACATGTTGAATCCACATTAATTTGAAAATANCAGTAGGAACGGGCTTTAGCCCGTTTTTANATNGTGGAAATTCCATTGGCTTTAGCCAAAATTGACAACCTTTAGTAAATATTTTTTTGTTTAATAAATATTTAATAACTAAAATCAATAATTTTAATAAAAATAAATGAAGAAATTTTTAACAACATTATCAATAATAGGAGCGATACTAATGACGAACGCACAAAAATTTGAAACAAAAAAAATCACCGATAAATCCGGTTACACTTACGAAACTGTACAAAACGACAAAACCGGAGTAAGAATTTATACCTTAAAAAACGGTCTCAAGGTTTATTTGGCAAAAAATGATGACGCACCGAGAATTCAGACCTATATTCCTGTAAGAACGGGGAGCAACAATGATCCCTCGGACAATACGGGTTTAGCGCATTATTTGGAACACATGATGTTCAAGGGAACTTCTAAATTGGGGAGTTCCGATTGGGAAAAAGAAAAAGTCCTGATTGCCCAAATTTCTGATTTGTACGAAAAACACAAAGCCGAAAAAGATCCCGAAAAAAAGAAGGNGATTTACAAAAAAATCGACGAAGTTTCCCAGGAAGCGAGTAAATATGCTATTGCAAACGAATACGACAAAGCCATTTCTTCACTCGGAGCAACCGGAACGAATGCACACACTTGGTTGGATGAGACCGTTTACAAAAACAACATTCCAAANAACGAACTCGAAAAATGGCTGAAAGTTGAAAAAGAGCGATTTTCAGAATTGGTATTGAGGTTGTTCCACACCGAATTGGAGGCGGTTTACGAAGAATATAACCGAGCGCAAGACAACGATTCCCGTTTGGTGAATTATGAATTGATGGACGCACTTTTCCCAAAACATCCGAACGGACAACAAACTACGATCGGAAAATCGGAGCACTTGAAAAACCCTTCAATGGTCGCAATTCACAAATATTTTGACGAGTATTACGTACCAAATAATTACGCAATGGTTTTGGTGGGTGATTTAGATTTCGACAAAACNATAAAATTGGTTGATGAATATTTCGGGACTTTTAAATTCAAGGAATTGCCGATGAAGAAAATGGTTTCCGAAGAACCGATGACCAAAATCGTGGAAAGAACNGTGAAAAGTCCTTCCGCACCANGACTTCAAATGGCGTGGAGAACTGATTCTTACGGAACTCAGGAAGCTCGACTTGCAGATTTGGTTGCCAATNTCTTGACCAATTCCGGCGAATCAGGTTTGATTGATTTNAACATCAACCAAAAACAAAAAGCGTTGCGCGCATTGGCTTATGAATCTGCTTTCAAAAATTATGGAGCTTTCTCGATGGTGATTGTTCCGAAAAATAACCAAACTTTAGATGATGCCAAAAAATTGTTGTTGGAGCAAATTGATTTAGTTAAGAAAGGTGATTTTCCTGATTGGCTAATTCCGGCAATCGTGAACGACATGAAAATCCAACGTATGAAAAGTTATGAAACTGCGGATGGTTTGGCGACACAACTTTACGAAACCTATATCAACAAACAAGATTGGGAACAAGAACTGAATGAAATCAATGAGTATGAAAAAATTACCAAAGCCGATGTGGTGAAGTTTGCGAACGATTTCTTTAAAGACAATTATGTAGTCATTAAAAAAGAAAAAGGTGTAAACGACAAATTGGTTCGAGTTGAAAATCCGGGAATTACGCCGATAAAACTCAACAAAGAATCGCAATCGCCATTCTTGAAAAATATTTTGAACGAGAAATCGTCTGAAATAAAACCGGAATTCATCGATTATGCAAAAGCCATTAAAACCGATAAAATTGGTGACAAAAAGGTAAGTTTTGTTGCGAATAAATACAACGATATTGCGCAAGTTCACTACATTTTTCCGTTTGGAAGCGATCATGATAAAGAGCTTGGTTTGGCGACACAAGTTTTGCAATATTTGGAAACCGATCGATTTTCTGCAGAAGATTTGAAGAAGGAATTCTTTAAGATCGGAATTACCAACGATTTCCGAACTGCACCTGATCAATTAATCATTTCATTAACTGGTTTGGAAGAAAATATGCCGAAAGGAATCGAGCTTCTGAAAAGTTGGATGCAAAACGCAAAACCTGACCAAAAAGTATATCAGGAAACGGTGAAAACCATATTGGAAGGTCGTGATGTAGCCAAAAAAGACAAGGCGAGAATTATGAACGCACTTTCTAATTATGCCAAATTCGGTAAAGAATCAAGATTCACAGATGTGGTTTCAAAAGAAAGACTGAACGCCATTAAATCTGAAGAAATGACCAAAAAAATTCAGGATTTACTTAAAATGCCTTACCAAATTTTCTTCTACGGAAAAGACTTCAACAAGTTTAAAAATTACGGGAAATCTTTTGTAGAAAAGGAAACCTTGAAAGTTCCTGCAAAGAAAAATTACCCTGAACCTGCAACAGAAGGAAAAGTGTTTTTCACCAATTACGACATGGTGCAAACCGAAATGAGCAAAGTAGGGAAGGGAAATAACGTTGACATTAAAAATTTTGGCAAAATCAATGTTTTCAATGAATATTTCGGACGTGGATTGTCATCAATCGTTTTTCAGGAAATACGTGAGAGTAAGAGTTTGGCATATTCTGCTTATGTTTCTTACGCCGCAAATGGCGAGTTGAACAAACCCGATTATGTGACGACTTATATCGGAACTCAAGCCAACAAACTTCCACAAGCGGTAAATGCGATGGATGAACTGATGGCGAATCTTCCGCAAATTCCGGCGCAGTTTGACAATGCGAAATATTCTGCGTTGAAACAAATTGCTTCCGCGAGAATCAACAGAACCAACATCTTCTTTAATCAGTTAAACCTTAAAAAATTAGGCGTTGATTACGATTTAAGAAAAGACATTTACGCAGAAATCGGAAAACTGACTTTAGCTGAGTTAACCAATTTCTACAATACGGAAGTGAAGCCATTGAAATACAATACCGCCATCATCGGGAAAAAGGAAAACCTTGATATGGATTCGATCAATAAAATGGGAACGTTCCACGAAGTGAGCTTGGAAGAGATTTTTGGCTATTAAAAAAAATTATCCCCAACAACTAAAAAGTGAAATTTCGGTTTCACTTTTTTTATTTTTCAAAAATAAAATTGAAGTAATTTTGTTGATCTATTAAAGACTGAAAATTGCATCAAAAAAAAATATCGATTGTGATTGGGATTATGATTGCCAGTACAATTTTCGGGCAAGAATCCTACCTTTTCAGCAATGATAAGTACAGTGGAATCAACGCGGCGATAATTTCGCCAACTCAAACGTTTCTCAATCCAAATCCGTGGGATGTGAATTTGATTGCAGAAAATGTCTTTCTTCAAAACGATTATGGGTACATTTCTCAGGAAAGTATTTTAGGTTTAAGAAATGCCTCCATCCAAACCGCAAGTCCAAGAAAAAATATTACAGGTGAGAACACGCCCGATGTTTTTGATTTTTACAACAAAAATTTTGCAACTTATCATTTCAGCTCAGATTTGTTTGGACCTTCTTTCAGTCTCAAAACCAAAATCAAGGAGAAAGACTTTGTTTTTGGCCTATTTTCAAGACTTCGAACTCAAACATCTGCAGTAAGGGTAGACAATTATTTACGCTTTGGTAATCAAAATTACCAAGAACCAGAGTTTTATGAATTAAAGCCGGTAAAAGTAAATGTCATGAATTGGGCAGAATTTGGATTTAATTTTGCGACAGAAGTTTTCCCAAATTCCAATTATCAGTGGATTATTGGTGGAAATTTGAAATACGGGATGGGATTGGATGCAGTGGTGGTCAAAAGTGCTGAAATGGAATTGACCAGAACTACAATTGTTGATGCAGACGGAGTTTCAAAAGATTTAATTTCTGCTCACAATTTCGACATCGAAGCGAGTTATGCCACCAATTACAATTTTGCCTCCAGCAAATATGAATTGAAAAGGCGTGGAAATGGAGCAGGAGTTGACCTGGGCTTAACTTTCGTTAATAAGGATGAAAATTCAGAGGATTATATTTCAAAAATCAGTTTTAACATACTTGACGTAGGATTTGTGAATTTTCTGGGAGAAAACCACCGATTTACTGGTCCGTCGATTCAGCTTACAGAAAATTCAACCTTTGAAAATAAAAAATTTGATACGCCGCAGAAAATTCTACAAACAGTAAGTCAGGAAGTTTATGGAAGTCCTACTGCCTCTTTTCAGGGAAATCACTTTACCGTTGGCTTGCCGACAAGCGTTAATCTGAACTTCAGCAAAAATGTTGGTGAAAATAGTTACATGAATGCAAACTGGATTCAGCGTGTGCCAATTTTTGAAAATTCCTTGAAAAGAAGCAATATTTTGCACCTTTCTTATTCCGTGGAAAAACCGGTGATTGGTTACGGAGTATCGACTTCCCTTTACGAATATCGAAATTTGCAATTTGGCGGTTATTTCAGAATTGGTCCTTTGATTATAGGCAGCGAAAATGCACTTCCATTACTGTTTAAACATCAAAAGCTTCATGCCGCAGATTTCTACCTTGCCCTAAAATTTTATCCGTTTTGGGACAGCGATTTGAAGAGGCACCGCCGCAAAAAATGTAACTGTGATTAAAATTTTTAATCAAAAACAATAAAAAATGGGTGATTTGACGGTTTCGTTATTAAAAATAATGTCGCATATTTGTAATGTAAAACATAACAATGAGAGCTCAATTTACATAGGATCAAAATGAATAATTGAGAAAAAACTGTGCCCATGAAAGCTGAAGTTCCGGAATTTTTTTCCGGAACTTTTTTAGGTGAAGACAGGATCGCCATCTCCGTCCTGAAACTTCGGTTCAAAATCTTTCGGCAGGATTTCCAGCAATTTTTTATGAAACAGGTAACGTCTCTCTAAATCTTTTTGGTGAATCTTTGGGAATTTTTTCTTATTAAAACTTTCGTTTAATTCAGTTTGATAAGAGGTGAGGACCTTTACTTTATGATCTCTGATAAAGTTTTGTAGAAAAAATACGAAGTTCTTTCTTTTGCCAAAAAAATAGGAAATTTTCAAATGTCCATCACGCAGATTAAGTAAGGAACATGCTTCAATATTTCCATATTCGTCAAAAATCTTCACCCAAAAATACTTGAATTCTTTCGCATAGCTAGAGAATAGATAATCTTTTTCTACATTATTTCCCTCCAAAACCCAAGGATTCTTCATAATCCAAGTAATCTCTTTGGTAGTTCTATGCTTTTCAAAGTGTTCCAAAAATGTAGAGCTTGCTTCATCCACAAAATCCTTTATTTCAAAACTGATTTGGTGCGTTTTTGTAAATTGATTATTAAAAGAAATAACAGAATTGGCCACAAAATCTGCAATTTGAAAAATAGGTTTAAATGGCATTAAACTCTTTTTTTTCCTCGGAATTATTTCGCCCAGGTCACTTTTGAAATAATATCGATTTCCAGTTTTCGGGGTGATGTAATGGAATTGTTTTGTTTTATTGTATAGGCTTTCTGCTTCTTTGGTGAATTCCGTGATGCCTATTTTCCCATCATATTTTTCAAACACTTTTTCTAAAAGTTGCTGTGCAATCCGTTTTCCGCGAAAATTTTCACTTACATACAGCGTGCTCAACCAAGCAAATTTTATTTCTTGTTTTAATCTGTCTGGGAAGGTTCCTAAATAACCGGCAAGTTTTTCACCTTCAAAAGCGAGTGTGAGCAAAACGTCTTCATCATCTGCTTTTTCATTTTTAATTTGTGACAAAGCTCGATGCTTCGTAATCGGAAGAAAATCGAATGTGCTGTATTCACCAGAGTTCACAAATGATTCCAGTTCTTTTTTATTTAAACATAGAAGTGTAATCATATTCGGCGAATTGTATTTTTGTTGAACAACTTTTTAAGATTGAAATAGGCGGTTTCTTCCTTTAAGGTCTGTTCTGCAACCTTGCCATTTTCCATCGGGATTCTTTGGAAGTTTTTAGAAAAACTGTCAAATTTTATTCCTGCGCAACCAAAACTACAAAATAGATTTTGATTCTTAAAAACTTCGTCGAAAAATTCTTGTTTTACACCGAAATCGGTAAACGGAAACGCAAAACTTTCGTGGATAAAATTATTTTGCTTGATATAATGTCTTGCTTGGTCGGTGTTTTCAACTTGTTGATGCAAGGTCAAATCTTTATATAGTGGGTGGTCAAAACCGTGATTTGAGATTCCAAATCCTTTTTGTGAAATTTTTTTGAGTTGCTCTAAAGCCATATAAGGTTTCTGATGCTGTAAAAATTCCTGAAAATCAATTTCTAAAAGCTCCGCAATTTGGTCTAAAATCTTTCTGTTTTTATAACTGATTTCATTAATTTTTTGTTTTAAAACCTCTTTTGATGATAAGCCTGTTTCCAGAATTTTATAAATTTCTGGGTTTAGATTCCTTATGTTATTTAAAACATCAACCACTAAACTTGCTTTACAGCGAAACATCAACTCTTTATTATCGATGAATTTTGGATTGATAAAGTTGATGGCATAAATCCCCTTTCGCTCTAAAATCGGAGCAACCACATCGTAAAATTCCCTTAGTCCGTCATCGAAAGTTAATAGCGCAATTTTCTTTTTTGGTTTAAAGTTTCCTGTTTGTAAATCTTTGAACTCATCCCAATTAACAAACTGAAAATGCTTTAAAGTAAAATCGAGGTCTTTTTCAAAATCTTGTATGTTTTTGTAATGTATAATGTGTTTTAAATGTGGCAAATGCTCATCAGAAACGGTGTGGTAAACAGGGATGAAATGATTTAGTGGAAAAGATTTTCCGAAATCGTCCCCTTGAAATCTTGATGAAAAAGTGATGAGGTTCTGCTTGAAAGACATATTCAAAAGTAATAAAAAAATCCACAGAAAATTCTGCGGATTTTTGTTGATTCTTGGATCTTTGTTCTTGGCTCCTTTACTTCACCACCTTCATTTCATCAATCAACCATCTGGAATTGGCGAATTTATCGATGATGAAAAGAATATACTTCGTATCCACCATAATATTTCTGGAGAATTTAGGGTCGTAGTTGATGTCGCTCATCGTTCCTTCCCATTGTCTGTCGAAGTTTAAACCGATTAAGTTTCCATACGCATCCAAAGCCGGACTTCCAGAATTTCCACCAGTAGTGTGGTTTGTTGCCGTAAAGTTTACCGGAACATCACCGTTTGAATTTTTGTAAATTCCGTAATCTTTTTTGTTGTAAAGGTCAATCAGTTTTTTCGGTAAATCAAACTCGTAATCTCCCGGAATATATTTTTCGATAACACCGCTTAAATGGGTTTGATAACCGTAATACAAAGCATCTCTCGGATTGGAACCAGCAACTTTTCCATAAGTTACACGAAGAGTTGAGTTCGCATCAGGGAAAAATTTGCGGTCTTTATCGGTTTCCATTTGTTGCGCCATAAATTTCTTCTGGTTGGCGTCAATTTGCTGTTGTAAAGAGGATACTTTCCCATCAGTAGAAGTCATGTAACCTTCTCTGAGAGCGGAAAATAACTTCATCAAAGGATCATTCTTTAAATTTTGAACCAACGCATTTTGGTCAGCAAAAACTTTATTAATGTCCGAATAAGTTGTTGCTCCATTCATGGAACCTCTTCCTGTAATCACAGAATTTTTGGATAAATTTTCGATGGTTTGAAGATTTTGAGCCTCGTTTTTATATTGCTCAAAACCAGCTGGTAAAAACTGTTTCGGAGCTTTGTTGGCGTAATGCGCAAGCAATTTTGCTGTTACTTTTGCATCCAATTCAGCATCAAAGTCTTTGTAAACTCCCGAAAGTCTGTTTTTGAAACCTTCCAAAGTCTTCGCATCCATTTTTCCGGCTTCCACCGCTGCGATAAAATTGTAATAGTTGTTGGCAAGCGTTAAAGTTTCAGCATTTCTCACGGTTTCGCCATAATAAGCTCGGTTCAACGCATAAGGAGCTTGTTCGTTGTAAAGTCGGTTCAGCTCATCCAAAGTTGTTTTCACGGCAGGATTTTTTGAAATCANCATCTGCTCATATTTTTGCTTTTTTCCTNCGGCATCAGATTTTGTGAGTCCTTCTACTTCACCTTTCCATTTTTTCCAAGAGTTTGCGATGCTTGCATATTTTGAGGCATATTTTATCTTTGTTGCAGCATCAGAACGCATTTTTTCGTCCAAAGTTTTCAACGCGATGTCTCGAACGCTAATCATTGCAGGATCAATCTCGGTTCTGATTTTTTCTACCGCAATTGCGGGTAAATATTCCTGCGTTCTNCCNGGAAATCCGTAAACAAATGTAAAATCTCCCTCTTTTTTCTCCTTCATAGAAACCGGAAGAAAATGTTTCGGCTTATAAGGNATGTTGTCTTTGCTGTATTCTGCAGGTTTGTTGTTTTTGTCGGCATAAATTCTAAACATCGAAAAATCGCCTGTGTGGCGTGGAAAAACCCAATTATCGGTATCCGAACCATATTTCCCGATAGAACTTGGCGGAGCTCCCACCAAACGTACATCTTTATAGGTTTCTATAATGTACGCGTAGTATTTGTTTCCGTAATACATCGGTTTTACAGAAATCGTTTGATAGCTTTCAATTTTCTGAGATTTTTTGTAATTCTCAATATTTTCATTGATTTTTTTGGTTAAATCTGCGCCTTCCAAACCTTGTGTTGCTGCTAAAATGGAGGATGTAACTTCTTTGATATCTGCAATAAAATCTACCGTAACTCCAGGATTTGGCAATTCTTCGCCCATATTTTTTGCCCAAAAACCGTTCGTCAACAGATCATTTTCTACCGTAGAATGACTTTGAATATTGTCGTAACCGCAATGATGGTTGGTTAAAAGCAAACCTTTCGGAGAAATAATTTCCGCGGTGCAACC
>Ga0056903_1000829_pt1 | contig 12458 bp, 10 predicted proteins | sample EBPBio142005_DNA_FD_55025 | JGI IMG/M metagenome (GOLD analysis project Ga0056903, IMG submission 55025) | Wastewater treatment Type I Accumulibacter community from EBPR Bioreactor in Madison, WI, USA - Reactor 1_6/14/2005_ DNA | ecosystem: Engineered > Bioreactor > EBPR > Anaerobic-Aerobic >...
ATAGCGATCAGCCTCCCAATCAGCGAGACTCTGGCGCGCGCAACAAGCGCAGCGCCCTCGGTGAACGAGTGGCTCAACACCTGATCGACAGTCGGCGGCTGTTCTACTTTTCTCAGGTGGCGAAAATGGGCAGCTTTACGGCAGCTGAGGCAGCTCTCGACGTTGCGCAGTCCACTTTGAGTCGTCAGATTCAGCTGCTTGAAGAAGAGCTGGGTGCCCCGTTGTTGCTCAGAGAAAGCCGGGGTGTCACGCTGACCCATGCAGGAGAGCTCCTCCTCGCCCAAGCCGAGCGAATCATCCGGGAAATGGAGACAGCGCGTGAGCAGATCACCATGGCCAGAGGTGGCGCTCGAGGCCGCGTCACCATCGCAGCTCCCCGTCCGTTCTCCAGTCGCTACTTCCCCAAAGTCATTCAACAGTTCTCGCAGAAGTATCCCGACACCAAGCTCACAGTACTCGAGGCCTCCAGTGGTCATGTCCATCAGTACCTGGCGGACGCAGCGGTGGATCTTGCAGTCGTTCTGCACAATCCGAATTCGCAGAAGATCGCGACCCGGAAGATCATCACGGAACAGCTGTATCTCACCATGCGCCACGATCATGAGCTCGCAAACGATTCGTTCATCGAGCGCGCTCGGCTCAAGGTCATTCCGGACCTTCTGCTTCCCGCCGCGGTTCATGGCACACGCTTCGTCATCGAGAGATACCTGCAAGATGGAAACATCGAACTGGATCCCATGATCCGCATGGACAGCGTGTCTCTAATGAGGAGCCTGATCGCTCAGGGCTTGGGCTGCGCAATCCTCCCCAACATGGCGTGCCCTGGACAACTGAGCTCGGGGGAGTTCATCGCGAAATCACTGAAGCCAGCCCTGAATCGCACCCTTTACCTCGCAAGGTTGAGGGAGCGAAATCAGACTCCTGAGGCAAAGGCGATGGAGGAGGAAATCCTCCACACAGTGGAGGCTGATGCGGACGAACATTGGATGACTGAAGACGATTAGCGGCTACAGACACAACCTGGCCTCATCGCCTTTTCTCAGAAGCCAACGTTGTTGCGACCTTTAAGCTGAAGCATCGAACGAACGTCTGCAGGCTTCGCAACCTCGACGCCCAACTCGTCCAGCAGGTGCTTGATCTTTCTCACCTGCTGTGCATTCGAGTCTGCCAGCGTTCGCCGGGCGATGAACAGGCTATCCTCGAGCCCAACCCGAACGCTGCCGCCCATCGTGGCGCTCTGGGTTGCGAAAGGGATCTGATGTCGCCCTGCGGCCATCACTGAAAATACGTAATCGCCACCGAACAGCTTGTCAGCCGTGTCCTTCATGTGCGTCAGGTGAGACGCATCCGCGCCGATGCCTCCTCTCACGCCGAAGATCATCTGGACGAAGAACGGAGGCTTCGCGATCTGTCGTTCAGCGAAATCCGCCAGCGCGTACAGATGCCCCACGTCATAGCACTCGAACTCGAAGCGGGCGCCATGCGTGTGCCCAAGCTGTCGGATGATCTTCTCAATGTCCCGGAACGTATTGCGAAAGATCACGTCGTCACTCCCTTCGACGTAGTCCTTCTCCCAGTCATGCTTCCAGGAAGCGTACTTCTGCGCCATCTGCGAGAACACGAAGTTCATCGAGCCGAGATTGAGCGAGCACAGTTCCGGCTTCACGCGCAACGGCGCCGCGAGCCGATCCTCCAGCGTCATGCGGGTGCTGCCTCCGGTCGTGATGTTGATGACGGCATCAGTGCGCGCGTGGATCTCTGGCAGGAACTGCATGAACACATCAGGATCGGGGGTCGGCCGACCATCGGCAGGATTGCGCGCATGCAGATGAATCACCGCAGCACCAGCTTCCGCGGCTTCGAGGCTGGAGGCGACGATTTCCTGTGGAGTGATAGGCAGCGCAGCCGACATCGTGGGCGTATGCACGGCGCCTGTCACGGCGCAGGTGATGATGGCCTTCGGGCGTGTTGGCTTACTCATGATGCGAAAAGATGCTCCAGTTGGTCCAGCATGTAATCATCCGTCGGGTCCCGGCGAAGCGGGGTCACGGAGATCGCCCGTTTGCGCACAGAGGCCAAGTCCGTGCCTGGCTTGGCTTCCACCTCGTGCGCATAGTCCACGCCCACCCAGTAGTACGGAATGTTGCGCCCGTCCTTGCCCTCGACCGGATAAAACGGACGCCGCACTCGACGCCCGACGGGCACCATGTCGATACCGGTGATCTCTCCGCCGGGAACCGCCGGAAAGTTGACGTTGAACACCAGCCCCTCGCGCCATGAGGCTTTCAACAGCGTTCTGAGCACCGATTCGAGGTGCTTCTCCGCGACGTCGAAGTTCGGCATCTGGCCGAGTTCGCGCACCTGACTGAATGCAATGGCAGGGATGCCGAACTGGGCTGCCTCCATGGCCGCGCCGGACGTACCCGAATAGGCCACGTCGTCAGCCAAGTTCTCGCCATGGTTCACGCCGGACAGTACGAGTGTGGGTGGCTTGTCCTTGAGCAGCGCGCGGATGGCCAGCATCACGCAATCCGCGGGGGAGCCCTTGACGGCAAAGCGATTGGCCTCGATTTGCCGAACACGCAGCGGAATCGACAGCGAGATCGATTGGCCTGCGCCCGAACGCTCTTCGTCGGGTGCCACGACGAAGACCTCGCCGCCGAAGCCGCGCGCGACCTGCTCCAGGAGAGCGATGCCCCGCGACTGAACACCGTCATCGTTCACGATCAGGATGCGGCGGGTCAGTGCGGTCAGTTGATCGACGCTCATGCTTTGGCCCCGAACAGTTCCAGTTCGACCTCGCCCATGCGAATCTGGGCGCTGGGCAATTTCGTGGTTTGGATAAGGCGAGCAATCTCCTCCAACTCCGGGCTCGAGAACAGCGGGTAGTCTCGACGAAGTGGCCCCGAAGCGCGCATCCGTTCCAGATCGGCCTCCGGGACCAAGGCCCGCAGCAACACCTCGTCGTCGTCCTCAGTGCCATGACGCTTGCGCAGTTCCTGGATGGTGGGTTGCTCCGGCGGATTCGCCACCACGTGCTTGGCACGCGCGTTTGACATGATCATGTCGAGAACGTTGGGTTCGATGGGCGCCACCATCTCTCCATAGTGCCCCGCCGCATAGGCGATGACTTCGTCCGACACGATGGAGTAGCGCTTGCCCGTGACGATGTTCAGCACAGCCTGGATGCCTACGATTTGGCTGAACGGCGTGGCCATCCCTGGGTAGGCCAACTCCCGGCGCACGATGGCGGTCTCGCGCAGCACCTCGTCCAAGCGATGCTCCATGCGGTGAGTCGCCAGGTTGGCCTTCAGCGTGCCAACCATGCCCCCCGGGATCTGGTGCTTGACGGCAAGCACATCGTATTCATTGTTCTGGTTGATCAGGTAGCCTGCCGCCCGCCCGACGCGCTCGAAGTGTTTGGCCACGGGATCGAGCAACCCCAGGTTCAGGTCGTGGGTATGGCCCATGACCTCCAGGTTGTGCGCGAACATCTGCACCGATGGCACTGCGGGACCGTTGGCCAGTGGTCGCGAGGATGTGTGGAGGATGGTGACGCCAAGATCCACCGCGTCCAGGTAGGCCTTGCCGGATTGGCCCAGGATGTTGTTGGCATGCAGCTCGATGGGCTTCCCACGCGACACAGCCAGGATTGCCGGAATGAGCGTGCTGAGCCGTTCCTTCTCCAGTACCCCGGCCGTGTCGTAGATCAGGATGGAATCGATGTCGTCCGATGCGGCGAGCTTCTGTGCCTTGTCAGCGTAGTAGGCATCAGTGTGGACGGGAGACAGCGTGAACATCAGAGCGCCAGCACAGGTGGAGCCGAATTCCTTGGCCACCTTGGCGAGTCTGAGCATCTTGTCGATGTTGAAGAGGACGTCGTAGACCCAGAAGCTGCGCAGGCCGTGGACGTTCAGCTGACGCATCCACGCATCCATCAGGGCGTCGGGCGTGATGGAAAAGGTCACAGCGGCATTGGATCGCATGCCCGCGCGCTTGGGAGTGCGTGGCATCGCCTCCACCATCGCATCCAGACCTTCCCATGGGTTCTCTTGGCAACTGCGGACAAGCACTTCAAACAAGGACGAAGCGGTGGTGTCAATCACGCAGTAGCCGGTCTTGTCGATGATCGGCGCGACGGGCAAGGCCATCCCCGCCTTCATTCGCATGCCCCACAGAGCCTGCTGACCGTCACGGATGGTGGTGTCGAGAATTTGAATGTGTGCCATGGATAAAAGGATCAGTTCGCTTGAAGGAATTGAGGCATCAGTACCCGCTCTGCCCAGCGGGTGTCGAAGTCGTTCGAGAGCACGTCCGGATGAGCAGACAGGAAGCGCAACAAGTGGAGATTGCTGCGGATGCCTGCAACCCTTGCAGCATTGAGTGCGGCGTTGATCTTGTTCAGTGCTGCAGCGCGGTCCGGGCCGTGGACCAGCAGCTTGCCGATCATGCTGTCGTAGTAGGGAGGAATCAGCGCACCCGCATGCATTGCGCTGTCCAGGCGCAGACCTGGTTCGCTCAGATCGAATTGCCATTCGGCCAAGCGCCCGGGACACGGAAGAAAATCGCGTGTCGGGTCTTCCGCCAGGATCCGCAGTTCCACGGCATGGCCGTTGAAGTGAATATCCGATTGCTTGAGTGGCAGCTTCCCTTCGGAGGCCACACGGAGTTGCAACTGCACCAGATCAACGCCGCACAGCATCTCTGAAACCGGATGCTCCACCTGGATTCGCGCATTCACTTCCATGAAGTAGAACTCGTCGCGATCCGGGTCGAAGAGAAATTCGACAGTGCCGGCGTTGCGATAGTTCAGCGGCTTCAGCAGATCGACCGCGGCCTGATGCACGCGCTTGCGCGTTGCCTCGGAAAGAGCAATGGCCGGCGCCTCTTCCATCATCTTCTGGTAGCGACGCTGCAAGGTGCAGTCTCGCTCACCAAAGTGGAGGATCTCTCCAGCGCCGTCCCCCATGACCTGGACTTCTACGTGGCGGGCTCGTTCGACGAATCGTTCGAGGTATAGCGTGCCGTCGCCGAAAGCCTCGAGGGCTTCCTGGGACGACCGATCAAATGAGTCCTGCAGGTCCGCATCGCTGCGCGCCACACGCATGCCTCGGCCACCTCCGCCGGCCGAGGCCTTGGTGATGACTGGATAGCCGATCTGGGCTGCGATGGCGAGCGCTTCTTCCGTTGAGGACACCTTGCCCGTACCCGTCACCATGGGGATGCCTGCGGCGGATGCCAGTCGCCTGGCAGCAAGCTTGTCACCCACCGCTTCGATCGTTTCGGCGCGAGGCCCCACGAATGTGATGCCTTCCTGTTCGCACAGTTTGGCGAACGACGCTCTTTCCGACAGAAAGCCGTAGCCTGGATGCAAGGCATCACAGCCGCTCAACTTGGCCGCATGGACCAAGCCCGGCCCGTTGAGGTAGGACTGGCGGGCGGGGGCCGGCCCCACGACTACGATCTTGTCTGCCTCGGCGGCTGCCAGGCTCTCCCGGTCTGCAGCGGAAACAGCCAGCACAGACTCGATTCCGAGCGCGCGCGCAGCCCGCACGACACGCAGGGCAATCTCCCCTCGATTGGCGATGAACAATCTATGGATCACAGCGCGCCCGCCAGTCAGGCATCAACTTCGATCAGGAACAGAGGCTGGTCGAACTCGACCAGTGCTCCGTCTGTCACATAGACCTCTCGCACGACACCTTGAACGCCGGCGATCAGGGGCGTGAAAAGCTTCATCACCTCGATGAGGCACACCTCGGTATCACCGTATACCCGGCCGCCAACTTCAACGTAGCTCGGGGCGCCTGGCTTCGGGGACCTATAGAAGGTGCCGAGATTTGCGGCGCGTACGAACACATGGCCCGCCGGGGGCTCCGAACTCACCGCAGGTCTTTCGGTCGCAACTGCTGCCGGGCCGTCCTTGGGCGCAGCGGAACGAGCAGGGGCGAGCTGCGATGGGGCGGGAGCCGAAGCTGCAACTGCGACGGCGTCCGAGCCTGCTTCGTGAGCGCTCGAGCGGCGAGCCCACGACTGCGCACCAGTGGCGGTCTTGGACAACTGCAGCTCGAAATTTCCTGCAGCGATTCGCATGTCCTGCGCGGAGCTTCGCTCGAACGCCTCAACAAGTGCGGCAACGTCTTGCGGTTTGATGGTCAACACGGTTTTCCTTAGTGATGATGAAGAGGACGGCCGCCCCTCCGCACCGTCAAGGGCGGATAGCCAGCCTGGTTTAATGCGATTTCAGCGTGCGTTGGCGGCCGCGAGCAGTGGCGGCAGTACCGGCTCCGCAACAATGAATTCCAGACCGTGCCGAAGGGCTGCTTGGACACCAGCGTCGGTGGCAATCGCGCCCCCTTTAGCCCCCTTGAAGTGACCTGTGGGCAGCAGCCGAGCAAGAGCACTGTCGATCGTGGCTGCGTCGCAGCCTTCCTCGTCAGCGCCCAGGTCAAGAACAGGCGACTCCACAGTCTCAGCGGGGCGTACGACGCGCAAAGCGGTGCGCTCCTGGGCCCAGGACAGCAAACGCGCGAGGACAGGATCACGGGCCTCGTCGGGCCGCTCTACCGGCAGTTCGGCATCGAAGATGCCCCCGCCTTGTCCGTCAACAGTCACGGTCGATCCCGCCAGGCCGGTGAGGGTGCCAGAGCCGCAACCCACCACGCAGGGCACCCCTAACGCCCGGCTGACCACCGCGGCATGGGAAGTACTTCCTCCTTCTTCGGTAATGACAGCTACCGCGCCGATCATTCCGTGGAGATCGTTGGGGCTGGTGGTTGGTCTCGCGAGAACCACTCGTTCACCACGGCGAATCCGCTGTTCGGCCTCGTCGGCGTCCGTGACGACCACGCCGATGCCCACTCCGGGGCAGGCGCCTTCGCCGTGGGCCGCTGGTGTCAGCCGAGCGATGACGCTATCGCTCAGCGTGGGCGCGAGCAGTTGACGCAGGCGATCGGAGGAAATCCTCTGCAAGGCCGCTTCCGGCGAAATCCGACCCTCATCGACCAAATCCACGCTCGTTCGGGCAGCGGCCAGCGGTGCCAGCTTGGCCGAGCGGGACTGCAAGATGAAGAGCTGTCCATCTTCCACCGTGAACTCGATATCCTGCACCTCGGCACCGGCATCCTCCAATACGCGAGAGGCGTGCAGGAGCCCTTGGTGTGCTTCAGGCAGAGACTGACGCATCGCGTCTAGCGGCTGGGGCGTGAAGCGCCCCGAAACCACGTCCTCACCCTGCGCCTTCAGCAAGAACTCGCCGAAGGGCTCCGGGTGGCCTGACAGCGGGTTGCGACTGAACAGCACCCCGGTTCCCGACCGTTCGTTGAGATTTCCGAACACCATGGCCTGAATCGTGACCGCCGTGCCGAGGTCATGCGGAATGCCATGGTGCTCACGGTAGCGCTTGGCGCGGCGCGAGTTCCAGGACTCGAACACGGCCTCTACGGCTGCATGGAGCTGCTTGTACGGATCGGTGGGCACGGCATGACCGTCCTGCGCCAGGGCTGCTCGGATCGCGTCCGCCGTTGAAGCTGCTTCCTCATCCACATCGACCTTCAGCACGATGCTCGCGAAGAGCTGGAGAAAACGTCGATGCGTGTCCTCCGCGAACGCCGCATCACCGCACTCCAGGGCCAGGGCAGCCTTCGTCTCGTCGCCAATACCCAGATTGAGGACGGTGTCCATCATTCCCGGCATCGAGACGGCGGCGCCCGACCGCACCGAAATCAACAGGGGCCGAGCTCCGCTGCCAAAAGTGCGTCGGCTCTGTGCCTCTAGATGGCGAATGCCCGACTCAATCTCGCGCAACAGCGCGGGCCAGAGACGCCCCTCCTTTGCATACCGAGCATTCGCGGGTGCCGTAATCACAAAGGCCGGCGGCACTCGCAAGCCCAGACTCATCATGTTGGCAATCGACCAGGCCTTGCCGCCAATCAGCGACCGGTCCGGCACGCCCTCACCCGTCAAGAGAAGCGTAGAGGGAGTTTCCTTCGGACTGTGCATTGCCTATTCCTTGCGCTGTTCACCCAGGAGGCAGAGCAGGTCTTCGTGCAGTTCGAACCAGACGGTGTGGTAACTCTCGATCTTTGCGTCGCTGACCCACGCAATGTCTCCCTCTTCTGCCTTGTCCAGCGCCTCCTCCAGCTTCTTCAGGTAGATCCCCATGCGAGGAAGAACCGCCGCGAGCCCGTTCAACACCTTTTCTGCGTTCCCGTGCAGCTTGGCCAGCCGCTTGAGGATCTGCTCGTCGTAGGCCTCGTCGCTGTGGTCGTTCGGTACCAGCCTGCCGCCGATCCTGAGAGTCTGCCAATCGGTAATCAGCGCCTTCAGTTCGATGTTCACCTTCTCGAAAGCAAGGTGGGCGTCCCTGAACTCCTTGTTGCCTCTCAGCGCCGAAAAGAAGCGGCCGTAGTTCGACTGCAGAGACACGCGAGCGGTGGGCGAGACGGCAAACTTACCGCCGACATCCAGTACCGAGCCTTTCGCCACCCCCTCCTGCAGGATCGCTTTGACGCGTTCATCGGGTAGCCCTAGCAACGAAGCGATCGCGTCCGGCAAGGCGTATTTTTTGATAGCCAGTCCGTGAAGGACCAGATGCTGTTCTGCATTCATGGACTTACTTGTCGGCGAGTGCGTTGATGTCGGCGCGCGTGAGGCCCGCTCCTCTACCCTTGAGCTTGCGCGAGCTTTGCTGCTCCAGTTTGTAGAGCTCGTCCGCCAGCGGGGTGTCGTAGTGGTACTTGACCCACGTGTCGTCCAAGTGGCGATAGGGCTCGGTGCACAGCTTCGGAACGAACTTCTTGCAGTTCTGATTGAGCTCCTTCAGGGTCATGTCCCCCCGGGTCGTGCGGTACTTGTCGACCTTCTCTGGCAGGTAGGTCACACCCGGATGGATGCGATCACCGACCGACGGCACACACTCGTCATCGAACGTCGCCGCCGCGGACAGCGGCGAGTACGTCCGCTTGGGCAAGTTGGAGTGCTGCATCATCACGTAGGGCGTGACCTGATGGCTGGGGCAGGACAGTGGAACGAACAAAGCGCCCAGGATCTGATTGCCGTACTCGTCATTGAGTAGCGGGCGGAATCGATCAGCGCGTTCGTCGATCTTGTTCCAGTCATCGGCCTCATAGCAGCCCGCGACATGGGCGAAATCCTTGATGATGTTGTAGTAGGTGAGCGCGCCAGCGTCCATCAGCTGCTCGCGGTGGTAGCCGGCAAGGCGCTTCCAGAGCTTGGCCGTGGTGTCCTTGAACACTTCCGTCAGCTGCTGCAAAGTCTTGGTGAGTTCCTCTTTGCTGCCCATGCCTACAGGAATCTGGGTCTCGGACAGTTCGTCGGAGGTGTACAGACCCACGCCACACAGGTTGTCGGCCTTGTACTCTGGCTTGGACTCGAAGCTACCCCAGTCATCGACGATGTAGAAGTGGGTATCTTTCACCGCTGTCGTCACCGTCAAGCGGGAGTACGGGACGTCCGTGGCAATGCCATCGAGCCAGGGCATATCCCCTTCTGCCAGATCGAAGAAGTCTCGGACCAGCATTTCACGGCCTTCGCCCAGGTTGTAAGGCCCGTGATTGGTCATGCAGACGCGGCTCTCACAAGCCACCAGGACGGCATACTGTGACAGCGCAGCGACGAATTGGTCGGTGGCGGCGTGCAACTCGTCTCCCGCCGTGCATGGATGCAGGTCTGCGTGGTAGACCTGGATGCGCCGCTCCGGAAGAATCTGCGAGCGATGTCCAGCCTCCTTGCAGGTCAGGTGCCCATCTTCCCGGCGCCGAGCGAGTTGGAAACGGCGCCAGAAATTGAGCACATAGGCGAGATCCTCGGACGCGTCGTGCGGGCGAATGGCGCCCATATTGATCAGCATCTCTCGGCCCAGAAGGTAGAAGTTGATCATGCACCAGTTGATGCCCATCGACTCCAGCTTGGTGGTGCAGTTGCGGATGCGATCAGCAATGTCTTCCGGCGACATGTGTTTCTCGATCTTGCGCAGCAGGGTCGGGTAACGATAGAACGCGTTCAGGTACCCCAGCATCACGTAGGCGGACACGGGGAAGAACTTCGATTCCTGCACCGTGCGCGTGACGCCAAGGAAGTACGTCTCTTCCCCTGCGGCTCGCATGATGTTGTTGGTCTCAAGGATCTGGGTGTAGTTGAGATTCGGGCGTGGCATGACTAGTCCTGTTCTGAGTGTTGGTCTTCCAGCAATCAACGCGGCAGTTTCCAGACGCACACGGACATCTCCGTGTTGGTCTGATAGGCCTCGGTCGTCTTCGCGTGTCCACTCACCTCGAGTTCCACGCGATCACCGTTACGGATACCGGCGACCTTCGAGTTCATAAGGCAGGGAATGCCGTATTCACGAGTCAGGATGCCGAGGTGAGAGCGGACCGTGCCACCCGCGCAGATAACACCCGCGAACTGCTCCAGAATGGGGGCGGTCAGTGTGCCGCCGCTGTCGTCAATGACTGCAATGGTGTTCTGCGGGACACCGTTGGCCAGCGCGTCCGCCACATCCTTGATGGAGCGGAAGTAGCGTGCGGTGCCCACCACATTGCTGGCGTACTCCACCACGTTGTCCCCTTGACCGCAAAGTTCGCGGCCCTGGTCGTCGGCACCCCCAGTGCGCGCCTCCGCATGCTGAAAAGAGAATTCGTCCGGGTCGCCCTCGCTGCCCGGGATGGGCAGGTAGGCCTCGGGCCTTTCGAGAGCCGAGATCATGGCGGAACTCGTGAAGCGGTAGCCGTTGGCCAGAACCTGTGCTTCGATGGCACGCATGTCCTCGGCGGTGAGCAGGTCATAGCTCGCGTCGAAGACGAAGTCAGCCCAGGAGCACTTGCGCTCGTCGAGCCGGCGTCGGATCAAGTCTTTGACCGCACTGTGGTACGCCTCGACGATGGGCGGCCCCTCGCCATCGTCGTACTTGTTGGTGTCGGAAAACAAGGCTGCCATGAAGTCTCCTTAGTGGTTGTCCGTGCGAATGCGACGGCGTACTGTTCGAAGTCTTGATCTGTCGCTCCGATGTAATTTAGTCTTTTTATACATATCTAGTATTGGTATTTACGATACCACTGCATCTAAGCCTGGGGCCCGAGTTCTGACCAGCCCTGTAGGGAGAGCGAAGGTCAATCTCTAGTCGTGCGCGAGCAACCGCGCCATCCGCGGCTGCTATCCTGCGGGCTCGTAGAGCGAGCAGTCCAACATCGCGACCGAGGTGCCGTTGCGGCCACTCAGGCATCGGCGCCGAGGTTGGCTGCGTCGATCGCGCCCGCGAGGTAGCCCGGGAACTGGCGCGACCACTCGCTGCCAATACCCGTCAAGCACGGCTGACACGGGCCGGAATTCGCCGTGGTGGCGCGAGGCTGCGGGTGCTGCCCGCCATTGCGGATGTCATCTTCCGTGGCGGTGAAAGGATCGAAGGCCCAGTCCTTGATGATGTCGTTCACCGGCGCAGCGTCCTGCGCGCCAAACAGGCGCGTGAACTGCGACCGGCAATACTTGCGCAACACGCCTTCGGACGCGTGCTGGGGCACAGTCGCTGGGATGCCTAGGAAGCCGAATAGCGCCGCATGACCACGGGGCATGGAGGTGACGTGGATCTCCGCCAACTCTGCATGGCTTGCGCGAGCCGGCCGCGTGACCGTCAGAACCAGCGTCGCGTTCCTCTAATCGCCATAGTCCGCTGCGGCAAACTGCCACAGCGACGCAAACTGCGGTTTCCTCCCTCGAGGCTTGTGCAAGACCTGCCCTCAGGTCGTGGCTCATCCTCGATCTGCGGTTTGCCGAGCAGGCATCTCACGACCCTAAACAGAATGCGTCAACCTGTCTCGGCCTGCTGAGTTCCGTGGTTGGCTGTTCGAGGAAGCGGGGCACTCTTCAGCGTACGCGTCAAATGGACTGGCTGCGACCTTGGCCTAGACGCCACTTGGGACTGTGGCCTTGTCCTGTTGCTGAAATCACTTGTCCCAAGCTTTTCTCGATAGCCGGCCGCCACGGCACCAAGCTGAACCCCATGCCGTCGTCCAGCATCGCGTAGCGCCCGCTGGCGAGCATGACGCTGCGTCGGTAGATCCCGGCCACGCGCTGCCCGTCGGTTACCGGGCGATGCTCCAGACCGGTTTCGCCGGCAATGTCCTTCGCGGCCTGTGCCAGCTCACGGTTGCGCAGCGTGCCCAGGAGGTTGCGCGCCAGGATCACGCGCTGCCCGCGCCGCTCGGCCAGCCCCTGTTCGGCCAGGAAGTCGGCGCGCTGCTGCATTGCCTGCTTGGCTTCGCCGCCAAATCCCAGGTCGCCCAGGCCCGCGCCGCCGCCAATCAGTTGCTGGTCGAGCCAGGTAGCCCCGATCACGCAGGCCTGCCGCTCGATGGGCAGGTGCGATTTCAGCTCCACAGCCACGCCGCCAAGGCGCTGCGCGTCGTAGCGGCGGCCCTGTTCGGCCAGGTCGTCCGGCACCT
>Ga0056903_1000832_pt1 | contig 12445 bp, 12 predicted proteins | sample EBPBio142005_DNA_FD_55025 | JGI IMG/M metagenome (GOLD analysis project Ga0056903, IMG submission 55025) | Wastewater treatment Type I Accumulibacter community from EBPR Bioreactor in Madison, WI, USA - Reactor 1_6/14/2005_ DNA | ecosystem: Engineered > Bioreactor > EBPR > Anaerobic-Aerobic >...
ATTTCAAAGTGGAAGTCGCAAAAACAGTTGATATTCTGGATGATGCCGACCAAAAATCTCAAGAATTGGTTCAAAAACACGGACTTTATGATCATAAACTTGATTTGGCGAATTTTCAAATGCCGACAATCGATTTATTGAGAGATTACGGAAACGAAGAAATCTCCATCAACAAAGACGAACTCGAAGAAAATAAAAATAAAATCGTTGGATTACTGAAAAACTTCAACGTAGGAATTGCAGAAATCAAAGCGACGATTGGACCGACTGTAACTTTATACGAAATTGTTCCCGAAGCGGGAATTCGTGTTGCTTCGATTAAAAAATTGCAGGATGATATTGCCTTAAATCTTTCCGCTTTAGGAATCAGAATTATTGCACCGATGCCCGGAAAAGGTACGATTGGAATTGAAGTTCCAAGAAAAAATCCTTCGATGGTTTCGATGCGAAGTGTGATTGCTTCCCAAAAATTCCAAAATACAGATATGGATTTGCCGGTGGTTTTCGGGAAGACCATTTCCAATGAAATCTTTATGGCAGATTTGTCTAAAATGCCTCATTTATTGATGGCGGGTGCAACCGGACAAGGAAAATCGGTGGGTATTAATGCGATTTTAACTTCCCTCCTCTATAAAAAACATCCAAGCGAATTGAAGTTTGTGATGGTGGATCCGAAAAAAGTGGAACTTTCTCTTTACTCAAAAATTGAAAGACACTATCTCGCCAAACTTCCCGATGGAGACGACGCAATCATCACCGACACTCACAAAGTAATCAACACGTTGAATTCACTTTGTGTCGAAATGGATACGCGTTACGATTTGTTGAAAAACGCTTTCTGTAAAAATTTAAAAGAATATAACAAGAAATTTTCCGAAAGAAAACTTAATCCTGAAAATGGTCATCGCTATTTACCCTACATCGTTTTGGTCGTGGACGAATTTGCGGATTTAATTATGACCGCAGGAAAAGAAGTAGAACTTCCTATTGCAAGATTGGCTCAATTAGCAAGAGCAGTTGGAATTCACTTAATCGTTGCGACTCAACGTCCTTCTGTGAATGTAATTACAGGTATGATTAAGGCGAATTTCCCGGCAAGAGCAGCGTTCCGTGTGATTTCGAGTGTAGATTCAAGAACGATTTTAGATTCTCCGGGAGCTGATCAGCTGATTGGAAAAGGTGATATGCTTTACTTTAACGGAAATGAAATTTTAAGGCTGCAATGCGCATTTGTGGATACTCCCGAAGTTGAAAAAATTGCAGAATTCATCGGTGAACAGAAAGGTTATGCAAGTGCATTCATGCTACCTGAATATTCAAGCGAGGAAACTACCTCTTCTGCGGGAACTTTTGATCCAAACGAAAAAGACGCTCTATTTGAAGATGCAGCTAGAATTATTGTTTCCACGCAGCAAGGCTCCACTTCAATGCTTCAAAGACAGTTAAAATTAGGATACAACAGAGCCGGAAGAATCATGGACCAGTTGGAAGGTAGTGGAATTGTAGGCGGCTTCAATGGGGCAAAAGCAAGGGAAGTGTTAATCAGTGATTTAAATTCTTTGGAACAGTTTTTGGAAGAATTGCGCAGATAAATTTAAACTTTAAACAACGGTTTAACTTTATGGCAAATTTTTAATCCAAAAAATAAAAAAGAATGAAATCGCCAAGATTAGTTTATACCCAAAATTATTGTGGAAAAAGGCGATTGCATATCACCTTTAAAAACAATAAATTCTACCTATGAAAAGTATATTGAAAAAAGTTACTCTTGGAATCTTCGCCTTAGGAACGGCTGCAAGTTTTTCTGCGCAGAAAGTTGACGCTAAAGCAAAGTCAATTTTAGATGCGGTTTCTAGCAACTACAAAGCAAAAAACAACGTTTACTTTAAATTTGTTTACGGAACAGGAAACGGAAAGAACGTAACTAAAACCGAACCGGGAATTTTTTATTCAGCAAAAAACAAATACAAGCTGAAAATTATGGGAACGGAACAGATTTTCGACGGAAGCAAAATTTATAACATTTCGGCTGAAGACCAAGAAGTTACCGTTGCAAAACCAACAGGAAACGAGCAAATGTTTTCCCCTTTAAATTATATCGAAGAATATAAAAAAGGCTACAACGTAAAATATGTTGGAAAAGTTCGTGTAAATGGTGTCAATACTGATTATATCAAACTTTCACCTACAAAAAACAACGGCATCAAGGAAGTAAATCTTTTTGTAAANACGGCGAAAAATCAATTGGTAAAATTGGAGCAGTTTTCAACGGATAATTCTGTATCAGTAATCGCAATCAGTGATTATCGGGAAAATCAAAATTTGAGTAACTCCATGTTTAGTTTCGACAAAGCGCAGTATAAAAATTATATTGTAACGGAATTATAAAATTTAATAATAAAATAGAAAAGTCACAGAGAGAAATCTTTTGTGACTTTTTTGTTAAATTTGACCCATGATAAAAAAACTCGACGGCTACGTCATCAAGACTTTTTTCGGTCCGTTTCTTTTCATTTTCAGCGTGCTGTTTTTCATTTTCGTGGTAAACATCATTTGGATTCGATTGGCGCAGTTCACCGGGAAAGGTTTGAGTTATTGGGAAATTTTGAAACTGCTTTCCTATCTTTCCGCNATTGTNGTACAGTTGGTTCTTCCNCTCACGGTTTTACTTGCAGCAATTATGACTTTCGGAGATTTTGGGGAACGGTATGANCTCGCCGCGATGAAAGCCGCCGGAATTTCTTTAACCAGGATTATGATGCCGCTTTTNGTGGTAACTGTTGGTTTTTCCGTTTTTCTATTTTTCTTTTCGAATAACGTNATACCCGATTTNCAGCGGAAGGCAAAAAATATGCTCTATAATATTGCAGCCACAAAACCCGCACTGAATTTTACACCTGGNCAATTTATTCAGCAAATTCCGGGTTACAGCGTGAAGTTTGATAAAATTTCTGGGGAAAANGGCGAGAATTTGGAAGGTGTTTTCATTCACAAAATGGCCAATTCTTTTGAAAGCCAACANTCCATCGTTGCAGAAAAGGGGAAATTTGTTCCNGCAACAAACCGAAATTATTTGAAGTTGGTTCTNTTCAACGGNCATATTTTTGAGGACAATTTAAGCGAAGCGGACTACAACCAAAGANTTAGACAGCCAGATCAGGCAATCAAATTCGACACACTGGTTTCTCATTTTAACATTTCAGAAATCATCAATAAAGCTATTGAAGCTGAAAAAATNACCGANGATTATTCCTTTCAAAACTTTATTGAACTGAACACAACCATTGAACAAGCCAAAAAAGAGAACAGCAATATTATCGGAAACATGAATTCGGAACTCATCAACCAAACCAATACCTATGTAACCTATGTTGATAATACAAAACCGAAAAGTCCTGTTGTTGCTCCCCCAAAGTTCGGTAGTCAAAAACAGGAGAAAAAGCAAGAAATGCTTTACTCCGCTTATAATAAAATTGATAGTCTAAAAGAGGCTGCACTTGGAAAAGACGAGCAGCTGAAAGGTTTACACGCTTATTATTCCCGAGTAATAATTTACCAGCAAAGAATTTTTGCCTATTCGGTAACCTGCTTGATTTTCTTCTTAATCGGCGCTAGTTTGGGCTCTATCATCAGAAAAGGCGGCTTAGGATTACCAGTTGTGATTGCTATTGTGGTTTTTATTATTTTCTATGTTCTAAATCTTTCCGTAGAAAATTTAGCTTGGGCAGGAAATATGGATCCTTATCTTGCCGCGTGGTTGCCGAATATGGTATTGTTTCCATTTGGCGCGTGGTTGACTTACAAAGCGTTGACCGATTCGCAGTTATTTGATATTGAGAAATACAAAGCCCTGTTCAAACCAATTTTAAAGAGGTTTTCTAAAAATAAAGAACACGCAAGATATCGTTAATCGAAAATCTACAAAATGAAAAAAGTCTGCTGAAAATTTTTCGGCAGACTTTTTTAAATTATTTTCTTGAATTTACTTTAAATATTTTGTAATAGATTCGCTTGTTGGTTTTGTGGTACTGATAAAAGAATCGATTAATTTACCGTTTTCGTCCAAAAGAAACTTGGTAAAATTCCAAAGAATGGTGGTGTTTTTCACGCCGTTTAAATCCTTTTCTGTTAAATATTTATTGGTGCAGTATCGTCACCTTTCACAGAAACTTTTGCAGCCATCGGAAAAGTGACGCCATAATTTTTTTGACAGAACGCCCCAATTTCAGCATTGCTTCCAGGTTCTTGCCCACCAAAATTGTTTGCGGGAAAACCTACAACCACTAATTTGTCTTTGTAATCCTTAGAAAGGGTTTCCAAATCAGCATATTGCGGCGTAAACCCACATTCTGAAGCGGTGTTCACGATGAGAATTTTTTTACCCTTAAAATCTGCAAAGTTAATTTCTTTACCGTCGAGACTTTCAACCTTATAATCGTAAATTGTTTTCATTTGTTGGGTTTTATCTTGTGAGATTTCTTTTTTCTGTTGCGTGCAACTTTGTAGAAAAGCGCCGACTGACAAAAGGATGATGAATATTTTTTTCATTTTTAAAATTTTTAAAACTTAAATGTATTAGCCGGAAAAACTTTGTTGGTTTCAATTTTATTGATGATCATCAAGTAATCGCTGTCTCTTTTTGGCGAAGATGACTCAATTCGATACGGCATTAAAAGTGAGCCAACCTGCTTATAATCAGCGTAAACCAAAGTTTCATCTTTCTTGATTTCCTTCAATAGCATATAAGTTTTGGTGTCGAAATAGTAAAGCGTTTTGTTGACATTTTTTGTCAGTTCCACTTTATGACAGTAAATTTCGCCAATTTTCTCTTTTCCTAAATATTTTGCCTCAAAACCTTTGCTTTCCCAATCTATGAAGTCGTTATCAAAACTTTCCGCCACATAATTTGGATATTCCTGAACTTTGTTTGTCGCATAATTCATCGCGTAACCTTTTTTCCCGTCGAAACCTTCAATTGCGGTTTCTTTTTTATTAATGGTAATCACGGTTTTGGTTAAATTTGGTCGTTGTTGGAAAATTTTTATGGNATATTCGTCGTTCACTCCCAAAGTTACTTTACCATATAAAACAACGGAATTCAAAAGTTTCCAATTCGTTAAACCGCCCGATAATTCTATGTTTTTGTCGATAATTTCTTTTGCAGTTTGAGCGTTGATGATTACACTAAAAATAACCGCAAACGCTAAAAATAATTTCTTCATTAAATCTTTTCTGTTTAATCGTCAAATATATACTTTTTGAAATAAATTGGATATGACTTCGCTCATTTTACGGAATTTCGTGACTCTAAAAAATCGAATCAAGAGTTCTTCAAAATCGCTCTTGCCTTCTCCAAATCGTCGGGAACATCGATTCCTACACCAACAAAATCGGTTTCAATCATTTTGATTTTCATGCCGTATTCCAAATAACGGATGCATTCAACTTTTTCTGCAATTTCTAATGGTTTTTGTGGAAGTTGTGCAAATTTCAGCAAAGCGTTCTTTCTAAAAGCATAAACGCCGATATGTTTAAAATATTCTGCCTCCACCGAAGTTTCTCGTGGATAAGGAATTACCGAACGGCTGAAATAAAGCGCGAAACCATCATTATCAGTAATTACTTTTACATGGTTTGGATTTTCAACTTCTTCTTTTTCCTTTAATTTAATTTTTAAAGATGCTAAAGAAATTTCTTCATGAATATCGTCGTTAAAAACAGAAATCAATTGCTTTAATGGTTCCTTTTTCAAAAAAGGTTCATCACCTTGAACATTGATAACGATATCGCAATCGATATTTTGAACGGCTTCAGCAATTCGGTCGCTTCCTGTTTCGTGAGTTCCCGTCATCACAGCATTTCCACCAATTTTCTTGATCTCATCAAAAATAATTTCGGAATCTGTTGCCACGAAAACTTCATCAAACAATTCGGTTTCCACCACATTTTGGTACGTAGTTGCGATCACTGTTTTCTCACCCAAAATCTGCATTAGTTTCCCAGGAAACCTCGAAGCTTCATAACGACCGGGAATGACGGCGATTACTCTCATTTTTTGTATTTTTTTAGCAATTTTTCAAGTCGTTCATCGGGTTCATAATCTAAAACATCAATCAGCTTCACATTTTTAAATTCTGGATGAGTAGTATTGAAAATAACATTGTAATTATCGGGCAAAATCGAAGAAGGAACTTTCAAGCAAAGACTCCGCTGATCGTCATACCAAGAATTTCCAATTTTTTGCAGTTGATCATAGCTTTCCAAACTTCGCCAATCCTTCGGTAGATTTGAGGTGATAATCTGCTCAATATGCTCTTCAGGATGATAGATGACCATTATTTTGTAATCATTATTGAATCCAATTCCTGTTCGATAAATAATATTTTCTAAAAGTGAAGTTGCAATATTTTCAGAAGCATAAAGAACCAATTTTCCCTTGCTGTTCCACCTTCCTTCAAATCCACTCACTGAAAGCGAATGAGCATATTTATAATGTGCAATCCTAAAAGCAAGCATTGCAAAAATTATAAAGGATAACCTTGTGCCATTCTTTCAAGGCGGTCGATAATCAAATCAACACCACCCGAAGTATTCAGAAAATCAATAGGTTTCTCATTCAAACCCCACATCGGTTTTTGCAGCCAATCATTAAACTCATCAATATTTCCCAAATATTCCTTTCCTAATTCGAAAAGAGAAATTAACTTTAGGAGATGCTCACTGTAATTGGCTTCCAATGATTTATTTTGGTCACGGTAATTACTGATGGTTCTTGGGGAAAGATTGATCACTGCCGCCAAAAATTTTTCAGGCATTTTGATGGATTCTGCAAAAGTGTAGAAAACATTAGTATCAATACCTTCTTTTGCCTTCTTCACTAAAGAAAAATCATTCTGGGGAATAAAATGCGTGTAATATGATCTTCCGTAAGCAACCGCAGGTTCCGAAACCCCCGCCGTTTTTTCAGATTGTTTCCAAGTTTTTGGTTGTTTTGATTTCATCTCAATTGTTTTCTACCACAAAGATAGAATTTTTTCCAAGACAAAAACGAATTTTTTCACTTTATTTTAACTTTTCCAAAGCTTTTTCCAATCTTGGCAACATTTTCTTGATTTCCTCTAAAGACAATCCACCTGCAGAAGCTCTGAACCAAGGCATATTTCGGGAATTTCCAAATGCCGAAAAAGGAACAAGAGCAACTCCCGCTTCTTCAATTAAATAATAAACCAAATCGGAAGAATCTTTGATAGGTGTTCCATCAGGTTTTGACTTACCCAAATAATCGAGTTCTACCGTGAGATAAAGCGCTCCCATTGGTTTGATGCTTTCCACGGCGAAACCTCTCGATTTCATATCTTGAATTCCTTCGTGTAAAGTTTCAAGGCTGTCATAAATTTTATTTTTAAATTCATTCACAAAAGAATTCACATTCTCGGTTTGCTCCAAATATACGGAAACAGCTTCCTGTTCAGGTTTTGGCGCCCATGCTCCCACGTGAGTTAAAAGCGATTTCATTTTATCGATAATTTCTCGTGGACCAAAACTCCAACCAACTCTAACTCCTGTTGCTGCAAAACATTTTGAAGTACCGTCAACAAAAATCACATAGTCTTTCAGTTCAGGAAAAAGAGAAACAGGGTTGAAATGTTCTTCATCGAAAGTAAGCATCGCATAAATTTGGTCGTACATCAAATAAAGTGGTTTCTCATTTTCACCACGACTTTTATTTTCCTCTAAAACCAATTCGCAAATTTCGGAAAGTTGCTCTTTGGTGAACATCGTTCCTGTAGGATTTAAAGGTGAACATAAAGCCAATAAAACAGCACCTTTCAAATAAGGTTTCAATTCTTCTGCTGTTGGTAAAAAATTGTTGGATTGAGAAGTTTCCACTTCCACTTTTTCAGCATGAGTTAAGTACGCGTAGTGATTATTATTCCAAGATGGAATTGGGTAAACCACTTTATCGCCATCATCTACAATGGTCTTGAATGTCGCATAAATCAAAGGTCTAGAACCTCCTGCAACTAAAATTTCGTCCGCAGAATAATCCAGATTCCAACGGTTTTTTAAGTCTTTTGCAATGGATTTTCTTAACGAAACAAGTCCGTTTGCAGGCGGATAATTCGTTAGATTATTTTGATAGGCTTTTTGAATTTCTTCTTTGAGTTCGGCAGGAATCGGATAGATATTGGAGTTTAAATCACCAATCGTAAGATTAGCTATTTCAGCACCTTGAGCTTTTAAATCATTGACTTGGTTGCCGATTTTGATGATTTCTGAACCAATTAAATTTTGGGCGAGTTTGGATATTTTCACGTTTACTTTTTATTTACGTTAAAGGCAAATTTAATGAAATTAAATGGTTTTCTATTCTGAAAAATTATAGGAAATAAATAAAATTCGTGCATTCTTGGCGGGAAAAACTTGCCACGAATGCACGAATACATATTTTAGAATAATTGAATTTCTAAAGATTCAAATCCGTTTTCACCTTGTCAATTTTTGCTCCCAGAGAAATCACTTTGTCTTTAAAATCTTGCTCTGAAGCAATTTGGTCTTTTACAGAAACGTAGAATTTTATTTTAGGCTCCGTTCCACTTGGACGAACGCAAACTTTTGTTCCATCTTCCGTGTAATAAATCAAAACGTTGGATTTTGGAATTTCATCCATTACTGATTTTTTGTTTTCAGGAACGTTTAAAGAAGTTTGTTCTTGGAAATCTTTCAACTCAACCACTTTTGAGCCTGCAATTTCTTTCGGCGGATTTTCGCGGAAATCTTTCATCATCTGCTGAATTTCTTCCGCACCTGTTCTACCTTTTCTCACGACGTTGATCAATCCTTCATAATACATTCCCAAATCTTTGTAAATGTCGATCATGTATTGGAACATCGAACTTCCATTCGCTTTACACCACGCTGCAATTTCACAAGCTAACAAAATGGAACCGCAAGAATCTTTATCACGCACGAAATCACCCGTCATAAATCCGAAAGATTCTTCACCACCGCAAACAAATTTTTCTTTACCTTCATTATCGCGAATCATTTTTCCAATCCACTTGAAACCTGTTAAACCAACTTTGCACTCAACGCCAAACTTTTTAGCGATATCATAGAAAACATCAGAAGTCACAATCGTAGAGCCGATAAATTCCTTTCCTGTAATTTTTCCCTGTTTTTTCCATTGGTCGAGAATGTAGTACGTCAAAATCGTGTTGGTTTGGTTTCCGTTGAGGAGTTGAATTTCGCCATCCAAATTTCTCACGGCAATTCCCAATCGGTCTCCATCGGGATCGGTTCCGATAACGATATCGCCGTTTGTAATTCTTGCCAAATCAATCGCCATTTCCAACGCTGCGGGTTCTTCAGGATTCGGAGATTCTACGGTTGGGAAATTTCCGCTTGGAATCATTTGTTCCGTCACCAAATCAATTTTCTTGAAACCCGCTTTTCTCAAAGCTTGAGGAACGGTCGTGTAAGTTGTTCCGTGAATCGAAGTGAAAACGATGTTCAAATTATCATAACCGATTTTGTATTTCTGATAAAGCGAATTTTCAATACAGGCATCAATATAAACTTCGTCCTGTTCTTCACCAATCCACTCAATCAAATCATCGTTTCCATTAAATTTAATATCTTCAAATTTTACAGAATACACTTCTTTAATAATGGCATCATCATGTGGCGGAACAATTTGCGCTCCATCATTCCAATAAACCTTGTAACCGTTATATTCAGGCGGATTGTGAGAGGCGGTAAGTACAATTCCCGCATTACATTTTTTGTCTCTCACAGTGAAAGAAAGTTCAGGAGTCGGTCTGTGATTTTTGAAAAGCAAAACCTTTATTCCGTTTGCAGTCAAAACATCGGCACACATTTTTCCAAATTCTTTGGAGTTGTTTCGCACGTCATAGGCAATCGCAACCTTAATCTCTTGATTCGGAAACTGTTGATGAAGATAATTCGCCAAACCTTGAGTAGCCTGTCCCAAAGTGTATTTGTTGAGACGGTTCGTTCCAACTCCCATAATTCCGCGCATTCCGCCCGTTCCGAATTCCAGTTCACGGTAAAAAGAATCTTCCAGTTCATCAGATTCTGTATCAATCCAATGTTGAATTGTTTTTTTTGTTTCTTCGTCAAAAGTGTCTGTAAGCCAAAGTTTTGCTTTTTCTAAAGTGCTCATTTGTTATCTGGTTTGATTGAATTTGATATTGTTTGAGTTGATTTGAAATAGTTTAAAAGGTTCGAACATCATCAAGCAATGTCAAACTTTCAAACCACTTCAANCTATTNAAGTTCTTTATTCTGTACGTTCGCTGTTTTATCAATTTTAAAGGCACGAATCGGATCGTTGTAATACACAAATTTCGCTGTNTTTTTAATATTTCCTTTCAAAGAATCTTGTACGTTTACTTCTGCATANTTTGCATTTTTAGAATCNATGTTNAGGTTTTCAATNATCCAGTAAGGTGCGATTAAATTGGCGGTGTCAGCAATTTTGATGAAAGCAACTTTGGTTTTTCCCGTAAAATTGGCGCGGCTTGTATTCAGCATTTCCACTTCTGCTTTTCTCGAGTTTACCGACCCTATAAATTTAGCATTATTTTTTAAATTTAATTTGAAATTGTCGGTTTTTATTTCACTGGAAATGTTCATTTCTACCGAATCGGAAATTGAAATTTTTTCAAGGTTGTATTTGGAGTAAATGGTGACGTTGTAGAAATCCACACCTTGAGTTTCTCGACTTTCTATGATGTTTAAAGTTTTGTCTTTAACCTTGATTTTTAAATTGTTAAGAATATTTGGGTAGGTTTCCACATTCACAAAACTTTTCTCGCCATTTACGTAGAATACACGAAATTTGCCTTCTAAATTAATGTTGGTGAAATCTTCCACAGGGAAATCCTTGCTTTCTATTTTTCCTTTTGGGGAAATTTTTCCACAAGAAATAAATAGTAGAAATATGAAGGTAGAAAACAATAATTTCATTCTCAAATTGATTTATTTTCAAATTAAATGGTTTCCTCGATATGGTAATTCTTACTCTCCCTCGTTGTTCGAATAATCATTTCGCCCAAAAATCCTGCAATGAAAAGCAAAGTTCCCAAAATCATCATCGTCAAAGCGATAAAAAACCACGGATTGTTGGTAATTAAATGTCCGTAAATTCCTTTGGACACGTCAATCAGTTTTGAAATCCCCAACCAAAGTGCGGATAGAAATCCGATAATAAACATCAAAGTTCCCACCGCACCGAAAAAGTGCATCGGTCTTCCTCCGAAACGGCTTACAAACCAGAGTGTAACCAAATCCAGAAATCCGCGGACAAATCTTTCTGTCCCGAATTTTGAAGTTCCATAAGGTCTTGCTTGATGTTGCACCGGTTTTTCCGTAATCCTTCTAAACCCTGCATTCGCCGCTAAAACGGGAATATATCGGTGCATATCTCCATAAACATCGATGGATTTTACCACTTGTTTTTTGTACGCTTTTAAACCACAATTAAAGTCATGAAGTTCTACACCCGAAAGTTTTCTCGCCGCCGAATTGAACAATTTTGATGGCAAATTTTTCGTCATGACATTGTCAAAACGTTTCTTTTTCCATCCTGAAACGATGTCATAATTTTCGTTTTTAACCATGGAATACAATTCGGGAATTTCTTCTGGAAAGTCCTGCAAATCTGCATCCATCGTAATTACGACTTCACCGTTGGCTTTTTCGAAAGCGGCGTGTAAAGCTTGCGATTTTCCGTAATTTCTAGAAAATTTAATTCCGTGAATTTGGGGGTGTTGAATTTTTAGATTCTCAATGATGCTCCACGACAAATCGGTGCTTCCGTCGTCCACAAACCAAATTTCATAAGAAAGGTGATTGGTTTTACAGACTTTATCGATTCTTGAAAAAAGTTCTTCAAGAGATTCTTCTTCGTTGAGAAGCGGGATGATGATGGAGAGGTTTAAGTTGTTCAAAATGATTTTTTGGTTTTGTTGTTCAAATTTACAAATTATGATTTACTCTAAAGTTTTACTCCTGAAAAAACTTCCAAAAAATGTCGATAAAATAACGTAAAAAACCATAATCGCACCGAAATAATAGGTAAACTGTCGAAAGCTGAACATGTCTTTATCCTTAATCATTTCAGGGGAAAAGCTTTGAAGTCGGTTTTGATAATTTTTATCCAGTTCTGCTTTTTCTTCATCAGTTTTCGATGTCAATTTCGCCTTCTGATATTCGTTATTGAGCTCCGTTTTCTGTCTTTCGATGTATTGAAAATTGAGTAAATCTTTTGCGTCTCTGTCTATAAAATTCAAGAAAGCGAAAATACTTAGAACGGATAAAATTCCACCAATGAACATGGGCTTGAAAGCTCTCCCGAAAGCCTCACGAAATCCCATCGGGATTCCCAATTTTTTAACAGAATTTACGGAAATAAAAGCTC
>Ga0056903_1000837_pt1 | contig 12383 bp, 5 predicted proteins | sample EBPBio142005_DNA_FD_55025 | JGI IMG/M metagenome (GOLD analysis project Ga0056903, IMG submission 55025) | Wastewater treatment Type I Accumulibacter community from EBPR Bioreactor in Madison, WI, USA - Reactor 1_6/14/2005_ DNA | ecosystem: Engineered > Bioreactor > EBPR > Anaerobic-Aerobic >...
CGACAGTTGGCAGAACAAGCGCTTCTTGAAGTCGAGGATCATTGAATAGCCAGTCGGAATACCAGCTGCGGCTGAAGCCCCGGCACCGAGGAACCAGGCAAACTGCTCAGGCCTCAAGCAAAAGGTGCTGGCAAATTGTGGTCCTGTCAGTGTCTTGATCATCTGAGCCCCTTTTTCTCTACAGCTAAAGCGTATCTAGAATCAACCGATTATCGGCCCCAGGAACAAGTAGTGCCAATAGACGCGACAGTTCAGCCTGCGTGAGTGTTGCAAGAGCCTGTTCAGTAATCGGTGAAACAAGCCAAACTCGCTCACCCTCGATTTGTGCGGGTATCGCGTTGTGCGGTGGCTGAAACAATGTTGCCTGTTCTCCAACAACTGCTTGCCACAAAATTTGAGCATCAACTGCCTGCTCCCGGAATGAAATCCTCACATGCTTACGCTCGCAAAATGAGATCAAACTCCGGAAGAAAGCCGCTCGCAGGTATCCCAATGCGGCCTGCAGGTCGCCTGCAGGTGGGGCGGCATTGGCGATGAGCGATCTCGTTGCCTGAATCGGGTTACTCTCTATCCCACCATTCTCGATTACAGTCAGCAATTTACCGACTGATGCTATTGCACCCTCCACTTCAGCGCGTGCGATGTTTGGCGGTGCAGCATGAGAGTATGGATTGAGCACCACCTTTCGAAACAATTTAACCCGCTCGATGACCCCGGCCATACAGACTTTTGCCGAATGGGACTTAAACCATCCTTCGACAGCAGACAACAGTTTTTCCGTATCCAGATGGCGCGGATCTGTCTTGAACACAACAGGGACGCCGAATCGTTCGCAGAACGATTTCAGGGCGAGTTCGAAGGCAGCACGGGTGTAATTTGCAGCAGCGGGAACGTGATGATTTGCCAAGAAATTACGTGCTTGATCAAGCGATGCCTTTGCCGCCTTATTACCAGGATCACGAACGGTGGGTGCCGGAATACCTCGCACGACATCTTCGTCTTCGAAGACTTCCAAACACTTCCAGTGGCCGGTGTTACCTAGATGGAAGCGGGCCATCTCGAACCACACCCTGTCGTGGGTTAGCAGCACGATTTGCCAGTCGGCGAACTTTGAGTTGAGCACATCCAGCACTGGCAGGCGGTTCGAGTGGTCGAGGCCAATCAACACATCGTCGAGAACCAGCAGCTTCAACGCGGTTGTAGTGGCGGTCGGTGTACATGCCAGCCGTCCCGCTAAATAGATCGCTAATGCCAATGCGGATAGGCGGGCCTCGTTCAGGAAATGCTGCGGTACTGAAAGTTGGTGGTTGCGATAACTGACATTCAACGTGAGTGAACGGCCAGCAATCTCGCGATCCCGCTTGTAGTAAGCTGCTGTGTAAGTAATGCCGCCAAAAGCAAATGGCGCGATGGCAACGTCCGCCCCAATCAGATCACCCAGCAAAGTACCAATAAGGGGATGAAGCGCCGCCAGGGCTTGATTGAACCCATTGTTGAAGTTCGCGCAGGCCTGATTAACCCGAGTCAATGCTGCTTGTGTATGTTTGGCTGGCTTTGCTTGTTCCACCGCCCGCCACAATTCGCCAATGGTTTGCGTTGTTCCGCCAGCCACCGTCACTGGAAAGTCAGCCAGCAATTTTTCTAAGGCGATGTCGAACAGATTGATTGCGCCATCGCCCTGCTTGTAGTTGGTATCAAGCAAGGCGCGATAGTCCAGTGCAGCCCGGCGCAGAGCAGCCTGCGTCACACGTGTGTCGTTACCCCCGGCAACTGTGGCGGGGTGTCGTTCACGGGTCGGAGTTGCACCGCCGACAGCGTGGCTACCGAGCGGCGCGGCTCCGATCACGCCTGAACCTGGCTGCATGAACCACTTTGCACTTGGCGCACCATCGTTGAACTCAACCCCAACCGTGCAGCTCGTTTCCGGTTCTCCTGAAAATACATTCTTGTAGACGCGGAGGTTTCTGCTTCGCTTGAGAGAGAAGAAATCGGATAGCGCATGAAAGACCGACGACTTGCCCGCCCCGTTCTCGCCATACACCAGCAGGTTTTTGCCATCCAGATCGAAGTGCGCAGGCGCTGGGCCGGGGAAGGCGCGAAAGTCGGTGAGCGTGAGGCGCTTGATGCGCAGGGGCGTTGCCGGCGCGACAGACGCTGGCGGCGGTACTGGCGCAGGCGGAACGGCGCTCATTCCTTGCCCTCGATGATGCGCACCACTTCCAGGGCTTGCAGGTCGAAGAGCATGGCGTAGATGGGGTGGTCGGTGGCAAAGATGCGCCCGGCCAGCTCCGTGGCGGCGGTGACAAGCGCCTTGTCCTTGAGGTTTGCCAGTTTGCCGACGCCGGCCTGTTCGCAGGCATCAAACAGGCGAATATTTGCGGCGTGCAGTTCGTCCGGGAAGAACAGCTCGAAGACGAGGCCGTTGATGAGTTGCTCGTAGCGTGGAACCAAACCGGTTTTCCCAACACCCAGCACCTGAATGATGCCCGCCACGAGGCTGCCAATAATCGTTGTGTGCTGACTTGATGGAGCAACCAGCGGAACCCTCAGCAACGGCTCCTTGTCCACCTGGAACAGCTGGCCTTGGAGCTTGCCACGATGCCGCAACCAAAATGCGACTGCAGACGAGTTGAGAAGCCCCGTCAAGAACTTCTGATTGAGCCTGCCCGTCTTGATGATGTTGAAAGTCTGGGAGACATAGCAGTCGAAGTCGGTAAATGTGAATGTTGGGCGGTCACATTTTCTGAGGGAGATGATTTTCTCTCCCGTGAAAAACTTCTCGTCGCGGGCGCGATGCAGACCATAAGGCGCATTGTCTGAAGTGATGGCCTTGGCGAACCTGTCAAGATGGCGCTTTATGTTCGGATAGGGCGACATGGCCTTCGGCGACTTGAATTCCGAGTCGGTATAAATCACCCACAATCTGTTTCCCGCATCCCCCCGGTAACGCGCAAGCTCGTTGGTAGTGTAGTAGGGGCGGATAAGTTCGCGCTCCTTGGGGGTCAACTTCAGCGCAGTTTTTTCTGCGTCAGAAATGGTGAATATTCCCTCGCCGACTTCTGCCGTTCCTCGCAATGCCTCAGCAGCCTTCTTATTCACAGTATCTTGAGGAGCAACTATTCCTTGAGCTACTTCAGTCTTGGGGTTGAGAACAAAATTTCTCCTCCCTTCCATCTTGTTGAGAATGGTCTCAATCGCATTGGCTGAGAATGTGAAGGGCTTGTTGTTGAACGCCTTGCGGTCAAATGTTGGTGTCAGATATTCCAATTCCACCATTGGGACACGCGCGAGCAGCGCGTCCCGGTCTTGTTCGTCGGCGTTGGCCTTGTGCAGTCTGCGAAGGTCGAACTTGTAATCTGCTGCGCTGGAGTCATTGCGGGCGATCAGAATCATGGTTTGTATGTCCGCGCTGCCGAACACCTTGTAATTCATAAAGTCAATCAACCGCAGAATCATTGCCCGTTGTGCCATTTCGCGCCGCAGAATGCTTGCCCCAGCATTGGTCACCCAATTGTTCGTGGCAATAAAGCTCAAAACTCCATCTTTTGCCTTTAAGTGGTCAAGCGCCTTACACGCGAACAGATACCAGAGGTCCATCTTGCCTTGGTAGTAGGGGGAGTCTCTGAGTCCCTCAAACGCATCGCGGAAGGTGAATTCCTTGATATACGGCGGGTTGCCTATCACGATGTCGAACACGGCTTCGCCGTTGTTGCGGTCTCGGGACATGCCAAACATCCATTCCGCATCAAAGAAATCGGCATGACGGTTCTGGTCAAACGGGTTCCAACGAGCCATTCGCTCAGCATCGCGGGCGGTGACGAAGCCATCGCGCTGGAGCAGGACCACCAGTTCATCGTGCAGCTTCTGCACTTTCTCCTTGCGGCGCTTTTTGGTGGCGCGGGTGCGGGCCGTGAAGTAGGCGGCGTTGGCATCGCGTAGTTCCGCTTCTTTTTCTGCTATCGCAGGGTCTGCGAGCAGGGTTCCCTGCATCCCTTGACGTGGAATGCTTTTCAGGGTGTTGGCGGCAACGATTTTGGTTTCCAGATTGGGCAGCGCAGTGATGCCCAGGTTGGGTTTACTGCAGTCAATGGGCTGACTGACGATGAGGGCGATGAAAAAGCGCAGCTTGGCAATCTGTACCGCGATGGGCTGGATGTCCGAGCCAAAGATGCACTTCTCGATCAGATAGAGCTTGCGGGTGTAGTCGGCATAGGCCGGGTCGGCAAAGTCCTTCTTGTGCTTTTCCAGCGCGGCTTCGGCATCTTCGATTTCGGCATCGCGCTGCACGGGGTCGGGCGTTTTCTTCGCCAAGGCGAGGCGCTGTTGCAGAGGGGCCAGGTTCTGGTCGCGCCAGCGGCGGTTGTCGGGATCGAGTTTTTTCAAGGCCACGAAGAGCTTGGCCAAGACGCCCATAGGGAAGGCGCCAGAGCCGCAGGCCGGATCGAGCACTTTGAGTTGTTCGATGGCGAGCACCAGCGCGTCGGCCTCTGCTTCGCCGAAAACGTGCTCCGTGTCGGCGTGCGAGAGCAACTGGCGCAAATCCTGTTCGCGCTGTTCCCCGTTGGGTAGATGACGGGTGAAGTAGGCAATGAGTGCCTCGTCCACCATGTAGTCCACCACTTCTCGCGGTGTGTAGAAGCTGCCGGACTGTTTTCGGGCGGTGCTGCGGGTATCCGGGTTGTAGCTGGCCAGCAGGTTCTCGAATACCTTGCCCAGCAGTTCGGGATCGAGTGCCACTTCTTCGTCCAGTGGCGTGTTCTCGTCCACGGTGAATTTGTAGCTGTCGAGCAGGTCTATCAGGCCCTTGACCGGATAACGCTTGCCCTTAGTCTCGAACTCGGTGTTCAGCGTCGCATCATCCGTGCCGCCAAAAAAGAGTTTGTTCGGTACTTTGGCCTGGGCATCGGGGCGACGTGAGAAACCGTCGATGCGCAATACGGACCCGTTACCCTCCTGCACCACCAGTCTTTTAAGTTCCGGGCGGCGGGCCAGTTCCTCATCCGTAAGTTGCTCGTCCAGGCATTCGAACAGGCCGCCGTTGAGGAAGGGCACATGGGCGAAGTAGTCTTGCAGTACTGTTTCAGGGTGCTTGAAGGCGTCCTGATGACGATAGACCAGCGAGATGAGGTAATCGCCCTTCATGCCGCTGCCGGTTTTGGCCCAGCGGCGGTCATTGCCCATCTCCTGATTCAGGGTGGCAAAGAACAGGTTTTGCAGAATGGCATGGTAGTAGTTGCTTTCATCCGGTGCGGTATCCGGCGCCTGCTTTAGCAGGCCGCGCAATGCTTCCCGCTCGAACAGGGTATTGGGAACCAGGCCGCGCTCTTTGATGAACCAGACGAAGATCAGGCGCGTAAGCAGGCGGATGACACCAATGGCATTGCGATCCGGCCCCCCGCCCTTCGGAAATTCCACCTCCTTGGTGGCCCACATGTACCACCAAGCCAGTTGCTGATAGAAATCCTTGTTGAGCTTCTGCGTGGAGAGCGTGTCGATCCAGGCGTCATACAGTTCGCGGAAGTTGCCAGGCCGGCGCTTGTCGCCCAGATTCACCAAGGCGAGGCTTGCCAGGATGTCTGTGTGCGCACGGTGAGGTGCGGTAAGGCGCACATCCTTGATGACGGTGATGCGGCTGTCGATGACGTCGCGGCTGGCATCGCGCAGGTTTGGCCGCCGGTCGATCACCGCGAGAGAAAACAGCTCTTCCTGGCGGAACAGGAAGATCGCCGGCATGGGGAATCGCTTGTTCAACTCGCGTGCGATGGTTGCCAGTTGGCTCCGCGACCAACCTTGGCCTTGCAGATCGATGGCAAGAAAGACGAAGGACTCGATCTGGCCTTGTGTCAGCTTGCCATTTGAGCCTACTGGTGTTTGCCCCAGAGCCAGTGACGGAATCTCGTCGTTGGTGAGCTGGAACAGGAAAGCGCAGGACTTCCAGCGATTGGCATGCACCTTGGCGCGGTTGATGCTGCCAAGTTCAGGACGAAACTGTTCGATGCTGCTCAGCAGCGCTTCTGCGGTGCTACCCAGTTCTGCCGTTTTATCGCTGCTGTAGCCCAAGGTGTTGAGCATAGCGATGGCACCTGTTGCCAGTGGCTGGCTGGCGAGGTTTTGCAGCGCACCCTGAATGGATTGGCGAAGGGCGGAGTTGTCAGCCATTGTTCACATCCTTGATCACCAGCCAGGTGATGAGATCGAAATCGTTGGTTTGCTTGATTTGCTTCGCCGCATCAGCAAGCTTGCCACCACGCCCTGAAAAGAGATTGCCTGCGTTCTTGCGCCCAAACTGCGCGGCAATGGCAGCTACCGCCTTGTCGAGCAGGCCGCTGTAGCGGCGCATGTCCTGTCCATGGGAAGTCTCTACATCGAACAACTTGCACAGCTTGGCATGCGGTTCGGTCTGGCCCTGGCAGACCGCGCGGAAGATTTCCAGAATCTGCTTGGGCGCGGTGAAGTTGTAGCGCACCTCGCCATCGTCGCGGATATAGACGAGGAAGTATGGTTGCAGCGGGTTGACTGCCTCATTGCCGGTGGCGTCGATGCGCTGCTTCAGGCAGTAGATGATGCCGGGCTTGATGGCGCTGTACTCCGCGTGCGGAGGCACTACGGCGTAGAGGCCGAAGGGGGCTTCTTCCAGCTTCTCTCGGTTGGCTTCGATGTAAGTGGCCAGTTCCATGCGGAAGTCATCCAGCGTGAATTCCCCCAGCGCGACGGATTCGTTGAAGTCTTCCAGATCGAGCACTTCGTCCTTGAGCCGCAGCAATTGCTTGTCGCGATAGCGCAGGTCTTGCTTGATCAGGTCCTCCAGGTCTTCGGCCTGCAGGATGTTGTCTTCCGCCGTGGCAGCGATGTCCACCAATGCCATGCGCGCCTCGACGCGGTTCTTGAGATTGATGTACTTGTTCAGATCCGGTGTGGGCCAGAAGTTGACGAGCTGGATGGCCGGGTTGTGGCTGCCGATGCGGTCGATGCGACCAAAGCGCTGGATGATGCGCACCGGATTCCAGTGGATGTCGTAATTGATGAGGTAGTCGCAGTCCTGCAGGTTCTGGCCTTCGGAGATGCAGTCGGTGGCGATGAGGAGGTCGATTTCGCCGTCCTGCGGCATGGACTTCATCTTGGCCCGCTGTTTGGCGCGGGGGGCGAAGTTGGTGAGAACTCGGGCGAATTCGGCCTGCCCGAAGGTGCTGCGGTTGGGGCGTGCGCCACCCGACACCAGGGCGATGTGAACACCCAGCGTGTTGCGCGACCAGTCTTCCAGTTCCTCGTACAGGTAGGCGGCAGTGTCGGCAAAGGCGCAGAACACGATGACCTTGCGATTTTCCTCGCCCAGCGTGTTGGTGCTGGGGTGACGAACTTTGTGTTCGATGAGGCGCTTGAGTTCGGCGAGCTTGGCATCGCGCGAGGCATCGACGGCTTGGGCGGCATCGGCTAGCAGTGAAAGCTGCTGCTTGTCGGTTGCCAGGTCGGACAGCCAGGCGGCCACGTCCATGTGCTCCATGCGGTACTTGAGCTTGGTGCCAGCCTGGAAGGCCTGGGCCAGTTCTTCGTCTTCTTCTGCCGGTTCCGCAAAGAAGTCAGGCTGGATATCTTCCGCCATCTCGGCTTGATGTTGCAGGAACTGCTTGAGCCGCTCTTCCAGGTCTTCGATCTTGCTGACGGTGCGCTCCATGGTGATGGCGAAGGCGCGCACAGAGCTTTCCAGGCGCTTGAGGAAATTCACCTTCATCATGCCGATGAGGAATTTCTCGCGGTTCTCCTGGCTGAAGTTCTGGACGCGATGGTCTTCGTACTGCGCCTTGAACGCTTCCAGCACGTACTTGGACGGCTTGAAGATGGAAAGCTGGTAGTTGTCGATCTCGTCGTTCAACTTGTCGTAAGAGAGAAAGCGGCCCTTGAGGTCGATTTCGGAGAACACGGACTCCGGCTTTCTGCGCTTCGGAAACTGCCCGATCTGAGCTATCGAGGCCTTGTAGTACTTCTGGATGTGCTTGCGCGAACGGGCGATGGTGAGTTCGTCCAGCAGGGTGAAGAACCCAGCTGAAAGACGTTCCATCAGGTCACGGGCGTCCCTCTCGCCGGAGCGCCTGGCCCATTCCATGAAGGTCTTTTGGGCGACGGTAAGCGTGTCCTTGATGCTGTTGATGCCGAAGCTCTGCGAAAAGGCGGTATCACGCCCTTCGGTGACGAAGTAGATCTGGTTTCGCAGGTCTTTGAGGTCGTTGTTGACCGGGGTTGCGGAGAGCAGCAGCACCTTGGTCTTGACGCCCGCCTTGATGATGTCGTCCATCAGCCGCTCGTAGCGGCTCTTGCGGATGAGGTTGCCCTCTTCGTCGTGCTTGCCCTTGGTGTTGTTGCGGAAGTTGTGCGATTCGTCGATGACGATCAGGTCGAAGTTGCCCCAGTTGAGCGTTGCCAGGTCAATGCCATCGACGCGCCCACTGTCACGCGATAGGTCGGTGTGCGAGAGCACGGTGTAGGCGAAGCGATCCTTGAGGAAAGGGTTGAGTTCGCTGTTGTTCTGGGCGAGATAGACCGTCCAGTTGTCGCGCAGCTTCTTGGGACACAGCACGAGCACGCGGTGGTTGCGCAGTTCGTGGTACTTGATGACGGCCAGTGCCGAGTAGGTTTTGCCCAGGCCCACGCTATCGGCTAGGATGCAGCCGTTGTGCTGGTTGATCTTGTGGATAGCGCCTTTGACGCCGTCTTTCTGGAAGTCGAACAAAGCCTTCCATATCTCGGTGTCGATGATGGCGGTCTGGTCGAACAGCGCGGCGTCGGCTTCCTGCCCGGACAGGAAGCGCTCGAAGACATGGTAGAGCGTCTTGAAGTAGATGAACTCTGGCGCATGATCGACGTAAAGCTGCTCCAGATAGCGCAAGACGTCGGCCTTGACGTCAGCAACCAGTTTTTCGTCGCTCCAGATTTCATCGAACCATTGCTTGAGATCCGCCCTATCTCGGTCACCATCGACAATGAGGTTCAGTTCGATGTTGGGCGTGTCGGACAAGCCGAGGCCGCGCCGGGTGAAGTTTGAGCTGCCCAATAGCGCATGTTCACGTCGGCCATCGTCAATGTGATAGAGCTTGCCGTGCAGGAGGTTGGCCTGGCGGACTGAGCGGATATCGACCTTGTCGCGCAACCATGCAGCGCAGCGACGAGCGACTTCCTTCTGTTGCAGGCGGTTGGCCAACTCCATGCCTTCGTCTTCGATCTTGAAAGCTTTCTTGTCGGTCTTGTCCGGGTCGAGCGAAGCGATGAAGCGGGGTTCGCCGAACAGGAAGTTCAGATGATCAATCTGGTCAAGCTGACTGGACAACGCATCGTAGGCGTAGATGGTGAAGTAGGCAGACACCACGGAAAGTTGGCTGCCCGCGGCCATTTTCTCGGCCAGGAAGTCGGCGACCTTGCCACGGGTGTGGTTGTCGCGGATGCCGTGGCTAATGATGTTTCTTTGAGTACTCATTTCTCACCCGATTGATCGGTGCGAAGCCACTTCGCCCCTCGCCCCTTGCCCGTTGATTCGATCAACCCCTCTGATTTCATCGCCCGCAGCACTAGTCGAACCATGTCCCGGCTCACGCCCGGGCAGGCTTCTTCAATCTCAGAAATCGAGAATGGCAGGGTGCGCCCCAGAACTTCCGTCCGCACCCGGTCGCCTTTGCTGCCACGGCCACGCTCGATGGTGCCGACACGCTCCTCGAACTCGCGGTAGGCCCGCAGCAAGGCGCCCCAGAAGTAGTCAAGCCAGGGCTTTACGTCGTGCTGCCCCTGGTGCCAGCCCTGCGAGCTGGCTTCCAGCGTCTCGTAATAGCCTTCCTTGGTTTCCTCGAAGATGCGTTCCAGACTGATGTAGCGGCCCACGGCATAGTCGAAGTGGTAGAGCAGCAGCAGGGTCAACAAGCGGGACATGCGACCGTTGCCGTCCGGGAAAGGGTGGATGCACAGGAAGTCGAGCATCGCCAGCGGCGCCAGCACCAGCGGGTCGGCCAGATGCTGGTCCAGCGCGGTGGCATAGCGCCCGGTCAGATCGGCCATTGCCATCGGCGTCAGATGCGCAGCAACTGGCTGGAAGCGCAGACGCGACGTGCCGTCCGGGTGACGCTCGATGATGTCGTTATTGGTGGCCTTCCAGCGCCCGCCCGCCTGCGGCATATAGCGGTACAGTAGGGTATGTAATTGCAGCACAACACCCTCGCTGAAGGGCATGTGCGCGGCAGACTCGTGGATCAGCGCCAGGGCATCACGGTAGCCGGCGATCTCCTGTTCGGAACGGCTCTTTGGCGTTGCGTTGCGGATGACCAGAGACTTCAACCGCGAGGGCGCTACGACAACACCTTCCAGCCGGTTGGATGACTCGGTGGATTCGACTACCGCGATCTGGCGTAGCCCTTTGAGGGCTTCGGGCGACTGCGCGGCGTAGAGTTGCTGCTTGCCCTGGTACTCGCCCAGTGTGCGCAACGTGGCGGCCTGGGTGCCATCGAAGCGAAGCGCGGCGAGGTACTCGGGTGTGAGCGAGTGCATGGAAATGTAAGCCCAGGCTGTCTAAATGGGGTAATCATAGCTGTTAAATGGGGTATTTTCTATAGAAATGCCTCATTAGCAGCGTTTGACTACCCCATTTCCTGAACATTGGACCGGTCGCGAGGAGCTGACATGGCTGACCGGGGAGGAAATGGGTGACATGAATCCAAAAAAACGGGGCAATCAATTAAAAATTGCCCCGTTTATTTCATTGCCTACCCCATTACAAGCGCCCAGCCTTCGGCAAAGGCAACGGCAAGGGAATGGCACTCAAGGGATGATGGCCCTATCCAGAAAAGGAAAAGGCAGCCCTGTCCATTCGTTCTGCAACACCCGGCCAACTCTTCCCTATGCTGTGCCGCTGCCCTCCGCAGCACTCAGATAGTCGGCCCAGTCCTGCAACAGCGTCCTTCTCTGATCCAGCAACAACGCCTTGTTGTACGTCGCCCGCACCTTGTTGCTTTCCACGTGGGCAAGCTGCCGCTCGATTGCATCAGGCCGGTACCCGTTCTCATTGGCCCAGGTCGAAAAGGTCGTCCGCCAGCAATGCGGCGTCGTACCCCGGCCCAGGTTCATGTCGCGCATCGCGTAGGTGAGCCGATTGGGCGTGGTGAAGCCCTTGCCGCTCCGGTGTGGGAACAGATAGCGCCCGCCGCCCGTGATGCACTGCAAATCTTTCAGCACTGCAATGGCCTGCACCGACAACGGGCTGACATGGTCACGCCGCGCTTTCATCTTCGCGGCAGGCCTACGCCACAACGCATCATCAAAGTCAAATTCGTCCCACTCGGCATCCGCCGCTTCCCCTGGACGGCAGGCGGTCAGCGCAATCAGCCGCAGGCACAACGAGGTTTCTGGATAGCCCCGGTAGCCGCGCAACTCTTGATAGAACTTCTGGATTTGCTCTCGCGTCATCGCCGCTTTGCTCTCGCTGAACGGCACGCGCAGCAGCCCGCGCAGGCTGGGGATCGGATTGGCCTCGACCAGCCCCCGCACCACCGCGAATTCGAAGATGGCCGAAAGATCGCCTTTGACATGGATGGCCGCCCACGCGCCGTGGGCCTTGCACTCCTCCAGCAACGGGCGGATCTGCTTCACGCCAATGTCGCTCATCGGCATCCCGTCGAACTTGGGCGACAGGTACTTCCTGATGCGGGATTCTTTCGTGCGGTAGGAACTGAGCGCAAAGACTGGCTTGATCTCCGCCAGGTACGCCTGCGCCACCTTGGCGAACGAGCTTTCCTTTGCGCGCTTGCGTTCCTCCAGCGCCTCCAAGTTGCGCTCCTTGACCTGCCGCCGCTCATGGGCAGGATGGATGCCTTGCTTTACCAAGGCCCGCGCCTTCTCTCGGGCCGCGCGAGCCTCTGCAAGGCTTACTTGGGGAAAGCCGCCAATGGCAAAGAGGTTCTCCTTGCCTTGCAGGCGGTACTTCCACCGCCAGAGCTTGCCGCCGGTGGGCTTGACCAGCAGGAACAAGCCCCCGCCGTCTGAAAGTTTCCAGTCTCGATCAGTCGATTTGGCCGACCTGACCTTGAGGTCGGTGAGTAGGTTTTCGGGCATCGTTGGACTCCACTGCGGGGAGATGTACCCCCACGGTTGAACACGAGTACCCCCAACGCTACCCCCGAATTTTTCAGACCTCAATGAACAATAGGAACGCTCAGTAGACCGTATTGTTTATGCAACCCATTGATTTACAAAGGGCCAATCTGTCTACCAAGCGCTACTGAGCACCACCGAGATCCAGCAAAATTCGTCAGACGTTGAACAGGAAGTTCATCACATCGCCATCCTTGACGACATATTCCTTGCCCTCGGCGCGCATCTTGCCGGCGTCCTTGGCGCCTTGCTCGCCCTTG
>Ga0056903_1000854_pt1 | contig 12190 bp, 14 predicted proteins | sample EBPBio142005_DNA_FD_55025 | JGI IMG/M metagenome (GOLD analysis project Ga0056903, IMG submission 55025) | Wastewater treatment Type I Accumulibacter community from EBPR Bioreactor in Madison, WI, USA - Reactor 1_6/14/2005_ DNA | ecosystem: Engineered > Bioreactor > EBPR > Anaerobic-Aerobic >...
GGACTAGGTGGGGTGTTGTTAGCACTCAACCCCGACGAGTGCTAATAATAAGGGCGTTTTGCCTGGTTTCAAGAGGCCGGGCCCAGAAAGTGCAGGGGTTTTGCTGCACGAGGCTGCGGAACGCCACGGTATCCGCGCGAGGGGTGTCTACAGGTCGGGCGGGCGCGAACAGTCACTGCGGTCACTGCGCCGCGCCCTACTGTGCCCCCTTATTCCATTTCCAAATCATTCGTGTCTAGGCGCGAAGCCGTAGGCAGTGCTCTAGCACGACAAGGCAAAGCAACAACGACACGGGTGATATAGAAATGGAATTAGAAATCCCAGACGTAGCTCTCTCTATCCCTGGTGAACATCACCGAGCTGCGGGTGGCCTTGCATACCCATCGCTGAATGGTGCTGTCCAAGGACGGCTTGGGCTCGTACAGGCAATTCACGTCGAACGCGACAGCGCAGCGCTCGCCAGGTGCTCGCACCGATGCGTAGCCGAGCCATTGCACACACCTGAGCTGAGCCTCTGCGGCCACAGACTGGGTTGCGCCGTAGTCGCTGCCATGCGTCCACCCCGCGCGCGCCTGCGCCCATGGCTGTTCCATCAGGTCAATGGACGTGCCGTCAAGAACCCCCTGAAAAATGCTGTGCTCTGTCAGCAGCACCTGATCCAGCAGCCCTGCGCTGTCGAGGATGAACCGGTGCCACCAGTACGCGACCTCCGCACAGGCACCATAGACGCTCTGCGCGCCGTACCACTGGCCCTTGGCTTTTGGCGGGCGGAAGCGGCTCGCATGCTCCGGGCTGTATCGGAACGGCGTGGCCAAGAGGTAGTGCTTAGGCTGGGCGACTTTTGGCAAATCGGGCTTACTGCCCTCCAGCATCTGCTCCAGCAGATCTTGCTCTTCTACGGTATCCACCAGCCGCATGGTGGACACCACATGCTGTGCTTCAACTCCGCGCCATGCGGCCATGGAGCGGTTTGTGATGGATCCGGCCGCGTCGAACCAGTTCGGATCCCAGGTCATTACGTAGGCGCCCGCATGCCGTCAAGGTAGTTCAAGGTCGCCACAAGGCCATCGGCCCGCTCCACCAGCTTCCGGGGCTGGCCGCCCAGCGCCTTGTTGTGGCTGGCCATCCAGGCTCGCCGCTTCGTGTCGTCGGTGCCGACCAACGCATCCAGCGAACGGTACACGCGCACCAGCAGCAACGCCAGCTCGCCTTCCTTCGCCTCCGGGTTGATGGGCTTTTCGCCCTTCAAGACGCGCGAGACCGTCGCCTCGCTAACGCCAAGCACGCGCGAGAGCGCGGCACCGGACAGCCCAAGCAGGTCGCTCGCGCGAGCAGTTGCCTTGGCGAGAACTTCACCGGGATCGGCCTTCTTGGCGACACGGGGTTGCATGGTGTTTCCTTGTGATTGCTTTCTGTGGAAATATTATCTATCAAACATCAAAAAACAAGATGTTAGAACATGGAATTTTGTAACATCGCAAGCATGGTTCAACAGACCATGGGTATCTTTGATACCGGAATACGGTTCTAAAGCCTGGGCAAACGGTCATGGCAGCCGCCGCCACCCCGCCACCCCGCCACCCCGTCGCCCCGGCGCAGGCCGGGGCCCAGGGCCCAGGGCCCAAACACTTGGACATAGAGTCACGCAAGCCCACCCCCCCCAACAACAGCCCCGTCAGGGCAATCCCCTACAATCGCCCCGCAAACGCGCGGCCGCCGCCGCGCGCCAGCGCACAGCAGTGACGACAAACCGTGCACACGCCCGCCGTCCATTGCACCCCCATTCACCCAACCCCAAAGGAGCCACCCCCCATGGCCCCCATGCAGGTCACCACTGCATTCATGGGCATCAGCCTGGCAGTGCTGATCCTGTACCTGATACGCCGCGATCACCTGTACCTGATGCACGGCCTGTTCTGGGTGCTGGTAGCCGCCGCCGCCGCCGCGCTGGGCGCCTGGCCCGGCCTGATTGACCGGCTGGCACGCTGGGCAGGTATCAGCTATCCGCCAGCACTCCTGCTGTTGCTGGCCTGCATGGTGCTGCTGATCAAGGCGCTGCATGCCGACATGGTCAACACCCGCATCGAGCGCGACGTGCGCCGCCTGAACCAGCGGCTGGCCTTGTTTGAAGCGGATTTGGAGACCTTGCGCCAGACCGGCGAAACGGACTCTGCGACGTCGTGACTGCCGCTCTACTTCCCGTCATGCTATGCGGCGCTTGGGCACACGACTGCCTGGCTATGTACTTGCCGCAGGTGGGCTGATGAACATGACCACAGCACCATACCTGGCCGCTGCCCCGGCCGTCGCGGAGACGCTACGCCTGGGGTCACCCCATACCCCGGGGCAGGGTATCGGCGTGCTCGTCATCAACTACAACACCGCTCGCCAAACCCTGCGCTGCCTGGAGTCCATCCAGCAGTCCACCGTGTTGCCAGATTGGGTACTGGTGCTGGACAACGCATCTTCCCCAAGCGATTACCAACACCTGCTGCAAGGTGCGCAGCCGCCAAAGGCGGGCACTCTGCACATCTACCGCTCGGAAGAAAACCTGGGGTTTGCCCAAGGCAGCAATGCGCTGATTGACCTGCTGCTACAGCAGCCCGCGTGCCAGTACATCATGCTGCTCAACAACGACGCCGTGGCACAAAAGGAGATGCTTGCGGCCCTGCGCGCTGCACTGCAAGCTGCAGGCGAAGGGGCTGGCCTTGCGGGAGGGCGCATGCACAAACTGGCGGACCCGACACAGGTGGACACGCTGGGAATTGCCCTCTATGCCAGCCTGATGCCCGCCGACCGTAAAGCGGTGGACGACATCTACGTTGGCCCCACAGGCGGCTGCTGCATGCTCACCAGGGGCTTGGTTGATCGGTTGAAGTCCGTTTCAGGCTATTGCCTCGACCCTCGGTTTTTCTGTTATTGCGAAGACACCGACATGGTGATGCGCGCGGTGCTGCTCGGCTACCGCCCTCTCTATCTGGATCAACTATTGGCATTGCACGAAGGGCAGGCCAGCAGCGGCGGCGGGTACAACCCCTTCATCGCGTATCACGGGCTGCGCAACACGCTGTGGATGCATATCAAGCTCATGCCACCAGGCTTGCTGTGGCGGTATGGCCTTTTTCTGCTGCTTGCGCATGGCCTGATGATTGCGCGCCATACCTTGTCGGGGCGCTTCTCGCTGATGCTGCGGGTGTATCGAGATGCCTTGCGCCGGTTGCCGGAATTCCTGGCCGAGCGCAAACAGCTCAAGGGCCATGTTCAGGCTGGCCGCGATACGCTCAAAGCTTGCGTCACCAAGCGCTTTTACCGCAAGGGCTACCTGCAATTAGTTCTGCAGGGGTATGCGGTTTTCAAACACTTTTACTCAAACTCCAAAACATGACGATCCTGGTCACCGGCGGCGCCGGTTTCATAGGCGCCAACTTCGTGCTCGACTGGCTCGCCGCCTCGGACGAGCTCGTCGTCAACCTCGACAAGCTCACCTACGCCGGCAACCTGCACAACCTGGACAGCCTGCGGGGCGATGCGCGCCACATCTTCGTGCAGGGCGACATTGGCGACAGCACACTGGTCGAGCGCTTGCTGGCTGAGCACCAGCCGCGTGCCATCGTCAACTTCGCAGCCGAATCGCACGTGGATCGCTCCATCCACGGCCCCGAGGACTTCATCCAGACCAACATGGTCGGAGCTTTCAGGCTTTTAGAGGCTGCCAGGCAATACTGGCAAGCGCTACAAGCTGTTAAAAATGAAGCATTCCGTTTTCTGCATGTCTCTACCGACGAGGTGTACGGCAGCTTGAGCGCTGCAGCGCCTGCCTTTACCGAGCAGCACGCCTACGAACCCTACAGCGCCAGCAAGGCCGCCAGCGACCACCTGGTGCGGGCCTGGCACCACACCTATGGCCTGCCAGTGCTGACCACCAACTGCAGCAACAACTACGGCCCCTACCATTTCCCCGAAAAGCTCATCCCGCTGATGATCGTCAACGCCCTGGCGGGTAAGAACCTGCCGGTGTATGGCGACGGCCTGCAGGTGCGCGACTGGCTGTACGTCAAGGATCACTGCAGCGCCATCCGCCGGGTGCTCGAAGCGGGCAAGGTGGGCGAGACCTACAACGTCGGCGGCTGGAACGAAAAACCCAACATCGACATCGTCAACACCGTGTGCGCCTTGCTCGACGAGCTGCGCCCGCGCGCCGACGGCCAGAGCTATCGCAGCCAGATCACCTACGTCAAAGACCGCCCCGGCCATGACCGGCGCGCTATGCCATCGACGCCCGCAAGATCGAGCGCGAGCTGGGCTGGAAGCCGGCCGAAACCTTCGACACGGGCATCCGCAAGACCGTGCAGTGGTACGTACCTGGAGCATGCCGACTTGGTGGCCAGCGCGCAGACCGGCGCCTATCGTGACTGGGTCGCCACACAGTACGAGGCCGTATGAACATCCCCACACTGCAATCCACTTTCGGCCTCACGCTGTTGCACTGGCAACAGGGCGTGACGCGCATGTTACAAGAGGCGCTGGCATAAAATTGGCCATCATTTGATGTGGCAACCGATGCCTTGTCTGATGTCTAAAGGAGGAACCCATGCGTACCACACTCACTCTTGACGATGAATTGCTCGCGCAGGCGCAGCAAATCAGCGGTTTGACTGAACGCACCCAGTTGATACGCGAAGCACTTCGGGCGCTGGTGCAGCGCGAGAGCGCACGCCGTCTGGCCCGACTCGGCGGAACCGAGCCCCAACTGCAGCCCATACCGCGCCGCAGAGAGCCTGAGGCGTGATGTTAGTAGACACATCCGTGTGGATTGACCATTTGCGCCACGGTGAAACCGAGCTCACGGCAGCACTTCAGGCCGGGCAGGTTGATATGCATCCATTTGTGGTCGGGGAGCTGGCCTGCGGAAACTTGCGAGCACGCGCCGAGGTGCTGGGCCTGCTGCAGGCGCTGCCCCAGCTTCAGGTGGCTACCGACAAGGAAGTGCTGTTTTTTATGGACGCACACACACTGATGGGGCGTGGCATAGGCTATGTCGATATGCATCTGCTGGCCGCCACCCGGCTGGGTGCACAACTACTCTGGACGCGCGACAAAAGGCTGCACGCCATCGCTGCCGAATTGGGTCTGGCGCATACCGAAAAACGACACTGAATCATGCACACCCACCACACCATGAACGCTTTCAAAACCACCACCCGCAAAGTCATCATTCTTGGCGGCGCACTCTCTGATTACGGAACTCAAATAATAGTAAATGACTTTTTTTGATGTGAACAAAGCTTATGATTTATTTTCCTGGGAGTATCGAAATCTGCTTTTGACACTACCTCAATTACTGAAGATCCATAAAAATCCAGCTGCGAACAACGAAAAAAATAAACAATACAAGTCAAGAAATTAAGGTAAAAATGCCATCCATATTGGATAATTTTAACGCGCCACTTTTAAAAGAACTAATTATTAGAGATGTCAACGCACGATATAAAGGTGCCACCTTGGGTGTGATTTGGCTCGCACTTGTGCCAGCACTAACACTTGTCGTCTATGCAACAATATTTAAATATATATTCAAGGCGAAGTGGATAGGGATTGATGCGGACTTTTATGTGATCCTATTCGCGGGGATGACTTTTTTTGGAATGCTGGGCGATGTTATCGCCAGAGCACCTGCCATTATTACATCAAACCCCAATTACATAAAAAAAGTTGTATTTCCCGCAGAATTTCTCCCCGCAATGCTCGCTAGTTCTGCATTAGTTTCATTTTTGGCTACCTACGCAGTGTTACTGCTTTTTACTGCAATATCTGGAAGCTTTTCTATCGGCTGTGTTTTGGCATTGATTATTATTCCTCCTTACTTCGTCTTCCTGCTTGGTTTGGCCATGATAATTTCAGCAATTGGGGTGTTTTATAAAGATTTGCAGCATTTTTCCTTATTTATATCAATGCTTTTGATGTATTCTTCGCCAATATTTTATCCCATTAGTGCAATTCCGGAAGAATATCAAAAAATTGCCTATGTCAATCCCGTAACATTACCCGTGGAACTGTTTAGGAATTTGTACTTTCACACTGAAATAAACTGGATTGACTATTTTGTATTCAGCGCTATTGCACTTGCTGTCTTCATGGCGGGAAGGATTTTTTTCCATCGTGTAAAAGGAGCATTTGCAGATGAAATCTGAAACGCCTCTGATAGAATTGCAAGAAATTTCTAAGTCTTATCCGACGCACAAAAAATCGGGGCGTGCTTTCTGGAGTGCACTGCTTGGAAATAGAACAGCGGAGGGTGAACGGAAGGTTCTGTCAAACATCAATTTATCAATTTCTCGAGGAGAAACGATAGGAATCATAGGACGGAATGGGGCTGGAAAATCAACTCTATTGCAGATTATAACTGGCGTACTTCCTGCGACCACTGGCCAGAAGCGCATCAATGCAACGATTGCGGCAATGCTGGAGCTCGGGGCTGGATTCAACCCTGAATTCACTGGTCTCGAGAATATCCGCCTCAGCTTGGCAATGCGAGGAATTAATGCGACTCAGGACAATATTAAGAAGATTGTCGAATTTTCGGAACTGGGAGACTATATATTTTTGCCTATAAAAATATATAGTAGTGGCATGTATGCCAAACTTGCATTTTCTGTAAATATTGCAATGACGCCAGAAGTGCTTATTGTTGATGAAGCTCTTTCGGTAGGGGATATATTTTTTCAATCCAAGTGCATTAAGTGGATGGATGATTTTCGTAGTAAAGGTGGGACGGTTCTCTTTGTCACCCATGACACCTATACCGTCGAGAGAATATGCAATAGGGTTATATTGCTGGATCGGGGAAATCTCATCTATGACGGGCCTACGACAGATGGGGTAAAGCTGTATTACAAGTTGGGTCGGAATGATGGGTTGGCTGTCGATAACGGTAGTAATATCGATTCGAAGGAGCTAATTGCGAATTCCAACTTGGATGAATCTATTGGAGACGTTGTAATAAAACGCGACCATATTACCGGTAATGGTGACATTAACATTATCGGGATCCAGATGTCGTGTGGAAATTCCAGTTCCCAAAACTATCACGTGGGCGACTGTGTCACTTGGACTGCACGTATTCAACTTAAGAGAGATATTCCATCTTTTGATTTCGGATTTGGCATCAGAGATAAGACGGGAATTTTACTAGGTGGTGCGCATACATTTTATTCTGAGGAAATCCGGGGAGGTATTAGCGGATTTAAAGAAGAAATACTAAATATCCGAGCTGAAATCAAGTTGGATATTGCACCAGGGGAATATTTCGTAATAGCTGGAGCAGCAACTCACCACTCACTTAACGACTGGACAGACTATTGCACCGTGTGGGATGGTGTGGCATTCACTATTTCAGGCAGCCCAAAATTTTGGGGAGGTGCCCGCCTGCAACATCACTTTAATATTCAGAGTAATGCTAGAGAGAATTAATCCAAAAACCGCTGATTCCATCTCATTGACGGATCATTATTCGCGTTATCTTTTTGCATCTCATTTCGTCAAGGGAAAGAAGGTATTGGACGCTGCTTGCGGTGCAGGATACGGTTCTTGTCTTTTAAAGGAAATGGGAGCGTCTTTTGTCACAGGCATAGACATTTCTGAAGAGGCAATCGAATTTGCGCGCGAAAATTATCTTGAAGATGGGATGGATTTCATATGCGGCGACATTAAAAAAATAAAAGAATTGGTAAAGGCGCAGCACTATGACGTCATAGTTTCCTTCGAAACCATTGAGCACGTCAATGAGCCAGAAGAATTTATCGCCGCTGCCGCCGATATTCTGAAGAAAAATGGACTTTTCATATCCTCCGTGCCAGACGACATAGGTAATAAAATTAACAATCCATTCCATGTCCAGAAATTCACACGCGACGAGTACCATCAAATTCTTACCAGCTATTTTTCCCACATGGAACCTTTCACTCAGTATTTGAGTTTGGGGGCAAAAATATCGCACGGAACATATTTTTCGGCGAAAGAAAATTCACGGGAAAACAGAAATGCTGCGTGGCCCACCCGCTGGCAGTGGACACAGGCTTTCCGCACTCAGGAGCATGTCCTTGAAAGTATGCCTATCGAAAAACCAATCGATGACATCAAAAAATTCTGCTTCCTTGCTATATGCAGTCACTCTAGCTTGAAGTCGATTTCCGCCCCTCCGACGCTAACCCACTCTATTAGTGCTTGGCATGAATATTCATCCATTGTAAAGAAATACGAAATTGACCTTCTCGATGAGATAAAAAATCTTCGAAAGGAATGCAATCGTCTTGATAAAATAATTGCAGAACTAGATAGAAAAAGAGTGAGCGAATACAACGATATGCTCACTGCAATGGCAGAAAAGGAAAAATCTTACATAGAGCGAGAAGAAAATCTGCTGCAACAAATTAAGACGCTAACATTGCGTTGCATCGCATTTGATGAAAAAATGATCGGGAAATTAGATAAATAACCTCCATCTACCTAATTTTGTTCGATGATTTCTTGTAAAAATACATGAAGTAGTCGAGAATATTATTCAAATAATATATATCATGCGGATTTTTATCGTCACTTCAGAGTTCCCCCCAAGCTTTGGGGGGGGGATATCTATGTATGTCGATCAGATAGCCAATGCCTATGCTCGTTCAGGGCATCATGTAACGGTAGTGACGCGTTCTGATTCTGTATCAAAAGTAGAGCAAATCACAGATAACTATCGCGTTTATAGGTTTAAACATTGTGAAGGTGCTACTTACAGTCGCATGGGTTACTGGGCTGCTCTAGCTTTTGATATCGCCGAGCATACAAAATATCTCATTGAATTAGATGATATTCATCCTGACATTATTGAGGTGCAAGACTACAATGCTCTAGGATATTATCTTTTTCAGCGCAGACTTGCGGGTGAAGACATCTTCAAGAATTTGAAACTGGTCGTGCACATGCATACGCCCACTTTCAAACTTTTGGAAATAAATAAAAATAACACGAAAAAGTTTCCAGATTACTGGATTGGCGAAATGGAAAAATTTTGCCTAAACGCTGCAGACGGCATTGTCACGCAATCGGAATTTCTTGCAACGGATCTTGATGAATATTGCAGCAAGAAGGTCAGTGTGATTCCTCTTCCATATTCCATGCCGGAAGAGAAAGGCCGTATGCACACAGAAGAAAATACGGGTATTCTATACATTGGAAGATTTGAGTATCGCAAGGGTGTTCTGCAACTATTGAAAGAATTCAAATTATTGTGGGATTCGGGAAGCAGAGCAAGTCTGACAATGATTGGTGGCGACACTTTCTTTCCGATAAAAAAATCATGGCTGCGCGAAGAATGCAAGGATAAATACGCATTGTATATTGCAAAGGGATTGTTGCGTATTTTAGACCCAGTCCCACCTGACGCTCTTTGTCGCTTAATTAGTGATTCTAGCTTTGTGATCGTTCCATCGTTATACGAAAACTATCCCTATGCGTGCTTGATGAGCATGGCCAACCGCCGCCCAGTGCTAGCATCTTCTTCGGGCGGGCAGGCAGAGATGGTAGGTAGTAGCGAAGAGGTGGGATTGGTGTTTGATTGGGAAATTTCGGGGCACTTCAGAGAGCAACTTAATCGATTATTAAATCTTTCAGAGGCTCGACTTCAAGAAATGGGTGAGGCTGCTTTCGAGAAAATAAAAAAAATTTCAGATCCTCATCGCAATGTAAATGCGCGCATTGATTTTTTTCAGTCGATTCTTGAAAATCTAACCGCAGGATTTCCAGTTCCTGAATATGTAAAGCGCTTGACTCATGACGGACGCCCGGGCACGCTTTCGGCAGCAAAATGTGAGGTGATAAAAGGTCGAATTTCAATCATTGTGCCTTACTACAATCTCGGAAAATATGTAAATGACACGATAAATTCAGCCTTATCCTCTGACTATGAAAATAAAGAAATTATCATCATTAATGATGGCAGTAATGATGAGCGGAGTCTCAAGGTTCTTGAGGAGATAAAAAAAGCTCACCCTTTCATTAAAATAATAAATATTAGTAATGGTGGTTTGGCCAATGCGCGCAACGTAGGGGCTTTGGCTGCAACGGGAGAATTTATAACATTTCTCGATGCGGACGATTTAGTTGAGTCTAATTTCTATTCGAAGGCTGTTCAAATATTGGATAGACACAGAGAAGTCTCCTTCGTTTATTCGTGGCTTGAATACTTTGACGGCGCTTCTGGAGTTTGGGTCACCTATAATACTACATTGCCGTTCATGGCTTGTGCTAATATGCTTTCCGCATTCTGTATCGTCAGAAAGGCAGACTTTATCAGCTTCGGCCTGAATGATGCATCAATGGACTATGGGATGGAGGACTATGAAAGTTGGCTACGAATGGTGGGAAAAGGCTGCATTGGATTTTCCATTCCAGAGGTGTTGGTTAAATATAGAGTTCGTGCGGATTCCATGTCGAGGCAGTTTAACAGAACAATGCAGAGATATCTTTACGAAAAGCTCGCCGAAAAAAATGAGAACATATATAAAGAATATGGTGCGCAAATATTTCAGCTACTTTCATCAAATGGCCCCGGGTACTTTTGGAATAACCCTACTTTTGAACAGCCTGAACTAAAGCACGACTATGAGTATAAGGACTCGCCGCCAATCAGTGAGGCAATCAACTATCAGCGTGCGGAGCTTATAAGAATTGCCGAAAGTAAGATCGGAAAAAAAATTATTTCACTCGCTTTTAAACTCAAGATTAACAGAATTTTTGTAAATTGATATGAGGATATTGGTTTTGGGTGGTAATGGATTTATTGGAAAATCACTCGTTTCGCATTATGGTGGCAAGGTGGAAATGCTCGCTTCCTACGACCTTCATGAAAAGGCGGCCGTCTCTGATGTCAATTACATTAAAGGAGATTTTGCGCGGGAGAGGCACTGGGGAAAGATATTGGAAAACGTGGATGTTTGCTTTCACCTCGTATCTACAACACTGCCTAAGACCTCGAACGATGATCCATATTCAGATGTAAGTAGTAACCTTCTCGGTACGCTCCGTCTCTTGGACGCGGCTAAAGGGACTGGTACGAAGGTAATTTTCGCATCTTCCGGCGGTACAATATACGGAAACGTGAATTCTGATGAAATCCATGAGAGCCATGCTCCGAATCCTTTGTGCTCTTATGGGATAGTCAAGCTGGCAATCGAGAAGTATCTTTATATGTATAGGGAACTTCACGGTTTAAGCTACGTGGTGCTGAGGCTGGCGAACCCATATGGACCAAATCAAAATCTCAATAATATTCAGGGAGCTCCTGCAGTCTTTCTGGGGAGAGCACTTTCGGGGGGCGATATAGATGTTTGGGGAACAGGCGAGCAAGTAAGGGATTTTATATATATCGATGACGTCGTTCAAGCGTTTGATAAGGCTGTTCATTATGAAGGTGTCGAAAGGGTATTCAATATCGGCAGCGGCTCAGGTGCCTCCCTGAATGATTTAATTCATGTCATTCAAGAGGTAATACAGAAACCGTTAAAAATAAATTATCATATTCCTCGATCTTTGGATGTGCAAAGCAATGTTCTCTGCATAAAAAGGGCATTAAGCGCAATGGGTTGGAATCCGTCGATCGGACTTAGTCAAGGCATGCAGCAGATGGTGGGTTGGGCAGCATCTGCTTATGATTTTTCATGTGGATATCCACCTCGATTGAAGTGATCGTCCATGCAATCCCAACGTTTGATGGATCACAGCTGTGCTTTTTATCAAGTCTTGGACTTGGCTGACGCATCCCGGACGATCATCTGGTCACTTGTGAAACAAATGTAGGTGCTTTTGGCACCACTGTTTCATGGTCTGAATAGACGTCTTTCTGCCCATCGCTGACTGTGGCAGTTGATGGTTTTACAGGATCGACTTTGTAAAAGGGTTGGCCAGGGATGATTTCCCGGAGGACAAGCGCACCCAGCAGGCCGTCATCATGAGCCTCATCATCATTGGCGAGGCCGCCACGAAAGTGATGGAGGGCTACGCAGAGTTCACCCAGGACCATGCGCAAGTGCCGTGGCGCCACATGCGCTAGTGTAGTGTTCGATTCTTGATTGAACTTAAAAAGTCGGCTGGTATCCCATGCTCAACTGGAGCTTGAAAGGGAGCCAATCCATGCGAGTTGCGCCAA
>Ga0056903_1000863_pt1 | contig 12077 bp, 10 predicted proteins | sample EBPBio142005_DNA_FD_55025 | JGI IMG/M metagenome (GOLD analysis project Ga0056903, IMG submission 55025) | Wastewater treatment Type I Accumulibacter community from EBPR Bioreactor in Madison, WI, USA - Reactor 1_6/14/2005_ DNA | ecosystem: Engineered > Bioreactor > EBPR > Anaerobic-Aerobic >...
CTGCCGCAGCAGCGCGGCGACCAGCAATCCCCCGATCCCACCGCCACGCTGCAGCACCTCGATGTCGGTCCAGGCATCGAGGGCCAGCGCGGCTCGCAGCATCGTCGGAAGCCCACGTGTCCGATCGAGGACCTGCCGCCATTCAACCAGACGAGCGTTCTCGTCCCAGTCGACGTCGTAAAGGATGGCAAGACGCTCATCGCCTTGCGGCGCCAACTTGGTCGGGACCGCATCGCCGGCGAGCAGCCGCGACGATCGCGCCAGCACCGCGTCGATCTCCGCGAACTCCTGTGCCAGCCGATCGGCCTCGGGCTCCTCCCATAGGCCGTCGCCGTCTGGCGTCGACGGCATCCCCTCCCCTTCCCGGTCGCCTTCCGCCGCCGGAGCGCCGCCGCGGCCAGTCAGCTCGCGCAGCCCGTCCCGGCCGAGCGCCCAGTCGCCCCGCTGGGAGAGGATACGGCGACGCCGGCGCACAACCGCGTGCGCCCGCGTGAGCTCGTGGGTCGAAACGCGCTGGTCCATCTCGGCGTCACGAAACACGAGGTCCTCGAGATGCACGAGCTCGCCCTCGAGCCACAGCGCGGCGACCGCGTCGTGGAAATGCATCCGCTCGATCCAGCCGGCGCACACCGGCGAATGCGCCAACCGCTCGTCGAGCCGCACCAAAGCCTCCGTCGCCTGCCCGACGGGTCCGATGAGCGTTTCCAGGGGCAATTTGCCGATTTCGTAAGCCATTGATTTAATTTTATCTGATTTGCGATAGTCAAGCTAGATGATCCTTAGCTGGACCCACGGCCTATTCTTTTTACGGGCCTTTTCACTATCGATAATGACCTCTTATCGATAGTGATTGATTTCAAGTCGCATATCGCCCAGAATCGCGAAAATCATGGCCGCCGGCGGCGTGCCGCGCGGCCTTTCCCGGCAGAGAATACGCACCCATGTCCGAAACCCCTGCTCCGCCGACAGACGCCGCCAGGACCGGCCGGCTGCCAAGCACGGCCTCTGACGAGGCAATGCGCCGCGCCGAGGCGCTCGACGCCCTAGATTCGGTGCTGCCCTACCATCGGCGGGATTTCCTGGCCGGGATCCTGAGCGACGACGACGTCGAGACCTTGCGCCACCTCGCCAATGAGGGCATCGGCGAGAACTCGTTGCGCGCGCTCACCTCAGACCTCGGCTATCTCGAAGCCTGGTGCCTGGCCGCCACCGGAAATCCCTTGCCCTGGCCGGCGGCGGAGCCCCTGCTCCTGAAGTTCGTGGCCCATCATCTTTGGGACCCGGCCAAGCACGAGACCGATCGGGCCCATGGCATGCCCGACGACGTTGCGACGGTCTTGAGAGATGCCGGGCTGCTGCGCGCCGACGGACCGCACGCGCCATCGACGGTGCGCCGCCGATTGTCGAGCTGGGCGACCCTGACCGGATGGCGCGGCCTTAAAGGCAAGTTCAACGCGCCGGGCCTGCGATCGGCCCTGAAGCTGGCCGTGCGCGCCAGTCCGCGGCCGCGCAAGCGCAAGAGCGCCAAGGCGGTGACGGCGGACGTACTCGACACCCTGCTGCAGGCCTGTGCCGGCGAACGCCTTGTCGACATTCGTGACCGAGCGCTACTGCTGGTCGCCTTTGGATCCGGCGGCCGACGTCGCAGCGAGGTCGCCTCGCTACGCTTCGAGCAGTTGGTCGAGCAAGACCCGGTCTCCGCCAATCCGAAGGACCCGGGCGCGCCGCGTCTGCCCTGCCTCAGCATCAATCTCGCCCGCACCAAGACCACCGACAGCGACGACGATGCGACTGTGCTGCTGATCGGCCGGCCGGTGACGGCGCTGACCGAATGGCTGGAACGGGCCAACATCAACGAAGGAGCCGTGTTCCGCGGCATCGATCGCTGGGGCCATCTCGAGCGCAAGGCGCTGACGCCGCAGGCCGTCAATCTGATCCTGAAGCGACGGGCCGTCCAGGCGGGGCTCGATCCGGCGCTTTTTTCCGCGCATGGATTGCGCTCGGGCTACCTCACCGAGACCGCGCGGCGCGGCATTCCGCTGCCCGAAGCGATGCAGCAATCTCAGCACAAGTCGATCGCCCAGGCCTCGCGCTACTATAACGATGCGGAGCGGCAGCTCGGCCGGGCCGCGCGGCTGATCGTATAGCCCATGCGCGCGTCAACCCGGCTCAAGCGCCGAACAGACGCCGGTCCCAATAGACGGGCCGGTGCAGGCTGGCGGTGATCCCGCCGAACTCCGGATGCGCCGGGTTGATCAGCACATTGCTGTCGAGCCGGGCAACGACGCTCGGAACGATCAGGATGACGCTGCGGCGCTCGATGCACCAGGCCTCGCCGAACTTCTTGCTCACGGTCGCCGGCATCGTGTCCCAGCCCGGCAATGCGGGCGGCGAGAAAGTTTCATAGCTTAGCCCGCGCGGGATGGTGATCTCGACATAGTGCTGGTTGGGCGGCAGCCTGCCGCTGCCGTGGACCAGCTTTTCCAGCAGCGCTGTAGAATAGTGCTGCGCGGCATAGATGAGCGGGCTTCCAGGGGTATTCCACCGTCCCGGCGCGATCGTCGAGCCGGTCGCATCGAAGATCGGCCAGGCGCCAGCCGGATCCCCGATGCGATAGGCCGACAATGTGCGGTCGAGGATCTGCGCCGTCACGCAGCGCTGCCGTATTTGAGGCCCTGGAGAATGTCGAGCACCAGCTCGGCGCCGATCTCGTTCTGGATGACCACGTCGACCGGCCGCCGGTCCTCGAGCATGGCGTGGGGCCTGAACAGGAATTCCCTCGCCTCCGTCTCGTCGCCCCACACCTCGACGGCGAGGCCCCACACGCGCGCCAGACGCGCGACGCGCGTGCCCTCCTCCGCTGACAGGACATTCTTGCCCTTCCGCCGCTCATAGGTCGCCTTCGGAACCAGCCGGTACTTGAACTGACTGTCGTTCGGCGCGAAGAGGGCCGCCACACGATCAAGCGTGACAATCGGCAAGCCATCCTCGATCCGTGCAACCAGTCCGATCGGGGAGACCGGCGCTGCCTTCCCCGGCAGGCCAAGAACGTCCGCTACGGATGTGAGTGCGAGCATCGGAACCTCCATTTCACTTGAGGCATAATATAGTCTCATCTGATACGCCGTTCAAGCTTCATCATCCTCGTGGCCACTTACACTTTCCATTTCCGGCAGAACGCCGCCAGGATCTTCTCGATGTTGGGCGAGGTCAGGTCGATGTCGCGCTCGTCAGCCCAGCGCCGGAAGGCTGAGGCAACCATGTTCAGATCGGGCGTCGGCCTGGGCGCATGCGTCCGGATGACGTCTTCCCAGGCGGTGAAGGAGATGCTTCCATCGGCTGGGAAGGCTCGGCTCGGCCTGCGCGGCTCTATGGCGACAGACGCACCACCGTCGCGCTCCCCTGCCCCGCCGCCGGAGGCCTGTGCCAGTCCGAACAGCGACCGGCTGATATGCAGTTCGCCGTCGCGGCCGAGCTGCGAGAGCCGCCGCATATAGGCGCCGGGTTTGGCGACGAGACCCATCTCGGTCTTCTGGACGGTAACGGCGAGAGCCGCAACGGCTATGTCCGGACCGAGGATCGACTGGGCCTCTTGCCAGACGTGCGGATTGATCCCTGCCGCCACTGCAATCTCGCGGCCGCTATCGCGCAGTGTTGACCAACTATCGAGCGCGGCGGGAACATAACCGGCCACCGTCGGACAGGCATCGCGCACCAGAGGGAGCGAGATCATCTGCACCTCCTCATCCAGAACACTCTGGCGTCGTTTGCGGTCTTGCTCTACCGTTGGAACTGCCTCAGGCTTTTTTTCAAAAGCCATGTCGCCGTAGGCGGCCTGTGAAATGGAGTCTCGGGCATTTGCCCGAGGCCGTGATTGACTACTTGATTCAGAAATGGGGGATTCGGCTGTAGTTTGTATGGGCCGAAATTTCGATAGCGCGGTATTGAAATTTCTATCCAGAATCGCTGCATCGAAGGCTTCCTCGAGCTCGGCTTGCAACCGCTCAAGCGCAACGATCTGCTCCTCCAGCACTTCAATATCCGACGCCCTCTGCTCACGGATGACGTCCAGGCGGGCCTGAGCGTGATCCCATGAACCGACAAGCCCCTCGCCTTTGGCCGCGCAGATCAGCGCCTGGACATCCTTGCGTAGCACCGTGCGCCGGTATGTGAGCCGCTTGGTCTCGCGCGCCGTGTGCTCTGCCCGCTCCACCAGCTCGTTGAGTTCGTCGTACCGGACCGCGATCGGCGAGAGATCTATCCCGTAGCCCTCCACGATGCCGCCTTCCTCGTTACGGCGACCGCGACGCTGATAGGTCGGACTATCGCTGTACGAGATCAGGCCGGCACGCACGAGGCCGTTGAGATGGTGCTTCATCGTCGAGACCACGATACCGAGACGGCGTGCAAGGCTTTCATTCGACGGCCACACGACCGGCGCCACGCCCGGTATGGTCCAGTCCGCGGGTTTCGAGAATGCGAAGAGCTGGTCAATCAAGGCCAGCTTCGCAGCCTTCAGCCCCAACGCTGCCGCGGCGAGCTTCGCGACCTTGAGGGCCGCGGATCGCGAAACCTGTTTCGTGGAGGGATTGCCATACTGGCGCGCGAAATTCGTCGCGGCAATCGACTCCGCCGACACGCGCCTGAGGCCAGAGGGGGAGGTTACAGCCATAGTGCCATCTCCCTCGTAGTAGTACCACGGGGCAACGGGCTGATCTGATCAACCGCATTTGCATCCGGATCGATAAACTGGTGGCCAGCCGATCCTGTTCGCCGCCGAAATGGCGTCGTTAGGGCATGCGTCTCCATTTTCCATCTACCTATCGCTAGGCAAAAGAAACCTGCTCGCCGATTCGACGCTTAGGACTCTTGACAGTGATTCGCGGATTTGCGATTCTCAACCTTGTCACAGACTTGAGAAGGGCTTCCGCGCGGCGACGTTCGGGGGCCTTTTTCTTTTGCGGTTCAGTCTCCTGTTAGTGCCTTGTTCGCTTTGAGGAAATCCTCGTAGAGGGCTTCCAAACGACCTGCTATGTATTGGGCGAAGCCGGGGCCGTTCTTCGCTTCGTAGGTTACGACAGCCCGTTTAGGCGTTGATTTAACCAGAACGCTGACAGTTTTGTCTCCCGACACCCATGAATGGGGCTTCGCGTCATCGCGCTCAGCGACATTGGTCGACAGAGCCTTGAAAACTGCTTCGAAACGTTCGTCGCTTGCCTGAGATTTGAAATCGGGCGAGGAGATGACGGGTCTCCAGGCGCCCTCCCCTTGAGATGAGAGCTTCTTCGCCAGCGCAGCCCACCGTGGTCGTCCAACCCCCGGCGCCTTGCCAATCGAACGAAGAAGTTCCTTGGGAATTTCCACGGCTATGGAGATCATCTCGCTAATATGCGATTTGCCCGTGGACAGTGACGCGCAGATTGTGTCCCGCTTGAAGCGCGCCTCCTCTTGAGCCAACGCAAACACGCACTTCTCAATGAAGGATAGGTCTTCGCGCTGCGTATTCTCCTCACCCTGCAGGATGACGGCTTCCTCATCCGTGAGCTCGCGAATGATGGCCCTAAACTTGACTCCCAGCAGTTTCGCTGCCGCTTGCCGCCGACGGCCGAAGACAATCTCTAATGCATCTGCGCCCTGCTCGTCTTTGACCGGGCGCACAAGGCCGGGAAGAATTTGGCCACGCTGACGCATGGAGGCGACCATCTCGGCGACAGCCCCCGCCTCATACGCCTCGTCGTATCTATCCTGAATGCGTGAAGGGAGAATGAGAAGAGGGTCTAGCTCAACGATCTGCTCCCCGGTCCGCAGCAACCTCTCAACGGCTTCACTGCGCTCTTGAATTTGCCGAACACCGGCCGCAACTTTGAGCAGGTGCGGAGATGATGACCGCACTGCAGGAACGGCGTCTTCGTTGGTCTCGCTCAGCTGGTTCAGAACCGCGGCGAACATTTCCTTGGAACCCTTGCGGCTCATGTCTCGCGCCCCCAAACTCTCGTGATGAGGCCTTCAATCTCCGCATTCACCGCATTCAGGGACTCGATGGCGCGATCGTAAGTCTTTGGAGCGGAGAAGCGTGATCTTTGAACTTCATAAAGGCTCTGCTTCCAGGTCAATGCGTCGGAGATAGCGGTCGACTTTGCCACAGCGTTGAGCAGCAGGTCCTCACCAAACACCTGCCGCATGAGGGCTTGCATATGGGCTTGCGGGTGATCATTGGCTTCGAACTTCGTAATGAGGAACTTTGCAAAATCCCAATCCGCCCCTGCTCCATGTTCATTCAGGACATGAAGATATGAAGCGGCCAACTCCAGGAACTTCCCTGTCGAGTCCACGTCAAGCATCTGCGCAGGCACAGGTATCAGGACGCCAGTGGCCGCGGTCAGTGACGAAAGTGTAAGGAAATTGAGCGATGGCGCGCTATCCATCAGGATGACATCGTAGTCGTCGGCAACCTGCTCTAGCGCATAGGGAACGCGCAACAGGAAATTTGTCCCTGTCGGCTTGCGCATCTCGAGAGCAACGGCCGTTTCAAACTCGGTAAGATCCAGCCCAGCGCAAATGACATCGAAGCCGACTATATGGGTCTTGTGGACTACCTCACGAGTGGGAATTGGCTCGTCGAATCGAATCGCCGAATAGAAGGTATCGTCATTACGGTGGTCGAAGCCCGGCAATGCGCCGTGCAATCCCGTCAACGACGCCTGCGGGTCCAAGTCGACGGCCAGCACACGATAGCCACGTAGCGCCAACCAGTGCCCTAGGTGGATCGTGCTTGATGTCTTGCTGCTCCCACCCTTGAAGTTAGTGATCGCAATAATCTGGCATTGCTCGCTGTTAGTTCGGCGAGGGTTGATCCACTTTTTGCGAGCCTTTTCTGCAAGAGTCAGACGCAGATCAAGAACCTGCTCAAGCGTATATAGTCGCTTTCCTGCAGTGGTGGTTTCTGGTTCAGGTCCCTGCCCTCTCAAAGACACCTGACGAATATACGCCTCGGTAACACCAAGGAGGCCCGCAACCTCGGTGGAGGAGAATTTCCGCATGGCGCGAACCGCATCTGGCGGGAATTGAGCAACAGACAAATTCCGAAGCGCCTTCTCGAGTTTGGTCGAAAAGGTGTTCATGAATTCAAGGCTTCTGAGGTGACGCGTCACTCGATTCTCCGTGCCTAGCGCGCTTGCACAGTGTCCCTGACATGGTTAACGGGAAGTTAACGCACTCGAACCTACGGAAATTTCTCGCATTTCGATGATTTCCCGTAGCAGATTTATTCCGATTCGGCCGGTGTGCGCAAATCGACGGGTCCGGGCTTGGCTCCGCCAGGGTTTCGCTAGAATTTCGACGTTCGATTGGTTTTATAGGATGATGAACCACGGTCGCTACAACGTCATTGGCTGCAGACCGAAGGAGGCCAGGCTGAGAGGAGCGCTACGAAACGCTCCATTTTTGTTGAAGGCTGCTCGTCTAGGGTTTGTAGTTTGAAGTAGGCACGTGGCATCCTAGTACGATCAGTGTCGAGCGAGGCGCCCTATTGCGATTGCGAGTCGGGACTCATGGCGGGAACATATTCGTACACCGGATCCGGTCTACTTCGAGTTCCCAGTTGGGAACCCCTCAATCCAGACATCCCCTCCTATCAGCTCCAAGCTTGTCGCGAAGAATCTTCAACGAAAGCCTGATGGAGGAGGCCGACTCGTCACCCTGATCCAGGCCATACTGCACGTTTGGGTCGAAAGCAGCTAAATGTTCCCAGCTGGGAACCCAGTCGGCTGGGGTGCAATAATTGTCTGAACGCAAGAGGCTCGTCCACCTGACTAGGGCCCACCGCCTCGGGCGGATGCACAATGTGTATTAACAGTTGACACGAGTTAGTTTGCCCGGAGCTGATAGCAAAGTTCCCAACTGGGAACTCCTTTATGCCAAGCCTCTAGAGAAAAATGAAAAGAGGCACGGCTACTTGGTGGTTTCGTTTCGACTGACCGAAATGACTCGAAACCCATTGCTAGTTCGTGCGCGCCGGTGGCGGGGGTAGCAGCGACTCCAATTAGGATTTGGCAACGAACATCCTATTTGACGGGCGATATCGCCGATCGTTAGGCCGGCGTCTCTCGTAAGTGCTTCGTCCTATCGCCTCTCGGCCGACCTTCAGCTCCCGCGGCCAGACGCATCCGACAGAAACCGTTTCAAGCTCAAACCAGCCAGAAAAATGAACGGTGGCATGGCAAGCGAATAGTGACCACAGTTCAACTCCAACACATTTGGCCGAGCGCCGGCGTCTTTCAGCCTCCGCATGAGCCTTTGCGATAGTTCAGCCAAAACCACCTTATCTCGTTCAGCCAACACGATGTGTAGCCTAAGGCCTGGCCGCGCCAGATCACGCGCATAATTCTCCAGGTCAAGTGGACCCCAGGCCCTTCTAACGTCGGGCAGGGCGACGGCAGCCTCGAAGCTATTGCGTATCGATTGCGTCGCGCGGCCCGTCCACACCATATCTGCGAGACTCCCTGCAGTTAGAAACAGAGAAGCCTTTGTCACAGCCATCTCGTGCGCTGCCATCAATCCTGCAACCCAGGAGCCAAGGCTCATGCCGAGAACCGCGACCTCGCCATAGCCTTGTCGTCTCAACCACTGTACGAGTTTTCGCCCATCTAAGACTGCTTGCCTTACTGATTGGATCGTTCGGCCGAGATTCGGGCTCAGCATATAATCGGCATGAACGGAGCCTGGACGGCTCCGCTCGAAGTGGTAGGGCAGTGCAATCTCGGCAACCGTTACTCCGCGCCGCGAAAAATATTTGGCGATCTGGCGGTTCCAAGTAGTTGCATTCCAATGGTGGAAAATCACCAGCGCCTGACTGAACGACCCGCTTTCTGTGATCTTCGCGGAGACGAGATTGTTTTGCTCGATATCCGTCGAGATGTCCGATGGAAATCGGAGCAAACCGTCTTTCCATTCAAAATTCTGATTGCTTTCAGGCGGCTCATCGAAAAAACAAGGGTCCGCCAATGCCTGGTCTGCGAGGGCGCAGAATTCCTCGATGCGTGTTACCTGACCCGCGCCTTGAAAGGCCCGTTCCGCGTCAAGGGCGAAGCTCGCAGCACACTTCCGTTCTTCGCCACGTCGCGCCTTCTGTTCATCCCAACGATCGAGCCAGCTATAAAACACTCTGATCGTTATCCTATTGTCTCGGCTCGCCATCGGCTATGCGCCTGATCAAACAGGGCGAGAATCCCTAGTAGCACTCCAATGGCCAGGAGGATCGAGAAGCCGGCAAATGTATCGATCAGCAAGTAGCAAGCGACGAGTGTCGCAACGACACATGCCATCCTCCACAACGGCTTGAAGAAGCGGCGTTCGAAAGCGATGCGGATTGCGGCATAGAGAAAGATAAAACAAGTCGAAATAGCGACTAGAAGGCTGGTGTAGTGCGTCGGTCGACGATAGCTGCTCCCGGCGCCAGCGTCATTGCGCCCATTGAAGGCTGACAACATATCGCCAACCAACCACGCCACGACATCTTCTCCACGCGATGTCAGGTAAGCGCTCTGGACCTTCATCGCTATTGCGATCAGAACCCCCAAAACCGTACACCGAAATACCCCATTCATGATCCTGAAACTGATCTCGTTGAGGCTGCATTGATAGTCTACGTTTGGAGACTGAAGCAATGACCCTCCAATGTTCCGAAGATCATAAATCATCGTGTAAAGCAGAACTAACCCAGCGAAGAATAAGTAAAAGCACATGCTCATATATAGGTAAGCGAGTGCTGTGAAAACAACCGCCTGGGGAACCGATATGACCTCTGGGCGGACAATCGCTAGAGAGCCCCAGTCTGTGGCGTAGTCACCGCTCCCATTCATCAATGGGATTAGCGACACGCCGATCCATTGAAAAAGCCCGGCGAACAGCACACAAATCGAGAGAATTGCCCAGTATGAGTACGAGTTAGACTCGACTTTACCCGTCCATGCATCGTCGCTTTGCTCCCGATCAGTAGTAAGCGCCACGAGATTTCGGCGGCCCTCATACTTCCAGAAGGTCACTAGCTCGCCGACGCACGTCAGGAACAACGGCAAAAACACCATGAAGACTGATGTCCAGTTTGCCGTCCAAAGAAATCCAACCTGCTTGACGACGCCATCTTCCCGACCGTACGTCACATTGTGGATCCCAAAAATATACGACAGAAGCCCAAGAGCGGTGAAACCCGCGAAAACCGACGCTGGTAAATTGAGGGGCGATCCGTGACTAAACAGCGCCTCCGACCTCCTAGCCAGAGTAGGCCGTTGCCGCGATTTATTGCGGTGAGCGTCTTGAGCTAGATCTGCTGGCGGGTGTTCCGAATTGCCGTCGGCGCGCATGGTCTGTGGCATATCCTGGACCACCGGAGCGACGCCTTTATCGGTTCGCCGCGATTCTCGCCTCTTAGCTGCCAACCTGGATTGCGCCGCGCTAAGCTCGATCTGCCATTCGCTCGTTGCGACCGGATCGTCGCAACCAAAAACCCTTGCGAGCCAACGAATGTTGGCGCTGCTAACTCCCTTCTCATTGTCTTGAAACCAAAGCTGTACGGTGCGTAGATCAACACCGGCCGGGTTGGAATCAATCTTCGAAATCGCCTCTGCGAGAAGCTCGGGCGTCCACGGGCCGGCAGGAAACCCGTCCTTGCCGGACGGCCGACCTGCACCCGCGGCCGTCAATCGTTTGAACAGTTCTTTAAAATCACTCCCGTCTTTAGGTGGAGCGAGAAACAACTTTCCGTTCTTAAACAACGACTTACAGGCCTTGTTTTCGCCCCGTTTCGCCCGATTTCGTATCGTATCGTGCGCTTCTCCTTTATCAATACTTTTATGAGCTCGACGTATCCTAGTCGCTTCCAACCTGGTGATGCATGTTGGCAACTCTCTCAGGCGCCACGCCGACGGTCGGTCGGCCTAGCCGGTGTGTCGCAAAGCCACGGCAAATCCATGCCCCAGCTAAAATGTGAAAATCCTCGCCGAAATGCGCAGGGTACATGAGAAAGCGGAACCACACTACGACACCTATCATAGTTTCGCGCCGGGACACGTCCGATAGGAAACATGGTCGAAGGGATGACGATTATGGTCGCAACGGATGAGATCGGTTTTTGTCAGAGAGTTCAGCCCTGGGACGGTTGCGTCGACCTGGCCATAAATTTGCAGCCAGAGAGCTAGCGCAGGTTCCCAATCGGTCGCCCCCGGGGTGTCCTTGGGTTTCCTCAACCGAGATCGGCAAACCAAACCTGCCGAGGATGTCAGGTAGCGATGCGGCGCCGTTTGAGGCCTCTGCTTAGAACCGGGTTCCGGTATCTTCCTGAAGAAGACGAAGATGTTTGGATGTCTTTTCCCACATCGAGGGTCGATTTCATCGAGCATAGCGTGCCACAAGCGTGTTCATCAGGTCAGGCTTGCGACTGATGGAACGTCTTCATCGGCACGGAGACTCGTGCTCTATCCGGCACTGACCTTTTTTCGCTGGTGCGAGAAGCTTGCTCTTTCCAATCTGATTGCGATAGCGCCGGCAAACGCCGATGAAGCCCGCCAGAAACTCGTCTATCTCATGGCCGCAATCGTGGCTGACCCGGAAACGTCGGATGCAGTTTGCGTCGCAGACGCGATCAAAACGCTCAAACCCTTTGAAGGACCACTAGCTGACTGCCTGAGTAAATCGAGAAAGCCGTCTCAATGAGTCTCCGCAGTGTCTCGCCCTACCGAATTGTCGGCTCCTGGCGTGGCGGCAGTCGAGAACAAAATGCTTCCCGAGAACGAGAAGCTGCTATTTGCGCAGATTGAACCAGTGGCGTGTCACCGCTCCGTCGCCCGCCGTGATGTCAAAATAATACGGGTCGTGACGCAGCGGGCGGGGCATTGTGACGTGTTCATCGCAACCGTCTTGACCGCCGGGGCGAGACCGACATTCGTTTCGGGCCTGGACACAGAGATCGGGATGCCCACCGCCGCGATCCTGATTACTGTAGCCGACAGTCCAACCAGCGGGACATTCGTCATAGGCCTCATAGCCTGGCTTACCGGTTCCGGCCTCGGGGCAAGTCGGCC
>Ga0056903_1000867_pt1 | contig 12034 bp, 13 predicted proteins | sample EBPBio142005_DNA_FD_55025 | JGI IMG/M metagenome (GOLD analysis project Ga0056903, IMG submission 55025) | Wastewater treatment Type I Accumulibacter community from EBPR Bioreactor in Madison, WI, USA - Reactor 1_6/14/2005_ DNA | ecosystem: Engineered > Bioreactor > EBPR > Anaerobic-Aerobic >...
TGTTAGCCGTAGTATTTGTTAATTGGGTTCAAATGGAATTATTTTTTGTGATTCTAACTTTGATTTTAATTCGTCTGCATATTTATGAGCATATTTTTCTTTTTCACTTTTCGACAAACTGAAATAAATATCTTCAAGTCTTTCTTTTTCATCATAGTTTTCTTCATCAGAAACAAAAGTCGAATTTATGTAATGAACATAATGTCCAAATTCATGAATTATTGTTCTGTATAATTGNGTGTTTCTTGATTTTTCAATCGTAAATTCTGCAATAAATTCACGTTTAGATTCTTCAAATACGTGTCCGTCATTCAGTAGTCTTTCAAATTCCTTTTGATCCTCAATGCTTTGTTTTTTTGACCACTTAAATTTTTTTGTTACGTCAATAGCATCCAAAATAATAGCTGGACAATAATCATTTTCAAATTCATAGCTGTAGATTAATCGTCCCCAAACAGGAGAAATTATTTCTTCCTTTCTTTTTGGTTGTCTTCTAACTATGAATTTTAATTCTCCATAATCTTGTGAGGGAATATTTTGAATTATTCTTTCTAGATCATTTATTGAACAAGAATGAACTGAATTTTCTCTTGTCTGTTCTGTAATAAACAAAAATTCATGACCATTTATTATTCGAGATTCTTTTTGATAATTTTCTAGTCGTTCATAGAATGATTTTAATTNGCCGTAAGGAGTTGCAATTTTCAATTTATTATTTTGCCCAAATCCTTGATTTTCTGTTCCTATGTTTCTGTTTCGTCTTGTTGGATTACGCATGGTTAAAATATTACGGCTAACGGAAAAAGTATTGGCGAAGTGCGGGCAAAAATGGAACTTTAGTTCAATTTTAGACCAAGCGTAGCCGATATTTTTTCCATGAAACTAAACTACAAAAAATATGTGAAATGGAAAAATAGCGGCGGCTAAAAAGGACAAAATTTTCAACTTTGCACTTCATCCCGCATTTTGCCAATACTATGTTATCTGTAGTCTCTTTTATTTTACAGTAATTGAATTTAGAAAATTGTTCTTTTCTTTAATAAAGTTTGAGTTTTCCTTAAGTTGCCAACTTTCAAAATTTATTAATTTATCTCTCACGAGAATTATTATTGAATATCTTTCCGCTCTTTCTCCTGTTGATGGATTAATTGCTGAATAAGACAATTTCCTTCCGTAATATTTTCCGATTTTTATTTCAGAAACGTCTCCCAAGTTTCCTGTATAATCTAATTTTCCTTTAACGGCATTATCCAAAAAAGAATTTATTGTTTTTTTTCTTTCACTTTCAGACCATTTTTTTTGTGCTATTAAATATTGTGGATAATTTGGAATAAAATTTCGTTGAACGATTACCATTAATAATGAATTTTCAGTTTTCGTGCTAAACGATGATGAATTTTGCACAGTTTTATAAGTCGGCGAATTGGGAAAATTTACGAAAATTCCGTTTTCAACTTCTTTTTGAACCTGTGAAAAACAGAAGAAAGTCGATAAGCAAAATATAAATATAAAATACTTTTTCATTTATGAGTAAATATTAGTTTCAAACACACTCAAAAAATTACCTTCCAAAATGTAAATATTATCTTGAATATCTTTTAATTCATTAATTACATAATCAAATCCGCTTATCGGCTTTAAATTATTTTCAGAAATTAACTCAATATTTTTTATATTCAAAGGAATTGTGATTTTCTTTAAATAGTCTTTGTTTAAAGTATCATATTTAGTTGCTAAAACAACATATATTTTTTTGTTATTTTCATACTTTACTATGTCTCCAATATTATATTTCATATTAAAAATTAGATTATTTATGAGTTTTCAATATTGTATTTTTGAATTTAATCTTCATTTTTTGATTGATGATATTTTTCAATTTGTCTGAATTTTTCTTGCATTTCGTCGTCTGTAATTACACCGTCTGAATGAAGTTTTCTGAACTTTTCTTTTTCTTCTTCAATTTTTTCTTCGACACTCTTTTCAGTATGTCCTTCTTTTGGGTAAACTTCTTGGATTTTATTGTTTTCGGAAATTTTACGATGATATTCTTCTTTTGTTATCAATCCCTCTATATATGCTTTTTCTAATTTTATAAGAAAATCATTTTGTTGTTGTTTCTCACTATTTTTTTTGACTAAATTTGAATTTTCCGAATCTTCGATTTTTATTGTGTATTTACTTCTGAATTTTATCAATTCTCTTCTTATAAAAAAAATTATTATTGCAAGAAGTGTTAATAGAAAGAAGTTGCCAAAAATTATAAAGGGAATATTTCCTAAAAAAGTTTTTGAAAAAAAATTATGACGTGTATCATAGTCTAAAGAATTTGTATCAAGATTAAAAATTTTGACAATCCACGAACTTTCAAACTCATCGCTTCCAAATTTAAAAAGTCCTCTAAATTCATCTTTGTAATCCTCATTTGTAACCCAATAACTAAATGAATTATTGTAATCATTATATTTTGAGCCGTGTTCAATAGAAATGTCTAAATCAAGAAAGAAAGAATTTACTAAAAGGATAATAAAAGAAATTAAATAGGCGTACAAAATATTTCTTTTAAAATCATTAATTTTTTTTTTGCTAATTTTTATTTCCTGTTTTTGTACATTTTCACTCATAGTTTTAGTTTTAAAATTTAGTTTTTATTTGTGTTGAAATTAAATTCGTAGCGTGATTTTTGGCGAGATTACAGATAACGGAAAAAGTATTGGCGAAGTGCGGGCTTAATTTAACTGAAAGTTCAATCTAGCCTGCGTGGAGCTGATGCTTTTTTCAGATTGTCTAAATTAAAGAAAAAAAACAATATGAAAAGCAGCGGCGGATAAAAAAGTAGAGTAGTTCAATTTGTTACTTTCCCCCGCATTTTGCCAATACAATGTTAGCAGAAGTTTATTTGCCAAAAATAGTTTTCATTAATCTTGTCCAAAATCCTTCATTATTATTTTGTATAATTTGTGTTTTTGTCTGTTTTGAATTGTCAACCTTTTCAGAAAATTCATAAGGTCTTACATTAAATGAATTTTCACGGTAGCTAATAGAAGAAATTTGATTAAACTTTTCCTCACTAAAGTTTGCGACAACATATTTATTACCTGTTTCAAAGTCATCAATTTCAAAATAATGCTCAATTCCTTCAAGATTTTCGGTGAGCAATTTTTTTATGAAATTTATGTTATCAATTTCATTAGAAAATAATCTTCCCATTGCTTTAATTCTTTCCCTACCTAAACTCATAAAATATAATTCAAATTTATTTTGATTAAGTATTTGTAGTTCATTTTCTGAAACATTTATTTCGAACTCCGGATTTGATCCTAAATCCATATTAAAAGACATCCAAATTGCAGGAAGACTAAAATTTGCTATTTCTCCATTAATTCCTCCTTTATCAGAAAAGAAAGTTCTAGTGAATGGATAAAAAAACCAACTATTATAGTTTGGATATATTCTTTTAAGTAATATTTGATGAGCAGAATGATGAGGAGATTGTTCAAATATTTCTTCACCATTTTTAATGATATATCCATCAGAAGTACATTTTCCTCCGAAACAATCAACACGAATCATTGCTATTTGTTTATTTGGAAAATCAATTGAGAGTTTGGAAATTTTTTCTTCAGTTTTTTCTTCAAAATAATTTTCAACTTCATTTTGGTTTGCGAAATAATTATCTGGAAATTTTTCGAATGGATATTCTTTCCAATATTCATTCGCTTGACAGACGATACCTAAAAATGGTTGATGAAAAGTCTTTATATTAAAAAATTTGAAATTTTCCTGAAGATAATTTTTTAAAGAATCTTCATCATTTTCTACTTTGACAATTAAATTGATTGTTTTGTAACTCATTGTGTATAAATTTCTGCTAACGGTTTGGGTATTGCCGAAGGCGGGGATTTTTAGCACAAAAGTTCAATAGAATTACTACCGCTGAACCTTGCACAAATGCCTAATCGAAGCTGTTCAGCCCCGCTTTTGGCAATACCTTGTTATGTGATGCCTCATTGTGTCATATATAGTCGATTAAGTGCCAAACTCATTCTTAATGACTTTTAAACAGCCTTTAAATGCGTTTTCCATATCGTTCATCCAAATTTCATAATTTTTTCCGTCTATATTTGTGTCCCACTCTTCATATTCTCGTTCCATTACGTCATTCCAAGTAGGAATTTTCAAACTATCTATATCCGATTTTCTGTTTTCTACACGGGTTTTGTGCAAAAAAGTATCTTTTATTTTCAGTTCAAATTGTATCGTCTCAGCTTTGGTTCTTTCTGCTAAATCATTAAACATTTTTCTAGTAATATGAAGAGGATTTACCGTATCAATAATTACATTGTGTCCTAAAATCAGGTTTTCAAAAGCTAAATTTATTAACGCTTCATAACCTTCTCCTTTTTGTCCCGATTTGGAATTTGTCATTGCAAATGGTCCTTCAATACAGTCAACACGCAAATAGAAATAATTGAATTTTTTAGATAATTTTCTCGCTAATGTTGTTTTCCCTGTCCCTGGCAGTCCTGCTAAAATTATCAGTTTACTCATTTTTTATTTTGTCAAGCGTTTTTATCATTTTATAGTTTGTCAAGTTTACATTTTTTATTTTTCCTTTTCTATTTATAAAGTTGTTTGTCATTTCTGTTCGTTTTTTGGTCGTCTGTTGCTGACCGCTAAGGAAAAAGTATTAGCGGATTATTTTTTTCTGCTTTTCAATTTTGCACTTCCTCCCGCATTTTGCCAATACGATGTTCTACGACGTGGTTATTTTTTGGGTTTTAGTCCGGCTAAATATTTTAGTATGTCATTTTCTAATTTATCTGGGTATTTGTACTCTAATTTTTTTGACAATTCAGTTCCTATTTCGGAAACTAAATCAGTCATTAAAAATAGAGCAGTCCAATTTTCCTTTATATTGCTCCCTGAAAATGTCTGTTCTGTTTTAGTCCACATTTCTTGGTTAAGATACTTTTTGAAAAGTCGCCCATATTTGTTGGTCGTTATGTTCCAATTGTGTTCACTTGCAATGTGCCATTCAATTAAAGGAATTAAATACTCTGTGCGAATAACGGTTTCCGACATAAATTTTGCATAGAATATTTCATCTCTCGCAAGACACTTTGCCACGTAAGTTGTGTCCCACCAAAAATCATTTATTAGATTTTGAAACTCTTTTTCAGACGGTTTTTTGATAATGGAAATTTGATAAGTTGGTTTCAGCATTTGCTTTGCAATGCCATCTTTATCAATTAAAATTTTATAACCAATATCCCAATCTTCTGGTAATTTTTTTTGCTGTGTTTCTTCAATAAAATTTGATTTACTGTAAAGTTTAAAATCTGCTTTTATTCCGTCTTCATACAACACCATTTTCATTGCGTGTTTGCCATTAAAGCAACTTTCGTCTTCTTCAATCATTGCAATTGGATTTCCGAAGTTAAGTGTCCAACTTTTATCTGAAATGTAATTTGTATTATTCTCAAAAATAAATTCAATGTCTAAATCACTAAATTCGTCAACAGGTGCTAAAGGATTTACAAGTGAACTTGTCAGGATAAGAACCCTTACATCTTCGTTTTTCTGCGACCATTCTATGATTGATTTTAGCTTTTCTTCTCTGACTTTCATTTTGTGCGGTGCGGTTTTGAGAGGTATCACATAACGTTTCGGGGCTTGGCGATGGCGGGCAAATCGAAGCCGAAACTTTCAACTAAAATACAAATTTCTACCGAAGCACAAAACGTGAACTTTTGACGTTCCGCCCGCTATTGCCAAACCCTTGTTGGCAGAAGTTTTTTTAGAAGGGTAATGTTTCTATGTATAATTTATTATTATATTTTTCAATGACGAAAGTGAGTCTTGGAAATTTATGAACACTATCAAAAATTTGAAGTGATATTTGGTTTTCTTTCATCCAAGTAATTCTTTTCCATTTATAGTGTAATTGTTTATTTGAATTACAATTTAAGCAGTTAATCATATGACTATAAAAGTTGTAAAATCTTAATTTGTTAGGCATATTTGTAGCCAAATTTTTATCTTTTAAATATGGCAAAAAATATGTAGGATTAATTGTTAAACAACTTTTTATCAGTCCACCAATAATTTTCTTATCCGAGTTAGTCATAAAAAAAAATCTTATTTAAAAATACTTAACAAACTTCTGTTATTCATTTTGTTATAAGTATTTTCTGAACAATGGATTGAAATTCCATCTTTATTTTGGAACATTATTAAATATTCTTCTTGAAAATCATCATTATTATCTACAAAAATGGCTTCCAAAGCTCCCATCATTGAAGTTTTAACTTGAACTTGTAAATTATTCAGAAGCAAATTTTGGACTTGAAATTTTGTTCTATCCATATGATTGTATGGACTATAATTAGGACTATTGAACATTTCTTTAACAGTATTTCCTACTTCTCGCGAACCTAAAGCAATGAAAACATTATCTAAAAGATTGAGAGTTCTCGCTTTTTCGGATAAATCTGAATCAATATTTGGATAAATTTGTTTAAATGCTTCTAAAAATTCATTTAAAATACAAATTTGTAAAATATCATTAGTCGTCCCAAAATCATAATATCCTATGGGTTTATAATAATTTCCAAATTGGTCTTGCAAAAAAACTTCTAAATTTATATTTCCTGCGGGTGCTTTTAGAAGTCTAAAATCAAAACCATTATAACTTAAATTACTACTATTCAAATCAAAATTTCTTAATTCTTTTGCTTTCAAAATGGTATTTCTTAAAAACAACACTTCTATCATTTCTTGTAATATTTTATCCATATTTTTTTAAATTTTACAAATTATTAAGCATTCTCATTGCATTTTGATTTCCCATTGATGCAGATTTTTGTAAGAACTGAACGGCTTTTTCTTTTTGTCCTGCTAAATTATAAATTTGATAAAGCAATAAATATGGATTTGAATAATTTGGGTCTGCATTTATGGCACTAATACAATCATTTTGTGCATATTGCAATTGTCCAATATTTTTATATGAGTTACCACGATTTATATACATCTGTTTAAATTCTTTTCCAAGTAAAACACCGTTATCTATTCCTTCTAAATCTTCATTACTTGAAGTGTTTGGATGTTGTTTTTTTAGTTCGATAGCATAAGTATAAAACTCAACGGCTTTATTGTCATTTTTAAAATTTAGATAGCACCAACCAATTTGATGATACAAAGCATAAATACTAATATCATCATCTGAATTTTCAATAGCATATTCATATGCTTCTATTGCTTCCTCATATCTTTGAAGTTCTTCTAAAGCATTTGCTTTAAAAGCAAAAATTCTCCAATAATCTTTATTTTCATTTAATTTACGTGAATATAACCTTTCTAAAATTAAGATATTTGTGTTAATTGAAGTTAAAGCTTGATTCCAATCTCCAAATTGTAAATAGATAGAAGAGCCGTCTATCATTTCCCAAATGTGATTTGTAATTTTCTGAGATTCTAAAGAATTTGATTTAACATTATTTCTTTTTTTTCCAAAGGCTTGCTCAAATGTGTTTTGCATAGTTTCGTTTTTTTTCAATTTGAGATGGGGTTTCATAAAATTTCTGCCAACGGTTTGCCGCTTTGCGAAGGCGGGGATTTTTAGCACTAAACTTCATTAGATGCACAAAGCTTGAATTTAGCACTTCACTGTCATAGAAGCACGAAACCCCCGCTTTTGCAAAACGGCTGTTGTAGGCAGTTATTGTTTTTCGCTTATTAATTTTAATGCATATTCTAAGTAAATATTTTCATTATTAATATATTGATTTATTGTTGGGATTACTTCGTAATTGGGTTTTACTCCACTTCCAAATGGTAATTTTGGTTCAACATTCATCACAAATTGTAATGCTGGGATTTCAATGGTTATTTTGGAATTTGGCANAGTTAAATCTTGACTATATCCACTCGTATTTCCATAATAACCTCCGCCTGTTTCTTGTCCAATAAATGTTGCTAATCCTTGCGAATACATCATATTTGAAAATTCGCTACCGCCAGAATATGTTATTGGACTAATGAGAACATACACATTACCTTTAAAGGTGTCTTTTGGTGCTTTTTTGTATGCCATAAGTCCGAGACCTAAATTATTTTTTCTTTCAAGACTTCCATCTTTCATTTTTTTGTTTACAAAAATTCGTTCTAAAAATCCGAATACTTTAAGTTTTATCGGTTTGTCAATTCCATTATTAAGGATTGCTTTTTGAGTTTTGACTCTTACTTTAGAGTATTTTTGGTAATTATCGCCAAAATAAGAATATAACAAACCTTCATTTCCTTCAGTTCCACCGCCATTTTTACTAACGTCAATAATCACATTTTTAATATTATGTTCTTTTATTTCGGAAAAACTTTGTTTCAAGAACTTTTTTAATGTTTTATATTTGCTTTCTCTTTTAATTATGTCGTTTGAGAATGTTTGAATATCCAAATAAGCTGTTTTTGCATTTATAATTTTGAATTGCAAAGGTTCATTTTCAGTTTTTTCTTTGTCAATATTGTTGTTCTTTTTTAGGTTTTCATTAATTTGACTAATTGACAATGAATTAATTGTGATAGGCTCTGTAATTTCTTTGAATTTTACTTTATATTTCTCAATTATTCCATAGTAGTAAAAATAGTTTTTAGAAAAATTAAAGCCACCCAAATCACTGTATTTTACAGATTTTATGTACCCATCTGATGCAAATAAANTTCCAATTTTTGTGACAATTTCTTTGGGTGTTTCTCCATTGATTTTTTCAATTTCAAGATTTTCAATTTTTGCAGAATTATTTGAAGCATTTTTGACACAATATAACTTCTCGCCCAAGAAAACCACAGTTAAAGGTAAAAATCGAATATTTTCATTTTTATTGGTCTGTTCTTTAACTTCTTTTGGTAAAAAAATGTCTGTGTGGTCTTCTCTTGATAATGCTACTAATGGTGCGATTATTTTGTGAAATTCATAAACATTAAGGTCGNTTGTGATTTTGTTTTTCGCAGTTTGGAAAGCAAAATCAACGCTGTCTTTTGGGGTGTACCAGTACATTCCAGAATGAAACTTGTCCAAGCCTTGATACAATAAATCTAAATCTCTATGAAGTTTCTCCTTTGCAATTTTGGGAAAATCTCCAAAATTCTGAGAATACGTGGTTTGTATCAGTAAAATTAAAAGTATAAATGTCGATATTTTCTTCATTGACGGGTCGTTCTGTATAATTGCCTACAACGGAAAAAGTATTTGCGAAGGGCGGGCAAAATTGGACGGAAAGTTCAATTTAGACTGAACGGAGCCGATGCTTTTTCAGAGTGTTAAAATTAAGAAAAAAAACAATATGAAAAGCAGCGGCGGCAAAAAAAGACAAATATTTCAACTTTAACCTTCCTCCCGCATTTTGCCAATACAATGTTATCTGCAGTCTTTTTTATTTATGCATACTAAATTTGTCGTCTATGATTTTTTGAGATACATTAGACTTAATGACTTTATTTTCTTTGTCTACAATTGAATAAATACCTTTTTTTAAAACATAAATATCAGGAATTTCATTATTGATTCTCGCTTGAATCCAATCAACATAAACTTTGTCATAATTAATTGGAATAATTATGTTGTTTTTAATATCTACTATTCCATATTTTTTGGCTTTTGACACAATAATATAATCATCAGAAATGTAAGATAAGGTTTCAAATTCAGTAGGAATAAGAATTTTGCCATCATACGAAATTAATCCCTTTTTATGATTTTCAGTAACAAAATGTGCTTTTGGACCATATTCTACCCAATTGGAAATTTCGTCATACTTGAATGGAGCAATATTCGTTTCTTTTAAGTCAATAATTCCATACTTACCATTCTTTTTTGCAATATACTTGTTATCTTCGTCATAGAAGATAGGTTCTAAATCTTGATATTTATTTTTTAGTACGGATTTAAATTTCTTATCAAGTAATAAATTTTCTTTCGAATTTTTAACTAAAAAATGTTCATCAGTAGGATATATTTCTGTGTAATTAATAGGTATTAATGTTTTGTTTTCATTATTAATTACTCCAAACGAATTTCCCTTTTTAACTATAAAAGTTTCATAATCGATTGGATTTAATTCATCGTACTGAAAAGGAATTAAATCATGTCCATCTGTAATGTTAATAATGCCATTCTTTTCTTTCTGATTTCTTAAAATCAGAGCGTCAATTGCTTTATTATTTTCTTTGAATTTTATCCAGCTATAATCTGAAATATCTGAATTAGTAATTGGTTTAAAATCTGAATTGAAAATTTGAAATGTACTATTTTTCTTTACTGCAAAAATTTCAAGTTTGTTAGAATATTGTTGAGGATGTTCGATACTTACATAGATTGTAGGAAGAATTACTTTTCCATTATTGGAAATTATTCCAAATTTTTCATTTTTTTCAACAATTGAAAATCCCTTATCTGTAAATGGTTCTGCATTACTATATATTTCTGAGGTTTTTATTTCGTTTAAGTCTCGATTTAAAAAATAAGGTTTGTTATTTTTCATTGCAATTACAACTCCTCCCTTGAAATAAGTATCTTCTTTATCATCATTTACATAATCCGTTTTTATTTCATCATATAGAAAATCTGTTAATTGCTTTCCTTGATTGTTGAAAAAAGCCCATTTTCCTTTTTGGGACGCAATTACTACATTATCAGACATTGTTTGATTGGCATTATCATACAGCAAAGGAATTATTATTTTTCCCTTTCCATTTATAAACCCATATTTTCCATTTTTTTTAATAACTGCTAAATCGGATTTGTAAAAATACCCTAACTCATCATAAATAAACGGAATAATAGTATTTCCTTTTCTATCCAATCCTCCCCATTTTCCTTCTTTCTTTGCTGGTGCGATTCCATTATCAGAAAAAACACCAATATCATCATATTCAAATGGAATTAATACTTTTTGAAGAATATCAATATAGCCTTCTTTTCCATTTTTTTTTGCCAAAATCATGTTCTCCTCATCGATTGGATTTAGAAATTCATAAATTCCAAGAGGGATTATTTCTTTGCCATTCTCATCAACATATCCCCAAGAATTATCTCCATTAATTCTCTTGACATTTTTGTAATCTTGTCCATTGCAAGAAACAAGAATTAATACTAAAAAAAATGGGAATAGTTTTCTGATATGCTGTTTCATAGGATTGCAGATAACGTTTTGGGTATTGCCGAAGGCGGGGATTTTAGGTACTAATGTTCAAACGAAGAACGAATGTTGAACCTTGAACAAATGCCCAATCGAAGCCGTTCAGCCCCGCTTTTGGCAATACCTTGTTAGCGGTTCGGTGTTCTTTTCTGTCCGCTTAATTGTCATTATATAGTTGTACTAAAAAGTCCTTAATTTTTGCTTCAGTCCATTTTTTTGAATTCCCTGAAAAGTTGTAAGCTAAACCATTTTTAGAACCAAAAAGAAAAATTGTGTTCACGTTTTTTTCGTCACTTTTTGCTTGCCACAAAATATAACCTTTGTCTGATTGATTGTCAACAGTCGTTACTGTCAAACCTTGTTTTTCCCAATATTCTGCGTCCCATTTTACAAAGTCAGTCACAAATTCACTTTCTGTCTGATTGAGTTTGTAAAATGGATATTTGTCTTTTGGGTTTTTGGTCACCGCAACTGTTGTAGAGTCGTTGTTTGTAAAAAAATGTTGTTTACTTACTTGATTATAACTCGTCTTTGTCCATTTGTCTGGAATTACAATGTTCCCATAAGGCAACAAAGTCAAGGTCGTTTGATTATTCTTTTCGTCAAAGCTGTCTGCAATAATCATACTCGTTTGTGTTGTCTTACACGAAGTCAGCATAACCATAAAAAGTCCAATTGCTATGTTTATTATTTGTCTGTTCATCTTCTACTGTTTGTCATTTTTACACACTGACCGCTAACGGAAAAAGTATTTGCGAAGGGCGGGCTAAATTTAACTGAAAGTTCAATTTCGACCGAACGAAGCAAATTGCTTTTTCAGATTGTTAAATTACAAA
>Ga0056903_1000886_pt1 | contig 11820 bp, 11 predicted proteins | sample EBPBio142005_DNA_FD_55025 | JGI IMG/M metagenome (GOLD analysis project Ga0056903, IMG submission 55025) | Wastewater treatment Type I Accumulibacter community from EBPR Bioreactor in Madison, WI, USA - Reactor 1_6/14/2005_ DNA | ecosystem: Engineered > Bioreactor > EBPR > Anaerobic-Aerobic >...
TGGGATGTTTGCCGGATCCCTGTCTGCGCGGGATCCCTTTTTTACTGCTCTGCTGCTAGCGATTTACATCGACCACCACACGACCCCGCACCTTGCCTTCGAGCAGCTGGCTGGCGACGGCAATGGCTTCGCCGAGGCCGATCTCGTTGGTGATCAGACCAAGCTTGGCAAGGTCCAGATCCTGGCCCAGGCGCTGCCAGGCGACCAGGCGATCGGGACGCGGACACATCACGCTATCGACACCGGCCAGCGTCACGCCGCGCAGGATGAAGGGTGCAACGCTGGACGGGAAATCCATTCCGCCGGCCAGGCCACAGGCGGTCACCACGCCACGGTAGCTGGTCGTCGCGCAGACGTTGGCCAGGGTATGGCTGCCGACGACATCGACCGCACCTGCCCAGCGTTCCCTGCCCAGCGGCTTTCCCGCGGACGAGAACAGCGAACGATCGAGAACCTCGCTGGCGCCCAGGCTCTTGACGTAATCGCTCTCCTCCGGTCGACCGCTGACGCCGACCACCGTGTAGCCGAGTTTTGACAACACGGAAACCGCGACGCTGCCGACGCCGCCGGCAGCGCCGGTGACGAGAATTTCGCCCTTGTCCGGCGTCACGCCGTGGCGTTCGAGAGCGAGGACGCAGAGCATCGCCGTGTAACCGGCAGTGCCGATGGCCATCGCCTGCTGCGGGGTGAATTGCGCCGGTAGCGGGACCAGCCATTCACCATTGAGGCGGGCTTTCTGCGCCAGGCCGCCCCAGTGCACCTCGCCGACGCCCCAGCCGTTGAGGACGACAGAGTCGCCAGGCTTGTACGCCGAGTGGCTGCTCGCCTCGACAGTGCCGACCAGGTCGACGCCGGGAACCATCGGGAACTTGCGCACGACCGGACCCTTGCCGGTAATCGCGAGAGCGTCCTTGTAGTTGAGCGTCGAATGACTCACACGAACGGTCACGTCGCCCTCCGGCAACTGGGCGTCATCGATGTCGCGCACTGCCGCCCGATAACCCGCCTCGTCCTTCTCGATCAGAATACCCTTGAACATATGCCTGCTCCTTTGGTTGAATTAGACCGCTTGCCTAATAATTGATATGGAAAAACTGCGCGATGGCACGCCGCCCTGCGCAGACAAGCCTCATCACGAATTCGACCCGCGCAACCCCAAGCGGCGCGAGCGATGGCGAGCCCACGAGAACAATATTAGACTACACGTCTATTAATTGCAAGGCAGCAAGAACGGGAAGTCCTCGCGGCGCCCTCACTTCGGGAAACGCATCAGGATTGGCCGAAAAGGTCGACAGCAAGGCGCTGCCGACCGCACAAGGAACGCCCTCCCGCCGGCTGCGGCGATGCGGGCGAGTGGGCCCAAGCGCCGGGCTGCGGCGCGCAGCGGCCTAGAACGGGATATCGTCGTCCATGTCTTCGAAGCTGGGCTTCTTCTTGGCCGGCGCCGCCGCGCGTGCGCTGCCGGCGTCGGCGGCCGACGATGGCATGCTGCCGCCGTATTCGCTGTCGCCAGCCGACGACGAGGGCGAACCCATGCCTTCGCGGCTACCGAGCATCTGCATTTCGTTGGCGACGATCTCGGTGGTGTAGCGCTCGTTACCTTCCTTGTCCTGCCATTTGCTGGTCCGGATACGGCCTTCGACGTACACCGAACGCCCCTTCTTCAGGTACTGGCCGGCGATTTCAGCCACCTTGCCGAAGAAGACGACGCGGTGCCATTCGGTATTTTCCTTGTATTCGCCGGACGCCTTGTCGCGCACGCGGTCGCTAGTGGCAATGCGAATGTTGCAGACGGCGTCGCCGCTCGGCAGGTAACGGGTTTCCGGATCGGCACCCAGATTGCCGACGAGAATCACTTTATTGACCGAAGCCATGTTGCCTCCCTGGATGGTGTGCGAGAAGAAGAAAGCGCGATTATAGGGGCTTAGGCCGTTGCCTGCCGACGACGCAGCGCCGGCATGGCCATGGTCGTCGATAGCGACAGCCAGATCACGGTGAGCAAGCCGCCACAGGCCCAGACAGCGCCCGGGCCGAGGTGCTTGGCCAGCGCCCCGCCGAGCACGCCGCCGACAAACAGGCCCAGCGCCTGGGTGGTGTTGTAGACGCCGAGCGCGGCGCCTTTGGCGTGCGGCGGCGCAATACGCGAGATCAGCGACGGTTGCGTCGCTTCGAGGATGTTGAAGGCCACGAAGAACAGCGTCAACCACAGGGCGAGACCGTAGAGACTCGTCGCAAACAGGGCGAAACCGATCTGAACGACGAGCAGCACGACCACCGCAGCATTGAAGACCAGCTTCATGCGGCCATATTTTTCGGCGGCAATGATCGCCGGCACCATGATCACGAAGGACACCAGAAGCGCCGGCAGGTATAGCTTCCAGTGTTCGGCCACCGGCAGGCCGCCGGTGGCGATCAGCTGCGCAGGCAGCAGCACCCACATCGCGGTGAGCATCAGGTGCAAGGCGAAGACACCGAAATTCAGGCGCAGCAACTGCCGATTGCCGAGCACTTCGACGAAGCTCGGCCAGGTCGGCTGGCGCGGCACTGCCGGTGCCGCCGGGACCACTCGGAGGACGACGAAAATCGCCAGCAGGGCCAGGCCACCGGTCAGCGAAAAGATGCCAGGCATACCGATGCTCACGAAAAGCAGCGGCGCGGCGACCATCGAGACGGCAAAGACCATGCCGATCGACGAGCCGATCATGGCCATCACCTTGGTCAGATGCTGTTCGCGGGTGAGGTCGGCGGCAAGCGCGGTCACCGCCGCCGAAATGGCACCCGCGCCTTGCAGCACGCGCCCGGCGATGACGCCGTAGATGTCGCCGGCGGAAGCGGCGACGAAGCTGCCGAGGGCAAACAGCAGCAGCCCGAAGACGATCACCGGCTTGCGCCCGAAGCGATCGGAGGCCGCGCCGTAGGCGATCTGCAGGAAGGACTGCGTCAGTCCGTAGGCACCCAGCGCCATGCCGACCAGCGCCACATCGTGGCCGGATGGCAGGTCCTGCGCGTAAATGGCGAAGACCGGGAGGATCAGGAACAAGCCGAGCATGCGCAAGGCAAACACAGCCGCCAGGCTGATGCCGGCGCGCTTTTCCTGGCTGCTCATTCGGTCGCTAGTGGGGGCGGACATGGGATTTTGGTGCCGGACTGCGGAATTGCGTATATTAGCAGGTTTGCCAANGCCCCTCGGGCCCGCAAGCAATGGACGAGATCAAAGAGATCCGGATTCGCGGTGCGCGCACGCACAACCTGAAGAACGTCAATCTCGACCTGCCGCGCAATCGCCTGATCGTGATTACCGGGCTTTCGGGTTCGGGCAAGTCATCGCTGGCTTTCGATACGCTATATGCCGAAGGGCAGCGTCGCTACGTCGAGTCCCTGTCGGCCTACGCGCGGCAGTTCCTGCAGCGCATCGAGAAGCCCGACGTCGACCTCATCGAGGGCCTGTCGCCGGCAATTTCGATCGAGCAGAAAGCGACCAGCCACAACCCGCGCTCGACGGTTGGAACGGTCACCGAAATCCACGACTACCTGCGCCTGCTCTTCGCCCGCGCCGGCACGCCCTACTGTGCCGAGCACCAGCTGGCGCTCGAAGCGCAGACGGTGGCGCAGATGGTCGATCACGTTCTNGCCNTGAGCGAGGACAGCCGGCTGATGATCCTGGCNCCGGTGGTCGCCGACCGCAAGGGNGAGCAACTCGAGCTCTTTGCCGAGCTGCGCGCGCAGGGTTTTGCCCGCCTGCGCGTAGACGGCCAGATCTACGAGATCGACGCGCTGCCCAAGCTGGCCAAGACGCGCAAGCACAGCGTCGACGTGGTCATCGACCGGCTGAAAGTGCGCGCCGACATGCGCCAGCGCCTGGCCGAATCCTTCGAGACCGCGTTGCGCCACGCCGACGGCCGNGCCATCGCCTACGAAATGGACAGCGCGCGCGAGCATTTCTTTTCCGCCCGCTTTGCCTGCCCGGTGTGCTCGTACTCGCTGCCGGAACTCGAACCGCGCATCTTTTCCTTCAACAGCCCGATGGGCGCCTGCCAGAAGTGCGACGGCCTCGGCGTCATCCAGTTCTTCGACCCCAAACGCATCGTCGGCCATCCCGAACTGTCGCTCGCCGCCGGAGCGATCCGNGCCTGGGACCGGCGCAACCCCTTCTACTTCCAGATGCTGTCTTCGCTCGCCGCGCACTNTGGCTTCGACGTCGAAGCGCCGTTCAGCGACTTGCCCGAGCGCATCCGGCAAATCATCCTCTACGGTTCCGGGCGCGAGCAATTGCCGTTCACCTACGTCAACGAACGCGGCCGGCTGAGCATGCGCCAGCATACGTTCGAGGGCATCGTCGTCAACCTTGAGCGACGCTACAAGGAAACCGACTCGCAGGCCGTTCGCGAGGAGCTGGCGCGACTGATCAGCAATCAGACCTGCCCCTCGTGCTACGGCAGCCGCCTGCGCGAAGAAGCGCGCAACGTGCGCGTCGGCACCCTCGCCAGCGCGCGCACCCTGCACGAGCTCAGCCGCCTGCCACTTGCCGAAGCGCGCGACTACTTCATCTCGCTGCAGCTGCCCGGCAACAAGGCGCAGATCGCCGAGAAGGTGCTCAAGGAAATCGTCAGCCGCCTGCAGTTCCTGATCAACGTCGGCCTCGACTATCTTTCGCTCGACCGTTCGGCGGAGACGCTGTCCGGCGGCGAAGCGCAGCGCATCCGCCTGGCCTCGCAGATCGGCTCGGGGCTGACCGGCGTACTCTACGTCCTCGACGAACCGTCGATCGGCCTGCACCAGCGCGACAACGAGCGGCTGCTGAAGACGCTGCAGCAGCTGCGCGACATCGGCAATACGGTGATCGTCGTCGAACACGACGAGGAGGCGATCCGCAGCGCCGACTACGTCGTCGACATCGGCCCCGGNGCTGGCGTGCATGGCGGCTTCATCGTCGCCGAAGGACCACCGGCGGCGATCATCGGCAACCCGGCGTCAATGACCGGCGACTACCTCGCCGGCCGGCGGCGGATCGGCACGCGCGACAAGCGCCGCCAGCCCGATGCGCAGCGGCTGCTGCAGATCGTCGGNGCNCGCGGCAACAACCTGCGCAACGTCAGTGTCGACCTGCCGGTCGGCCTGCTGACCTGCATCACCGGCGTTTCCGGCTCGGGCAAATCGACGCTGATCAACGACACCCTGTACGCTGCAGCGGCCAGACACCTCTACGGATCGAGCGCTGAACCCGCCGAGTACGAGGCCATCGTCGGCCTCGATCATTTCGACAAGGTNATCAACGTCGATCAGAGCCCGATCGGCCGCACGCCGCGCTCCAATCCAGCGACCTACACCGGCTTGCTGACACCGATCCGAGAACTGTTCTCGGGAATCCCCGAGGCCCGCGCGCGCGGCTACGGGCCGGGCCGCTTCTCCTTCAACGTCAAGGGCGGGCGCTGCGAAGCCTGCCAGGGCGACGGCGTGATCAAGGTCGAAATGCACTTCCTGCCCGACATCTACGTTGCCTGCGACGTCTGTCACGGCAAACGCTACAACCGTGAAACCCTCGAGATCCANTACAAGGGCCGCAACATCCACCAGATTCTGCAAATGACCGTCGAGGTGGCGCGTGAGTTTTTCGACGCCGTGCCGGTCNTNGCCCGCAAGCTGCAGACNCTGGTNGACGTCGGNCTGAGCTACATCACCCTCGGCCAGTCGGCGACGACCCTCTCCGGCGGCGAAGCACAACGCGTCAAGCTGGCGCTCGAACTTTCGAAGCGCGACACCGGCAGAACACTCTACATTCTCGACGAACCGACCACCGGGCTGCATTTCCAGGACATCGAAATGCTGCTCACCGTCCTGCACCGGCTGGTCGATCACGGCAATACGGTGCTGGTCATCGAACACAATCTCGATGTCATCAAGACGGCCGACTGGCTGGTCGACCTTGGCCCGGAAGGTGGCGCCGGCGGCGGCCGCGTTCTTGCCGCCGGCCCCCCCGAGCAGATCGCGGAAGTCGCGGAGAGCCACAGCGGCCGTTTCCTGAAGCCGCTGCTGGCGCGCCGCGGGCAAGCGGATTCGCTCGCCCAATGAGCCGCCACGCCGACGCCAGCTGGCTGGCGCTCCGCCGTGCCGCCTTGCGCCGCTTGCCCTGATCCGCCGGGCGATCGNCTGCCCGGCATGGCGTCGCACAGCCGCCAACGGCAAAAATTTTCTTGGCAGGACCTGAATCCATGCCAGAATTGCAGCCTTTGGCGCCTCTTTCCAGACGGTCGCCGAAATGCAAGAATGCGCCTGAATGAAGGCTCGTAACCACCAAAGGAGATAATATGAACAAGTCCGAAATGATCGACGCCATTGCTGACCGCACCGAACTCTCCAAAGTCGCCTCTGCGAAAGCACTCGACGCCGTGATCGANACGATCGTTGAAACGGTTGCCCGCAGTGAAGCAGTGACGCTGGTTGGTTTTGGCTCTTTCAAGGCCAGCCCGCGCGCTGCGCGCGAGGGAAAGAACCCGAAAACCGGCGCGAAGATCCAGATCCCGGAGACCATCGTNCCGAAGTTCACCGCCGGCGCGACCTTCAAGGCACGCGTNGCGGGCAAGGACGAATAGGACTGGACTGGCGACACGTGCGGGCCACTTTTTCACGGGCGGCTTTCGTTCCGGCCACACGCGCCAGGACCGGATAAGGAACAGCTTGACGATGCGCAAGCTTGTCCCTTGCCAGCAAGCGTCACGGCAACAATCAAACCTCTTCAAGTTTCGGAGCTATCCATGCGTATTGGTACCATTCGCCGCTTAGTCGCGACCGCTGCACTCGCCCTTCTCCCGTTCGCCGTATCCGCCCAACAAGCACCCGCCGCCGCGGCAATGACCGCGACCGCCCCGGGTGAGTTTGTCGGCATGGTCGAGGCGCAGGTTTCGCTGGTCGTCGACGCGATCGACAAGGCGACCCGCGCGCTCGTTCTCAAGGACGACCAGGGCGAGAAAATGGTCATCACCGCCAGCGACGCCGTCAAGAATTTCGACCAGATCAAGGTTGGCGACCAGGTCGTTGCCCGCTACACGCAAACCCTGGTGATGGCCCTCAAGAAAGGCGGCGGGGACCTTCGCGTGCGTATCGACAGCAACGATCAGGCGGCGGCGAAACCCGGCGACAAGCCGGCAGCCGCTGTGGAGAAGGACGTCGCCTTCATCGCCGACGTGCAAGCGGTCGACCGCAAGACGCAGATGATTACCCTGCGCGGCGCCAGGAAGACCATGAAGCTGAAGATCAAGGACCCGGAACAGCTCAAACTGATCANCAAGGGTGACCAGATCGAGGGCGTCTATTCCGAAGCGGTCGCCGTGTCAGTCGTCCCGGCCGCGGCCAAGAAAGCGCAATAGGCCCATCAGTCCTGACCCGCGCCCGCGCGGCGGATCGACGTCCCCGCGCTCGCCGGCAAGCAGGATTGACGCTTCAAATCACGCCGCGTAGAATCCGTGCGGCTTCGGGGGCATAGCTCAGCTGGGAGAGCGTCTGGTTCGCAATCAGAAGGTCGGCGGTTCGATCCCGCCTGTCTCCACCAAGAAATTCAAGCACTTAGCCCGGCTCACAAGGTCGGGCTTTTTGTCGTCTGGCGTCCGTGTAGCCACCATGTAGCCGGATTCGAGCAATCCGAATCAATCCCCCAAAAGAAAAAACCCGGCGCGCTGCCGGGTCTATGTCTTGTTGGTGCGGGTGCTACGCTGTGCCGACTTGTACCGGGTAGCGCGTCGGGGCCACGCGTAGCCAGGGCAGGCAGGACGACGGCGGCTTATTCTGGCGGGCGTTCGTCGGCGCCTCGTGGAACCCCAAGGAAGCCGCGAACAACCCAGCCCGTAACCGCCATAAAGACCCAGCCGAAGGCGAGCCCACCAAAGAGAACGGCAAGGACAGTTTTGACATGCCCCTGCAGGGCCGCTTGGTCGTGACCGATGGCTGACGGGCCTCCGGTAAAAGCGAACACCGTACAACCCACGACCCACAAGGCGCCAAACAGCATGCCGATTCGGCGCGAACCCTCGAACAGATTGATTCTCATGCGGCCCCCCCGGCGCCCCCGTAACTGTCAGCTTCATGATAGGAGGCGCGGCGCGATTCTGCCACTGCTCACGCGTACTGCGTCACGCCTGAACATCGGGCCGCGCACGCATCTCGGCGATTCTCGGCGCCTCGTGCAATTTGAAGTTTCTTGCACGCTTCACAACTTCGGTTTCTTCGGCCGGCCACCAAGCCGTCCATTGATGCGCGCTTGCTCTTTCCCTGCCTCAGTCTTCGGGCCCGTCGAGCAGCCACCATGCCACTTGCAGCGCCCGTTATCGTAGAGGGTCGTCAGCTTGCAAGGTGTCCCGGCTCTCGTCTTCGCGCCACAGGTCAAGCCAATCAGGTCGGCGGGAAGCGCTGGGCAATGTGGGGGCGGATGCTGATAGCCGCGCTCTTGCCATAGGCGATGAACAGCGGCGCACAAATCGCTATGCTCCCGCAGTCGTCGCCGCTTGTCAGCCGTCGATTCATTCATGGGCACGTTTCGTCGGGCGGCTTGCTTCTGGCATTGTGCGGTGCGCTGTATGCAAGTTTCGGGCCATAAGCACTCTATCCCCGCCAGATACCATACAGCACAAGGCAGGGCACGATTCATGCTTACTGTTGCTGTCGGCATTGTGCGCTGCAGTTATTGATGTTCTCAGCATGGCACGTCGACCGACTTCCCGGCGCCTGTTTTCGCGTCATCGCCCAAGGTAGCCGGCGCGTCGCGGCACAGTGTCGAGCCCTCGCCGATAACTGGCAGCTCCCGCAGCACGTCCCGGCAATCTCTGGCCACGACGGCCACGCCACCGAACCGGCGCACCAGAGAGAGAAACTCTGCCTGCTCAGCTCGCACCTTCCCGCCCGGCGCTTTGCACTCCACGGCCAGCAGGCGGCCATCCTGCATCATCCCGAGCAGGTCCGAACAGCCAGCCCACCCGAACCGAACAAACCGGCCGCCAATCCTCGCCACCCCAGAATTCTGACGTTCCACCCATGCAACGCCGGGGTGATGCCGCAGGGCCTTGACCACTTCGGCCAGGGCGGCGGCTTCGGGCCTGTCGTTGGCGTGGGGTAGCGGCGGGGCGTCAAACCCGAACAGGTCGGCGCTCACGTCCGGGCCTCACGTCGCGCCAGTAGCCATTGCGTCGCCACCGTAGCGGCCTCGCTGTCGCCGTGCTTGTCGGGATGGCAGAGGCGAATCAAGCGCGCCAGCATGTCGGGCGGAAGGTCGGCAGCTCGCGCCTCGGCGATGGCATCGCGCAGCCCCTGCACTTCCTCGCGCAGTTCGAGCAGTTCGACATGCTCGGCGCGCTTTGACAGCTTCCAGCAGGGCGTGCACGTCTTCTTCCAGGGTGCGTCCTGGTCGAATCGGTCGCCGCAGCTTGGGCAGGTCGCGGCGCTCATGCTCTACCCTCGTTCGCACCAGAGAATGGCCGCTTCTTTCCTTTCCCGCGATTCCCGTTTCTTCCCGTTTCGGGATTGTCGGGTTTTCCCGCGATTCCCGCGCCCCCTATAAGGGGGCGGGAAGCAAACGGGGGAAAAAACGGGAGCATCAGGCAATCCATAGCCAGCCCTCCCGATGCTCAAGCAGTCCTTTGGCAACAAGCCCGGATAGGGCGGCTTGCGTGCGTTCTGTCTGGCGCTTCGATTCGCACACAAGACGGTCGCGGGTCTGCTCTATGGCGTAGTCAAGCGGCACGCATGGCCTGGTCGGCGGCGCTCCTGCCTTTCCGTAGTGGGGTGATGCCTTCAGCACGTCGCCGAGAGCGTCCCAGATGATGCGCTGATTGCCCGACTTCGGCGGCAGTCCCCGACGCATGGCACCGCCCGCACTCTCATCTGGCACGACAGCGCAGCTTGTGACCGGCTCGCCGTCTTCGTCCTCGCCAATCTCCACCACGTCCAGCCGGAACGGATGCGCTTCGCCGTCCTCGCCGTCCTTGCTCTTGGCGATCTTCCACTCTCGGCGGTCGTCGGTGCGCGTTACTTCGATGGCAGCATCAAGCGCAGCGTGCAGGCTGGAGTGCCCACGCAAGCCCCTGGTAGCGTCCTTGCCCGTGTGATGCACCAGCAGCACCAGCCCGCCCAATTCGGCCTGTATCGCCTTCGCGGCGCCGATCGCTTCGCCCATGCTCTTGCTGTCGTTCTCATCCATGCCGGGCGCGGCGCGGTTCAGCGTGTCGAGACAAAGCACGCCACCATTCCAGCCGGCGGCCCGAACCGCTTGCACAAGGTCTGCGCGGTCGGTCGCGTTGCGGATGTCGAGCGATTGCAGCATGAAGCGGAAGCCCTCGGCCATCCGTCCATGCTTCGCCTCGTGTGCCTTCATTCGTTGCGCTATCCCCGCTTCACCTTCAAGCGCGATGTAGAGCACAGGCGCGCGCACCACCCGGCAGCCGAACCACTCGGCGCCGTTTGCAACGCTCGCCAACAGACTGAGCACCAGAAACGACTTACCCGAACCGGAAGGCCCGAACACCGCGCCGATGCCTTCGAGCGGTAGCACGCCACGCACACGCCAGCGCACAGGCGGGAGCGCAGCCAGTTCGTCGGGCGTCAGTAGCCGGAACCGTTGCGGATGAACCTTTGCGCGCTCCAGCAAGGCGGCAACAGCCGGCAGACCGTCGCGCTGGTGCAGGTCGTTCAGGTCGCCGTTCTGGCCAAGCTCCCGCGGCAGTTCCACCCATGCGCCGTGGACGTCCTTGGCGATGGCGGCGGCTTGCGACTCCTTGCCCACGTCGGGCACGATAACCAGCCGCGCGGCCTGGTAGCGTTGGCGCAGGGCCTGGGCAATATCTGCCATCCTGCCGACGCCGAAAGCCACGACAGCGGGCGCGCGCGTCGCCTGGTGTGCGCTCCAGGCTTGGCTGATGCCTTCACCGATGTAAGCGACGCCATCCGGCTTGAGCGGCCCGCCAATAATCAGGCAGGCGTCCGGCCAGGGCGACAACTTGCAGCCCGGCAGAAACAGCTTTTTCCCTTGCGGCGTGATGAACTGCAGCGTGACCAGTTCGCCGGCCAGTGTCGAGCAGGGCAGCACCAGCGAACCGGCGCAGGCGTTGCCGGCTATCGTCAACGGCCCATCATAGGTGCGCAGGCTATCGGGAAGCCCCAGCTTCTGCTTGATGTACGCCTGCTCGATCGTCGCCGGCTTGCAGGCGTCCAGAAAAATGGCGCGCGGGTCATGCAATGGCGGCTTGCTGCTTGCCTCGGGTTGCTGGCGCTTCTCCTGGTGCGATTGCGGGCGCTTGGCGGGCGCTTCGTCGCCATCCGTCCAGCCGGCAGCACGTGCGGCGGCAAACAGCGTAGCTACTGTGACGGAACCCGGCTTGCTGGCGCTCTTCCAGACTGAGCGGCATTCGCCCTCGCTGCCGTAGTTGTGCGCCTGCTCGCTCCAGCGGTTGAATTCCTCAAAATCGCCCCCGCCATTTGCAAACGCTGCGGCTAACCTGAAATGCTCGCCGGCATTGCATCCAGGGTCCAGGCTCCAGAGAGCAGAGCGGGCGCGCTCGATCTCGGCGAATGCGTCGCGCATCACTGGAAACCTCGCGCAGCAAGAGCGGCGGCGGTGCCGGGGTCGCCGCGGTCAATCCGATATTCCGCGATTGGTCGGCGGCAGCCAGGGCGCATGATTTCGCGCGTGATGAACCGCCATCCTCGGTCTTCAAGCTGTTGGATGTAGGCAGCAAGGCGCCAGCCATGCCCGCGATAATCAGCTTGATTCTGTGGGCCAGTCAGAAGGGCGTTCACGGCCTCATCGGCGCGCGTGCCAAGCTTGGGCCAAGTCGCGGC
>Ga0056903_1000912_pt1 | contig 11541 bp, 13 predicted proteins | sample EBPBio142005_DNA_FD_55025 | JGI IMG/M metagenome (GOLD analysis project Ga0056903, IMG submission 55025) | Wastewater treatment Type I Accumulibacter community from EBPR Bioreactor in Madison, WI, USA - Reactor 1_6/14/2005_ DNA | ecosystem: Engineered > Bioreactor > EBPR > Anaerobic-Aerobic >...
GATGGCGGTGCTGACCATCTGCGCAAGGCAATCGGCTTCGACCACCGTGTCATTATTCAGCAACCAGACAAAAGCGCAGTCGGGATCGGACAGTGCAATACGAATGCCGACGTTGTTCCCAGCCGCGAAGCCGAGATTTCCTCCGGTTCCTACGAGAACCAGCGAACTCTCGGTTCCAGAGGTATCAAGGATTTCGTCCGCCCTAAGGACGTGGCACGAAACGGGTTTACTTATCGGTGGCCAACTGAGGCGTGCAAGCGGGCACTGTGGTCGCTCAAAAGGCATTTCGCCGCCAGCCCAACGCCGAATATTTTCTATTGAAGCATCGGCAGAAGCATTGTCACAGACGAGAACGCGCAGATTGGCGTAATCGAGCCGAAAGACGCTTTCAAGACATTCAATGGTGTCGCGCCAGCCATTCCAGTTGACCAGGACAACCCAAACCCTCGGCGAATCGCTTCGCCCAATAATGCTGCTCATCCCGGTACCCCGGCGCGAAGCCGTGTCCGTAAGGTATGGCGGTCGCTCGCAAGCGCACCCGCAGGTGGCGCCTCACGCAGGACAACTAGTGACGCTATCAAGACATACGCCAGGGAAAAGCCGGACGGAATCGAAAGGACACTCTTGACACCAATCAGCATCATTATCGACACGGCGATCAACCCCGACGCTGTACCAGCCAAATCGTTGCGCCTCATGTAGCCCCTGAATCCAAGCAGTGCAGAACCAGCAAACACCATGACAAAGGCGGTTATGCCAGGAACTCCTGCGTCTAGGGCCGTACTCAGAAAATAGCTGTCTATGTTGTAGCGGACACCGTCGAAAAACCCGAGCTTGACCGCACCCATGGCGTTGCCGTAGCCCAAGACAGGGCTATCGAACAAGAGGGGGATCCCCTGTTGCAGCATAAGCATCCGGGTCATTGTGCTGTTCGCTTCGCTGGTGTTTCGCCCGACGACCAGCGTGAGAAGTTCTGACCCCGCGAAGTACGTCACCGCGACCAAAACTGGCAATACAAGAGCGGCTATCAATAGCCCTGACGAGGACGCATTCCGAGCCGTACCGCGGTTTCGAGGAATCATCGCCAGCAAGCCGAGCAGCAGCAGGGAAATCAGCACGACCGCGATGCCTGCGCGGCTTCGCGAGGAGACTATCATTACAAAAGCAACCGGCACAAGTCCCGCAGCGATGGACCGTAAGGCAAGACTCTTGCTTCCCAGAAAGACCGCTACCGCCAATGGCATCATCATCGCCATGAACTCCGCAAGTACCATCGGGTGAGTAAAAGTACCTTGCGCCCGATAGTGTCCACCGCGGAACTTGTCCATCAAAATACTTTGCAGGGTTCCTGGATCTTGCTGGCCTACAGATATGAACTTCTCGAACAAGGTGTGCTGCACGAAGGCCTCATACGATGCGAGCAGCACTTGCGCGGCGGCGACAACGACGAGAACGGCCAACAGGCGAAACACGTCGCGCTCGTCCCGGAGTATCGCCAGTGCCAAAAAAAACAGCAGGTAGAAGGTCAGAAGTTCGCTTCCCAGTTGCCAGAGCTGAAATAGCGGCTCCGGCCCGGCGAGGGAAGTCACGATACGCCACAGCATCAGGAAGGCGACGGAGCCGACAAACGTCCGATGCGCCGCGCATCGACTGAACAGCCGCGCCATCGGTTGGCGACACGACAACACGAAAAACAAGGAAATCGACAGGAAGGCAAGCCATGCAATCTTGGTCGGGCTGATCGCAGGAAGACCGCCCAAGCGGCTGAAGATATATTCGGGCCACAGGTGAATCGATGTCAATAAAACAAGCAGCAGACCATTGAGCAAGGCATCCGGCGACTCGTTGCGCTTGGGCATCGCCCAGAGCAGTAGCAGGCCGCCTAGTACTACTGGGAAAGCGCCCAGCCGAGCCACCGCCCCAGCCGTCATGGCAGCCGCCAAAAAGCCCAGGACGCCACACAATAGTGTCAGCCCGAGCCAAAAGAGGCCCGCTCCCCGTCTGCGTCGAAACAGCTTTTCCGCCGACCCACGACCAAGCGAATGAATTCTCTGCATCGACATACCCCGAACCCTGACAACTCAACCAGTAGCGGAAATCTTGGCCACGCGGTTGCACCACAGCCAGAACAGACCTTGCATCAGCGGCACCCAAAGCGCAAAGACCGCAAGCCGGACGTAGATGGCGCCCTCGACGCCGAAGCGCGCAATCGCCCAGAAACTAAAAGCGACGACCACTAGGCTCGTAGCCAAGGTCAGCACCATGTTCAGCCGAAGCAGCCCGCGTCCAATCCACTGTGGCGTCATGAGCAGCGCAAGGCTTAAGCCCAGCACGGACGGCAGCAACGCGCGAAACATCGCGGCGCTCGGGGTGAATTTCTCGCCCGCAACGAGAACGACGAGCGAAGGAGCGGCCAAGTACGCAAGCAGGCTAGCCGCCAGCATTCCCCCGAGTAGCTTTGTCGCCAGCCGCCGATGCTCAGGCCAGAACGCGTCAGGCGAAGTCTTGGCAAGGCCACCATAGATCACCATCAAGGCACTCTGCGGCACGATCAGCAGCAATCCGACCATTTGTTGCGCCAATTGGTAGAAACCGACTTCCTGCGCGCCGAGGTAGTTGTTAATGACCAAAATGCTGACCTGGTCAAGGGCAAAGGCGCTTACCGTTGTCAGATGAATAACGCCACCCGAACGAACCATGGGCCGGATTTCGCGCGAAGCCCAGGCGACCCTCCGGCCCGCGATGCGCCAAAGCGGGACCACGGTTAGAGCCGCCACCAGCAACTGCGCCAGGAGTTGGGAACCAAGCGCACCGGCGACGCCCCACCCCATCTCCATGAGAAACACGAGGAAAAGGCCAAGGCCGATGCTGCGCCCCCAATATTGTGACCGGTTGAGTATGTCGGTCCGGGCTGATGCGGCAAGGATGTTGGAGGCGTATTGCTCCCATACCAGCAGCGGCACCGCGGCGAAGGCCAGACCCAGTAGGGACGGACTGATCCCCTTGAACAGGTCGCCGGAAGTCAGAAAGAACAATCCGCCGGCCACAGCGATTGCTAAGGCGGAAAGGAGCAATCCCAGGCCGCCAAGTGTACCAAGCTGCTCCGCAAGACTCGGCTTGGTATCCGCAACCTGCAACCGATGCTGCAGTGCCTGGCCAAGGCTCAAATTGGCGAGTGTCGCAAACAGGGCAGCCCAAGCTAAGGCCGCACCAAAAGTCCCGCGCCCCTCCGGGCCAAGCAATCGGGCTGAAATGCAAAGAGTGGCAAGCGAAACCGCCACGCCATAACCGCGTGCGGCACTCATATGAGCTATGCGAGCGATGTCACTCATCGTGGCGCCAATGGCACAAGAATCTCCATACAAGAACCTTTGCCACGCGTTCTACCTAGTTCGAAGCTCATTAGCGGTTGCATCAACAAATGCCTTCTCGAGGAGAAGGAGGTTCCGCTTCCGCTCCTTCACCTTTCTCGCTGGAGCGCCTACGTAGATACNAAACGGCTCACAATCGCTCGTGACTAGGGCCTGCGCGCCGATGGCGACGCCTTCCCCAATGGTTAGGCCGGGCAAGACTACCGTTCCGCTGCCGATGATGGCGTGCCGCCCGACCGTGACGGGCGCTACGGTGACATTGGTGTATTCGGGTGGAACCGTGGGATTGGTCATGAACTCCCCGCTGTAATCATCATTGCTAGAATAGATCGCGACTCGTGATGAAAGGCCCGAAAAATCTCCGAGAAAAATCCTTCCCCGTCCGATCAGAAGCGAAAAGACAGCAATATGTACATGTCGGCCGATCTCCAGCCCGCCCTCCCCAGGCGAAAGCACACAAAAATCATCGATGCGGGAATAATCGCCCACGCTGATCTTCCCAGGGTTATAGATCGATGCCTTTCGCGAAACCTTGATCCATCGACCACAATGGGCTAAGCCTAGCCCGCGCAACTCATCTTCAGTGTAAAAGGACATTGATAGTTCCAGTATGGCGAGCAACTAGCGTCTGCCGCTGCCACGAATCAGTTCGCACACGCCATCAACGGCATCCAAGGCAAGGTCCGGAAAGATCGGCAGGCAAAGCACCCGATTGGCGGCATGATGTGCGACGGGAAGGTTTGCCTGTCCTGCGGAGGGAAGACTGCGATACATCGAGAATTCGCTGATCAAAGGGTAGAAATAGCGTCGAGCAAAGACGGCGTTCGCCTTCAAATAGTCATATAGCCCATCGCGGTGCAGCGAAAAATCATGCTCCACGAAAATCGGGAAATAGGAATAGTTCTTACGCTGGGCGCAGTTTGTCTGTGCCATTGATATGCCCTTTACGTCCTTCAGTCCTGCACGGTAGCGCGCGTCAATTTCTTTCCGCCAACTGATCACGTTGTCCATGTGCTTGAGCTGGAGCAAGCCGAACGCAGCCTGGATCTCGTTCATCTTGCCGTTGATTCCGGGGGCAACGACAGTCAATTCATCTGCAAAACCGAAATTCTTGAGGTAGTCGATGCGCTGTTTGGTCTTTGCGTCTGGACAGATAATCGCGCCGCCTTCAAAAGTGTTGAACACCTTCGTGGCGTGGAAGCTGAGCACCGACAAATCACCGTGCTGCAATACGCTGTTTCCGTTGCACTCCACTCCGAAGGCGTGTGCTGCGTCGTAGATCACCCTAAGCCCGTAGGTGTCGGCAATTCTTTGTATGGCTTCGACGTCGCACGGATTGCCATAGACATGCACCGGCATGATTGCCGTGGTCTGGGGTGTGATCGCGGCTTCGATCTTTTTCGGGTCGAGATTCAGGGAAACAGGGTCGATGTCTACGAACACCGGCTTGATGCCGTTCCAGAGAAGCGAGTGGGCGGTTGCGACAAAGGAGTACGGTGTGGTAATTACCTCGCCGGTTATGCGGAGCACTTGCAACGCGGTAACAAGGGCTATCGTTCCGTTCGAGAACAGCGAGAGATGCTCGACGCCGAGATACTCAGCCAACTCTTCCTCAAGTTGCTGATGATAGGGCCCGCCATTGGTCAACCATTTGCTCTCCCAGATCTTCTCCAAGTAGGGAACAAACTCTTCCAGCGGAGGAAGATACGGCTGAGTGACGAAGATGTTTCTCATGCGATTTCCCGAAGCTTGGCCGTGCTGCAGCTCATGGCGCCACCGACTCGTCTTTCTGGTTGCGCTCGCGGTAGTGGCTGAGCAGCACGTCCGGATGGCGTTCCGCGTGAACCCCGAGGTAGCGGAACTTGCGAAAGCGGTTCCAATCGCCCGGCTCAAGGTAACGCCAAGCTCCAATATCCCAAGGAATTGACTTGAACCAGCGATGATAGAAAGCCGATGACGTCGTAACCTGATTCACTGCAAACTTGGGAGCATGATTGATGTGCCACTCATCTGGGATCCTTTCGTACTTGAATGGGTGCCAGACAATATCCGCTCGCTTTTCGCGAATGAAGGCCACGAGTTTTCTGATGCGATCGCGGGGTTGCTCATCGTCGTCATCCAGATGTGTGATGAACTCACCCCGCGCCAACGAAAGCGCATGATTTACAGCCACCGTTCCCGCCACCATCCATCGCAAACGAGGCTCATCCGGATAGCGACCCCGCTCTGGTAAGTTGATGAATTCCACCCGTTGATCCGCCAAAGCGGCCATTCGCTCCGCGGTATCGTCTGTGCAGCAATCGCCAACCACGACTATCTGTAGGTTGCTGTAGTCCTGGTTAAGGATTGACTTGAGTGATCTTTCAAGCAGCAACTCGCCCCTGTTATAAGTGGCTATGCACACCGTAACGAGCGGTGCATCGCACTCAAATGCCCGCTGATAGTCGCGAGACCGCCGCTCGGAACGAAAACGTGATCTTGCTCCCCAGCCTAAATCTGAAAAGGAACGGAATGGCTCCTTAAGGCGAACCAGCGAATTAGAAATGGCCGATTTTAATGTCATGGTGTAGTGACGCTACTCACCGGCAGAAGGAAATATGCCCATACGCTTCATTTGGTGCGAGGGGCTGCGCCCAAGCGCTCCCGATCACCGTCCTTGACTGACTGGAGAACTTCATCGATGAACTTGGCTTGCTGTGTGAAGGCCGCTTTTTCGTCTGGATCCACAGACGAAACTCTGAACAAAAGTCCATCGGGAACTTTTCCTCTCAGGCGGAAGGCAATTTCCGTTAGCTTTTTGTTGATTCCGCCCTGAACCACGCTGTCACCAACCGTTATCCAGTATGTTACGGGCTCGACGCGCTGGCCGAGTTTGGTAACTAAACGCGTGGCGGGAATTGATCCGTTCGGGATGACTATCGATTCATCGTGCCGACTAATTAGAGTGAATCCTTGTGCCGGGTAGCAAACCTCTGGCTTGTGCACTTGAGTCGCACGACTTTGGTCCCCCCCGTACGCTATTGAAAGCATGATGCGATAGCCTCTCGAATTGACGTAGCTTCTAAACAAAGTCTCGCTGTAGATCGTGTCGAGAAATTCCTTCTGCTGAGGATTGACCATATACGCAGCGTTCTGCGCTTCTTGATGCCAGTCGCCAAACTGGGCTGGAATCATTGATTTCAGGTCGAGAGCCGGGCGCTCGTCAGCGAGCTTGGATGATGGGCGCAGTGCAATAGCCGAAGCAGATGCGGCAAGCATCATTAGCAACAACAGAAAGCTCTTGCGGAATAGGTTCATCTAAGCTCAGGGGCAAGGCGCAAGCAAAGGCATTATGGTGACTTGCTGCAGGCGATGATTTCTTGGGATTTGATTTTGCGGCGGACGCGCACCCCTGCCTGCAACAGCGAATCCACGCCGATGATCAGCAACAACGCGCTGAGGAACAACACCATGCCGGAAAAACCGTGCAGGAAGCCCTGCCCCGCCTCGTCGCCCAGATGGTGGGTGATCAGCGTGAGCACCATGACGCGGATGACGTTGGCGGTGAATGAGATGGGCACGATCAGGATCGCCAGCGCGATGTTGCGGAACCATGATTCGCTGCGGATGATGTTGAGGTAAAGAAGGCCCAGCGCTTCGAGGCTGAACAGCGTGTGCAGCCCGGCGCAGGCGTCGGCAACCAGGAGCTCGTACTGCCCGACCTGCAGCACCACGCCGGTGCGGGCGATCGGGTAGCCGACGGTGAAGAGGATGTTCTCGGCTGCGTAGGACGCCGTCATTTTCATCGGCATCGTGACGGTATCGACAATCGCGCCGGGCAGCGGGATCATGAACAGCATGAAGAACAGTGCGAACCACTGGGCCTTGTTGGCGCCGCCGCCGCGCATCAGCAGCAGGACGCCGGCGAGCAGCCAGATCAGCGAGCCGACCTGGCACATTAGGATTTCCTGCGAACGGCCGACGATGTAGAGCAGCAGGCCGACGACGACCACCGGCCAACCCGCCGCCGAGGTTTGCGCACCCTCGCTGCTAGCCCACATCGCCGGCCAGTTGCGCCAAGCCGGCGAGCACGACACCCCGAACACGATCGGCCCGTGGGACTGCTCGTCGGTGCTCCAGATGCCGCGGAAAAGGTCGACAAAACTGGGGCCGTATATGACGCCCAGCCCGGTGACGACCGGGCCCCACGTGAGCAGCGTGGCGCGCTGGTCGGCGGTGGCGGGATGGGGGGCGAGGTTCATGGGGAGAGGATTATGGGACGAGCAGACAGTGCGGCAACTCGGAAGGAAATCGCTGTCTGCAAATGGATTAGGTGCTGCGCTGGGCGCCTTGGTTCAAGGATGCGGCGAGCCTGTTGGCTGCTGTAGCCATTTCGTCGACGCTCATCTCGCCTAGGTAGAGAGGCATACGAGGGGCACGGTTCAACGAGGAAGCCTGGGTTAGGTGGCAGTTCTTGCATGGTAGCCGCTGGCCTTGAACACTGCCAAAAAGTCGTATTCGGGCATTTTCTGCGCGAAACAGGCATCGGTGGCGGACTGGTTGCTCAGGTCGAGTTCGGCATGGGTGCGGGTGAGGATCTCGGTGTAGCCTTTTCGTCCCGAGCTTGCGCACGAGTGGCGAGCCCCGGAGACCCTGGTAGCCGGCGACGAAGATCTTAGCGGTTTTCTTCATTAGTCTGTCTGCAATGGTGTCGAACGGTCAAAAAGCGTCTCGGGGGCAATGTCGAGATCGCNCGGCCAGCAGACTGTATCCAGGGCTACGTAAGCCTGCTTGAACAAGGCCACATTCTGGAGTCGCGTAAAAACACCCTTCTGTAGATAGGGACGCGCGTCGAACAACCGGTGATCGCCTGTGTTGAACCAGAGTTCGAGTAAGTATCCGTCCTTGGGAACAACACGTACGACAGATTCCATAGTCACTCCTAGCGCAATGGGTCGATGGCAAATGGCGTTTGCCCGCTCACGGCGAGCTCCCAGTCGGCAAGTAACGCTTCGCGATGAATCTCGATCCACGCTTGCACGAGCCTCGTCTTGGAAATCGGGATTTCACCGCTCAGAATCGCGCCGTCAAGAATGGAAAAGGAGGCTTCCTGTCCTTGGTACTTGGCGTGAATGTGTGGAAGCTTGTGCCGCTCATCATCGTAGAAGTACAGGCAGATGATGATGCCGTAGAACATGCTTATCGTTGGCATTGTCCTGCCTCCTCTCTCGTACTCGTTGTAATCGAAGGCGGCGTAGCCGTTCTTCTTGAAAAGTTCGTCGCGTTCGGCGCTCTTCAGGTCTTCGCGGACCATCTCGGCTACGAGTTCGTGGAACGCGATCCTTGGTATCCAGCCTGGTGTTTCTTTGGCTTTGGTGGCGTCGCCGAGCAGGGTTTCGACTTCGGTGGGGCGGAAGTAGCGGAGGGCAACGGCGATGATGGGCTGGTCAATGACTGCTGGATTCTGGCCTTCGCCGGACTGACGATGAAAGGGTGCCCCCTCCCCTAGTGCCCCCACCCCCCTCCCGACCTCCCCCTTGAAGGGGGAGGAGATAAGGTATCCATTCTCTTCTATGCCTTGGCCTCGCCAACGGATTTGCATGTCCAGTTCCTTGGCGGCAGCGTTGAAGAAGTCGCGGACGCCGTATTGGACACCGGTGGCTATGACGAAGTCCACGGGCTTTTCCTGCTGGCGCATCAGCCACTGCACTTCGACGCAGTCGCTGCCATGCCCCCAGTCGCGCAGGGATTCCAGTTTGCCGCGGTTCAAACAGTCTCGCAGGCCGAGCGTGATGCGTGCCATGGCGCGGGTGATCTTGCGGGTAACGAAGGTCTCGCGGCGCAGGGGGGATTCGTCGTTGAACAGGCTGCCGTAGCCCTCGCGGTGGTTTACGGTGATCCAGCAGCAGGCAAGAGCTTGACGACCGCGCAAGGGCTGCGCAGGCAGAAGGGCGAGGTTTCCTTCTGCGGGGTTTCCTGCACCAGTCCATAGAGTTCGCTGGTGGATGCCTGGTAGAAGCGAGCCTTCTTCTCCGGTCCGAGGATGCGGATAGCTTCGAGGATGCGCAAGGGGCCAAGGGCATCGAAGTTGGCGGGGTATTCGGGTTCCTCCAAGCTGACCGCGACGTGGCTCTGGGCGGCGAGGCTGTAGATTTCGTCGGGCTGCACCTGCTGGATGATGCGGACGAGGCTTGACGAGTCGGTCATGTCGCCGAAGTGACGGATGAAGTTGCGGTTGTCGACGTACGGGTCCCTGATACAGATGGTCGATGCGGTCGGTGTTGAACAGCGACGCGCACCGCTTGATGCCGTGCACGATGTAGCCCTTCCTCAGCAGGAACTCGGCGAGGTAGGCGCCGTCCTGGCCGGTGAGGCCGGTGATGAGTGCGGCCCTGGTCATTTGTCAGGTCCTGCCAGAGGAGCCTGCGAGGCGTTGGCGCTGTTCAGACGTTACTGAACCAAGCGCTTGGTTGATGAAGTTCGTCTGCAAGTCGTAGGCCCGGGGGGCTTCAGGATCGATGGACGATACGCGGAATGATAGTCCATCCGGGGTCTTGCCGGCAAAGCGGAATCGCATTTCGGCAAGTTTGGTCTGCGCGTTGCCCTGGACGATTCGATCGCCGACTGTGATCCAGTAGGTGATCGGCTCGCGGCGCTGACCAAGCCGTGTGTCGACGTGCGCTACCCGGAGCAGTCCGAAGGGCAATGCAATGCTTGCTACTGCCTTGTTCAGTAACTGAAAACACTGTGCTGGGCAGCAAACTTCGGCCCTGTGCACCTGTGTCAGGTCGCTTTGGTCGCCGCCGTAGGCTACCGAGAGCATGATGCGATACCCCTTCGCATTGATGTAGGTCCGAGACAAGGTCTGCTTGTAGATCTTGTCGAGTACTCCCTCTTGCTGGGGATTGACCACGGCAGCACATTGCGGAGGATCTTCATGGCAATCGGCAAAACGCTTGGGTATCAGCGCAATCAGGTCGATAGGCGAGCGCTCATCGGCAATCCTGGCTGTCGGCCACAGCGCGATCGCCGAGCCGCACGCCGCGGGCATCAGCACCAGCAACAGCAGACTCTTGCGGACCAGGGTCATGGCGTCACCTTGCCGCCGGCGCCGACTGTTGCTTGCGGTGCTGCCGGCGGATGCGAACGCCTGCCTGCAACAGCGAATCCACGCCGATGATCAGCAGCAGCGCGCTGAGGAACAGCACCATGCCGGCAAAGCCGTGCAGGAAGCCCTGCCCCGCCGCGTCGCCCAGGTGGTAGGTGATCAGCGTTAGGGCCATCACGCGAATGACGTTGGCGGTGAAGGAGATGGGCACGATCAGGATCGCCAGCGCGATGTTGCGGAACCATGATTCGCTGCGGATGATGTTGAGGTAAAGAAGACCCAGCGCTTCGAGGCTGAAGAGCGTGTGCAGCCCGGCGCAGGCGTCGGCGACCAGGAGTTGGTACTGCCCGATCTGCAGCACCACGCCGGTGCGGGCAATCGGGTAGCCGACCGTGAAGAGGATGTTCTCGGCCGCGTAGGACACGGCAATTTTCATCGGCATCGTGACGGTATCGACAATCGCGCCGGGCAGCGGGATCATGAACAGCATGAAGAACAGCGCGAACCACTGGGCCTTGACGGCGCCGCCACCGCGCATCAGCAGCAGGATACCAATCAGCAGCCAGATCAGCGAGCCGACCTCGAACATGAGGATTTCCTGCGAACGGCCGACGATATACAGCAGCAGGCCAACGACGACCACTGGCCAACCCGCCGCCGAGGTTTGCGCGCCCTCGCTGCGTGCCCACATCGTCGGCCAGTTGCGCCAGACCAGCCAGCACGACACCCCGAACACGATGGGGCCATGCTTCTGCTCGTCTGTACTCCAGATGCCGCGGACAAGGTCGACGAAACTGGGACCGTACATGAAGGCCAGCCCGGCCACGATCGGGCCCCACGTGAGCAGCGTGGCGCGCAGGTCGGCGGTGGCGGGGCGGGGATGAGAGTTCACGAGACGCGCTTCATTAGCAGGGGTTCGACGGGCGGGAAAAGTCGGCGGTCGCGGGACAGCGGGAGGCGAGGTTGAGTGAGTGCGAGTTCATGTAATCATTCACTCCCCTACGCGGTTGCCGGGATGGCGGGGATCGTGGGGAGCTGCAAGCCTTTGCGGGCGGCGGCGATGACGGTGCCGAGGTACTGCCA
>Ga0056903_1000939_pt1 | contig 11299 bp, 9 predicted proteins | sample EBPBio142005_DNA_FD_55025 | JGI IMG/M metagenome (GOLD analysis project Ga0056903, IMG submission 55025) | Wastewater treatment Type I Accumulibacter community from EBPR Bioreactor in Madison, WI, USA - Reactor 1_6/14/2005_ DNA | ecosystem: Engineered > Bioreactor > EBPR > Anaerobic-Aerobic >...
AGGCGGTGGCCGCCAGGGCGTTGGCGACGTTGTGCATGCCGGCGATATGCAGGCGCGTGTCGAATGCGCCCTGGGGCGTGGCTATGCGCACGGCCCAGGCGCCCTCGTTCCACTGCGCGGTCTCGCAGCGCACATCGCCCTGCGCGCCAAAGCACAGGCAGCAGCGCTCACCCGCCAGCGCGCGCCACAGCGGCGTGTACTCGTCGCCGGCCGGAAACACCGCCACACCGTCCTGCGCCAGGGCGCTGATGACGCTGCCGTTCTCGCGCGCCACCGCGTCCACCGTGTGCATGAATTCCAGATGCTCGCGCTGGGCGTTGTTCACCAGGGCCACGCTGGGGCGGGTGATGTCGGCCAGGTAGGCGATCTCGCCCGGGTGGTTCATGCCCAGCTCGACCACCGCCGCCTGATGCGTGGCGGCGAGGCGCAGCAGCGTCAGCGGCAGGCCCACGTCGTTGTTGAAGTTGCCCTGCGTGGCCAGGGCCGCATCGCCCTTGTAGGCGCGCAGCACGGCGGCCAGCATCTGCGTGACGGTGGTCTTGCCGTTGCTGCCGGTCACGGCTATCAGCGGCAGATCAAACTGAGCGCGCCAGCCGGCCGCCAGCGCGCCCAGGGCCGCCAGGGTGTCGGGCACCTCGATGCCGGGCAGGCCCGCCGCCTGCAACCCGCCATGGGCAATGGCGGCGGCGGCGCCGGCCGCGCCGGCCTGGGGCAGAAAGGTGTTGGCGTCGAAACGCTCGCCCTTCAGGGCCACGAACAGGTCGCCGGCCTGCAGCGTGCGGGTGTCGGTGTGCACGCGCGCCAGCGGCGTGGCGCCGTCGCCCACCAGGCGCGCGGCCGGGATGCGGGCGCGCAGCAGCTCGAAGGCCTGCTGCAGCGTCATCATGGGGGGGTGGTTGGTGTGGCTCATGCCACGGCTCCTCGACGCGCCAGCGCGTCACGCGCCTGCGCCATGTCGGAGAACGGCTGGCGCTGGCCGGCCGTCTCCTGGTAATCCTCGTGACCCTTGCCGGCGATCAGCACCACGTCGTTGGCGCCAGCCTCGGCGACGGCCTGGGCTATGGCTGCGGCACGGTCAACTTCTGCGCCCACATGGGTGGAGGCAATCATGCCCTGCAGGATCTGGTGAATGATGGCGCGCGGCTCCTCGCCACGCGGGTTGTCGCTGGTGACGATGACGCGGTCGGCCTCGCGCTGCGCCACGGCGCCCATCAGCGGGCGCTTGGTGGCGTCGCGGTTGCCGCCACAGCCGAACACGCACCACAGCCGGCCACCGCGCTGCGCCGCCATGGGACGCAGCGCCGTCAGCGCCTGGTGCAGCGCGTCCGGCGTGTGGGCATAGTCCACGGCAACCAGGGGTTGGCCGGCAAAGGCCAGCTGCTGCATGCGCCCCGGCACGGGTGCCAGGCGCGCGCAGGCGGCCAGGGCCTGCGCCAAAGGCACGCCCAGCGCGCGCATGCAGGCGATCACGCCCAGCACGTTCGACACGTTGTACAGGCCGATCAGCTGGGTCTGCAGCGGCAGCGCCTGCCCGCCCTCGACCACGGTGAAGGCCAGGCCCGCGCCGCGATGCACGATGTCCTGTGCGGCCAGCCGCGCCGGACCCTGGATGGACACGCTCCACAGGTCCAGCGCGCGGCCCTGCAGCTCGGCATGCAGGGCGGCGCCCTGGGCGTCGTCGATGTTGATGACGGCAGCGCGCAGCCCCGGCCAGTCGAACAGCACGCGCTTGGCCTGCCAGTAGGCGGCCATGTCGTGGTGGTAGTCCAGGTGGTCCTGGGTGAAGTTGGTGAACAGCGCCACGCGCACCTGCGTTCCATCCAGCCGGTGTTCGGCCAGACCTATGGACGAGGCTTCGATGGCGCAGGCCGAGAGCCCCGCATCGGCAAACTGCGCAAACGCACGCTGCAGGCGCACGGGGTCGGGCGTGGTCATGCCGGTGCTGTTCAGCTCCGGCGGCACACCAATACCCAAAGTACCTACCAAGGCGCACCTATCAAGCGCAGGCAGCTCTTGTTTTGATAGTTGATTGAGCGCATCTGCCAGCCACCAGGCGGTGCTGGTCTTGCCATTGGTGCCGGTCACGGCCAGCACCTGCAGGCGCTCGCTGGGCCGGCCAAACCATTCGGCGGCGATCAGGCCGGTGGCGGCCTTGAGGCCCGGCAGCGCCGCGACATGCACACCGGCCAGGGCGAAGGCCTCCACCCCCTGCTGCTCCACCAGGCAGGCGACGGCGCCGCGCGCCAGGGCGTCGGCCACATGGGCACGGCCGTCGGTGGCGGCGCCGGGCCAGGCGATGAAGGCGTCGCCACTCTGGATCAGGCGGCTGTCGGTCTGCAAGGTTCCGGTGACGCGCGCGCGCAGCCAGGCAACAGCCTCGGCTACGGATGCCAGGGGGCGCGGCCGGCTCACAGCGACTCCTCCACGGCGTTGGTGACGATCAGCGGCTGCACGGCCATGTCGGGCGCCACGCTCATCATGCGCAGCGTCTGCTGCACCACCTCGCTGAACACCGGGGCGGCCACGGCACCGCCGTAGATCACGCCGTTGCTCGGCTCGTCGATCATCACGGCGACGATGATGCGCGGCTTGTCCACCGGCGCCAGGCCGGTGAACCAGGCGCGGTACTTGCCCGTGGCATAGCTCTTGCCCACCTGCTTGCGCGCCGTGCCCGACTTGCCACCCACCGAGTAACCCACGGTCTGCGCCTTCTGGCCCGTGCCGCCGGGGCCGGCGGCCATCTGCAGCATCTTGCGCACCTGGTTCGCCGTGCGCTCGGAGAACACCGGCACGCCCACGGCGGGCTCATCGGTCTTGAGCATGGTGGCCGGGATGACCTTGCCGCCATTGGCGAACACGGTGTAGGAGCGCGCCATCTGGAACAGGCTGGCCGACAGGCCATAGCCGTAGGACATGGTGGCCTGCTCGATGGGGCGCCAGCTCTTGTAGGGGCGCAGCCGCCCGCTGACCGCACCGGGGAAGGCGATCTGCGGCTTCTGCCCGAAGCCGACGGCGGAGAAGGTCTCCCACATCTCGCGCGCCGGCATCTGCATGGCGATTTTTGTCGTACCCACGTTGCTCGACTTCTGCACCACGCCCTCGACGGTCAACGCACCGTAGCTGTGCGTGTCGCTGATGGTGGAGCCGGTAATGGTCAGTCGCCCGGGACTGGTGTCGATCACGGTCTCGGGCCGCACGCGGCCGCTGTTGAGCGCCAGGCCTATGGTGATGGGCTTCATGGTCGAGCCGGGCTCGAAGGTGTCGGTGATGGCGCGGTTGCGCAGCTGCTCGCCGGTCAGCCTGCCGCGGCTGCCGGGGTCGTAGCTGGGGTAGTTGGCCAGGGCCAGCACCTCGCCGGTATGGGCGTCCAGCACGACCACGCTGCCGGCCTTGGCCTTGTGCTCGGCCACGGTGTCGCGCAGCTTCTGGTATGCGAAGAACTGCACCTTGCTGTCGATGGACAGCTGCATGTCGCGCCCATCGACGGGCGGCACCTCGGCGCCCACGCCCTCGACCACACGGCCCAGGCGGTCCTTGATCACGCGGCGCGAACCGGGCTTGCCGGCCAGCTCCTTGTCAAACGCCAGCTCCATGCCCTCCTGGCCATGGTCTTCCACGTTGGTGAAGCCGACCACATGGGCGGCCGCCTCGCCCTCGGGGTACTGGCGCTTGTATTCCTTGCGCTGGTAGATGCCCTTGATGCCCAGGGCCTGGATCTGCTGGCCCACATCCCAGTCGAGCTGGCGCTTGATCCAGACGAAGGTCTTGTCTTCATCCGCCAGCTTGGCCATGAGTGCCGGCAGGGGCATGCCCATCAGGCGCGCCAGCTGCTTGAGTTTGGGCTTCACCTCCGGGTTGTCGGTCTCCACGTCCTCGGGAATGGCCCAGATGCTGGCCGCCGGCACGCTGGACGCGAGGATCAGGCCGTTGCGGTCCAGAATGCGGCCACGGTTGGCCGGCAGCTCCAGCGTGCGTGCAAAGCGCACCTCGCCCTGGCGCTGGAAGAAGGCGTTGCCGAACACCTGCACATAGGCCGCGCGCCCGATCAGGGCCAGAAAGCCCAGGGCCACCAGGGCCACGATGAACTGGCTGCGCCACAGCGGCGTCTTGCTGGCCAGCAAGGGGCTGGAAGTGTAGTTGACGCTGCGCCGGCTCATCGCCTGCCCCCTGCTGCCGCGGGTGCGGCCAGTGGCGCGGCAACGGGCTTGCCGTCGGCCGTCACGTAGTGGGTGATGGCCGGCGTGGCCGTGCGCATGTGCAGCTTGTCGCGCGCCAGGCGCTCCACGCGCAGCGGCGTGGCCTGGGCACGCTTTTCCACCTGCAGGCGCTGGTGCTCGGTTTCCAGGCGGCGCGATTCGGCCACCGCGCGGTCGAGCTCGGTGTACAGCCGGCGTGACTGGTACTGGGTGTGCACCAGATACATGGCGCTGGCCATCACCGCCAGCAGCAGCACCAGGCTGATACGGGTCATCCTGGCACCTCCGTGCGCTCGGCCACGCGCATCACGGCGCTGCGCGCACGCGGGTTGGCGGCCACCTCGGCGGCGCCCGGCTTGATGCGGGCGACGGCCTTCAGGCGCATGGGCTGGGGCGCGGCGAACGGCGCGCGGCGGTCGAACACCTCTTTCGAATGCTGGGCGATGAACTGCTTGACGATGCGATCTTCCAGCGAGTGAAAACTGATCACCACCAGGCGGCCGCCCGGTGCCAGCACGCGCAGGCTGGCCCCTAGCGCGCGCTGCAGCTCCTCAAGCTCGGCGTTGATGAAAATCCGGAGCGCCTGAAATGTGCGCGTCGCAGGGTTCTGGCCCGGCTCGCGGGTCTTGACCGCGCCAGCCACGATGTCGGCCAGCTCGGCAGTGCTGCCAATGGGGCCGCGCTGCGTGCGCCAAGCAACAATCGCCTTTGCAATGGGGCCAGCAAACCGTTCTTCGCCGTAGTCACGTATCACCTCCGCAATCTGTGCCGCCTCGGCATCTGCCAGCCAATCGGCCACGCTCTGGCCGCGCGTGGTGTCCATGCGCATGTCCAGCGGGCCGTCGAATCGAAAACTGAAACCGCGCCCGGGGTCGTCGATCTGCGGCGAGCTCACGCCCAGGTCCAGCAACACACCGGCCACGCTGGCCGCAGGCAGCTCGCCCAGCTGCGAAAAGCCCTGGTGCCGAATGGCAAAGCGCGCATCCTCGATGCGCGCCGCTTCCTGGATGGCTGCCGGGTCCTTGTCGAAGGCCAGCAGCCGCCCCGCAGCGCCCAGCCGCTGCAATATGAGCCGCGAATGCCCTCCGCGGCCAAAGGTGCCGTCGACGAAGCAGCCCGCCGGCGCGGCGTCACCGCCGCCGCCCAGCAGGGCATTGACCGCCTCGTCGAGCAAGACCGTGGTGTGTTGCAGGGGCTGGTTCACACGCGGCCCCTAGAAAGAAAAGTCCTTGAGGACATCGGGCATGCCGGCCTGCATGGCGGCGGCCTCCTTGGCGTCGTGCGTCGCCTTGTCCCAGAGCTCGAAGTGGCTGCCCATGCCAAGCAGCACGGCCTCCTTGGTCAGGCCCGCGGCCTCGCGCAACTCGGGCGAGACGAGCACGCGCCCCGTGCCATCCATCTCCACGTCCATGGCGTTGCCCAGGAAGATGCGCTTCCACCACTGCGCCGACATGGGCAGTTGGGCGATGCGCTCGCGGAACTTCTCCCACTCCGGGCGCGGAAACACCATCAGGCAGCCGTCGGGGTGCTTGGTGATGGTCAGCTGGCCGCCGGCCTGCTCCGTCAGGGCGTCACGATGCCGGGTCGGCACAGATAGCCGCCCCTTGGCATCGAGACTCAGCGATGACGCCCCTTGGAACACGAATCGAACCCCTGCTTGATCCACCCACCTTTCGGCGCCGTTTTGGGCTCGAAAGGCACTTTTCACCACTTAATTGCACTTTTTTGCACTGTAGCAGGAAAAGCACGCCCNACAACAGGGNANTCGTCAAAAATTTGTAATGAAATCAAGGGCTTAGAACCCGATTTGCATGCAAAAATCAGGCAAAACCCTTTATTGATTAAGCACTTAGATGCGGGTATGCAAGTGCTTTATGAAGCCCGGGGCGATGTCACCCCGACCCTCACAGGATGTAGCGCGACAGGTCTTCGTCCTGGCTCAGCGCCTGCAGACGCGCGTTCACGTAGTCGGCGTCCACTACCACCGTCTGNCCCGACAGGCGGGCGGCGTCGAAGCTGACCTCGTCGAGCAGCCGCTCCATCACCGTGGACAGCCGGCGTGCGCCGATGTTCTCGGTGCGCTCGTTCACGTCATAGGCAATATGCGCCAGGCGCGTGATGCCCTCGGGGGTGAATTCCAGCGCCACGCCCTCGGTGGCCAGCAACGCCTGGTACTGCTTGACCAGGCTGGCATGGGTCTGCGTCAGGATGGCCTCGAAGTCCTGCACCGACAGCGAGGTGAGCTCCACGCGGATCGGAAAGCGCCCCTGCAGCTCGGGGATCAGGTCGCTGGGCTTGGCCAAGTGGAAGGCGCCCGAGGCGATGAACAGGATATGGTCGGTCTTGACCATGCCGTACTTGGTGGACACCGTCGTGCCCTCCACCAGCGGCAGCAGGTCGCGCTGCACGCCCTGGCGCGAGACCTCGGCGCCGCCGCTCTCCTGGCGCGAGGCCACCTTGTCGATNTCGTCGATGAANACGATGCCGTTCTGCTCGGCGTTATGCAGGGCNTGGGCCTTGACCTCTTCCTCGTTCACCAGCTTGGCAGCCTCCTCGTCGGTCAGCAGCTTGAGCGCCTCGGCGATCTTCAGCTTGCGCGTCTTGCGCCGCTCCTGGCCCATCTGGCTGAACATGCCACGCAGTTGCTCGGCCATCTCTTCCATGCCCTGCGGGCCCATGATCTCCAGCTGCGGGCGCGCGTCCGCCAGGTCGATCTCTATCTCCTTGTCGTCCAGTTCGCCCTGGCGCAGCTTCTTGCGGAACACCTGGCGCGCCGTGCTGTCGGGTGCCGCTTCGCCGGTGCGTGCCGGGGGGATCAACACATCGAGAATGCGCTCCTCGGCCGCGTCTTCGGCGCGCACGCGCACCTTCTTCATGTCCTGCTCGCGCGTCTGCTTCACGGCCACCTCGACCAGGTCGCGCACGATGGAGTCCACATCCTTGCCGACATAGCCCACCTCGGTGAACTTGGTGGCCTCGACCTTGATGAAGGGCGCATCGGCCAGGCGCGCCAGGCGACGCGCAATCTCGGTCTTGCCGACGCCCGTGGGGCCGATCATCAGGATGTTCTTGGGCGTGATCTCCTGGCGCAGGCTGCTATCGACCTGCTGGCGGCGCCAGCGGTTGCGCAGGGCGATGGCCACGGCACGCTTGGCNCCCTGCTGGCCGACGATGTGGCGGTCGAGCTCGGAGACGATTTCCTGGGGGGTCATGGAGGACATTTTTAGACCATTTCTGGCTCCAGCGCTTTACAGATAAGCGCCAGNAGCTATTAATACAATAGCGAAACGCCTACAGCGTCTCTATGGTGTGGTGCATGTTGGTATAGATGCACAGCTCACCGGCGATCGCGAGCGACTTCTTCACGATGTCCACGGCCGGCAGATCGGTGTTGTGCAGCAGCGCCTTGGCGGCCGAATGCGCGTAGGCGCCGCCCGAACCGATGGCGACTATGCCCTCCTCGGGCTCGAGCACGTCGCCGTTGCCGGTGATGATGAGCGAGGCCGAATGATCGGCNACGGCCAGCATGGCCTCCAGGCGACGCAGCACGCGGTCGGTGCGCCAGTCCTTGGTGAGCTCGATGGCCGCGCGCGTCAGCTGGCCCTGGTGCTTCTCCAGCTTGGCCTCGAAGCGCTCAAACAGCGTGAAGGCGTCGGCCGTGGCGCCGGCAAAGCCGGCCAGCACACGTCCCTGGTAGAGCTTGCGNACCTTGCGCGCCGTGCCCTTGACGACGATGTTGCCCAGGGTGACCTGGCCGTCGCCGCCAAGAGCAACCTGGATGCCGTTCGCCGTCTGGCGCCGGACGCTGAGAATGGTGGTGCCGTGGTACTGTTCCATGGGGAAGCCATATGGGGGCGCAAGCGCCCGTTTGCAAGCCGCACCCACGCCCGTGGGGACGAAAAATCAGTTTTTCCGCAGCACGACGCGCGCGTGCTCGTTGATGCCGATCACGTTGAACAGCACGGCCACCAGCCGGTGCAGTTGCGTGAAATGCACCGCCCGGCCCTGGGCCTGTTGCTCGGCCGCCCAGTTGAGCACCGAGCCNACGGCGGCAAAGTCGATGCGGATCAGCCGCTCGCAGGACACGACCAGCGGCGCACCCGCAGGCGCCATGGCCTCCAGCGGCTGCAGCAGCGGCGTGGCATCGCCATCGATCTGGCCCTGCAATGCCGCCACCGGGCCATCGTCCGTGCGCGCCGGCTGGGACAGGGCAAAACCCGACATGAACAGATCGCTGTCCGGCGCGCCCTCCAGCGCCGCAGGCGCGGCGCCATCGTCGCCGCTAAAGGCGCAATGCGGCGACAGCCAGGACGGTGGCGAGACCTCATAGGTCACGCAATAGTCCAGGGCCACCAGCTCGAACTCGTCATGCTGGCCCATCAGGCGCAGCGCCGCCATGCGCAGGCGCCACCAGGCAGGCTCGCGGCTGCGGTCGCCCGATGGGGTATTTGCCTGCAGCAGGCCCTGCAGCGCCTGCACGCCGGCAAACCGGATCTGCACCGCGCGCCCGGCCCAGTCCTCGAACTGCTGGGCCAGCGCGGCGATGGCCGGCGGCTCGATCTCGGTCAGGCGCGTCCAGCTCAGGGTCCAGGGTGGCGCGGCGCGCGCCAGGGAGGCCTGCAGCGCGGCCACCGACTGCTGCGTCAGCAGGGTCGGCGCGCTCCAGCCATGCTCGAACTGTGCCGCGGCGGGCGTTGCCGGATCCACGGCTGCCTGCATGCCCAGCNGCTCGGGCAGCGAGAACCACAGCGGCGCCGAGCGCCCAAAGCGCGCGGCAAACTCAATGGCCAGCATGTCGAACGGATCCTGCTGACCGGTGGCGCGGTACAGGTCGAACAGCGCCAGCCAGACCTCGTCCGGCCGCGCTCCGTCCTGCGGGGGCTGCGTCAGGATCTCCCTGAGCCCGGCCTCGGCACCCTCGAAGTCGCCGCTGGCGAAACGGATGGCGGCCTCTTCGAGGTCGGGGTCATGCTCGAACGGCTCGGCATCGGCCACGAGCGAGGGCACCGCGGCTGCCATCGCGGCGTCGGCCGCTGGCGGAACCTGCAAAGCCCCCTGNCCCAGGGATGCGGGCATGCTCATCGGGGCGGTGGGCGCAAAGGCGTGCACCTGGTCTCCAAGCGCCGCTTGCGCTGCCAACACCACGGCTGGCCTTGGCGGCACGATGGGCGGCGCGACGACCATGCGCTGCGACTCGGGTGCCGCGCCCTGCTGGCTGGCCGTCTGGGGGGCGGGAGCGCCCTGCTCCTTGCCCTTCCACCATTGCTGCGACATCTGGGCTTCGATCTCGTCGATCTTCTTGAGCGTGCCGGCACGCTCGTCGGGCGAGGTCATGCTGGTCGAGAAAAACGAGGCGCGTGCCAAGGCGTCGTCCAGGCGCCGGCCGCCCTGGGCCTCGCGCTGGCGCAGCTTGCGCAGCTGATCGAACTCGCGCTTGCGCACGAAGTCGTTGCGCCGCTTGCGCTCGATCATCTCCTTGAGCATCTGCTTGCTGTACTGGCTGTCGCGGTCNGTTTCGAGCGAGTCCAGGTCAGACCAGTTGACCGTGGGGTTGCGCACGAACTTCACCATCTTGGACAGCAGTCCACCAGGTGCCGGGGTGTCGTCCTTGCTCATGGTTTGAAGTGGTGCGCCTTTATGCGCCCTCAAGCGCGCGCTGCTCCATGGTGCAGGCCGGCATGAAACTGGCGTGCCCCAGGCCAGGGCCGCCGTGCAAGGGCCGCCCCGCCGCACGGGCGGCGTCCCCCTGCCCGCGGCGCGCAGCGCCGCGAGAGCGGGGGGAAGGCGCGCAGCGCCTCAGGGGGGTGTGATTCACATCAGTCGCCAAACATCTTTTGCTTGAGCTCGCGGCGCTGCTGCGCCTCCAGCGACAGCGTGGCCGTGGGCCGGGCGATCAGGCGGCCNACGCCTATGGCCTCGCCGGTCTCGTCGCANTAGCCATAGTCGCCGGCGTCGATGCGGGCGATGGATTGCTCGATCTTCTTGAGCAGCTTGCGTTCGCGGTCGCGCGTGCGCAGCTCCAGGGCATGCTCTTCCTCGATGGTGGCGCGGTCGGCCGGATCGGGCACGACCACGGTGTCCTCGCGCAGATGCTCGGTGGTCTCGCCGGCATTGGCATGCATGTCCNGCTTGAGCAGCACCAGCTTGTGGCGGAAGAACGCCATCTGCTTGTCGTTCATGTACTCGCTGTCGGGCATGGACAGCACTTCCGCGTCCGACAGCTCTTCGGCGGACTTGGTCTTCCAGTTGTTGGCCAGCTTGGGATCTTTCTTGGCGGCCGCCACAGAGGTTTGCAGGGTCGTAGTCATGGTCTAAATAAAGCTGGCTATGCAGGTATCGGCACCTGCGTACGGGCCGGTGATGGTACGGTCAATTGCGGGCAAGCCCAAACCTGGGGACTATAGCAAGTCGCGCCCCTGGTCTGGCTGGAGTCGATGGTCACTGGCTCGCTCCTGGCAATTCGTACGGATCCGGCTGCTCATGGGGCCCAACCCCTGAAGCGGCACGGCGCGGATGGCATGGCATTTTTGCCGGGGCGCGATTGTATAGAGCCGGGCCGCCCGTGGCCAAACCGTTGCAGATCCCCTACAAAAATTGCGTTTCAAGGCACCAGGCATTGCTCCAGCCCCTGCAGGAAGATGTCCTGGGGCAGGTCGATGCCGATGAACACCATCTTGCTCAGGCGCTTTTCGCCATCGGCCCACTGCGGCCCCAGATCGCTGCCCATGAGCTGATGCACGCCCTGGAAGATGACCTTGCGCTCCGTCCCCTTCATGTGCAGCACACCCTTGTAGCGCAGCATGCGCGGGCCGTAGATGTTGACGATGGCGCCCAGGAAGTCCTCCAGCTTGGCCGGATCGAAGGCGCGCTCGGCACGGTAGACGAAGCTCTTCACATCGTCGTCATGGCGGTGGTGGTGCGGGTGGCTGCAATGCTCGCCATGGTCATGGTCGTGGTGCTCATGGCCGCAGTGCTCGTCATGCACATGGCCATGGTCATGGTCATGGTCATGGTCATGGTCATGGTCATGGTCATGGTCGTCGTCTTCCTTGAGGAAGTCGGGGTCTATGTCCAGCTTGGCATTCAGGTTGAAGCCGCGCAGA
>Ga0056903_1000941_pt1 | contig 11295 bp, 10 predicted proteins | sample EBPBio142005_DNA_FD_55025 | JGI IMG/M metagenome (GOLD analysis project Ga0056903, IMG submission 55025) | Wastewater treatment Type I Accumulibacter community from EBPR Bioreactor in Madison, WI, USA - Reactor 1_6/14/2005_ DNA | ecosystem: Engineered > Bioreactor > EBPR > Anaerobic-Aerobic >...
CCTCTCCCGCGGCGGCAGCCGCAGCGCGCTGGAGAACTTCACCGCCTTCCGCGGCCGCGCGCCCAGCCTCGACGCATTGCTGCGCCATAACGGCATGGTGGCTGAGGCCTAAGGTCTTGGCCCACTGCGAAAAGCCCTGACTTCGGTCCAAGGCAGCCACTGCAATGGAGTCCCACTTCGGCCCAGATCGTTCCTGGCGCCCATGTAGAGCCCACTGTCAGTCGGCTTTACAGGGGCGAACGCCATCCCTGCGCAGCGGCGGCCCCCGGCCGAAGTCGGTGCTGACAACTTTCCGCTTTTCCGCCAAGCCCCAGACAGCGAATCAGGCCCGCGCGAACACCAGCGTGGCGTTGGTGCCGCCGAAGCCGAAGCTGTTGGACATCACCAGGTCGAGCTTCGCGTCGCGGCTCTCGCGCAGGATCGGGAAGCCCTCGGCGCGCTCGTCCAGCTTCTGGATGTTGGCCGAGCCGGCCATGAAGCCGTCGCGCATCATCAGCAGGCAGTAGATCGCCTCGTGCACGCTGGCCGCGCCGAGCGAATGGCCGGACAGCGCCTTGGTCGAGGAGAGCGGCGGCACGTCCGCGCCGAACACCTCGCGCACNGCCTGCAGTTCGGTCACGTCGCCCAGCGGCGTGGAGGTGCCGTGGGTGTTGAGGTAGTCGATCTTGCCGCCACCCAGTCCCTGCATCGCCATGCGCATGCAGCGCACCGCACCCTCGCCGGAAGGCGCGACCATGTCGGCACCGTCCGAGGTCACGCCGTAGCCGACCAGTTCGGCATGGATGCGTGCGCCCCGGGCCACCGCGTGGTCCCAGTCCTCCAGCACCAGCATCCCGCCGCCGCCGGCGATCACGAACCCGTCGCGGTCGGCNTCGTAGGGGCGCGAGGCCGTCTGCGGGGTGTCGTTGAACGAGGATGACAGCGCGCCCATCGCGTCGAACATCACGCTCATGGTCCAGTGCAGGTCCTCGCCGCCGCCGGCGAACACGATGTCCTGCGCGCCCAGGCGGATCAGGTCGGCTGCGGCGCCTATGCAGTGCGCCGAAGTCGCGCACGCGGCACTGATCGAATACGACACGCCCTTGATCTTGAACGCGGTGGCCAGGTTGGCCGACACCGTCGAGCACATCGTGCGCGGCACCATGTACGGGCCGACCTTGCGCACCCCGCGCTCGCGCAGCAGGTCGGCGGTCTCCACCTGCCAATGGCTGGATCCGCCACCGGAGCCGGCGACCAGGCCGGTGCGCGGAGCGCTCACCTGTGCCTCGTCCAGCCCGGCGTCGGCGATCGCGTCGCGCATCGACACGTAGCTGTAGGCCGCCGCATCGCTCATGAAGCGCTTGAGCTTGCGGTCGATCGCGGCCTCCAGGTCCAGTTCGACCGCGCCGCCGACCTGGCTGCGCAGGCCGCGCTCGGCATGGTCGGGCAGGAAACGGATCCCCGGGCGACCCGCGCGCAGCGAGGCGGACACCGTGTCCAGGTCGTTGCCCAGGCACGAGGCGATGCCCATGCCGGTGACGGCGATGCGACGCATCTCAGAGGTCCTCGGTCGAGGTGAACAGGCCCACGCGCAGGTCCTTGGCGGTGTAGATCTCGCGGCCATCCACCAGCATGCGCGCGTCGCCCTGGGCCATCACCAACTTGCGGTTGATCACCCGGCTGATGTCGATCTCGTAGGTCACCACCTTGGCCGTGGGCAGCACCTGGCCGGTGAACTTGACCTCGCCGCAGCCCAGCGCGCGGCCACGNCCCGGCGCGCCGAGCCAGGTCAGGAAAAAGCCGACCAACTGCCACATCGCGTCCAGGCCCAGGCAGCCCGGCATCACCGGATCGCCGAGGAAGTGGCACTGGAAGAACCACAGGTCCGGGCGGATGTCGAGCTCGGCGCGGATGAAGCCCTTGCCGTACTGGCCGCCGTCCTCGTTGATCTCGACGATGCGGTCGAACATCAGCATCGGATCGGCGGGCAGCTTGGCGTCGCTGGAGGCGAACAGCTCACCGCGGCCGCTGGCTTCCAGTTGCTGGCGGGTGAACGAAGAGGCGCGGTTCATGCGGGGTCCGGGCAAGAAAATCACTAGATCGTGCCCGACGAACCCCGTTTCAATCAAATGTTTGGCCATACGCCGGCGTCCGTTCCGCGGCGGCGGCACAATGGGCGGGAATGCAACCGGCAACCACGCCCGCGCCGCGCAAGATCATCCACGTCGACATGGATGCGTTCTATGCGTCGGTGGAGCAGCGCGACGACCCGGCGCTGCGCGGCCGCCCGGTGGTGGTGGCCTGGCGCGGNGCCCGTTCGGTGGTATGCGCCGCGTCCTACGAGGCGCGCAGGTTCGGCGTGCGCTCGGCGATGCCGGCACTGCGCGCCGAACGCCTGTGCCCGGACGCGGTGTTCGTGCCGCCGGATTTCGTCCGCTACAAGGCGGTTTCGCGCCAGGTGCGGGAAATCCTGCTCGAGCACACCGACCGGGTCGAGCCGCTGTCGCTGGACGAGGCCTACCTGGACGTCACCGCGCCCAGGTCCGACCTGCCCAGCGCCACCGCGGTGGCCGAGGCGATCCGGGCGAGGATCCGCGAGGTCACCGCGTTGACCGCCTCGGCCGGGGTGGCGCCGAGCAAGTTCCTGGCCAAGATCGCCTCGGACTGGAACAAGCCCGACGGCCTGTTCGTGATCCGTCCGCACCAGGTCGAGGGNTTCCTGACCCCGCTGCCGGTGGCGCGCATTCCCGGCGTGGGCAAGGTGATGCAGGCCAGGCTGGAGGCGATGGGCGTGGCCACCGTCGGCGACCTCCGCGCCTGGCCGCTGGAGGAGCTGCGCCAGCGCTTCGGCAGCTTCGGCGCGGCCCTGCACCGGCGCGCGCGCGGCATCGACGAACGCCCGGTGGAACCGGACCAGCCGGTGCAATCGGTGTCCACCGAGGACACCTTCGCCGAGGACCTGCCGCTGCAGGCGCTGGAGCCTGCGATCCGGCGGCTGGCCGACAAGACCTGGCTGGCGGCGCGCAAGACCGAGCGCATCGCCCGCACCGTGGTGCTCAAGCTCAAGACCGCACAGTTCCGGCTTCTCACCCGCAGCCACACCGGCACGCATCCGCCGGCCTCTGCCGCCGAGCTGGCGGAGATCGTGCTGGGATTGCGCGAGCGGGTGGACTTGCCCGTGACCACCCGCTACCGCCTGGTCGGCGTCGGCTGTCCGGCTTCCGCGAGCCAGACGAAGCCGAGCCGCAGCCCGACTTGTTCGAGCTTCCCCCGTAACGCCGCGTCCGCAACGCCTGCGACACCGGCAGGTCCGGCGCCTACCGCGGCCGCCAGCGCACGTTGACGCCGAACTCGCGGCCGGGCTGGTTGTACCAGTCCACCAGCTGGTAGTCGCGGTCGAACAGGTTGGTCACCCGCGCCAGCACGGTCCAGTCCGGGTGGAACGCATATTCCATCCGCAGGTCCAGGGTCGCATGCCCGCCCACCCGCACCAGGTTGGCGGCGTCGTCGAAACGCCCGCTGGCGCATTGACGCTGGCGCCGAACGCGAACGCATCGAAGCGCCGGTCCAGGTCGATGCGGCCGGTATCGCGCGCGCGTCGCGGCAGCAGCTTGGCGTGGTTGGCGCCGCCGGAGCGGTTGCGCGGATCGACGTGGCTGTACTGCCCGGCCAGCTCCCAACCGGCCAGGGTCGTGGCCACGGTCAGCTCGCCGCCGCGCAAGCGCGCGCGGTCGACGTTGCCCGGCAGCCAGGTGCTGGAATCGAAGCTGATCAGGTCGTCGACCCGGTTGTCGAACAGGTCCAGGGTCCAGCGCAGGCCACGGCCGGTGCCGCCGGACAGGCCCAGGTTGAGGTTGCTCGATTCCTCCGGGCGCAGGCCGGGATTGCCGAAGTACGGGTAGTACAGGTCGTTGAAGCTCGGCGCGCGGAAGCCGGTCGAGTATCGCGCCGAGAGCAGCAGGCCGCCCTCGAAATGCCAGCCCCAGCCGAGGTTGCCGGTGGTGTGGCTGCCGAACTGCTCGTTGTCGTCGTAGCGCAGGCCGGCCTGCCACTGCTGCGGTCCGAAGCGGCCCTGGTACTCCGCGAACACGCCGGTGTTGTCGCGGCTGTCCACGTCGTAGTCGGTGGTGCCGGTGATGCGGTCGCCGAGCCAGTCGAAGCCGGCGGTCAGCCGCTGGCCTTCGCCCAGGACGAAATCGCCCTGCAGCGCGGCCTGGTCGCGTCGGGTCTGCAGTCCGCCGACGAAGGTGCCGTTGCCGTAGTCGTCGCTCTCGTCACGGCTGCGTCCGAGCGTGGCCAGCCATGTCGTGCGCGCGGATGGCGCGTAGCGCAGCTTGCCGGAGAGCACCTGCTGGACCGTTTCGGAGTAGTTCGCCCAACTGCCGTCGTAGTGGTTGTAGCCCTCGGCGCGCAGCGCGCTGCCTTCCAGCGTCCAGGCCTGGCCGAGCCGGGTGCCGCCGCGCAGGCTGGCCGAACGGTTGCGGTAGCCGTCCAGGTCGGGCTCGTCCGCGAAGCAGCCGGCGCCCCAGCCCTCGGCGGTGCCTTCGCAGGCATTGATGCCGTCGGTGCGCAGGAAGGCCACGTCGGCGCCGAACCAGCCGCGTTCGCCGCTGCCACCGATGCCGGCGCTGGCCTCGCGCAGGTTGCTGCTGCCGGCACCGAGCATCGCGCGCGGCTGCATCCCGCCGCGGTCGCGGCGGGTGAAGATCTGGATCACGCCGCCGATCGCATCGGCGCCGTACAGACTCGAATGCGGGCCGCGCACGATCTCGATCCGCTCGATCTGCTCCACCGGCAGGTCCTGCAGCGCCGGCAGGCCGGCGGTGGCCGAGCCGATCCGCACGCCGTCCACCAGCACCAGCAGCTGGTTGGAGCCGGCACCGCGCAGGAACAGCGAGGTCTGTTTGCCCAGGCCGCCGGTGTTGGTCAGGTTGATGCCGGCGCGGCCGGCGAGCAGTTGCTGCAGCGAGGTGGCCTGGCTGCGTTCGATCTCGGCGCGGTCGATGACCTGGGCCGGGGACAGGCTGTCGCGCAACGCGATCTCGGTGCGAGTGGCGGTGACCAGCACCTCATCCAGGTCGGTGGCGCGGTCGGAGGCGGAGGCGATGGCAGGCAGGGCCAGCACCAGGGCGACGGCGGTGGCAAGCGGGCGGGACTTCATTCGGGCAACTCCATGCGTGCGTGGCGCCGCACCCGGCGCCAGTTCGGGGAGTCGTGAAGGGAGAGCGGGGGGCGGACGGATGCACGCGCGGCGGCATCGGCACGCCGCGACGCCCTCCGCATCGCAACCTGGGATCCGCAAGGCCGGTCTCCGGGCTTGCGATCGGGAGCGGGCGGCCCCGCGCCTCGACGAGGGTGGGGCCGGACTCCAGCGGCGACGCCTTCCCGTGCGGAGCACAGTGGCGGATGTCGCGGCGTTGCGGTCGCTTACCGTTGCGGGGGCAGCGCCGGCCTTGCCCGGGATCGAACCCGAGGGCGCACCGGCTTCCCGTTTCAACCCGGACGGCGGATGCCGGCCGGGTCACCTTGCAGGCCGGCGATTGTAAGCCATCGCACGGGCCGGCGGCTCACTCCGCTGTCCGTGTCGGCTCCCGTCGTGGCACCGACGGTTGGATCGGCCGCCCTTCGCGCCGATGCAGAAGCGGCCGGCCTGGCAGCCGGCTCGATGACAGCGGCCCGGCGGCGGGCCTACGTGAAACGATTGCCGCCGTCGTCTTCGGCCGGCGGTTCGTGGTCGTCGGCCGGGGAGGCGTCGCCGCNGTCCCCNCCGCGGAACTCGGTGGTCGTCACCGGCCCGCCTACCGGCCGCCCGCGCGGGGGCGGCAAGGCGGCGCTGGCCGTTTCCAGCTCGGCCTGCAACTGCTTGCGTCGAGCGTCGGGCACGTCGTGCCAGTGGCAGTCCAGCAGCGCGCCTTCCAGCGCATAGAGCAGGTTGAGGCTGGGCTTGAAGCCGGCCCGCCTGACCTTCAGGAAGGCCTGCACCGAACCGGCCGCGACCAGGTCCTCGGCGCTGCGCAACCCGACCTGGCGCAGCCACGCCGCGCTCTTCGGACCGATGTTGCGCATCCCGGCGGTGCTCATGNCAGCGACTCGATGAAGGCGGCGGCGATCGCTTCCAGCCCATCCTGATCGTCGGCGTCGAAGCGGTCCGGATCCGGGCTGTCGAGATCGAACACCCCGAGCAGTTCGCCATCGCGCACCAGTGGCACCACCAGCTCCGAACGCGAGGCCGAGTCGCAGGCGATGTGGCCGGGGAAGGCGTGCACGTCGGCCACCCGCTGGGTGCTGCGGGTGCGCGCGGCCGCGCCGCACACGCCCTTGTCCAGCGGGATGCGCACGCAGGCCGGCAGGCCCTGGAACGGGCCGACCACCAGTTCGGTACCGTCGTGGAAATAGAAGCCCGCCCAGTTCAGCGCCGGCAGCGCGTGGTACACCAGCGCCGACAGGTTGGCGGCATTGGCGATGCGGTCGCGTTCGCCGTGCAGCAGGGCGCGGGCCTGGTCGAGCAGCTGCGCATACTGCGCGGGCTTGTCGCCGGTCAGGGGAATGGCGGTGAAGGACATGCCGCCATGGTACTCCGCCGAAGAGGCGATCCGACCCTCCCGGTCGCGGGCAAGCCCGGCTCCTGCGGACGCGGGGTCCACGAGCTCGCAAAGGACGCCGCTGCAAGGGGATCCCGTTCGAGTGTCACAGGGATGTGCCACGGCCGCGTATTGGAGCAGGGACAGCGCACCTGTGCGGCGAACGGGAACCCCCTGCGGCGGCGGCCCCGGCCGGAGAAGATGCTTCTTGTGCTGCGCTTAGGAGCCAGCCTTCGGCCAATACAGGCTGTCGGGCGTGGAGCGTTCGCCGAAGATCGCCTGGCCCACCCGCACCACCGTGGCGCCTTCCTCGATGGCGATCTCGTAGTCGCCGGACATGCCCATCGACAGCCCATCCAGGGCGATGCCATCCGGTGCGTCCTGGCGCAGCCGATCGCGCAGTTCGCGCAGGCGCGCGAAGCAGCCGCGGACCCGCACGCTGTCGTCCGACAACAGCGCCAGGGTCATCAGCCCGCGCACCCGCAGCGCCGGGAACGCCGGCAACTGCTTCAGGAACGCCGCCACGTGCTCCGGCGCCAGGCCGAATTTGCTGGCCTCGCCGGAGGTATTGACCTGCACGTACACGTCCAGCGTGCGGCCCTCGGCTTGCAGGGGCCGCTCCAGCGCCTCGGCCACGCGCAGGCTGTCCAGCGCCTGGAACTCGCTGGCGCAACGCGCCACCAGCCTGGCCTTGTTGGTCTGCAGGTGGCCGATCGCCGACCAGCGCAGGTCGGCCAGGTCCGCCAGCGCCTGCCACTTGCGCTGCATCTCCTGCGGCTTGTTCTCGCCCAGCATGCGGCAGCCGGCGGCATGGGCCAGGCGCAGGATCGCCTCGTCGCGGGTCTTGCTCACCGGCAGCAGGCGCACGCCGGCCGGGTCGCGTCCGACCCGGCGGCAGGCCGCCTCGATCCGCGCCTGGACCGCGGCGAGGTTGCGGCGGAGGTCTGCGACCGATTCCGCCTGCGGCCAGCGCCGCGGTGCGCCGGGAGTCATGCCTGCACGCTCACTGCAACGCGACCCTGGGAAAGTCGACCGGCACATCCAGGGCGACGTTGATGTAGTTGGTGAACAGGTTGAGGGCCACATGGGCCATGATTTCCACGATCTGGCCGTCGTCGAAACCGGCCGCGCGCAGGCCCGCCACGTCGGCGTCGTCCACCTGCGCGCGCTGCGCGACCACCTTCAGGACGAAAGCCAGGGCCGCGGCGGTGCGCGGGTCATTGGACCGGCCGACCTGGGCAGCGGCCATTTCCGCGGCGGTCGCACCGGCGTTCTGGCCAAGCACGGTATGTGCCGCCAGGCAGTACTCGCAGCGGTTGGCATTGGCAATGGCCACGGCGATCTGCTCNCCCAGGCGGGCGCCCAGGGTGCCCTTGCCCAGNGCNCCGAACGCGCTCCACATGCTCTGCAGCGCGGCCGGCGAGTTGGACACGGCCCTGAACATGTTGGGCGTTGCGCCGAAGGCCTGCCCGATCTGGGCCAGCAGCGGTCCGCTGGCGGCGGGGATGGGTTGGGGATGGAGGTTGATGCGGGACATGGCGGTCTCCTGAGGATGCCTTGAGTGGCCGGGCAGTGGCCCGGTGCGGTCACTATCGGCTCCCCGGATGTATGATTGGGATCATATAGTCCACAAAACATGCCAATCAGTACGATGAGCGCCGATGTTCCCATCGATCGCCTTTCCGGCATCCTCGAGCGGTTCCGGGTCCGCGCCGAGTTGCACCACACCGGCGCGCTGTGCGGTACCCAGCGCTTCGACGCCTGCGCCGGACATGGCTACCTGCACGTGCTGCGCCGCGGCCGGCTGCAGGTGGCCCACCCGCATGCGCGCGAGTTGCCGCGGACGCTGCGCTTCGACGAGCCGACCCTGCTGCTGTACCCGCGGCCGCTCACCCACTGCTTCGACGATCCGCCCGCGGAGGGCGTCGACCTGACCTGTGCGCGGCTGGATTTCGACGGCGGCGCCTGCAACCCGCTCGCCCGCGCGCTGCCGCCCCTGGTCGCGCTGCCGCTGGCCCGGGTGTCGGGGCTGGAGCAGTCGCTGGAACTGCTGTTCTGCGAAACCGACCGGGTGCGTTGCGGCCAGCGCCTGCTGGCCGACCGGATTTTCGAGGTGGTGTTGATCCAGCTGCTGCGCTGGCTGCTCGACCACCCGCGCGAAGCGGGCGTGCGCCCGGGCTTCATCACCGGGCTGTCGGATCCGCGCCTGGCGCGGGCGCTGGTCGCCATCCATGACGCGCCGGGCGAGGCATGGTCGCTGCAGCGCATGGCCGGATGCGCCGGCATGTCGCGCACCGCCTTCGCCGGCGCCTTTCGCGACGTGGTCGGGCAGACCCCGGCCGACTACCTGGCCGACTGGCGCATGGCGCTGGCGCGCAGCCGGCTGCGCGAAGGGCGGCCGATCAAGCTGCTGGCCGATGAACTCGGCTATGCGAATCCATCCGCGCTGTCGCGCGCGTTCGCGGCGAAGGTGGGGATGTCGCCGCGCGCCTGGCTGGCCCGGGCCTCGGCGGGGACCGATGCCTGAGCGCCAGGGCCGGGACAAAAAAAACCCGACAGCGAGNGAACGCTGTCGGGTCCGGATTTGCGCGGAAGGGGAGGGGGGATCCGCGCAAGTACCTGTAGCGCTGGCCGGGTCGCGGTCGCGTGGGGCGGCCGCGGACGCGCGGGGGATCAGCGCTTGGAAGCGGCCTTGGTGGCCTTGGCGACGGTGGCCTGGGCCTGCTCGGTGGCGGCCTCGAACTGGCTCTTGGCCATCTGGCCCAGGGCCTCGCTGGTCTTCAGGGTCAGGCCGAACACTTCCTGGCCGGCGGCGGCGACGCGCTCGGCGTTGTCGCGGGCGACCTGCAGGCCCTTCGGCAGCAGCGACTTGTAGGCTTCCACGTCACGCACCTCGACCAGCTCGCCCAGGAAGGCGGTGGTGGCGTCGACGTTCTTCTCGAGGGTGCGCAGCTGCACGCCGAACACGCTCTCGGCNTTCTCCANGGCCAGNCGGTTCACGCGCGCAGCGGCGGCGGCGAACTGGTGGGTGTAGGTGCTGAACTGGTTGTTGAACTGCTCGTTGAACTGGTAGGACATGGCGGACTCCGTTATGTGGTCTGGCCGTGATGGTGCGATGCAACATACAGGCGCTTTTGTTGCATTGCAACACGTCCGTGCAGGAAGGTCCCCGAATGCTTGTCTTATTCTTGTAAATCAAATACATAGATATGTACGAAGGCTAAACGCCAAGCCCGNCAAGCGTGCCCTCGGGGCCGGAATGCGCCACCGGGCCTCCCCATGGCCGATGAACGCCGCCCCAGCGATCCGCCCCGCGCCGCGTCCGCTTCGCGTAGAATCCATGCCCTGATTGCCAGCGGCCGTCCGTTTCCCTCAGGGGCCGGCGGCGCCGGACACTTCCGGCGCCCCACCCACTCCGACGCCATTCGCCACGCAATCCGGGTCGGCCCCTGCCGGCCTCCCATCCTTCTCGCAGCGCGGTTCACGGGAACGCTCCGAGCCACCCCGGTCCTCACCGACCCGCCCGCCGGCATTGCGCCCGCGGGGCGTTCGCTTATGGAGCTTTCCCGATGTCGTTCGAATCCCTGGGCCTTGCGCCCTTCCTGCTGCGTGCCCTGGCCGAGCAGGGCTACGAGACCCCCACCCCGATCCAGCAGCAGGCCATCCCGCTGGTCCTGGCCGGCCACGACCTGCTGGCCGGCGCCCAGACCGGTACCGGCAAGACNGCCGCCTTCGGCCTGCCCCTGCTGCAGCACCTGGGCACCTCGCCACAGGCGGTCAACGGCCCGCGCCGGCCGCGCGCCCTGGTCCTGACCCCTACCCGCGAACTGGCTACCCAGGTCCATGACAGCCTGCGCGGCTACGGCAAGTACCTGCGCATCCCCAGCACCGTGATCTACGGCGGTGTGGGCATGGGCAACCAGCTCGACGCCCTGCGCCGCGGCGTGGACCTGGTGATCGCNTGCCCCGGCCGGCTGATCGACCACATGGAGCGCCGCAGCGTGGACCTGTCGGGCATCGAGGTACTGGTGCTGGACGAGGCCGACCGCATGCTCGACATGGGCTTCCTGCCTTCGATCAAGCGCATCCTGGCCAAGCTGCCCAAGCAGAACCGCCAGACCCTGCTGTTCTCGGCGACCTTCCCGGAAAGCATCAAGCAGCTGGCGATGGAGTTCATGCGCCACCCGCGCGAGGTGCAGGTGACCCCGCAGAACACCGTGGCCGAGACCATCGCCCACCGCGTGCATCCGGTCGATACCGCGCGCAAGCGCGAACTGTTGCTGCACCTGCTTTCGCAGGACGCGCGCGTGCAGACCCTGGTGTTCGCCAAGACCAAGCACGGCAGCGACAAGCTGGCGACCTTCCTGGAGAAATCCGGGGTGCAGGCCGCAGCGATCCACGGCAACAAGAGCCAGGGCCAGCGCCAACGCGCGCTGAGCGACTTCAAGGCCGGCAAGGTCAAAGTGCTGGTGGCCACCGACATCGCCGCGCGCGGCATCGACATCGACCAGCTGCCGCGGGTGATCAACTTCGACCTGCCGATGGTGGCCGAGGACTACGTGCACCGGATCGGCCGCACCGGCCGGAATGGTTCCAGCGGCGAGGCGCTGTCGCTGGTGTCGCAGGAAGACGCCAAGTACCTGCGCCAGATCGTGCGTCTGCTCGATCGCGACATGGACATCCGCGACCTGCCCGGCTTCGAGCCGCAGGTGCCGATCCGCTGGGGCAACAGCGC
>Ga0056903_1000945_pt1 | contig 11251 bp, 9 predicted proteins | sample EBPBio142005_DNA_FD_55025 | JGI IMG/M metagenome (GOLD analysis project Ga0056903, IMG submission 55025) | Wastewater treatment Type I Accumulibacter community from EBPR Bioreactor in Madison, WI, USA - Reactor 1_6/14/2005_ DNA | ecosystem: Engineered > Bioreactor > EBPR > Anaerobic-Aerobic >...
GGAAGGGAAATTTGGCAGACAGAGCTATTCTATCTGTGACGTCTGCGAAGAAACTCATCCAAGAGGCATTGAACAGCAACGCCGAAGATGGGGAAGGAGAGTTTCTCGCATTCGACGCGCTTAACGAACGCCGGCGCGCTGCTCGATATGCGATAGCCGCACTCAGTCGAGATGGCATGCTTGCAAGAACTGCAGAATACAAGGTTCAGCACGAAATATGGTCGTCTGGAATAGTTAGCGAAGAAATTATGTCACACTGTTCCGAGCCAGTCATCGGCCGAGTCGAATTTTCAAGAAACAGTAAACAACTGATTATTCCTGTGGCAAATGGCTTGTGCATCCATAACCTGAAAGATAAAACATCCCGGGCAATTGACGAGACAAGCGCGCGTACGCACATTAATAATGGTTTTAGAGACTTTTTCGGGGCTGCAGAGCGAGCCGATAGAGCAATCAATACCGCACCGATTGCTCCAGAACCAGATGGTCAAAAACTTCTGGAGCGCAGCCCTGGTAGGTTGCATTCGATTGGATTAGCCGAGAATGGCCAGATATTCCTCACGCTGCCGCCGGACGGCATGATAGGTCTATGGGATGGTTCAAATGTAAGGTCGACAAGTAAATATCCAGTATCGCACGGGAAGATTGAGGATATATCCAGCGACGGACAACAAGCGCTCGTTATTGAGGTGAACGGTGAAGAAACTACCCTGAAGATCTGGCATGTCTCATCGCACGCAATGGAGAGCTCGACTATATCTACAAGGTTACTTGCTGGCGCCTTCAGCAACACTGGTCGCAGCGTGATTACTGTGGGAAGCGACTGGACAGTGAGGCAGTATCATTCACTCAAACTTCAGGCTATGGGTGAACCTATAAAATTGCGGGATGCACCGTCACACCTGTTGGTGTCTGCTGCAATCACAAAAGGCACGTACCGTATCGTGACGGTCGAATTTAACGGAGGTCCTGCCCAAGTCTGGAACCTCGAAGGGGAACTAGTTGCCGAGGTATGGAGTCCCGATGAATGGTTTGATACAGCTAGCCTATCACCGGACGGAAGTGTTTTTGTTACCACCGCCAGGAATGGTGAGGTACGCACCTGGCCACTACGGAAGGGGAATGCTCTTACCGCATCGGAATTGAGATCTGAACTTTGCAAACGGCTCGAACCACGCGATCGTCTTTTGCACACCGAAGATGGTTGGTGGCTTGCCTTGAGACTTCTACCGGCAGACCCGTGTGAATGGCACGGATTAGGTGATCGACAGTTCTGGCGGAATTTTTCGACAACATTTGCTCGCCTGACCGAGGGGTTAGGGGCTGCGAAACCAAGCACTGAGTACATTTCACAGCAGGGGTTTGATCTTATCGACTACAAAGGCCTTTAGCCCGCTACTGCAAGCAAAGTGCCGGGCTCCGCGAGCAGCAGCCGGCTTTTCTCAGTAGCAGGTGGCGGGAGATCTGCAGGGCGTCTGTGCAGCGCTGAGCAAACGCCGTTGCAACCGGTGTTGCAAAATCCGATATCATTTCTTTCCACACGAAACGACATATTGCGACACGAAGTCGCTGGTTAAAGCTGTTCCCACTTCAACAGGAGGGAACCACCCGTGTCACCGGGTGAATCTAGCAGCCTGTCGGGCTTGGCTTTGGCGGGTAGGCCAATTCCGCAATGCGGGACGAATCCGCGTGTTTTTGGGTGAAATCGGGTCGTTTGGTCGTGAAGTTGTGATTTCTCTGCTGTCGTTTCCTACTGCAGGCGCAATACGGCCATACGCTTCAAATTCCACGCCAGGCAAACCAGCGTCCACTCGTTCTGGACATTCTCCAGGCCACGCAGCAGAAACTGGCGGAAGCCCATCACCGACTTGATGATGCCGAACACCGGTTCCACCGTTTGCTTGCGCAGCGCATAGGCAGCACGGCCGGCCTTGGTTTTGAGCGCATGTTTCATCGCCTCGACGGCCGAAAGGTTTTCGGCCAGCGGCGTCGGCTCGGTGAAACGCTCCCGCCATTGTGGATGGTGCGCTTCGCGCTTGACCGCAATCAGCGGCGTGATCTGGGCCTCGACGCAGGCGGTGACGTTATTCTGGCTGAAGTAGCCCGTATCGGCCAAAAGGGTCTCCGGCTGATTCAGTCCTTCGGGATTCTCTTGCAGCTTCTCGACCATCGGCTCGACCTGCTCCTTGTCGTTCGTCGCCTGCCTGACGTCCGGGACGAGAATCAGCATCGATTCGGTATCGACCACTGCCTGAGCGTTGTAGCACTGCTCGAAACCGCCACCCGCGACCTTCATGATCCGGGATTCTTCATCGGTCAGGTTGATCTGATCATCCGCACGCGGGCCGGACTCGGGTGGCGTCGGTAGCTTGCCGCCCGGTTTCTTGCCTGTCGCTGCTTGCTTCTCTGCACGGCTAGCCATCTTGGCCTCGTACTGCGCGCGCTCCTGCGCGTACCGTTCCTTGGCCCGTGCCTCGATCTTGGCTTTGGCGACCGCAATCGCCACCAAGCGATCCTCTCGGCGCTTGATCTCGTCGGACAGACTCGCTCCGTCCGGCACCGACGATTGATCTGCGGCCTCCGCCAGAGCCAGCAGTTCCTGTACCTCAGCCTTCAGGTGGGCTTCGATCTTCTCAGCGTGCCCATACGATAGGGCGCTGTGCCGGCTGGCATTGGCGTGAATCTTGGTGCCATCCAGACTGACGGTACCAAAGCGCGAAAGTTGGTTCTCCCGAGCAATCTGCAGCACTTGGACAAAGGCGGATTGAAACTCTTTGCCAAACCGCTTCCTGAACGAAGCCAGCGTATCGTGGTCGGGATGACGATTGCAGGCAATGTAACGAAACGCCAGCGAATCAAAGGTCGCCCGTTCAATCTTGCGGCTGGAGAACGTACCCGTGGCGTAGCCGTAGATCAACAATGAGAGCAGCGTCGCCGGGTGATAGGCATCACTGCCACGTCCAGCGTAGGCTCCTTCCAGCGCCGATAGATCAAGTCCTTCCACCACATCTACGACATACCGTGCCAGGTGCGCTTCCGGCAGCCACTCTTGCACCGACGGCGGCAACAGGTAGTCGGTGTCTCGATCTATCACGTGAAAGGTCATGGCAACGCCCGGCTGATTTAATGACTATGATTATCGCATGTCACCGGCTAAGTCCGACAGGCTGCTAGATTCACCCGGTGACACGGGTGGTTCCCTCCTGTTGAAGTGGGAACAGCTTTAACCAGCGACTTCGTGTCGCAATATGTCGTTTCGTATGGAACGGACGACGACCGACCTGTGAGAGTTACGCAGGCATGGTCACCCCGACCAGCGGCGTTGCGAGCGTTGAGGGCGCGGTCAAGGGCGGGCGCAGCCCGGCGGAGCGTACCCTTGACGGCGTCAGAAACGCCAGTACGCTCAGGGGCCTGGGGCTGGGTGCGGCTTTTCGCGGCCGGCCCTTGAGCCGCCCGTCCGGCGGCGAGGACTTTACCGCCCTCGGGGGCGGGGCTAGGGGTGGGGGCGCCCGCAAGGCTCGGCACAGGCATCGGCCCCGTTCCACACGAAACGACACAAACCCTCATTCGGCTTGGCTGCCCGCTTACTCACCGTCTGGAGAGAAAACCGATAACGAACCAAACCCTGCAGAATAGCCAGATTTACATCATCCGATTGAGAAATGTCCAACGCAAGAACATCCAATTCCACGCCGGATAACGACGCCAAATCTCTGGTTGGCACGCGACAGGCGGGGTTAGGGCTTTTGGCGCTCGAAGGACGCAGTTCAGTTCCACGCGAAAAAGCCGAAACCCATAATTTTTATCTATTTGACGTGCGGCGAGCGATTGACTAACGTAATCACTTCGGATATTTTTTTACCGTCGACATTACTAGGCAGCAAGGCTAGACCTCAAGGGCACGTCTTGTACCTTTACGAGACTACCGTTTGCAAGCAGCGTAAGTACACTATGAGGGTGTACGTTCGTGAGTCTTTCACCAGCAATAGAGAACAACCCCGAGTAAGTGGCAGCCGTAGGATTGGTGTAGAAAAGCGCCTCCGGATACTAACAAAAGAGAAAAGTATGCGACTCTTTGCATTTGCAGCTATGGCGCTTGGCATTTCAGGATGCGTCCAACTTCCACCGGCCGAAGTTCCGCCAACTTCCGCGACGCAACACCACGTCGTTGTTCTCGACATCGACGGCACCCTTACTCCAAAGAACTCTGACGTCTTCGAACCTCGGCCAAGTGCGGCGGACGCGGTCGGTGCCCTGTCCAAGAAGGGCTACAAGATCGTTTACGTCACTACGCGCATCCCTTGGTTTCAGTTGATGTTGCCACAATGGCTCAAGGCAAACGGCTTTCCGGACGGCAGCAGCCTACACGTTGCTCAGACCTCGGGGGAGCGCGCGGACCCGTCGGACTACAAAGCCAGAATACTTGCTCTTTACAGTCAGAAGGGTTGGAGCCTGGATTACGCTTACGGTGACTCTTCAACCGATTTCAGTGCTTACGCAACGGCAGGCATTCCGCGAGCGCACGTCTTCGCCCTGAAGAGAAGGGACGCCGAAGTCTGTCAAGACGGTGCCTACCAACAATGTCTAGACGGGTGGACTGAGCACTTGCCCTACATTGAGCGCGAAATCCCCAGCGTACAGTGAGACCTAAACCCCGGGGTTAAGCCGACCGCCACCGGCAGGGGCAAAATTTTTACGTGTGCGCCCAGCATGGTGGGTTACCTCGTCGGTGCGAGTCGGATGGCCAAGTCGTGCAGAACCGAAGGCAAGAAGAAGGACATTACTTAAGCTGCACCTAAACCGCTGCATTTTTTAGGCGAACCAAGTAGACCATGAGCAATCGTCTTCCTGCGATTATTAGTTTGATTGTTTTTTTCTCTTGCGGCATGCTCCTCCAGTCCGGGATACGTTGATATCGATTCGGTTGACAGCGCTTAAAAAATTAAACAGCCTGACCAGAGGGCTAATGGCAGAAGCCGCTATTTCACCGAGGAGACCCGATAAATCCGAGAACGTCGAGCGAAATACAGCTTTGTTAAGGCTATAGGCGGCAAAGTAGAACTGGATTGCTTGGCAGGATTGGCACTATCTGGTGGCGGAGTACGCTTTTATGCCCATCACCTTGGCGTGCTGTCTGACCTGAGTGCGGCGTCCTATTTGACCCATGCTCTCCTGAATCGGATTGATTACGTGTCGTCGGTTCCGGGCGTCTTTTGGGCGGCAGGAAGCTATTAATCATACTCTGGAAGCCATCAGGATTTGGTCGATTTTTTGGCCTGGTTTGCGGCAGATTATCTAGACGTAGAAAAATCAATGGAGAAGCGTAAATGAAATCCGCACACCAATTGCACATTGAGAAATACCACGCGACCATCGAAGCTATGCATCCTGGCCACAATATGCACGTGATGCATCGCGATTGGCATGCGAATAATCGAGACCCAGAACTCCCTTCAAGGCTAGACCCAAATTGGGGTGTGAGTCTAACCTTCGGCACTAATTTCCTTCAAATGCATCATGAGATGGTTAAAGCAACAAATGTGGAGCCTCATCAACATATGATGCATTCAAGTGTTGCCGCATGGTACGCAGACGAAGGCATCGAACTACCTAGTGTATGGTATCCATTAGCAGTAATTCCCGATGAATTGTTATATGACCCTGATCCAACGGCATATCCAGATGAAATCAGGATTCCAATTGAAGAGTTTGTTGCCTCACGTAACCAAACGATGGAAGAGTTTTTGACGAGAAGAACGAATAGTCCAGAGTTTAAGCTGCCAAAATACTTTACTATAGAAGGCGTTAGTAGTGCGGAAAAAGCAGACCCTTTAACCGGCGCAAGGAAGCTGTCTGATTTTGTTAATACAAATCAGTTAGGGTGCTCGCTTGTTTTTCCTCATAACGAATTGCATGTAGCAATAGGAGGGGCGATGACAACAACTTGGACTGCAATTGCCGACCCAATTTTCTATTTAGGAGTTCATTGGCACGTGGACCGTATTTTTGATGACTTTAAACTAATCGAAGCCGAGCGGTCCATTAGAGCTACGGATTTTGAAATCCTTAGGGAAAAGGCTTTATTAAGCGGCGCCGCATCACGCATGTCGCGTGAATTCACGGATGGCGAAAGTAGAAAGGTCAAGCTATTCCGTGAAGCAACACAAGTAGTGAGAGCGCCGTTTGACTTTGTGCGCTGACGATCTCGTAACCTCCGGCTACCCAAAGCAGCGCCGCTGCGCTATACGCTTTTGTTAGCCGATTGTGTGTGACGTTAGTGCCCCTTGCAATTATTTAATCTCACCCATAGAAACGGTTCTTGAGCATTCCCATATTTGTCGAGTGGCGATTAATCTGGAGAATAGATAATGAAACGACTGATACATTTCGAATACTATGCGCCCGTAGTTGCGCTAACGGCGCTAATTTTGTTTGCCGGGTGCTCTTCTACAGCTGGTTACAAAAAGCCAATTAGTGATTTTCAAAATGCATCATCGGTCGTAACTGATAGTGCTCGTATTTATGTCAATCAGCTTAACAAAACGGAGAGAGACGCTTATATTGACGGTCAAGTAAGCACTTCTAACCAGATTCTGCTTACCGAAATCGAGAAAAAGCAGGTGTTTTCCCCAGAAGAGATCCAAGCTCGCTTAGAAGCGCTTTCTGAACTTTCAAAGTATGGCGAACTTCTTGGGCAATTGGCAAATTCGGATGCGCCCGAGAGAATTACCAGCAGCGCAGAAGATTTGGCAACATCCCTTGAGAAACTCGTAACGAACGTCGGAAAACTTAGTCCGTCCAGCAACAAAGCTTTTTCCGGAGCCATTGGTCCTGCGGCTCAACTTATGGGCGAGGTCGCGCGACTTGTCATTGAAAAGAAGATTCAAGGCGCTCTAGACGAGGCCATCCTCGCAGGCGAAGAGCCTGTAGTAAAACTAATCCGTGCTATTCGAGATGATTTGATAATCGCCTACGAAAGAAAGCGACAAGCGATTAGCGCCAGCAGGGTAGTTTACGTTGATGGCTATGAAAATGAGCGCACAAAACCATCTCTAACGGTTGATCGATTGAGGAAAAGAGGCGAAGAAATAAAGTCGGTACTAGACGTGTGGGAGTCTTTTCCTGCCGGCAACCCAAGTGATGGACTAAATGCAATGGCGACTGCGCACACTGCCTTAGTCGACTATGCTAAGTCGCCTAAAAATGCTGCGGACCTAGCGGCGTTCGCCGCACAAATGGAAACTTTTGTTTCACGCGCCAAGCGAATTGGAATGGCTGTACAAAAACTCCAAGCTTTAAACAGTAATTGAGGACAAATCGATGACCAAGACTGAATGCATCATCCTATTAGGAAACCTTTTAGTTCAAATCGACACTCTACGCGGCAGCCTGGCTCCTGGAACCCCTCGGAGAATAAAACTAGATGAATATCGCGCCTTGCTTAATTCAAAACAGTTAGAGCTTGCTGATCTGTTGTTCGACGAAAACACAACAGTATTCAAAACGGCTACAAATGGACTTAAGGAAATCAACGATCAGATTTCGTCAACAATAAATGACATCAACAAAGTCGCGGAAACATTCGCCGCTCTAGCGAGCCTTGTAACAACTATTGACGGATTATTCATGCTTGCAAGCGGTATTGGGTAAATCCATAGTTGCCGCGCACTAACACGGGCTCTATGTCATTCTATGTGGAACGGCCAGCGGCCGCTAACCACTCTATAGCGGCCGTCAGCGCCATGTGCCGTCAACGGCCGCTTTGGCCGACGAGCAGCCCGTCACCCGTGGCCGCCGAATGTCCGCTCGAAGCGACAAAGCGTACGGACGGCGGCCCGGCGACCGGTGACGGCGGTTGTTCGGCACCCCGTGCGGGGCAGGGATTCCGCTTTTGTGCTGTAATGAATCGAGAACCTCCACGTCCGACATGCGAGCAGGCCACGCGCGCTGCGCATGTTGTGGCCATACTTGGGAGACTTGCCCGATGCCCCCGTCAGCGCCATCCACAAAGGCAGCATATTTCGCCGATGATTCGCTGCGCGAGCGGCTCGCGCAGCGCTACCGCGAAGTCCGCGCGCATAGCCTGGCGCTGGCCGCACCGCTGTCACCCGAAGACCAGTGCATCCAGTCGATGCCTGACGCCAGCCCGACGAAGTGGCATCTCGCGCATAGCAGCTGGTTCTTCGAAGCCATCGTCCTGCAGCCATTTGTGGTCGGCTACAGGCCGTTCGACAAGCGCTTCGCGCATCTCTTCAACTCCTACTACGAGTCGCTGGGTCCGCGCCACCCGCGGCCACAGCGCGGCCTGCTGACCCGCCCTTCGCTTGGCGAAGTTCATGCCTTTCGCGCGCACGTCGATGCCGCGGTGCTGTCGCTGATCGCCGATGTCGACGCCGCTGCCTGGGAAAGCGCCGCGCCGCTGCTGGTGCTGGGTCTGAACCACGAGCAGCAGCATCAGGAGCTGATGCTTACCGACATCCTGCACGCGCTGTCGTGCAACCCCCTGCTGCCGGCGTACCAGCGCGCCGGGCCTTCGAGCGTGCCGCCGACGGCAGAGTTGCCCGCAATGCGCTGGTTGCCGATGCCGGGCGGTGTTACGCCGATCGGTCATACGGGAGAGGGTTTCGCCTTCGACAACGAGACGCCGCGGCATCAGGTACTGCTGCCGCCGTTCCGGATTGCCGATCGCCTGGTGACTTGCGGCGAGTACGCACTGTTCGTCGCCGATGGCGGCTACCAGCGCCCGGCGCTGTGGCTCTCGGATGGCTGGGCGATGGTGCAGGCGCAGGGTTGGCAGGCGCCTGCGTACTGGATCTCGCCCGGTGACACGCGCGCAGCAGCTGCCGAATGGCAGGAATTCAGCCTGCGCGGTGTGCGGTCCCTGGACACCCGCGCGCCGGTGTCCCATCTCAGTTTCTACGAGGCGGCCGCCTACGCCGAGTGGGCCGGCGCGCGCCTGCCCACCGAGTTCGAGTGGGAGGCCGCGTACGGCACGTCAGCGATCACACAAATGATCGGTGAGCAGTGGCAGTGGACGCGCTCGTCCTACGACCCCTATCCGGGCTTCCGGCCCTTGTGCGGCGCGGCCAGCGAGTACAACGGCAAGTTCATGGTCGGCCAGCTGGTGCTGCGTGGCGGCAGCAGCGCGACGCCGGCCGGCCATAGCCGCGGGAGCTACCGCAACTTCTTTCCCCCGGCCGCGCGCTGGCAGTTCTCGGGCCTGCGCCTTGCCAAGGACGCCTGAGCCCAACTCGCGTGCCGTCAACCCAAGGAGAAAAGCGAAGATGAGTGATCTGGTTCTCTACACCAATCCGCAATCCCGCGGCCGCATCGCCCACTGGATGCTGGAGGAGATCGGGCAGCCCTATGAGACGGTCTGGCTCGAATTCGGACCGACCATGAAGAGCGCCGAATACCTCGCGATCAACCCGATGGGCAAGGTGCCCGCGCTCAGGCACGGCGCCGCGCTGGTCACCGAAGCAGCAGCTATCTGTGCCTACCTCGCCGATCGTTTCCCCGAGAAGGCGCTGAGTCCTGCAACGCAGGAGCCAGCGCGTGCCGCCTATTTCCGCTGGCTGTTTTTCGCCGCGGGACCGCTCGAATTCGCGGTGACCGCCCGCGCACTCGACTGGCAAGTGCCTGATGGGAAGAGCGGTTTCGTCGGTTTCGGCAGCTACGGCGAGACGCTTGATGCCCTTGAGCAGGCGCTGCTGCCCGGACCCTACCTGTGTGGCGAGCAGTTCACCGCCGCCGATGTGTATGCCGGGTCGCAGCTTGGCTGGGGCATGATGTTCGGCACGATCGAGAAGCGCCCGGTATTCGAAGACTATGTCGAACGGCTGGGAGCGCGCCCTGCCGTCCGACAGGCCAATCGTCTGAACGAAGATTACATGAAGAACGGCAAGGCCTGATCCGCCTGCCGCTGGCCAAGGCCGCGCTCGGCGAGGCGGCGGTTCCGTTCTTTCGCGCCTGCCACGGCCGGTCGGCAAGTAACGGCCAATTTGTGCCACTCCTGCTTTGCAGTACCATGACCGNGGCTGGACGAGCCGGAACCGAGCAGGGGAGTCGCTTCGCGGTGCCGCAAGGTGCGTCGAAGCAGAGGGCAATACGGATCTGCTGCCGGCACGGTACTCTAAGAATCTGAGCTGTGAAAACCGGATGGAGGTTGGCCATGCAGAGATTCGCCATCGTCGGTGCGGCAAGCGAGGAGCGCAACGACGCGAAGCACCCGTTCCCGTTCTCACCGCTGGTGGATGTCGCGAAGTCGCGCGAGGCGGCGCGGCTGATCGGGGTGGCCTTGGCGAAGAAGCGCTGCGGGCTGATCGTCTACGACGCGCGCTTCATCGAGGCCGATGTGGTCAGAGCCTACGTGGCAGAGAATCCCCAGCCCTCAGACTCGGGCCCGCCAATTGTGATCCGCCAGCCGCATGCGGATCAGATCGTGCCGTTCCCGGAGGAGCAGACCCACCCAGCGCTGTTCGACCGCGTCGCCGACTCGAGCGGGCGCTGGGAGGTGTCGTTCTACCGCTCGCTGGCCGCCGCCGACGGCCTGATCCTGATCGGCGGTGCGAACTCGACTGCGATTGCCGGGCAGGTCGCGATCGGCGCCCGGGTGCCGGTTCTGGCGCTGATGAAGTCCGGGGGCGCGGCCGAGACCGTCTGGCGCACCATCTCCCCGGGCATCGACCTGCCCAACGGCAACGAGCATGCGCGCATGGCGGACGACCCCNGCGAGCCGGCAGCCACGCGCTGGGTGGAAGCCCTCGAGAGCCAGCGCCGGCGTCGCTACGCGGTTGAAACGGGGCCCATCGTCTGGCACGCAGTGTTGGCCTCGATCCTGTTCGTGCTAGCGCTGGCCGCGGGCTTTGGTAGCCATCTGCTCCCTGGTCTCGACGCGTCGCTGGCCAAGGCAATGCTGTTCGCGGCGACGCTGATGGCGGGGGTGGCCGGTGCCGCGATCCGCATGGTGTTCGAGCGCCGCTATGGCAGCGGTCCACTGGTGCCGCCGTCGATGGCGATCACCGTCGCGCTCGGCCTCATGGCCGGCGCATTGGCCGGCATGCTCTACATCGTGGCCCAGCCAGGCGACATCGAGGTCGCCGGCGATGCCGGCCTGCGGCTGGTGTCGCTGATCACGGTGGTGGCTACCGTCGGCGGTCTGACGGCGGAGGTCGTCTTTCGCAAGCTGCTCGGCATTGACGTGCTGCGGACCAACGGCGTGGCAGCCAGCGGCGACCCCGGAAGATCCTAG
>Ga0056903_1000946_pt1 | contig 11249 bp, 8 predicted proteins | sample EBPBio142005_DNA_FD_55025 | JGI IMG/M metagenome (GOLD analysis project Ga0056903, IMG submission 55025) | Wastewater treatment Type I Accumulibacter community from EBPR Bioreactor in Madison, WI, USA - Reactor 1_6/14/2005_ DNA | ecosystem: Engineered > Bioreactor > EBPR > Anaerobic-Aerobic >...
GCGAACCGGGCCGTGCGCCCGCGGCGACCGCCGGGGGCGGTCATCCGCGTCCCCGGCCCGCGGCGGGCGGTACAAGAAAACGGGAACGCGCCCGCGGACAGGGCGAAGCCGATGCGCCGCCGCGAACTCGGGGGAGGCGGACAGGCGCAACGACTGCGGGGGAGCGGGCGGCCCCGTAAAGGGTGGAAAACGGCGTGGAAAGCCGCGGAATGGAACGCGGCGACGGCAGGCGCGCGGCGGCCTGCGGAGGGACGGCCCGGCGGGCCCAGCGGCAGCGCCCGGCGCGATGCGCGGCAGGCGCGGACGCACGCAGGCGCCCGTGGCATCCGGCAGTGGCCACTGCCGGCAGTCTCGTATCAGCCATGACGCGTCTCTGAAGGGATACGACTGGAAAGCGGAATTGTCTGCGCGGTGGCCGGGGCCACGACACGCCCGGCAGGTATACCACGCCGGCCCGGCCCCTGTCCCGGGCCCTGCTCCGGGACGCGCGCCCGGGCGCGCGTTCGCCGCGCCCGCAGACCCGCGTGCGCCCGGCGGCCGGGGCCGCCGGGCGGTGCGCTAAAATCCCGCCTTTCGCATCCACGGACCACGCGCATGCAGCTTTCCGACACCCGCGCCCTCGTCACCGGCGGCGTTTCCGGCCTCGGCTTCGCGGTGGCGAAGCACCTCGTCGCCCACGGCGGCAAGGTCGCCCTGTTCGACGTCAACGACGACAAGGGCGCCGCCGCGGTCGCCGAACTGGGCGACGCCAACGCCCGCTACTTCCGCACCGACGTCACCGACGAAGCCGGGGTCGTCGCCAACGTCGCCGCGGCCAGGGACTTCCTCGGCGGCCTCAACGTCGCGATCAACTGCGCCGGCATCCTCGGCGCCGGCCGCGTGCTGGGCAAGGAAGGCCCGATGCCGCTGTCGCAGTTCCAGACCACGGTGATGGTCAACCTGGTCGGCAGCTTCAACGTCGCCAAGGCCGCCGCGCAGCTGATGCAGGCCAACGAGGCCAACGCCGACGGCGAGCGCGGCGTGATCGTCAACACCGCCTCGGTCGCGGCCTACGAAGGCCAGATCGGCCAGGCCGCGTACTCTGCGTCGAAGGGCGGCGTGGTCGGCATGACCCTGCCGATGGCGCGCGAACTCGCCCGCTTCGGCATCCGCGTGATGACCATCGCCCCGGGCATCTTCTGGACGCCGATGGTCGACGGCATGCCCGAGAGCGTGCAGCAGTCGCTGTCGGCGTCGATCCCGTTCCCCTCGCGCCTGGGCAGGCCGGAGGAATTCGCCGACCTCGTCGCCTACATCCTCGGCAACGTCTACCTCAACGGCGAGACCATCCGCCTCGACGGCGCGACGCGCCTCGCTCCGAAATAACCGCAACGGCACCGCAACGGAATCCCCCAATGAAGGCTTACGACATCAAGAAGGGCAACGTCGTCGAATACAACGGCGGCGCGTACCAGATCCGCGACATCGAGCGCAGCTCGCCGCAGGGCCGCGGCGGCAACGTCAAGTACCGCTTCACCATGTACAGCGTGCCCGGCGGCAACAAGCTCGACATCAGCGTCGGCGCCGAGGACGACCTCAAGGAAGTCGATCTCGCCCGCCGCCAGGCCACGTTCTCGTACAAGGACGGCGACGCGTTCGTGTTCATGGACGACGAGGACTTCACCCCGTACATGCTCGACGCCGATGTCGTCGGCGACGGCGCCGGCTACATCACCGACGGCCTCACCGGCTGCTACGTGCAGGTGATCGACGACGCGCCGGTCGGCCTGCAACTGCCGCAGAGCGTGGTGCTGGAAGTGGTCGAGACGCCACCGGAACTCAAGGGCGGCACCGCCACCAAGCGCCCGAAGCCGGCCAAGCTCAACACCGGCATCGAGATCCAGGTCCCGGAATACATCGCCAACGGCGAGAAGGTGTGGGTGAACACCGTCACCGGCGAGTTCGGCGGACGCGCGGACTGAGCCCGCGACCCGGCCTGCGCGCAGGGGCCCTGCGCGGCAGCGCAAAAAAAAGCCGGCCGCGTCGCAGCGGCCGGCTTTTTTCGTGGCGGACGTCGTCGCGCCCGCCGCGCCCTCAGTGCGCGGTCTCCGCCGCCTCGCCGGCGGTGCGTGGCGCAGACGCCGCGACCAGCACGCCCGCGACCGCCGACGCCGCCGCGCCGCGGAGGATCGCGTGGTGGTCGGCGTCGACGTCGTGGATGACCGGCGCCGCGCCGAGGACCGCCCCCCAGCCGTAGTCGCCGGGCCACGCATCGGTGGACGGCATCGACCGGGTCGCGCGGAACAGATGCACCGCGAGCGGCAGCGGCGGCGGCGCCGGCCGGTAGCGGCGATAGCTGTCCCGGTTCGCGCGGAACACCGCGGTCAGGGTCTCGTAGCGGTCGCGATCGACCGGAATGCCCAGTCGTTCCAGTTGCGCGAGCACCCCGTCCACGGGCATCGCGCGCAGCGCGTCGGTGGACAGGTCGAAACTGCGGCCGTTCTGCTCGGCCAGCTCCGCGCACAGCCGGCGCATGTCCTCGGCTTCGTCGCCCGCGCCCGCGTCCGCCGCAAACAGCACCTCGGGCGTCGCCGCATCCAGCAGCGCCAGGTACTCGACCCGTTCGCCCTGCGCCAGCAGCGCGCGCGCCATCTCGTAGGCGAGCACGCCGCCGTAGGAATGCCCGACCAGCCGGTACGGACCGTGCGGCTGGCGGGTGCGGATCGCCGCTAGGTTGGCCTGTGCGGTCGCCTCGACGCTGTCCGGCGGCGGGGTCGCGCCGTCCAGGCCGATCGCCTCCACGGCGTGGAACGGCTGCGCCGGGCCGAACGCGCGGCTCAGTTCGCGATAGGACAGCACGTTGCCGCCCACGCCCGGCAGCGCGAACACCGCCGGGCCCTCGCCGCGCGGCTGGATCGCCACGACCAGGTCGGCGGCGGCCGCCCGCGCATCGCCGGCGGCGATCCGGGCGATGGTCTCCGCCAGTTGCGCGATGGTGACCTGCTCGAACAGCGCGCGCACCGGCAGTTCGACGCCGAACGCCGAGCGGATCCGGTACAGCAACTGGGTGGCGAGCAGCGAATTGCCGCCGAGCTCGAAGAAGTTGTCGTCGACGCCGATCTTCGCCTGCTCCAGCACGAAGCCCTTTTCCTTGAACACGTAGGCCCAGATCTCGGCGAGGCGGCGCTCGGCCTCGTTGCGCGGGGCCACGTATTCCCGGCTCGACTCCAGGCCGACCTCGATCTTCGACAGCGCGCGCCGATCGGCCTTGCCGTTGGAGGTGACCGGCATCGAGGGCATGGCGACGAAGGCCGCCGGGATCATGTATTCCGGCAGGGTCTGCAGCAGGTGCGCGCGCAGTTCGCCGTGGGCGAGCGCGACCACGTCGTCCTCGCGCGAGCCGACCGCGCGGTAGAAGGCGATCAGCTGCTTGTAGCCGTCGGGACCGCGCGCGATCACCACGCTTTCGCTGATCGCCGGGTGGCGATTGAGGTGCGCCTCGATCTCGCCGGTCTCGATGCGCACGCCGCCGATCTTCACCTGGTCGTCGATCCGGCCGAGGTACTGGATGTTGCCGTCGTCCAGCCAGCGCGCGAGGTCGCCGGTGCGGTACATCCGCGCGCCGGGCTCGAACGGGTTGTCGATGAAGCGCTCGCGGGTCAGCTCGGGGCGGTTGAGGTAGCCGCGGGCGAGGTTGTCGCCGGCGATGTGCAGCTCTCCCGGCACGCCGACCGGCTGCGGGTTGTTGTGCGCGTCGACGATGTAGATCCGGGTGTTGTCGATCGGCGCGCCGATCGGCACGAACGGATATTCGATCTTCGTGCAGTCGTAGAAGGTGACGTCGATCGCCGCCTCGGTCGGGCCGTAGAGGTTGTGCAGCGCGGCGTTCGGGAACGCCTTGCGGTAGCGGTCCACCGAATGCCGGTCGAGCGCTTCGCCGCTGCAGAACACGAAGCGCACGCTCTCGCACGGCTCGCTGCAGTTGTCGAGGAAGGTGTGCAGCATCGAGGGCACGAAATGCAGCGTGGTCACGCCGACCTCGCGGATCAGCGAGGCCATGTACTGCGCGTCGGAATGCCCGTTCGGCACCGCGAACGCGAGCGCCGCGCCGACCATCGGCGGCCAGACGAATTCCCACACCGACACGTCGAAGCAGTACGGCGTCTTCTGGACCACGATGTCGCGGTGGTCCATCGGGTACGACTTCTGCATCCAGTGGACGCGGTTGACCAGCGCGCGGTGCTCGACCAGCACGCCCTTGGGCTTGCCGGTGGAGCCGGAGGTGTAGATCACGTAGGCGACGTTGGTCGGGCCGACGTCCTCGGCCAGGCGCGCGCCCTGCGCGGTCAGCGCCGCGGCCTCGCGCAGGACCTCGTCCCAGTCGTCGTCGAGCGCGATCACGCGCACGCCCGCGCCGGCGAGCGCCGCGACCCGCGCGCGATGCTTCGCCTGGGTCAGCAGCAGGGTCGCGCTGGAATCCTCCAGCATCCAGGTGACGCGATCGTCCGGGTAGTCCGGGTCGATCGGCATGTACGCGCCGCCGGCGCGCAGGATGCCGGTGATGCCGATCATCATCTCGGCCGAGCGTTCGACGCACAGCGCGACGATGGTGTCCGGGCGGACCCCGTGCGCCTGCAGCACCAGCGCCAGGGCCGAGGTCGCCTCGCCCAGTTCGCGATAGGACATCGTCCGCCCCTCGAACAGCACCGCCGGGCGATCGGGCATGGCGGCGACGTTGTCGAGGAAGAACGCGTGGATGCAGCGATCGCGCGGATAGTCCGCCGGGGTGTCGTTCCACGCGTGCAGGACCAGGCGACGGTCCTCCCCGGTGGCGATCGGGTATTCCGCGACCGGCCGGTCGGGATCGCGGCCGATCCCGTCGAGCAGCACCCGGAAATGGGCCATCAGCGCGCGGATGGTGTCGTTCGGATACAGGTTCGGGTCGCTCTGCAGGTGGATGCGGAAGCTGCCGTCTTCCGGGAACACCTCGAACGCGATGTCGAAATCGCCCTCGGCCTTCTGCCGGAAGCCCTCGAACGGGGCGAGGCCGAATTCGCGGCGAAGCTCGACGAAGGACGGGTCCGAGAGGTTGGCGAATTCCTGGTAGGCGTAGTAGATCCGGAAATCCTGCGCGTCGCTGCCCTTCTGCCGGTTCATCATCAGCGGGAACGGATAGGCGCCGTGGAACAGCGCGTCCACCATCCGGCCCTGCATCTGCTGCATCAGTCCGGCGGCGGTGAGCGGCGACTCGAAGCTGGCCCGCAGCGGCACGATGTTGAAGTAGTAGCCGATCTGGTCGTGGAAGCGCGCGTCCGGCCGGACCACCATCGGCATCACCGCGACGATGTCCTTCTGGCCCGAATACTTGTGCAACAGCAGCTGGAACACGGCGAGGAAGAACGCCGACGGCAGCAGCGACTTCGCCGCGCAGTAGTCGCGGACGCGGCGCGCGACCTCGTCCGGCAGCGTGTCGACCACGATTTCCGGCTCGTAACCCGGCGGCAGCGGGCGCGGCGCGTCGGGCAGCAGGCGGAAGCCGGACAGGTCGCCCTGCAGCTGCGCCTTCCAGTAGTCGGCGTGCTTGCGGCCGTCCGCGGATTCGAGCATCCGCCGCTCCCACTCGACGAACGCCTCGTAGCCGCTGGCGGCGACCGGCGCAGGAGCGGCGCGTCCCGCGGCCGCATCGCGGTAGGCGTCGAACAGCGCGCGCAGCAGCACCCCGCTGGAGAAACCGTCCGACACGATGTGGTGGACGAGCACGAACAGGCCGCGGCGTCCGCCGCCCCAGGTGAACAGCGTGATCCGGCACAGCGGACCGGCTTGCAGGTCGAACGGTTCGAGCACGCGCGCCTGGAAGTGCGCGACCACGTCCTCGCTGCGCGCCAGCGGCAGCGTTTCCTCGCGCAGCACCGCGCGGCAGGACGGGTCGATGCGGTGGACCGGGACGCCTTCGCGCTCGACGATCCGCGCCATCAGGATCGGATGGCGATCGAGCACGCGGTTCCAGGCCTCGGCGAGCAGCCCGGGATCGAGGTCCGCGCCGACCTCGACGCAGATCGGGACCGCATGGCTCCTCAGCGGATTGAGCCGCTGCAGGATGTAATGCGTGTTCTCTCCGACGGACAGCGGAAACTCCGCGATTCCCGCCGCCGCGCCCTGCGCGTCGGGCCCTTCGGCGAGCACGCGCAACAGTTCCGGTTTGCAGCGCGCGATGGCGGCGGCCAGTTCGGGGGTCAGGGCCCCCTTCGGCGCGTAGCAGTTCAGATTGCCGTCTTCGACCACCAGCTTGACGTCCCGGCCGGCGAGTTCGGCCAGGAGCTGCCTCACGACTTCCATTACACACTCCCTATGTCGTTACGAAATCAATTTCGCGGGATCGGGCCTGGCGCATGGCGCGGTCCCGTCCGTCCTCGATGCCGGGGCCGACGACGGCCACCGCGGCGCATGCGATCCGGCTCCGGCGCATGCACCGGAATCATACGGTGAGTTCAACGTCCGTTCGCGACACCGGCCGTGACGAAATGCCGGCGCCGCCCCCTACCGGGCGGGTGCGATTCGCCGCCGGGTCGGCGCGCCCGTGGCCGATGTCCGCCCGGATCCGGACGGACGATACCGAATCCTCGCGCGCCGGATCCCGGGCCTGTCGTCACGGGCGGCCGCCCGGCGGTTCGATCGTCCCCGGCGCGCGGCCGACGCCGGGCGCGACATGGGAATCGTTTCCCGCGAGGCGCCGGCCAGGCGCCCGCGCCCCGCGAACGACGCCGGTCGGCATTCCGGGACGGGAATCCGGGCCAGCCTCCGCGGATGCGGACGCGGACGGGCGACGGCAGGCCACCGCGCCGCCGGGACCGTCGCGAGCCGCGTCAGCGGTTCGGCCTGTCCCGCCACTTGGCGGCCATGCGCAGGATCGAAGGGTCGAGTCCCGGCTCGTCGAAGAGCGCCGCGATCGGCCGCCACGCCAGCGCATGCGATTCCTCGCTCACCGCGAACGCCTCGCCGTCGGTCGCCCGCACGACGTAGCGGACGTCGTAGTGCCAGTGCCCGGGCACGTCGCCGCGCGCGGGGATCCAGTGCCGGTCGAGGTCGAACGGTTCGGCTTCGACCACCAGCCCGGTCAGGCCCGACTCCTCCTCCGCCTCCTTCAGCGCGACCGCGGCCAGGTCGCGGTCGCCGTCGGCATGCCCGCCGAGCTGCAGCCAGCGGTCGAGCTTGCGGTGGTGGGTCATCAGCAGGCGCTCGCCGGCGCGATCGACCAGCCAGGCCGAGGCGGTGAAATGGCCGGCGAGCCGGCCGCGGACGAAGGGGTCCTCGGGGTCGCCGAGGAGCGCGTCGAACGCATCGGCGACCTCCGCTTCCCCGGGCCAGCGGGCGGCGTACGCGGCAAAGACACGGTGCAGGCGGTCGGACATCGCGTTCGGATCGTTCATGGTGCATCGCATCATCGCGGGCCGGCATTATCGCCCGGCGCAGGCCGGGCCGCCGCCGGGGCCTGCGCTTGTGCGCCGGGAGCGGGCCCGGTATGGTCGCCGGGTTCCGGCAGGTCTGCCGGTCATCAAACACTGCTAGGGGATGGTCCATGCTCTTTTGGCGCGTCAAACCGCTCGACAAGATTCTCGAGACGGCTGAAAAGAAAGCCCTGAAGCGCCAGCTCGGCGCATTCCAGCTCACCATGCTCGGCATCGGCGCCGTGATCGGCACCGGTATTTTCGTCCTGACCTCGGAAGCCGCCCAGAAGGCGGGCCCGGCGATGATGATCTCGTTCATCATCGCCGCCATCGTGTGCGCACTTGCCGCACTGGCATATGCCGAACTCGCCGCCATGGTGCCTGTGGCCGGCTCCGCTTACACCTACACCTACGGCGTCCTTGGAGAAGGACTCGCCTGGGTGGTCGGTTGGGCGCTTGTTCTCGAATATGCGGTGGCGGCCGGCGCGGTCGCCGTCGGCTGGTCCGGCTACATGAACGGGTGGCTGGACTATTTCAATATCGGAATTCCGGCATCGTTGCGCGCAGGCCCCTACAGCGGTGGCTCGTTCAACCTGCTCGCGTTCCTGCTCGCACTCTTCATCACCGGCCTGCTGGTGATCGGCACTTCGAAGTCCGCGAAGGTCAATGCCGTCCTCGTGACGATCAAGGTGATCGCACTGACGGCGTTCATCATCTACGCGCTGCCGGCAGCCAAGGATGCGAACTTCCAGCCATTCAACCCGGTCGGCTGGGGCAGCCCCATGGGCGGCATCGGCGTGCTTGGTGCGGCCGCTTCCATCTTCTTCGCCTACGTGGGCTTCGACGCCGTCTCCACGGCCTCCGAAGAAACGACCAACCCCAATCGCAACATCCCGATCGGCCTGATCGGGTCGCTGTTGATCTGCACCGTCTTCTACCTCCTGGTCGGCTACGGCGCAGTGGGCGCAGGCGGCGCACAGCCGATCTTCGGCGCCGACGGAAAAGTCCTCGAAGCCGGCAGCGCGGCGATGATGGAGGCCTGCCGTTCGTCGAACGCCCTGGCCTGCAGCACCGAGCCGCTGGCGCACGTCATCCGCGACCTCGGCATGCCCGATCTGGCCTGGTGGATCGGCACCGCGGCCGCGATCGCGCTTCCGTCCGTCGTATTGATGATGATCTACGGCCAGACCCGCATCTTCTTCACGATGTCGCGCGACGGGCTGTTGCCGGCGGCTTTCTCGAAAGTGCATCCGCGCTTCCACACCCCGCACTTCATCACCATCATCACCGGCATCGCGGTGGCGTTCTTCGCGGCGCTTTTCCCCGTTGGCCTGCTCGCGGACATCTCGAACTCGGGGACGCTTTTCGCGTTCATCATGGTCGCCGTGGGCGTGATGATCCTGCGCCGGACGCAGCCGACGCGCGCCCGCCCGTTCCGCACGCCCCTGGTCTGGATCGTCTGCCCGCTTGCCGTGGCCGGATGCATCCTGCTGTTCGTGAACCTGAGCTCCAAGGCGATCACGGTGTTCGTCACCTGGGCCCTGATCGGCTTGGTCGTCTACGGACTGTATGGCTACAAGCGCAGCGAACTCGCTCGCGGCATGACCTCCGGGAGTGGCGGTGAAACCATGCCGCCGGAACCCCCGTTCCACGAAGGCCCGCAGGCCTGACCTGCCCCGTTCGCGGGCAAACGAAAACGGCGCGGTTTCCCGCGCCGTTTTTCGTTGCTGCCGACGAAGCCGCTGGCGATCAGGGCTTCTTGGCGTAGGCGCTGCACCAGCCCTTCGCGGCGACCGTATTCTTCGGGAAGATCGTGCACGGGCCGGTCGCCGCGCCCTTGGCGCCCTTGTAGAAGTTGCAGTTGGCGCAGTCGCTGCCCGGCTTGAAGGCGGCATGCTTCGTCTTGGTCGCATCTTCGACGTAGCCCAGCGCCTTCGCGGTGGCGTCGGTGGGCGAGAGCTTCGGAAGCGCGGCGGGGGCCGGCGCGGCGGCTTCGGCGTTCAGCGAATGCAGCGCGACCGGTGCGGTGGCCGCGGCGACGACGGCGATGGTCAGGAAACGGCGACGGGAAGCATCGTGGGACATGGCGGGTACCGTGGCGTGTGGGAACGAAAGGGAAGATATCCGGGCCATCGCTGCCGCGTCCTTGCGCTGGGTCAATCCGGAGCGACTTCGAGCGGAGCGGTCGCATGGCCTTCAAACAGGCACGCATGCTAGCAGCCGCATGGAAAACGCAAGTCAACGCGAATCGTTCGCATTCACGATGTCGCGACGCCGGAGCGGTCCGGCTATCCTGCACGCCCGTCTGACGTCGCGAACGAACCCCGCATGCAGGACCACGAACGCGCCGCCCGGCAATCGCTGATCGACCGCTGTTGCGACATGAACGCCAGCGGGCTGTCGATCGGCAAATCCGGCAACGCCAGCCTGCGCTGGGGCGACGGCCTGCTGATCACGCCCACCGGCCGCGCCTACGACCGCCTGCAGCCGGAAGACATCGTCTATCTCGACGCCGACGGCGACTGTCCGCCGGGCCAGTTGATCCCGTCCAGCGAGTGGCGCTTCCACTGCGATATCCTGCAGGCGTTCCCGCGCACGAACGCCGTGGTCCACGTCCACTCGACCTACGCCACTGCGCTGGCCTGCCTCGGGCTCGGCATCCCCGCCTTCCACTACATGGTCGCGGTGGCCGGCGGCGCCCGCATCCCCTGCGCCGAGTACGCCACCTTCGGCACGCCGGAACTCTCCGCCAATGTGCTGCACGCCCTGGACGGCGGCTATCGCGCCTGCCTGATGGCGAACCACGGCCAGGTCGCCACCGGCGCCACGCTCGCGGAGGCCTACGCGCTGGCGCAGGAAGTCGAGAACCTCGCCCGGCAGTACCTGCTGGCGCGCAGCCTCGGCCCGACCCGCGACCTGCCCGACGACGAGATGGCGCGCGTGCTCGAGAAGTTCCGCGGCTACGGCCAGCAGCGCTCCGACGACTGAACGGCCGCATGCCAACCGGGAATGAGCGTCCGACCGGCGCGCATGATCCCGACAGGTTCCAGCCGCTACACTGCGCGGCATGAACGCTCCCGCCTTCGACCACAATCTCTACGCCGGCTGCGCCGCCCAGATCGTCTCGCACACCCGCGAGCTCGCCGCCAAGGGCTGGACGCCCGCGACCGCCGGCAATTTCTCGATCCGGATGGATGCCGACCGCGCCGCGATCACCATTTCCGGCAAGGACAAGGGCCGGCTGACCGAAGCCGACATCATGGTCGTCGACATGGACAACCGTCCGGTCGCCACCCACCACCGGCCGTCCGCCGAGACCGCCCTGCACACCCATCTTTATCGCCGCTTTCCCGACGTCGGCGCCGTCCTCCACACCCATTCGCCGACCCAGACCATCGCCGGCCTGCTCTACGCGCCGGAGGGCCGGGTCCGGCTCGAGGGCTACGAACTGTTCAAGGCCCTGCGCGGCCATACCACCCACGAGAAGACCTTCGACCTGCCGGTGGTGCCGAATTCGCAGGACATGAACGCGCTGATCGCCAGCGTCGACGCGGTGCTGACCGAGCCCGACACATGGGGCTACCTGATCGCCGGCCACGGGCTGTACGCCTGGGGCCAGGACATCGCCGAAGCCCGCCGCCACCTGGACGCCTTCGAGTTCATGCTCGGCTGCGAACTGGAGATGCGCCGGCTGCGCGGCTGATCGCCCCCGCTTCCACGGAGGGCGCCCGGACAGGACCGCGGCCCGGACGGGCCCCGCCGCGACCACGCGCTCGCGGCGCCAGGGCCGCGCACCGCACCGTTTCGACCGCTTCGCATTGAACC
>Ga0056903_1000959_pt1 | contig 11135 bp, 7 predicted proteins | sample EBPBio142005_DNA_FD_55025 | JGI IMG/M metagenome (GOLD analysis project Ga0056903, IMG submission 55025) | Wastewater treatment Type I Accumulibacter community from EBPR Bioreactor in Madison, WI, USA - Reactor 1_6/14/2005_ DNA | ecosystem: Engineered > Bioreactor > EBPR > Anaerobic-Aerobic >...
ACAGCTCGTCGTCGAGATAGAGCGCGTAGACGCCCGCATGCCCCTGGATCAGATCGGCCAGTTGCTTGCGATACCGGGGATCCAGGATCTCGCCGGACATCTTCTCGATGTATTCGCGGACCAGCACATGGGTTCTGGCGGCAGCCATCGTGTCTCCTCTCGTTGAGCGGTCAGCCCTGGAAGCGCCCGTCGACTTCGCGGGCGCGGCCCATCGCGACCAGCATGTCCAGCAACTGCGGCAGGCGCTTCTTCCACGGACCGCGGGCGGTGAAGCGGGCGGCGATGTCGTCGATCGACAGCGGCGCGGCGGCGGCGGACAGCACGTCGGCGACGGCGCGCACCTGGGCCACGGCGTCCTTCGGCCACGGCTGCGGTTTCGCGGCGGGCGTGGCGACGGTGGGCACGTCGTCGGTCTCGGGCACGTCGTCGACAGCTTCGATTTCCGTCTGCCGCGGCGCCGATTGCGGATTCTGGAAATCGGGCCGCAGCCAGCGCACCAGTCCGCGCGCTTCTTCGGCGGCGCGTTCGGCGTTGAGCGCGACGAGGCGTTCCAGCACCGCCTCGTCGAAGGCGCGCTTCGCGTCCTCGCGGGTCTGGCCTTCGGCGGGCGCGTCGTTGCCGTGGGCCACGCGCAGCAGCGGCAGCAGGTCGGACCAGCCGTAGGCGTCGAGCACGGCGGCGTCGAGTTCGTCGTGGATCTGGCGCAGCACCGACACCAGCCCCTGCTCGTGGATCACGCGCTCCTTCGCCGTCAGCGGCTCGCCGCTGCGCAGCTTCTCCAGCACGTTGTACATGCCGGTGAGGGTCAGCTCGGGGTGCGCGGCCTGCTGGCGTTTGCGGTGGGTGTCGAGGATTTCGGCGACAGAAGCCGTCGCAGACAACCTATTGAAGTCAACCGGGAAAGGAAATTTTTCAAAGCAGTCCGTATGGTTGTATGTCAGATCATTCCCAACCCCATGATTCCCACCAGATTCACGAGAAAAGACCAAATGCACGGAAGAACTAAGAACTGCCATCTTATCCGCCTCATCAAACGCAAATATTAGAACTTTGGTTTCAGGCAGAACCTCTTTTGGACAAAAAAGAAAAAACCTGTGTCGTGCCGTACGAGAAGTAACAACAAACCTCCTCAATCCTTCTAGCGCAGGACGAAACTTAGGCCTAGGCTTTGAATGAAGCCACCAACTTCTTGCGTAGTCCGCAACATCCTTGCTTGCCGTAGATATTCCCAAGCGATCGGGAAGTACACGCAAAAGAAGGTGCTGATAAGCATCTGGGAACTCCAGTCGAAGCCGATCCTCATCAAAACCAAAAGTGTCTATTACGTACTGCTCTCGGCCCTTTTGGGTCAAATCCCTTCCCGTTATATAAGGACGAACAAGCGCTTTTACCGTTCCATCAGAGAAATTTGCAAGATCGCCGTGAGATAGAACGAACCCCTGCCCAGAAAGTTGGACCCCCGGGCAAGCCAATCCCCTATTGGAAGCAAGCCTTACAGCTTTAGTGACACTTACACCAATAGTGAGATTCGCATTTATTCGCCCAGATTTAGAACGAAGATCAACCTTGACCTCGCCATCAGCCACATCGACTTCGTCGAAGATGTGCATAAGAACGCCGTCAGCCAAGCCTGCAACACCCACAGTCATCGCAATCCGTACCGCCGCACCATCCGCAATATCCACCCACGGATGGTCCGGAATCGCGAACACCAGCGACAGTGCCTGTTCGCCTTTGCCGTCATCCCGGCGCAGGCCGGGACCCAGACGTTGATCTTCGGAGCTGGGTCCCGGCTTTCGCCGGGATGACGAAGCGGGGCGTTGGTCGACCGGCAGCGCTTTTGCGGACGATGCTGGCTTCGCGGCCGGCGGCGCCATCGCCGCTTCGATCACGCGGCGGTTGAACGCCTGCCGGATCGAATTCGTGGTGATCAGGCCGAAGCGTTCCAACGCGCCGCGCCGCGTGAGCAGCGCGGCGTGGTGCCACCAGTACATCACCAGATCGGCCGATTCGGGCACATCGGGCCATGCGTCGCGCAGCGCTTCGACATAGCCGTCGCCCAATGCGGTGCGCATCCGCTTGTTGCCGATGAACGGCGGATTCCCCACCACAAAATCCGCCTCCGGCCACGCGGCCTTGCGCGGGTTGACGTAGCGTTCCACCGGCTTGCGCGCGGTTTCGTCGGGAATCGGCTCGCCGGTGACGGGCGAGGGCTTCATCGTCTCGCCGTCCCAGCGCGAAACCGGCACGCCGCGTTCGTCGAGCACCAGTTCGACCGCGTCGTAGGCGAGCACCGCGTCGCGGCATTCGATGTTGCGGAAGTCGCGGATCACCGGGATCGGCGGGTTCACGTCGCCGCGGGTGCGGAAGTGCCATTGCAGGTAGCCGATCCACAGCACCACCTCGGCGATGGCGGCGGCGCGCGGATTGAGTTCGATGCCCAGCAGGTTGTGCGGGTCCACGGTCTCGCCCGCGGCCGCGTCGGCGCGTTCGCCCGCGAGCGCGAGGCCGGTCTGGCGGTCGCCCAGTTCGTCCAGCGCGTTCAGCACTTCGCCTTCGAGGCGCTTGAGGTGCTCCAGCGTGACGTAGAGGAAGTTGCCGCTGCCGCAGGCCGGGTCGAGCACGCGCACCGTACACAGCCGGTGATGGAAACGGCGCAGGGTATCGACCGCCTCGTCGTGGCGGTCGTCGGCGTCCAGCACCATCGCGGCGCCGTAGGCGTCGTTCCACTCCGCGCGCAGCGGCTCGATCACCGTGGGCAGCACCAGCCGCTCGACGTAGGCGCGCGGCGTGTAGTGCGCGCCCAGCTTGTGGCGGTCCTTCGGATTGAGCGCGCGCTCCAGCAGCGTGCCGAAGATCGCCGGCTCGACGTGCCGCCAGTCGGCCTTCGCGGCCTTGATCAGCAGCGCGAGCTGCGCCTTGTCCAGCGGCAGGGTGTCGGGCTGCTTGAACAGCTTGCCGTTGAAGCGCAGCACATCGCTGGCGATGGCCGGCGAGAAGCCGCCGCGGTCCATGTCGCGCCACAGTTCGCCGAGCATGCGCATCGCGATGTCGGGCTGTTCGGCGAACTTCTGCAGCAGGTCGCGGAAGCTGTCCTGCGGCAGCAGGCGCACGTCCTCGGCGAACATGGTGAACAGGCAGCGCATCAGGAACTGGGCGACGGCCTCGGCGCCGTGACCGGCGGCTTCGAGGCTTTTCGCCAGTTCGGCCAACTGTTCGGCGATGCCGCGGGTGACGCGCGCGGATTCGCGGCTGGGGTCCAGCGACAGCGGATCGGTCCAGACCTGGCGCAGGCGTTCGCGGAGCGCGTCGTCGCGGAGGTCGTGCAGGGCGATGCGATGGCTGCGCGGATCGGGGAACGGCGTGTAAGTGCCGCCGCTGCGCGAGAACTCGGCATACAGCTCGATGCGGTTGCCGACGTCGACCACCACAACGAAGGGCGGCCGGCCTTCTTCGGCCGGCAGCGCGCGAGCGTACTGCTCGGCCTGGGTGCGCGCGCGCAGCAGCGCCTCGTCGAAGCCGCGGGTGTGGGTGGCCGCTTTCAGCTTCTTGGATTCGAGGACGAAGGCGCCGCGGCGGTAGAGATCGATGCGGCCGGCGCTGGCGCTGCCGTCGCCGTGCAGGAAGGTGATGGGCCGCTCGAACATGTAGTCCTGTTCGGGCGTGGGATGCGGGGCCTCGACGCCGAGCAGGCGGCAGAGATCGATCAGGAAACTCTGCGAAGTGGAAAGTTCGGACGCGACGACGCCGTTCCATTTGTCGATGAAGGCTTCGACGGCGTCGCGCGTGATGTCGTCCATGCGGGCTCCCCTGAGTCTGTCGGGCATGGTACCGGAGACGGTTGCCGATGCGGACCGGCGCGCCCTGCCGGATCGGACAGGTGCGAACAGCGGACACATCCCCCACGCTACGCGGGCTGCGGTGAGGGCCTGATGGTCAGGCCACTCCTGCCATCGCTCTGACAGGAGTGGCTGCCGCATCGGTGGCCTCCGCTCTCCGCGCTTGTGCGGAAGTGATTGACCAATGCTGGGGCGGGTCGGCCTTGACCCATCTCCCCCCCCTCCCCTTGAAGGGAAGCGCTTCGACGCCCGGCCTTCGCGCAGGCGGGCGGTGGCGCTTGCGGGAGTCCGCATGCGGCCGCGCGCGGCGGCGCCAACGGTTCGAGGACCACCGATGGCGAAAAGCGGCATCGCTGCGGGTGAAATGGGCAGCGTTGGCCCTTGGAGGGGCAGCGGCGCGCTTCGAGTGGATAGCCGGGCCGCCTGGCCAGGCCGGGATGGAGGCTGAAAGCTGGGTCCCGGCCTGCGCCGGGATGACGGCGAAAAGGCAGGTCCGTCGCGTTGGCTCGGGATGACAGGCCAGTGGGGGCATGCACAGCCGAGTTCGCCGATGCAGCCGGGTTCGCCAACAGGTACATGACGCGCATGCAGGCGGCCAGGCAGCCCGGCGCGGGCACAATTGCCTGCACGCGCGGGCGGGGCCATCGGCGCGCCGAGTAGACTGCCCGGGTTGCGCCTGTCTCCCGGGCGCGGGGGAATCCGATGTTCGAGATCGCCGTCGTCTGCCTGGTGCTCACCGCGCTGCTGGCCTACGTGAACCACCGTTTCATCGGGTTGCCGACCACGATCGGGGTGATGGCGGTGGCGCTGCTGCTGTCGCTGGGGCTGATCGTGCTGGACCGGCTGGGCTTCGGGGCGCTGCGCGCGTACGAGACGGCGATGCTGCGCTCGATCGATTTCTCCGACCTGCTGATGGAGGGGATGCTGTCGCTGCTGCTGTTCGCGGGGGCGCTGCACATCGACCTGAGCGAGCTGCGGGCGTACCGCTGGCAGGTGGGCCTGCTGGCGGTGGTGGGGACGGCGCTGTCGACCGCGATCGTCGGCTTCGGGCTGTACTGGCTGCTGCCGGCGGTGGGGCTGTCGCTGCCGCTGGCGTACTGCCTGGTGTTCGGCGCGCTGATCTCGCCGACCGACCCGATCGCGGTGATCGGCATCCTCAAGTCCGCCGGCGCGCCGCGCAGCGTGAACCTGGTGGTGTCGGGCGAATCGCTGTTCAACGACGGCGTGGGCGTGGTGCTGTTCTCGCTGCTGCTGGCGGTGGCCACCCGCGGCGAGGTGCCGAGCGTCGGCGAAGGCGCGATGCTGCTGTTGCACGAGGCCGGCGGCGGGCTGCTGCTGGGCGCGCTGCTGGGCGGGGTGATGTTCTACCTGCTGCGCAGCATCGACAGCTACCAGGTCGAGGTGCTGCTGACGCTGGCCGGAGTGATGGGCGGTTACGAACTGGCGAGCCAACTGCACGTCTCCGGGCCGCTGGCGATGGTGGTGGCGGGGCTGATCGTCGGCAACCAGGGCCGCGCCTACGCGATGTCGGACACCACCCGGCACCACGTCGATCTGTTCTGGGAACTGCTGGACGAGATCCTCAACGCGGTGCTGTTCGTGCTGCTGGGGCTGGAGATCGTGCTGATCGCGTTCGACATGCAGACGTTGACCGCGGGGCTGGCGACGATCGTGATCGCGCTGCTGGCGCGGCTGCTGGCGGTGGGCCTGCCGGTGGCGGCGATGCCGCGGGTGTTCCGGCTGCCCGCCGGCGCCTGGCGGGTGCTGACCTGGGGCGGCCTGCGCGGCGGCATCTCGGTGGCGCTGGTGCTGTCGCTGCCGGCCGGCCCGCAGCGCGACCTGCTGCTGGCGCTGACCTACACGGTGGTGGTGTTCTCGATCCTGGTGCAGGGGCTGACGATCAAGGGCGTGGTGGTGCGGGCGCTGAAGGGCGGCCCGGCGGCGGACTGAGATCGCCGGCAGCGCCCGCCGCCGGCGCAGGCGGACGCGATCGGGACGACGCCGGGCCTGCGCGACGACCGGCCGGACACGGCCGCCGTCGCCCTTGCGCTAAGATCGGGCCGCCGCGCCGCCGCGGCCCGCCCGGAGGCCGCCATGGGACGCTTCAGTCGCACGATCCTGCTGCTCCTCGGCGCCGGGCTGTCCCTGACCACCGCCGCCGCGCAGGCGGCCGGACCCGCCGAAGTCACTTCGGTCGAGACCCTGGACATCACCCGCTACGCCGGCGAGTGGCACGAGATCGCCCGGCTGCCGATGTTCTTCCAGCGCAAGTGCACCGGCGACGTCATCGCCCAGTACACGCTGCGCGACGACGACCTGGTCGGGGTCGCCAACCGCTGCACGACCGGGGACGGCGAAACGCTGGAAGCGAACGGCGTGGCCCGCCGCGACCCCGACCACCCCGGCCGGCTGGAGGTGCGGTTCGCGCCGGACTGGCTGTCCTGGCTGCCGCTGACCTGGGCCGACTACTGGGTGATCGCGCTGGACCCGGACTACCAGTGGGCGATGGTCGGCGAGCCCGGGCGCGACTACCTGTGGATCCTCTCGCGCACGCCGGAGATGGAGCGCGCGCGCTTCGACGCGCTGAAGGCGCAGGCCGAGGCGATGGGCTACGACCTCGAAGCGCTGGTGGTCAGCGGCCCGGTCCGCTGAACGACGCCAGAACCTACCGGGGCGTACGGTCCGCGGCCCGGTCGCGCTAGTATGGCCGCGGGTCCTGTCTTGGAGCATGCGATGCAGCGTTGGATGGTTCGGGCGACGACCGCGGTCGTCGCCGTGGTGGTCCTTGCGGTGGCCGGCTGCGCCTCCGGCCCGGTGCGCCGGGTGTCCGAGCCTTCCGCCAGCATCCAGGAGCTGAGCGTGGGCGCCGACGGCCGCTGGACGGTCCAGTTGCGCCTGCAGAACTACAGCAGCGTGCCCATGCGCTTCGACCGGGTGGCGCTGACCCTGCGCACGGGCGACCAGGACGCCGGCGAGCTGCGCGCCGAGCCGGCGCTCGCCATCGGCCCGGAGTCCGCCGACACCGTCGTGATCGCGCTGACCCCGGCGCCCGGCGCGAGGATCGCCGTGGCCGGTGCGCTGGCCGATCGCCGCAGCCTCGACTACGTCCTCGAAGGCACGCTCGGCGCCGGCGCCAACGACAAGAAGGCCCGCGACTACAAGCTGCGCCGCAGCAGCGCCCTCAGCCCCGTCCCGGGGTTGCCCGGCACCCTGCGCTGACCTCGATCGAACCGGCCGGCGGCGGTTGCGCCGCCTGCGCGCCCTCCCTTTCCCCATTTTTCCTGCCTGCCCGCCATGAACGCCTACAAAGCTCCCCTCGCCGACATCCGTTTCGCGCTGTTCGACGTGCTCGACAGTGAAGCCGCCTTCGCCCGCCTCGGGTTCGCCGACGCCAACCGCGAGCTGGTGGACGCCATCCTCGAGGAGGGCGCGCGCTTCACCGAGACCGTGATCGCCCCGATCAACCACATCGGCGACGAACAGGGCTGCACCCTCGACAAGGCCACCGGCAAGGTGACCACGCCGCCGGGCTTCCGCGAAGCCTACGCGCAGTTCGCCGAGAACGGCTGGTGCGGGCTGACCTCGCCGACCGAGTTCGGCGGCCAGGGCCTGCCGCACGCGATCGGGGTGCCGGTGAAGGAGATGATCGACGCCGCGAACCTGGCGTGGGGCAACTTCCCGCTGCTCTCGCACGGCGCGACCGAGGCGCTGATGCACCACGGCGAGGAGTGGCAGAAGGAGGTCTTCCTCAAGCCGATCGTCGAAGGCCGCTGGACCGGCACGATGTGCCTGACCGAGCCGCACTGCGGCAGCGACCTGGGCCTGCTCAAGACCCGCGCGGTGCCCAACGCCGACGGCAGCTACGCGATCACCGGCACCAAGATCTTCATCACCGCCGGCGAGCACGACTTCACCGACAACATCGTGCACCTGGTGCTGGCGCGCCTGCCGGACGCGCCGGCCGGCAGCAAGGGCATCTCGATGTTCATCGTGACCAAGGTGAAGGTCGGCCGCGACGGCGCGCTCCGCGAACCGAACGCGGTGCGCTGCGGCGCGCTGGAACACAAGATGGGCATCCACGCCTCGGCGACCTGCGTGATGAACTTCGACGGCGCCGAAGGTTGGCTGATCGGCGAGCCGCACAAGGGCCTGATGGCGATGTTCACCATGATGAACACCGCGCGCCTGGCGGTCGGCCTGCAGGGCCTGGGCCTGTCCGATCGCGCGTACCAGAACGCGCTGCGCTACGCCCGCGAGCGCCTGCAGATGCGTTCGCTCAGCGGCGCGAAGTTCCCGGACAAGCCGGCCGATCCGATCATCGTGCATCCGGACGTGCGGCGCATGCTGCTGACCCAGAAGGCGCTGATCGAAGGCGGCCGCCTGCTCGGCTACCACGGCGCGTCGCTGGTCGACGTGGTCGCGCACGATCCCGACGCGGAGACCCGCCAGCGCGCCGACGCGCTGCTGGGCTTCCTCACCCCGATCGTGAAGGCCTGCCTCACCGAGTGGTCGATCGAGTGCACCTACCACGCCCAGCAGTGCTTCGGCGGCCACGGCTACATCCACGAGCACGGCATGGAGCAACTGGCGCGCGACGCCCGCATCACCACGCTGTACGAAGGCACCACCGGCATCCAGGCGCTGGACCTGATGGGCCGCAAGATCATGCAGTTGCAGGGCGCCGGCCTGCGCGTGTTCCTCGGCATGATCGAGGACTTCTGCGCGGCGCAGTCGGGCAACGCGGCGCTGGCCGAGTTCGTCGGCCCGCTGCGCGAACTGGCGCAGGAATGGCAGGCGCTGACGCTGCAGATCGGCAAGCGCGGGATGGCCGACGCCGACGAGATCGGCGCCGCGGCGTGGGACTACCTGTTCTACTCCGGCTACGCCGCCCTCGCCTACTGGTGGGCGCGCAGCGTGGCCGCGGCCGACGCCTCGTCGCACCCGCAGGCGTTCAAGGACGCCAAGCGCGAGACGGCGCGGTTCTACTTCGCGCGCCTGCTGCCGCGCACGCGCACCCACGCGGCGGCCATCGCCGCCGGCGCCGCGCCGCTGATGGCGCTGTCCGACGCGGGCTTCGGCGACTGATCGCGGCCGCGCCCGGCCGCGGCCGCCGGCGCGGTTCGCAAATCGTCACGGAATGGGTATATGCTCGGCTTCCATATGGAGGCCGACACACCCGCGTTGCGCCCGATCCCCGTGGATCCACGTCACGGGACGCCCGTTTGCCGGGAGCCTGATGCGCCCGTCGACATCGGCGTCGCCCCGCCTTCCGACCTGCCCCTCGGCCCCGTCGCCGCTTCCGCGGACATCGTCCGGCTGGACGCGGTCCGCCTGCTGTCGCTCGACGCCCACGGCCGCGTGCTCGACTGGATCAGTTGGCAGGATGCCGCCTGCCTCTACGCCCGCGACGCCGTCGCCTGGACGCTCGGCGACCCCTGCCTGAGCCTGCACGGCGGCATCAGCCGCATGACCGGCGAGCGCAGCGTGCTGCAGTTGCACCCGATCGTCGCCTCGCGCGGCCACGCGCGCGCGCATGCGCTCGACCCGACCCCGGCGCTCACCAACACCGCGCTGTTCGCCCGCGACCAGCACCTGTGCCTGTACTGCGGCAAGCATTTCAGCCGGCAGTTGCTGACCCGCGACCACGTCATGCCGATCTCGCGCGGCGGCCGCGACGTGTGGGAGAACGTGGTCGCCGCCTGTTTCCAGTGCAATTCGCGCAAGGGCGGGCGCACTCCGCAGCAGGCGTCGATGCCGCTGCTGGCGGTGCCGTACCGGCCGAGCTGGATCGAACACCTGATCCTGTCGAACCGGAACATCCTGGCCGACCAGATGGCGTTCCTGAAGACCCACCTGCCGAGGAATCCGCGCGGCACGTCGATCGCCAGTTGATCCGGCGGCCGATCGGACCCGCCGACCTCGATCGTCGATCGCGAGCGCCCGCCCGCCGTCCCGTCCCACCGCTTTCCAGCGCCCCGCGCCGGCCGCGCTCGCCGATGCGACGGCCGCCATGCCGGTTCCGAGGCGTCCGTCGCAATCCGCGTCCCGGGCCCTCGGGAATGTGACGCAAAGCGCCGCAAACGGCCGAAACACGCGCGTTGACGCGGAAAATGCGCTTCGCGACACTGTGCGGCTAGGCAAGAGCGGGCAGACAGCATGGCATTGACGTTGGGCCTGACCGGCATGGACCAGGCGACCGAATCCGAACTGCGGAGCGCCTTCGCCCAGGCGGCGACGCGGGTGCGCGGCTGGTCGCTGCTGGGCGAGAACGATGCCGATTACGTCGTCGTCGACATGGACAGCATGTACGGCCCGATGAGCTGGCTGCGGCTGCATGCCGCCGGCAAGCACGTGATCGGCCTGACCAGCGCGCCGCGCACCCAGGCCGACTACCGCCTGCCGCGGCCGTTCGATGCCGATGCGCTGGCGGTGCTGCTGAGCGAACTCGGCGGCGTGGTCGAGGAGCCGGCTCCACCGGCGCCCGCGCCGCCTCCGCCGCCGCCCGCGGTCGCCGTGGAACCTCCTGCGCCTCCCGCACCGACACCGACACCGCCGCCCCCGGCGCCCGCGCCCGTGCCGCCGCCCGCAGTGGCCGCGCCGCAGATCCGGGCTCCGGCTCCGCCTGCAACTCCGGCTCCGCCGCCGGTCGCCGTCGCGCCGCCCGCGCCGCAGCCGCCGGCGCCGCCTGTCCCGCAACCTGAAGCGGACGAACCCGCGCCGGCCACCGGCCGCAACACCCTGTTCGCGCAGTGGCTGCGCCCGGGCGCGCTGACCGGGCGGGCCCGCTACCAGGGCGGCCAGGGCCCGGCGCTGTTCATCGATTTCGTCCGCCGCGAGTATTTCGGCCCGACCACGCTCAAGCCGCTCGCCGAATACTTCGTCGCGACCGTCGGCCTGCGCGATTTCGAGCAGTTGGACGACGCCGGCTGGCAGGCCGGAGTCGCCGGCCTCGGGGCCGCGCAGCCGCTGCAGCGCCTGCAGTGGTACGGCGGCCTGCTCGCCGGCGAGGGCCGGATGCTGCCCGGGTTCGATCCCGAGGGCCGCTTCGTGCTGGCGAAATGGCCGCAGACCGAGCGCGAGTACCCGCGCCACTTCCGGATCGCGACCGCGATGATGAAGGGCCCGCAGACGCTGGCCGAGATCGCCGCCGCCAGCGGCGTGCCGGAGGCGGACGTGGTCGACTTCGTCAACGCCAGCCTGGTGACCGGCTTCGCCAGCCAGGCCGGGGACACCGCCGCCGCCGCCGAGGCCCGGGCCGGCGGGCTGCTGGACCGCCTGCGCGGGCGCTGACCGCGG
>Ga0056903_1000967_pt1 | contig 11068 bp, 9 predicted proteins | sample EBPBio142005_DNA_FD_55025 | JGI IMG/M metagenome (GOLD analysis project Ga0056903, IMG submission 55025) | Wastewater treatment Type I Accumulibacter community from EBPR Bioreactor in Madison, WI, USA - Reactor 1_6/14/2005_ DNA | ecosystem: Engineered > Bioreactor > EBPR > Anaerobic-Aerobic >...
GACGTTGAACGAGCGTTCAGCGACAGCACTGCCTGGCCATGAACGGGCGTTTGCCGACCTTACCGGCCACCAAAAAAAGACCCATCGCCCATGCCTACCGAAGTTTGCGACGTGGGTAAAAACGTGGGTAGAAGCAGTGAGGAAAGAAAAAAGCCTAAGTGAATCAATCACTTAGGCATATGTCTATGCGTTCAGAAATTGAACTGCTACGCTCAAAGCTGCTAGCCATCGGAGTGCCTGAAAACCTCATGCATCCCGGCCTGTCGCGCCTTCGCGATGTCACATCAACCGCATACATCAATCAGGCATGGAACGGGTTACGGGAACAAGCTTCAAAACCTGAAAATCGACTGTCGTTTGCGTGGGCAAATTGGACACTTCGAGACGAATCCGAAGATGACATGCCAGCCGAAGAACTCACGGAACTGCGAAGCGAACTCGACTCTTTAGAGGCGAGCTTGCAGGACACCGAAATGACGCCGTACCTACGTGGCTTCATTCAACGGCAGATTGATGTTATCCGCAACGCCTTGAAGCTGTACCGCGTACAGGGCGTAAAGCCAATCGAAGCGGCATTGCATCAAGTAGCAGGGGCCTACAAGATTGAAGAGTCCCTTGTTCAAGCTGAACATGCAAAAGCATCCGAGCCTGCAAAAAGCCTCCTTGCCCGGACTGGCGCAGCGATCAAGAAAACTGCTGAAATTGCAGATAGCCTAGACAAGATCAGGAAGGCCGGGGAAGGGGCCTATGCGTTGGTTGCAGGCGTGGCACCGATGATGTTGCCGTATGTCCAAAACTTGTTGAAGTAGCGCACGGCAAGGATAGGCACCCGCTGCAATCAATTGCAGACCCTACCGGGTTGACTTTGGGCGGGTGTTTGGGCGGGAGGGTGTGCCGAAAAAGAAAAAACCCTAAGTGAATCAATCACTTAGGGTTGTATATGGCGGAGAGGGCGGGATTCGAACCCGCGGTGGGCTATTAACCCACACACGCTTTCCAGGCGTGCGACTTAAACCGCTCATCCACCTCTCCGAAGCCCGCGATTATAGCCATGCTTGTGGCGGAATCTTGCAGATTTGCCGGATCAGCAGAAAAACCCTCGTTTTCTTGGAGCCGCCTTGCTGTCAGCCATTGGTCAGCGCCGCGTTGCGTATGCCTTGCAACGTGCCGGTCGGAGTGATGGCCTCGGGGTCGATGAAGCAGTGCAGGATTGCCGGCAGGCCACTGGCGCGGGCGCGCTCCAGGGCAGGGGCGAAGTCCTCGGTGCGTTCGACGCGCTCACCATGGCCGCCGAAGGCCTGGGCGTAGGCCTTGAAGTCGGGGTTTTTGAGCGCGGTGGCGCTGACGCGCCCGGGGTATTCGCGCTCCTGGTGCATGCGGATGGTGCCGTACATGGCGTTGTCCAGCAGCACCACGACCAGGGGCAGACCGTATTGCACGGCGGTGGCGAATTCCTGGCCATGCATCAGAAAGTCGCCGTCGCCGGCGAACACCACTACCTCGCGTGCAGGCCATAGGCGCTTGGCGCCCACACCTGCCGGCAGGCCGTAGCCCATGGAGCCGCTGGTGGGCGCGAGCTGGCTGCCATAACTGGTGAAGGGCCAGAAACGGTGCACCCAGGTGGCGAAATTTCCCGCGCCATTGCAGAAGATCGTGTCGGCGGGCAGTACGCCCTTCAGGTGCTGCATCACGGCGCCCATTTGCAGCTGGCCGGGGATGCGGATGGGCGCGGGGTCGCTCCAGGCCAGATATTCGGCGCGCGCCGCCTGTGTGTGTCCGGCCCAACCCGGTGCGNTGGCTGGAAGCAGGCTGACCAGCGCCGCGGCCATCGCCTGGGGCGTGGCATGTATGGTCTGCGCCGGGCGGTACAGGCGGCCAAGTTCGTCGGCATCGGCATGTACATGCACCAGTGGCTGTGCAGGATTGGGTATATCGAACAGTTCGTAGCCCTGCGAAGGGATTTCCGACAGCCGGGCACCGAGCACCAGCACGAGATCGCTCGCGCGCATGCGTGCCAGCAGCTTGGGGTTGACGCCCAGACCCAGGTCGCCGGCGTAGCTGGCGTGGTTGGCGGGGAAGAGCATCTGCCGGCGGAACGAGCAGTACACCGGCAGTTGCCAGTGCTCGGCAAATGTGGCGATGTCGCGTACGGCTTGGTCGGACCAACGGCTGCCGCCGAGGATGACGACGGGTTGTTCCGCCCCCTGCAGGCGTGCATGCAGCTCTTGCAGCGCGGCGGTGCCGGGGCAGGTTTCCGTGACTTGGTAGGGCAGGGCGTCGGCCACGCTGNCGGCCTCGGTCAGCATGTCCTCGGGAAGGGCCACGACCACCGGGCCGGGGCGGCCCGAGGTGGCGACGTGGAAGGCGCGTGAGATCAGCTCGGGCAGGCGCGCCGGGTCGTCGATGTCCACCACCCACTTGGCCATGGTGCCAAAGACGGCGCGGTAATCGAGCTCCTGGAAGGCCTCGCGCCCCTTGGCGCCGCGCGCCACCTGGCCCACGAACAGGATCATGGGCGTGGAGTCCTGGTGGGCGATGTGCACGCCGGCCGAGGCATTGGTCGCTCCCGGCCCGCGTGTCACGAAGCAGATGCCGGGCCGGCCCGTGAGCTTGCCCTGGGCCTCAGCCATCATCGCGGCGCCGCCCTCCTGGCGGCAGACGGTGACGGCGATGTCGGCGTCATGCAGAGCGTCGAGAACGGCCAGGTAGCTCTCACCGGGTACGCAGAACAGCTGCTGGACACCATGGGTGATGAGCTGGCGCACCAGGATCTGGCCGCCGGTGCGAGGGGTGAGGGCAGGAGACATTGTGGGCTTTACTGTTGGTAGGTTTCCAGCGGCTTGTCGTTCGGGGTGGCAAACAGCTGGCGCAGGGCGTTGCCCAGGGGCAGGTTCAGGCTGGCGTTCTTGGGCGGGATGGGGTTCACAAACCACTTGGTATAGATTTTTTCCATCTCGCCGGATTGCATCAGGCGCGTGAGCACNCCATCCACGGCGGCCTTGAAGCCCGGGTCGTCCTTGCGAAACAGCAGGGCAATNGGCTCGGCACCCAGGGGCTCGCCCACGATNCGGTAGGCGCTTGGATCCTTGGAGTTGGCGATGACGCCGGCCAGGATGTTGTCATCCAGCACGAAGGCATCGGCCCGGCCGGATTCAAGCAGCATGAAGCTCTCGTGGTGATCCTTGCCGAGCACGGTCTTGATGGGCGAGCCCACCACGCGCTCCTGCTTGCGCAGCAGCTGCACGGCCGTGGTACCGGTGGAGGCCGCCACGGTGCGCCCGCCCAGCTGGGCAATGGAAGTGAGGTCAGAGTCCTTGCGCACTGCCATGCGCACCTCGCTCACGTAGCTGGTGACGGCGAAGGCCACCTGCTGCTGGCGCGCCAGGTTGTTGGTGGTGGGGCCGCAGCCAATGTCTACCGTGCCGTTGCTCACCAGNGGCATTGTGCTTTGNGCGGTGATGGCCATGTATTCAAGCTTGGCCGTGGGCGCGATCTCCTTGAGCACGCGTTCGCACAGCTCGACGTGGTAGCCCACGTATTTTTCGTTGGCGCCCAGTGCGTAGGCCATAGGTGGCGACGATTCGCGCACCCCCAGCACTGCCTCGCCCGAGGCCTTGATCTTGTCCAGCGTGGCCGACGGTGCCTGGGCCAGCGCCGCGGGCAGGGCGGCGCACCACAGCGCCAGGCCGGCGGCGGTTGCAGCCATCTTGGTGTACGAGCTTGCCATGTTGTGTCTCCTTGAAGAATCGTATTGGCTTTGCGACGCCGCAACTATCCATGCTTGACGGGCCTGTGCATAGCGATAAATTGGAACTATTTCATGAAAATTTGGTATGAACTACCTGGGGTTATCTCGGGTATCGGTGTGTGTTGGCGGCGTAAACAGTGCGCTGGCACCGTAGTGGCCGTGTCATCCTTGTGTTTCAATCATTCCTTAACTGCATGACCATCTTGCGCAAGACATTTCTGCCGCCGATTGCGGATCTGCTGGCCTTCGAGGCCGCGGCGCGGCACGCCAGCATCTCGCGTGCGGCGCAGGAGCTGCACCTGACGCAAAGCGCCGTGTCGCGCCAGATACGGCAGCTGGAGCAGCAGCTGGGCATGGCGCTGTTTCACCGCGTGCGCCAGCGCATCGTGCTCACCGACGCCGGCCGTGTCTACGCCGCCGATGTACGCGCAGCGCTGCAGCAGCTGTCGGCCAGCACGCAGAAGGCCATGGCGCTCTCGCATGCCGGCGGCCTGCTGAACCTGGCCGTGCTGCCCACGCTGGGCACGCGCTGGCTGATACCGCGCCTGGGATCGTTCACGGCGCAGCACCCTGATGTAACTGTGAACTGTGCAGCGCGCACCGAGCCGTTTGACTTTGCCGGCACGCCTTTTGATGCCGCCATCCATTTTGGCGCCCCCACCTGGCCTGGCGCCGTGTGCGAGTTCCTGATGCGCGAAGAGGTGGTGCCCGTGGCCAGCCCAGCCTTTCGCCAGGGGCATGGCATACGCAGCCCGCAGGATCTGACGCGCGTGGTGCTGTTGCAGCAAAGCACGCGCCCCACGCAATGGGCCGAGTGGTTTGAACAGGTGGGCGCACCCACCACCGTGGCGCTGCGCGGCCCGCGCCTGGAGCATTTCGCCATGATTGCCCAGGCCGCGGTGTGTGGCCAGGGCGTGGCCCTGTTGCCGCGCTTCTTGATCGCGCAGGAGCTGGCCAGCGCCGGCCTGGTGCAATTGTTTGACGATGCGGTTGTGAGCGCCGACGCCTACTACCTTGTCTACCCCGAAGCGCGTGCGCAGACGCCGCTGGTCATGGCCTTCAGAGACTGGCTGCTGGTGCAGTGCGCGGGTAGTCAGGAGTAGGCATCAACGTTGGCTGGTCTGGATCATCTTCATGGCTGACGCCACCAGGGCCGAGACCTCGGTCATGTTGCTGGGCACGATGAGGGTAGTGGTGGCGTCGGCGGCGACCTTGCTGTAGGCATCGACGGCCTTCTCGGCCACCTTGAGCTGCACCGCCTGGTCGCCGCTGGGCTGGCGGATGGCGGCGGCGATGCGCTCGATGGCGCCGGCGGTGGCATCGGCCACGGCGGTGATGGCGGCGGCCTCGCCCTCGGCGTTGTTGATGGCGGCCTGCTTCTCGCCCTCCGACTTGGCGATGAAGGCCTGGCGCTCGCCCTCGGCCAGGTTGATCTGCTCCTGGCGCTTGCCCTCCGATGTCGCGATCACGGCGCGCTTTTCGCGCTCGGCGGTGATCTGCGCCTGCATGGCGCGCAGGATCTCGGCTGGGGGCGTCAAGTCCTTGATCTCGTAGCGCAGCACCTTCACGCCCCAGTTGAGCGCCGCCTCGTCGATGGCTTCGACCACCTTGGCATTGATCAGGTCGCGCTCCTCAAAGGTCTTGTCCAGCTCCAGCTTGCCGATGACCGAGCGCAGCGAGGTCTGCGCCAGCTGCGTCACGGCGCTGATGTAGTTGCTTGAGCCGTAGCTGGCGCGCATCGGGTCGGTGACCTGAAAGTACAGGATGCCGTCCACCTGCAGCTGCGTGTTGTCCCTGGTGATGCACACCTGGCTGGGCACGTCCAGCGGAATTTCCTTCAGGCTGTGCTTGTAGGCAATGCGATCGATGAAGGGAATGATGAACTTCGGGCCGGGCGAGAGGGTACCCGCGTACTTGCCCAGGCGCTCCTTCACCCAGGCATGCTGCTGGGGCACGATCTTGACGGCGCGGGCGATGAAGATCACGGCGATGACGAAGAGGACGATGGCGACTTCCATGGGGGGTATTCTTTCTGTGATTTCAAGTTACAGCGGATCGACCAGCAGCCGGTTGCCCACCAGCTCGGCCACGCGATGAGCGCCGACCGACGGGGTGATGCCAGGACGGTGGATGGCAGTCCAATTGGCGCCGCGGTATTTGACCTGAGCGGTGCCGTCGGCCTGCCAGGCGTCGATGAAGACGGTTTCGCCCACGTCCAGGTTCACACTGCGCTCGGCCCGGGGGCTGGGTTCGCCCGGGCGTGAGCGGCGCTTGATATAGGCCACCAGCACCGTGCTGGCCCCGACCACGGCGCAGGTCACGATCTGCATCGTCAGGCCCAGGCCCATGTGCGCTGCCACGGCGCCTGCGGCCATACCTATGGCCAGCATCAGCAGGTAGAAGGTGCCGCTGAGCAGCTCTATGGCCACGGTGACACCTGCCATCAGCCACCAGAGAGTGGCGGGATTGAGGTTCATGTTGTATCTCCTTGGCTCGTATTGTGGTTTTTTGTTTCCAGTGCGACGAATTTTGGGCGAAATACCAGCAGTTTCATAGGCAACAAGCCCATTTTTCATACACTTCGCGCCTATTTTGTTTATTGACCCGGTTGCCGGAGGCAGCGCATGAAATTTCGCTTTCCCATCGTCATCATCGACGAGGACTATCGTTCAGAAAACACCTCCGGCCTGGGGATCAGGGCGCTGGCCCAGGCCATAGAGGCCGAGGGCTTCGAGGTGCTGGGCGTGACCAGCTATGGCGACCTGAGCCAATTTGCCCAGCAGCAAAGCCGCGCCAGCGCCTTCATCCTGTCCATCGACGACGAGGAGTTCACCCTGGGCACGGGGCAGGATCCCATCGTGCACAGCTTGCGCGCCTTCATCGAGGAGGTGCGGCGCAAGAACGTCGAGGTGCCGATCTACGTGCACGGCGAGACCAAGACCGCGCGCCACCTGCCCAACGACATCTTGCGCGAGCTGCACGGCTTCATCCACATGTTCGAGGACACGCCCGAGTTTGTGGCCAAGCACATCATCCGTGAGGCCAAGAGCTACCTGGAGGGGGTGCAGCCGCCGTTCTTCAAGGCGCTGCTGGACTATGCCGAGGATGGCTCCTACAGCTGGCACTGCCCAGGCCACTCGGGTGGCGTGGCGTTTTTGAAGAGCCCGGTCGGCCAGATGTACCACCAGTTCTATGGCGAGAACATGCTGCGCGCCGACGTGTGCAACGCGGTGGAAGAACTCGGCCAGCTGTTGGACCACAACGGCGCGATTGGCGAGTCCGAGCGCAATGCGGCGCGCATCTTCAACGCCGACCACTGCTTCTTCGTCACCAATGGCACCAGCACGTCCAACAAGATCGTCTGGCACCACGCGGTGGCGCCGGGCGACGTGGTGGTGGTGGATCGCAACTGCCACAAGTCGATACTGCACAGCATCATCATGACCGGGGCCATTCCGGTGTTCCTTAAGCCCACGCGCAACCATTTCGGCATCATCGGCCCGATACCGCAAAGCGAGTTCGAACCAGCCACCATCCAGGAAAAGATCCGCGCCAACCCCTTGCTCAAGGATGTGGATGCGGCCGCAATCAAGCCGCGCGTGCTGACGCTGACGCAGTCCACCTACGACGGCGTGCTCTACAACACCCAGACCATCAAGGGCATGCTCGATGGCTATGTCGATAACCTGCACTTTGACGAGGCCTGGATTCCGCATGCGGCCTTCCACCCGTTCTACGGCACCTTCCATGCCATGGGCAAGAAGCGCGCGCGGCCACAGCATTCGGTGGTCTATGCCACGCAGTCGGTGCACAAGCTGCTGGCCGGCATCAGCCAGGCCTCGCACGTGCTGGTGCAGGACAGCCAGACCACCAAGCTCGACCGCCACCTGTTCAACGAGGCCTACCTGATGCACACCTCGACCAGCCCGCAGTACAGCATCATCGCCAGCTGTGACGTGGCGGCCGCCATGATGGAGCCGCCCGGCGGCACGGCGCTGGTGGAGGAAAGCATCGTCGAGGCGCTGGACTTTCGCCGCGCCATGCGCCAGGTGGCCGAGGAATTCGGCAAGGACGACTGGTGGTTCAAGGTCTGGGGCCCCGAGGAGCTCGTGGATGAGGGCCTGGGCACGGCCGAGAACTGGGTCTTCCGCAGCAAGGGCAAAAAGAAGAACGGCGCCGCCAATGCCAGCAAGTGGCACGGTTTTGGCGATCTGGCCGATGGCTTCAACATGCTGGATCCGATCAAGTCCACCATCGTCACCCCCGGCCTGAACTTGGACGGAAAATTTGGCAAGACCGGCATTCCGGCCTCCATCGTCACCAAGTACCTGGCCGAGCACGGCGTGGTGGTCGAGAAGACGGGGCTGTACAGCTTCTTCATCCTGTTCACCATTGGCATCACCAAGGGCCGCTGGAACACGCTGCTGGCGGCGCTGCAGCAGTTCAAGGACGACTACGAGAAGAACCAGCCGATGTGGCGCATCCTTCCAGAGTTTTGCCAGCAGCACAAACGCTACGAGAAGATGGGCTTGCGTGACCTGTGCCAGCATGTGCACGAGCTATACGCAANGTTCGACATCGCGCGCCTGACGACCGAGATGTACCTCTCAGACCTGACCCCGGCCATGAAGCCCAGCGACGCCTATGCCCACATTGCCCAGCGCAAGACCGAGCGCGTGCCCGTCGATGAGCTGGAAGGCCGCATCACCACCAGTCTGATCACGCCGTACCCGCCGGGTATTCCGCTCCTGATCCCGGGTGAGGTCTTCAACAGGAAGATCGTGGACTACCTCAAGTTCGCGCGCGAGTTCGCCAAGCTGTGTCCCGGTTTCGAAACCGACATCCACGGCCTGGTGGAGATCGAGGACGAAAGCGGTAACGTGCACTACTACGCTGACTGCGTGGCCCAGCCGGGCGCCACCGCTGCGCCCAAGGCGCGTAGCGCGCGTGCATCGGCCAAGGATAAGCTGGTGCAAGTGGGCAGCGACGGCCCCTTCGGCCGCACCCTCTGACGCGCCACCTGGCATACCGGTCAGGCCAGAACCGAGGGTGAGCTATGGCCCTCGGTTTTTTCTATTGTTTTGGCTCAAGTAGCGATATCTGTTGATTGGCCCGTGCCACGCTCGGTAGGCTTGTCATTCGGCGTCAATAGGAATCGCTACTTGAGCCATTGTTTTGATAGCTGATAGCGCTTTATGGACGGGCGCTAGGGCCCGATTTGGCTAGTTTTTTCACCCGGTGGCTGATCCGCCCGCACGCGCCAGAAGCGCGCAAAGCGTGGCAGACCGCCGGCGTGCGTGCCGTTGAAGCGGTAGGTCACCAGCGTGCCCAGCGGTGGCGGATCGCGGCGCAGTGCATCGCTCAGGCCGCTGCCCAGGCGAAAGCGCTGGCCGTCCGGCATTTGCACCAGCAGCGCCCCGGTCTGGCCCGCGTACTTGCCGCGTCCCGGTACATGGCCCACCACCAGGCCTTCCGCATCGTCGAAGGACTTGAGCTTGAGCAAATCCTCGCTGCGCCCGCCGCGGTAGGGTGCATCGCCCCGGCGCAGCATCAGGCCCTCGGCGCCGGCCTTGTCGTGGGCGCGCAGCTGCTGCATCAGCTCGCCATGGCTGGCCACGCGCCACTGCGGCACCGCCTGCACCCAGGGCTGGCCAATGGCTTCGACCTGGCGTTGCAGAGTGGGCAGCCGGGCATCGAAACCACCCGGCGCGCTGGGCACATCGAACACCATGTAGCGCAGGCCGCGCCACTGCGCGTCGCCGGGCGTGCCGGCCGCCACTGCGGCCTGCGCGGCGGCGAACCGGCCGCGTCCGGCCCACAGCTCGCCATCCAGGGGCTCTGCCGGCCAGCCGGCGGTAAACCAGGCGGGTGCGCGAATCGGCAGGCCCTGGCGGCTTTGCAGCTGGCTGCCCGTCCACAGCGCGCGTACGCCGTCGTATTTCTCGCTGACCCGGTAGGCGGTCACGTCTATTCCAGGGTGGTAACGCTGTGCCAACGTGGGCGAGGGCGGAGCGGCATGCGCCGCCATGCAACCCAAAATCATCAAAAAACATAGCTNCAAACGCTTTATATATAAGCGCTGCATGTGAAAAACATGCTCAGTANCATGGCGGTTCGGGCGCAAAGTGGCATCAACGCGGCGCATGGGATCTCCCGGGTGGCTTGTCGAGGCCGCATGAACATGCTTGCACAGGGGCAGCGGTGGTGCGGCGGCCTCGGTGGTGAATTCGGGNGGCGGGGGCGAGCCCGTAAACTGTAGGCGTCATTCACCCCCCTAAGGAGCACCGATGTTTCCCGAGTATCGCGACCTGATTACCAAGATCAAGGGCCAGGACGGCCACTTCACGCGCCTGTTTGACAAGCACAACGAGCTGGACCAACTGATCAAGAACATGGAGGCGCGCATCGTCGCCGCCACGATCCATGAGATCGAGAAACTGAAGAAGGAGAAGCTGCTGCTCAAGGATCAGATCTACGCGCACCTGCGNCGCGTGGACGGGGCGCAAGCCTGATGCTGCCTGCCTGAACCATCCAGCCCCGCAGGCCATTGTTGCTGGCAGGGTTTTTTCATTGCCGGGCCGCCCCAAGATGAAAAGCCCCCCTCGGGGGGCAGCGGACTACGCGAAGCTAGTGTAGTGTTCCATTCTGTTTGGAGCTTAATCGGCTATTGGCCCGAATGACCTTCTGCAGGATGTCGCGGGCGCTCTTGGTCCAGATGAACGGTTTGGGGTTGGTATTGTGATGTGCCACGTATTCATCAATGGCGGCCACCAGCTGCGGCACGCTGGTGAATACGCCGCGGCGCAGCCGTTCTGTGGTCAGGTCACGAAAGAAACGCTCGACCATGTTCAGCCACGACGCCGAGGTCGGCGTGAAGTGCATGTGAAAGCGCGGGTGCTTGGCCAGCCAGTCCTGCACCACCGGGTGCTTGTGCGTNGCGTAGTTGTCGGCGATCAGGTGCAGCGTTTTGTCCTTGGGNGTCTCGCGNTCGATCTGCTTGAGGAACTTCAACCACTNNACATGGGTGTGGCGCTGCTGGCATTGGCTGATGACTTGGCCATCGAGCACGTTGAGCGCCGCAAACAATGTGGTCGTGCCGTGGCGCTTGTAGTCGTGCGTCATCGTCTGCGCACGCCCCTTCTTCAGGGGCAGTCCCGGCTGCGTGCGATCGAGCGCCTGCACCTGGCTCTTCTCGTCGCAGCACAGCACCAGGGCATGCTCAGGCGGGGACATGTACAAGCCCACGATGTCTTCGAGCTTCTGGGCAAACTGGGGGTCACGCGAGACCTTGAAGCTGTGCACCAGATGCGGCTTGAGCCC
>Ga0056903_1000971_pt1 | contig 11050 bp, 9 predicted proteins | sample EBPBio142005_DNA_FD_55025 | JGI IMG/M metagenome (GOLD analysis project Ga0056903, IMG submission 55025) | Wastewater treatment Type I Accumulibacter community from EBPR Bioreactor in Madison, WI, USA - Reactor 1_6/14/2005_ DNA | ecosystem: Engineered > Bioreactor > EBPR > Anaerobic-Aerobic >...
CAAGGGCGTGATGATGGAGCTGGAGGACTGCGCGTTCCCGCTGCTGGCCGGCATGGTCGGCACCGACGACCCGAAGGTCGCGTTCAAGGACGCCGACTACGCCCTGCTGGTCGGCGCGATGCCGCGCGGCCCGGGCATGGAGCGCAAGGACCTGCTGCTCAAGAACGCCGAGATCTTCACCGTGCAGGGCAAGGCCCTGAACGACGTCGCCTCGCGCAACGTGAAGGTGCTGGTCGTCGGCAACCCGGCCAACACCAACGCCTACATCGCCATGAAGTCGGCCCCGGACCTGCCGGCGAAGAACTTCACCGCGATGCTGCGCCTCGACCACAACCGTGCGCTGTCGCAGCTCGCGGCCAAGGCCGGCGTCGCCGTCGCCGACATCAAGAAGATGGTCGTGTGGGGCAACCACAGCCCGACCATGTACCCCGACTACCGCTTCGCCACCGTCGACGGCAAGTCGCTGAAGGACAAGATCGGCGACGCCGCCTGGAACGCCGACACCTTCATCCCGGTCGTCGGCAAGCGCGGCGCCGCGATCATCGAGGCCCGCGGCCTGTCCTCGGCCGCCTCGGCCGCCAACGCCGCCATCGACCACATGCACGACTGGGCGCTGGGCACCGACGGCGAATGGGTCACGATGGGCGTGCCGTCCGACGGCAGCTACGGCATCCCCGAGGGCGTGATGTACGGCGTGCCGGTGACCTGCGCCAACGGCGAGTACACCCGCGTCGAAGGCCTGCCGATCGACGAGTTCAGCCGCGCGCGCATGGACAAGACCCTGGCCGAGCTGGAAGAGGAACGCGCCGGCGTGGCGCACCTGCTGTAAGCGCATCTGCTGCCGTCGCGAACGCGGGGGTTTCCCGCGCCCGCGGCGCCGCGGCCACCATCCGAATGCCAGCCGGCTCACCCCGGCTGGCATTTTCGTTGGCGAGAACCACAGCTTTCTTCTGCTCGGGAGAGCGGCCTTCAGGCCGCCGCCCTCGATGTGCTGCGAGCAAAAAAAGCAGCGGGCCGAAGCCCGCTCTGCGGAGCGAGAGGCATCCACCTCCGACCAAGGTCGGAGGGCCGGCGGCGGCGCGCGGGACTATCCTCCCGGCATCGCGCCACGCCGGGAGGGGCCATGCGCTACGAAGACGAACATCGCCGATCGGTCGAAGAGCCGGAGGCGTTCTGGGCCGAGCAGGCGAAGGCCATCCACTGGCACGTGCCGCCGCACACGATCCTGCAGTACGACGACCCGCCGTTCCGCAAATGGTTCGTCGGCGGCGAGACCAACCTCTGCTACAACGCCGTCGACCGCCATCTGGAGGCGCGCGGCGACCAGCTCGCGCTCGTCGCGATCTCCACCGAAACCAACGTCACCCGCGAGATCAGCTACCGCGAACTGCATCGCGAGGTCAACGCCTTCGCCGCGGTGCTGCGCCGGCTCGATGTCGGCCGCGGCGATCGCGTCGTCATCTACATGCCGAACATGGCCGAGGCGGTGTTCGCGATGCTCGCCTGCGCGCGGATCGGCGCGATCCACTCGGTGGTGTTCGGCGGCTTCGCCGCGCACAACCTCGCGCTGCGCATCGACGACGCCCGGCCGAAGCTGCTGATCGCCGCCGATGCCGGCATCCGCGGCGGCAAGGTCATCCCGTACAAGCCGCTGGTCGACGCCGCCTGCGCCGAAGCCGAGTTCGCGCCGCCGAAGGTGCTGATCGTCTCGCGCGGGCTCGACCCGGCCGAGCCCAAGGTCGCCGGCCGCGACGAGGACTACGCCGCGCTGCGCGCGGACGTCGGCGATGCGCAGGTGCCGGTCGAATGGCTGGAGTCGAACGAACCCAGCTACCTGCTCTACACCTCCGGCACCACCGGCAAGCCCAAGGGCGTGCAGCGCGACGTCGGTGGCCACGCGGTGGCGATGGCGCTGTCGATGCGCACCGTCTACGACGTCGGCCCGGGGCAGGCGATGTTCTCCACCTCCGACGTGGGCTGGGCCGTCGGCCATTCCTACAACGTCTACGGTCCGCTGATCGTCGGCGCGACCTCGCTGCTGTACGAAGGGCTGCCGGTGCATCCGGATCCCGGCATCTGGTGGGCGCTGTGCGAGAAATACCGCGTGCGCACGATGTTCTCCTCGCCGACCGCCGCGCGCGTGCTGAAGAAGCACGACGTCGACTACATCCGCCGCCACGACCTGTCGTCGCTGCAGTACCTGTTCCTCGCCGGCGAACCGCTGGACGAGCCCACCGCGCAGTGGATCACCGACGCGCTGGGCAAGCCGGTCATCGACAATTACTGGCAGACCGAGACCGGCTGGCCGGTGCTGTGCCTGCTGCCCGGCCTCGACATGAAGCCGGTGAAGTTCGGCTCGCCCGGGTTCCCCAACCTCGGCTACCGCACGAAGATCATCCACGAGTCCACCGGCGAGGAAGTCGGCCCGGGCGAGAAGGGCGTGCTGGTGCTGCAACCGCCGCTTCCGCCGGGCTGCATGAGCACCCTGTGGCACGACGACGCGCGTTTCCTGCGCAGTTACTTCGGCCATTTCAAGGAACTGTTGTACAGCTCGCTCGACTGGGCGATCCGCGACGCCGACGGCTACACCTTCATCCTCGGCCGCACCGACGACGTCATCAACGTCGCCGGCCATCGCCTGGGCACGCGCGAGATCGAGGAAGCCGTGTCGAGCTGCCCGGTCGTCGCCGAAGCCGCGGTCGTCGGCGTCGCCGACGAACTGAAAGGGCAGGTGCCGGTCGTCTTCGCCACCCTGCGCCAGGCCACCGCCGAACCCCACGCCCGCGTCGCCGCCGCCGACGGCATGCGCAAGCAGGTCGAACACAACCTCGGCGCCGTCGCCCGCCCGGCCCGCATCTACGTCGTCGGCGCGTTGCCGAAAACACGCTCCGGCAAACTCCTGCGCCGCTCCCTGCTCGCCCTCGCCCAGGGCGGCGACCCCGGCGACCTGTCCACCCTCGACGACCCGAACGCGCTGGAAGAAGTGAAGCGCGCGCTGGCGCGCGGGCCGGAGTTCGGGGGTTAGAAGCATCGCGGCAGGCATGAGCCTGCCGCGAACATTTGGCGTTACCCTGATGTCATACCGCAATGCATCAGGAACATGCCATGGCCATTCGCGTCCTCATCGCCGAAGCTACCACGGGCAAGATCCTGCATGTCGATGGCACCCGATATCGGGTCGGCGATGAGGAATGCCGGATCGACTTCGACAGCGCCGCATCGGCATTCGTGTTCTCCGAAGATTACGTTCGATCGTTCCCGGATCGGGAGTGTGTCGTTTACGGGGAGGACGGTGCTTGTCTGAAGATGTTTCGAACCTGACGGCGTCCCTGCGCCGCCCGCGCCTGCGTCGCCCGGGTAATTCCGTAGCGTCGCAGGACGGGCTTCAGCCCTCAATTGAGTTGCTTCCGTGACTGCGTGGAATGATCGGAGAAACGCCGTTCTCGGAGACCTCCTGCGCGGAACTCGACGCTGACGATTGGTGGGCTGAAGCCCACCCTACGGGCTCAGCTTGACGACGAACTGAAGCGCTAAAGATATGGTTGCCATTTTGCGACTGTGTAAAATAGTCAGGGCCGAATTCTGCTGAGAGTTTGTCATGGATCAGGCGCTTAAGCCAAAGCTCTAGTGATTCAAGTCGATGCCTACAGAGGTTGCGTACATCATCAATAGGTAGGCGTGTGAGTGGCATATTTTTCCCGTTTGCCGCTGGTCCGTCTTGTTCCGCTATCTAACGCAGGAATCAAGCCGCGCCGCGAAGCGGCTTCGGCTTGAATGAACTGTTAGGCGCCGACTGAAGGCTCATAGAATCTATTGAAGAAGTCTTCCGCGGCAGAGTATCCATTGTCGTAAGCGATTTGCTTAAGACGACGAGCTTCTGAGCCTTCAGGAAGGGATTCAATCTCTGCCTTCAAGGCCCGTAGGTCGTCGGACATCCTGTCAAATTTTTCCTTGTGAACTTCTACCCACATTCTTTCGTTGAGCAACTCCTGTCTCTGGCTCACTACATTCTCTCCAAAGGTTACGTTCAAAGCTTGTGCCTAAAGCCTGAATTAAGCCGGGCCGAGAAGCGGTTTCGGCTTACTTAAATGGATTGCTAAGCCGCTTGCGGACAAGCAATGCCTTGTCTGTGTAAGTAAAGGTTAGCGCAACCTCATCCTCAGCAATTAGCCTGAAAATGCATAGGCACTTGCGGCCAATAGATGGCCAGCGGGTCTTGAACTCAAGTTTGTCTCGCTTGGGATGGATATCGGGACCGTAGGGCAGGCTGAAGCCAGCTGTGAGGGATGTGTCCTACAGAAGGGGCGTCGATCGGGTGGTGATCGCTAGCCAAGTGTAACGATGTGGGCGGACATTGCGGCGGGCTTGAGTCTGCCCTACGGGCTATTACCTGTAGCTAGAAACAGCGCATCACGCGTCCCAGTCTTCTGTATCTTTCCTGTATGTGCCATTTGGGTTTGTCCCCATCTGGCATCCGTTAGAAACTAGTTCAGGCTCGTCTGCGTATTGAAATCCGTAAGGAACAAGATCTTCATTTTCGTTCATATGCGGCCACTCCTCTTTTGATTTCACTTGCGATAAGTTTGGTGATTGAAAAATCATCGATGATATTTTCAAGCCATAGCCACGCTCCATCTGGGTTCGCTTCCAGAAAAATATATTTTCCATTGTGAACAACCATGTCGGTCATGCTCCAATTGAGTGACATTCTGGTGTTGAAGTTGATTAACTGTTCTTTGACTTCCTCAGGGAGATCGTAGGTGGAATACATCGATTCATCGTCCATCGCTTTCCGCCAATCAATCATTGCCTGCTCGCGAGTCTGAGAGTCAATCCGAACGCACCGGACTTCTTCGCCAACAATAGCAACACGCAATTCAAAGTCTTTTTTCAGTTTTTCTTGAAACAGACATGGGCAAGCAGAAACCTGATGAAAATCATTACTGGTGACGGGCGAAGTATGAATCATGCTTTTTCGTCCATCTTCGTATTCAATGATGGGTTGACAGAGCGTTTTATAAATAACTCCATCATGCTCGTCGTAAAATTTACGTGCCTCTCCTTCGTCGTTTGTTGCGCATGTCTCAGGAACAACTAAGCCAACACTTTTTGCAGTAATAAGTTGCAATATCTTATTTCTTCGTATGTTTGGCGCCCGGCCCTGAGAATAAACGTGTCCGTTTGTTGTAAATTTGCATATTCCAATGACTGCATTTACTACTTCAAGACTTTCATCAGTTGCAAACTTCACGACATGAGGCGCATATTTGGTTGCTGGATTAATAAAAACAGGCCGCCTGCTGTAAATCCTGCTTATTGAATGCGCGTCAACCTTTTTTCCGTTCTGGCATATTCGAAACAAGTTAACATTTTTCCCTTGTCTAAAAACGAACTTATAATTCGAATCCGTCTTCCATAAAAATTTCTTCCCTTTTATGGCAGAAAAAACACGCTCTCCATGCAGGTCGCTGGTAATGACCGCAGTAACTCCATGATTGCTTCTTGGTGCTGTATTCATCAGCAGTCTCTGCATTAAAGTGCTGGGTAGTATTAATTTAGATCAGTACTTCCACGGGTTCAGTGTGTTCGCTGGCCTCTGGAAATTGCTGCCCTCTGAATCATAAGCATTGGCATGATACTGGTGGCACATGTCATCGTCTCTACCAAGCATCTGTCCGCACGAGCCACACTTCCAGAAAACTATTTTTTCGTTGCATTGTGGGCAATTCTTGTCGCCTCGATGCACATTGATATCACAATTATGACAGTAGGCTCTGCGCATTTGAAAGTTCCGTATTCAGTTGCGAATATAGTTGCAGCCATATAGTGTCGCCACATCTTCCATCAAGGTTGCATCCCACTTGGCTGCGCTGCAAGCTCTTGTTTGTGAATCGCGAGCCACGTAAGCAAACAGCGTATCGAAAAAAGAGGGTCAGAGTAGATTTTTTTCAGGAGTTAGGGGCAGAAAAAGTACGCTTTATCCACTGTTTTTTAGGGGGATGTATTAATGAATGGTTCTAATCTTTTTCCGGAGATATTTGTCTTTTGTGAATTTTGCTGCGGAGTGAGGCGGTGTTGGGGGTTTCTTTGGCGACGTAAGTCATGGGGGCATGGGTTCTAATTCGTCTCAAACGCATCCAGCGCATGCTCGACAAAGATCGGCGCGACAGATTCGAGAAGTCCAGATTCCTTGCGCACCGGCTGCATCGTTTTCAGCAGCACGACGGTCCGTTCGAGGTTGGCGTTGATGCGGAGCAGCACGATCGGGACGCCGAAGAGGATCGCTGCGGAGAAAATGCCGATCACGCCGCTGATGCCATAGGCGATGACCGGCGAGGTGCGCGGGAAGCCCAGTTCGGTCGTGATCTCAGGGCCGAACACCGCGCCGGCAATCACGGTCGTGAGTGCACCCGCATAGATGGCGAGCTTCAGGCAAAGCGTCAAAAAACCGAACATCGGATCCCCCCGATCCTTGATGGTGGCCCTTGCAGCGCGCGTCGGTTCCCCTCGATCAGCCCGGCCATGCCTGGGCTGTTTTCATGGCGGGCGCTTTGTCTGTCGTTCTACCCGGTCCGACGCCATCGAGGCCACCTGTCAGAAGCGACAGGTTCCGCTATCGCGACCAATCAAGGCTCCACCCCCGTATACCTCGCCCGCGGCCGGATCAGTTTCCCCTCCGCCTGCTGCTCCAGCGCATGCGCGAGCCATCCCGCGAGTCGCCCGGCGGCGAACATCACCAGCGCCGGGGTCGCAGGCAGGGCGTTGGCGTGGCAGATGGCGGCGAGTAGGAAGTCGATGTTGGGATGCTGGCCGCTGACGTCTTCTGTCGCGGTGACGATGGCATCGAGTTCGCGCATCGCCGGTTCGTCGGCGTGCTGGGTGCGGAGGCGGGCGAGGAGTTCGGCGGCGCGCGGGTCGCCGTGGGGATACAGGGCGTGGCCGAAGCCGGGGAGGTCGTCGCCGCGCTGGAGCCGGGTTTCGATGAAGTCGCGTGGCGAGGCCGCGTCGCGTGCGTCGGCGATCAGTGCGTAGGCGCGGGCGGTCGCGCCGCCGTGGCGCGGGCCCGAGAGCGCGGCCAGGCCGGCGCAGACGGTCGCGTGCAGGTGCGCGCCGGTGGAGGCGACCACGCGCGCGGCGAAGGCGGAGACGTTGAGTTCGTGGTCGGCGCACAGCACCAGCGCGGCGCGGACGAGGTCGGCGAAGCCGGCGTCGGCGGGTTTCCAGACGTCGGCCAGCAGCGCATGCACCGGGCCGGCCGAGGGCGGGCGGCCGGCCAGCAGGGCCGCGTTCTGGCGGAGCAGGGCGGCGGCGATCTCGTGGCGGGCGCGCGGCGTCGAATTCAGCGCGCCGCGGGCGCCGAGCGCCAGCAGCGGGATCGCCGCCATGGCGCGCTCCAGCGGCGGCAACGCGTCTGCCCCGGCAATGGCGGCGACGTGCGCCGGCCACGCGCCGCCTTCCAGCGCGGCGAACGGGTCGTGGTCGCCGCAGTCCCAGAGCTGACGGGCGGTGTCCTCGAGGGTCGCGCCGGCGCGCACCATCGCGATCGCGGAGCGGCCGCGGTAGTACGGGCCGTCGGGGCGGATCAGCGAGATCCGCGTCTCCAGCACCGGCAGGCCGCGATCGAGGCTGTGCGCGGCGGCGGCGGCGGCGCTGCGGCCGACCTGCTTGCGCTGCGCCAGGCGCTCCACGTCCAGCCGCGGATACAGCCGCGTGCGGTGGTCGGGGCCGGGCCGGGATTCGAGCAGGCCGCGGCTGACGTAGGCGTACAGCGTGGCCTGGCTGATGCCGAGCAGCTTGCAGGTTTCGCGGGCGGTGAGCAGGTCGGCCATGGCGACAGATTGATTCGTCCGATCAAGATTGATCAACCCTCCGGATGGTGCCAGATTTGCGCCCCGACAGGCGCCGCCGGCGATTCCCGCGCGACGATGCCTGCGGCCCGGGGCGCCGCCCCGGGGCCGTCGACACGAGGAGTTCCCATGAGCCATCCGTCCGCAGGGGCACGCTTCCGTGCCGCCCTCGCCGAAGAATCCCCGCTGCAGGTGATCGGCGCGATCAACGCCAACCACGCCCTGCTCGCCAAGCGCGCCGGTTACCGCGCGATCTACCTGTCGGGCGGCGGCGTCGCCGCCGGCTCGCTGGGGCTGCCGGACCTCGGCATCAACACGCTGGAGGACGTGCTGATCGACGTCCGCCGGATCACCGACGTCTGCGACCTGCCGCTGCTGGTCGACATCGACACCGGCTTCGGTCCCAGCGCGTTCAACATCGAGCGCACGGTGAAGTCGCTGATCAAGGCCGGCGCCGCCGCCTGCCACATCGAGGACCAGGTCGGCGCCAAGCGCTGCGGCCACCGTCCCGGCAAGGAAATCGTCACCACCGGCGAGATGGTCGATCGGGTGAAGGCCGCCGCCGACGCCAGGACCGATCCCGACTTCTTCCTGATCGCGCGCACCGACGCCATCGCCGTCGACGGCGTGGACGCGGCGATCGAGCGCGCCATCGCCTGCGTCGAGGCCGGCGCCGACGGCATCTTCGCCGAGGCCGCGTACGATCTGCCGACCTACCGCCGCTTCGTCGATGCCGTGAAGGTGCCGGTGCTCGCCAACATCACCGAGTTCGGCAAGACCCCGCTGTTCACCCGCGACGAGCTGGCCTCGGCCGGCGTCGCCATCCAGTTGTTCCCGCTGTCGGCGTTCCGCGCCATGAACAAGGCCGCGGAGAACGTCTACCAGGCGATCCGCCGCGACGGGCACCAGCAGGCCGTGGTTGACACGATGCAGACCCGCGAGGAGCTCTACGACCGCATCGGCTACCACGCCTTCGAACAGAAGCTCGACGCGCTCTTCGCGCAGAAAAAGTGAGAGGACCCCCACCATGAGCGATTCCCAGCAAGTGCTTCCGAAAGCCAAGAAATCCGTCGCCCTCAGCGGCACCGCCGCGGGCAACACCGCGCTGTGCACCGTCGGCCGCAGCGGCAACGACCTGCATTACCGCGGCTACGACATCCACGACCTCGCGACGAAGTCGACCTTCGAGGAAGTCGCGCACCTGCTGGTGCACGGCGCGCTGCCGACCGCTTCGCAGTTGAAGGCGTACAAGGCCAAGCTCAAGCGCCTGCGCGGGCTGCCGGCGATCGTCCAGGAGGCGCTGGAACTGGTGCCGGCCAACGCCCACCCGATGGACGTGATGCGCACCGGCTGCTCGGTGCTGGGCACGGTGCTGCCCGAGCGCGAGACGCATCCGGAGAACGAGGCCCGCGACATCGCCGACCGCCTGATCGCCAGCTTCGGCTCGATGCTGCTGTACTGGTGGCACTTCACCCGCAACGGCCGCCGCATCGACTGCGAGACCGACGACGATTCGGTCGCCGCGCACTTCCTGCACCTGCTCCACGGCGAGCCGCCGTCGAAGCTGCACGCGGACTCGCTCGACAAGTCGCTGATCCTCTACGCCGAGCACGAGTTCAACGCCTCGACGTTCACCGCGCGGGTCATCGCCGGCACCGGCAGCGACCTGTTCAGTTGCATCACCGGCGCGATCGGCGCGCTGCGCGGCCCCAAGCACGGCGGCGCGAACGAAGTGGCGATGGACATCATCAGCCGCTACGCCGCCGCCGACGAGGCCGAGGCCGACATCCGCGCGCGGATGGAGCGCAAGGAGATCATCATCGGCTTCGGCCATCCGGTGTACACCATCGGCGACCCGCGCAATCCGATCATCAAGGAACTCTCGCGCGCGCTGTGCCGCGACGGCGGCAACCAGACGCTGTTCGACGTGTCCGAGCGCATCGAGACGCTGATGATGGACACCAAGAAGATGTTTCCGAACCTCGACTGGTACAGCGCGTCGGCCTACCACATGATGGGCATCCCGACGCCGATGTTCACGCCGCTGTTCGTGATCGCGCGCACCACCGGCTGGAGCGCGCACGTGATCGAGCAGCGCGAGGACGGCAAGATCATCCGCCCGAGCGCGAACTACGTCGGTCCGGAAGATCGCGCCTACGTGGCGATCGACCAGCGCGGCTGAGAGCCGGCCGCGCGGTCCGTGGACGGGGCGCCCCTGGGCGTCCCGTCGCGTTTCCGGATGTGGTTGCGGGGGTGGTTGCGGGTATGGTTCCGCGCGCCGCGCCGCTCGCTTATTCTGGCGGCGTCTCCGGCAGACGCCGCTTACCGATGGACACAGCTTCCTTGGACATGTCCTGGCTCATTCCCGACGGTCAATGGGGCGTGCACGTGCTCGTCGCCGTCGCCGCGTTCTCGATCACCGGCCTGGTGGTGGTGATCCACTACGAGGGCCTGCATGCGCTGGCCCGGCGCTATTCGGGTCGCGCGCCCAGTCGCGACCGCCGGGTGATGCTCAAGATCATCTTCGCGCTGCTCGCGCTGCACATCGTCGAGATCTGGGGCTACGGGCTGACCTTCTGGGCGCTGCTGCAGGTGCAGGACACCGGCTTCGTCCACGGCGAACACGCCGTGGACAACGTGTTCGACACGATCTACCTCTCCGCCACCACCTACACCACGCTGGGTCTGGGCGACCTCGCGCCGGTCGGCGCGATCCGGCTGCTGTCGGGCATGGAATCGCTGACCGGCTTCCTGCTGGTGACGTGGTCGGCGTCGTTCACCTACCTGGAGATGTCGCGGTACTGGCGGCGCGAGAACTGAGCGCGCCGGCGGCGAAGACGCGACATCGGGATGCGCGCATGACCGAACTCTACGTCAGCACCGATGTCGAGACCGACGGCCCGATCCCCGGACCGCACTCGATGCTCAGCCTGGGCGCCGCCGCCTACACCGCCGACAAGCGCCTGGTCGCGACGTTCTCGGTCAATCTCGACACGCTGCCCGACGCCACGCCCGACCCGCGCACCGCGGCGTGGTGGGCGACGCAGCCGGCGGCGTGGGCGGCCTGCCGGCGCGATCCCGAGCCGCCGCAGGTCGCGATGCCCCGCTATCGCGACTGGCTGAAGGCGCTGCCGGGCCGGCCGGTGTTCGTGGCGTATCCGGCCGGGTTCGACTTCAGCTTCGTCTACTGGTACCTGATCCGG
>Ga0056903_1000974_pt1 | contig 11018 bp, 7 predicted proteins | sample EBPBio142005_DNA_FD_55025 | JGI IMG/M metagenome (GOLD analysis project Ga0056903, IMG submission 55025) | Wastewater treatment Type I Accumulibacter community from EBPR Bioreactor in Madison, WI, USA - Reactor 1_6/14/2005_ DNA | ecosystem: Engineered > Bioreactor > EBPR > Anaerobic-Aerobic >...
CGGCCAGCCAGAACAGTTGCTGCTGAGGCCGAGAGCCAAAGGCCGGATCTGACTGAGAGCAGTCGTTCAGATTCTTCAGGCCACTGGCAGCGATCGACCCATACCTGCCCCACGAGTTGCTCCAAAGCGGCCGTAGCGGCGAATGCCGAATTTCCGAGTTTCGCCGCGACAAACCGGCCGCTGGGCAACTCGTGCTTCCGGCCAACTGCCGCCATTCGATGCTTCCGGAAAGCTGCCATCGGGACGGCAGCTGTACTTCGGAACCTGCCGAGGCCAATTCACAGAACTCGGCTAATCCGGTCGTTGGAATGTAAACGCAGGTCGGTCGGCAATGTATCCGTTACTTGTCGTCAAATATTTGCTGAACACTTTCTGAGTTTTTCGTTAGCATATCCGTAAATGTTCATCTTCATAGACGAGTCCGGAACCTTCCTTCACTCACCCGAGCGAAACTCATGGTGTGCTGTAGCAGCCTATGTGATTCCCGAACACCTTCGGCGGAACCTTGACGCTCTGATGCTCCATGTCCGCGGTATTGGGAACAGCGGCGCGGAAACAAAGCTAAAACATCTGTCAGACGAACAGTACGTTTGGTTTCTGTCTGAACTGAACAAGCTGGGAGGGGTGGCCTTTGCGGTTGCGGTAGATGTTGGCCTTCATAGCCCTTCAGGAGTTGAATGTCATAGAAATGGGCAAGCAGACAAGATCATAGAACACAGGGAAAAGATGATCCATGAAGCGGCAAGGCAAGGCCTGACGGATTTGTCGAACCAGATTCGGTCTTTGCCAGTACAGCTCTACACACAACTTAGTTGTCAGTTAAAGCTTTTTCACAAAATTATTACTGTGGCTACTCTGTATTTCGTGCAGCGACACCCACCGGCCCTAGGCCACTTTAGATGGCGTCTGGATCAAAAAGCGAAAGCTCCAACTGCCTATGAAGACGCCTTTCGCAAAGTTCTTTCCGCCATCCTCCAAACGATGTCGCTTGAAAAGCCAATGATCATGATGGAGGGAGCAAACTACTCTTACTTTGAGCGGTTCAATTACCCAAGGGGAAAAGAGCCTACATACCTTCAGGATCAGTACGGTATTGAGGCTTGGGGTGGTGATTTACCAAACATTGGGCAAGTCGTGAGAGAGGATTTTGAGTTGGTTGATTCCGCTGGATGCGCTGGCGTCCAAGTTGCCGACCTACTATCCAGTGGGTTTCGCCGTCTCCTCCGTGGTGGTTTCTCTGATCCAGAAACCGTTGCCCGACTATTTGGAAGCAACCTAGTTCAGGACGTGAGGGATCAACTTCCAGTGCTGTTGGTTAGCCTAGACAAAACCGGAAAGACTTCTAGTCGCGTGGCACATCTCCTTCGGATAATCACCGCTTCGACTCGACCCATGCTGACCCATTAAGCATCCGCAGGATTGGCAAGCTGACGCTCGTGCCAAGTTACAGATGAACAGAAGCTAACAGTTGCATTGCCGACAGGCTGAGGCAGGGGGGCGCAAGGTCAACTTTGGCCGACATGCTATCCGTAAGCCGTCGTGTCAGGCGACTGCTCGACTCCAGAACCGGCCATTGAAGTGTTCCGGCGACGAATGACGGCTTGGGGTCGGGACGCGACAGCCATCTTTTCAAGTTCATTGCCGGAAAGCCGCCATTGAAGTTTCGCTTCCCGGAAGCTGCCATTCGTCACTGAGTGCAGGCGACCCATTGCCGCCGCTCGCCACGGCACAGACTCAACGGCAGGTTTAAGAGCTGACCTGCCGCTCGCCAACCAACTTTGTGCTGCTGTTGGTCGGTTTGCGGAACGAACGCGTTGCGGGACCCAGAAAAATACATGGTACCCAGTTCGGGATTTTCAGTACTAGACCGCAAGTTTTTTTTGTTGTCACGCAGTTAGACTTAAGAGCGTATGACGATGAGCGCGATAGTTAAAACTCAAATCAGACGACCGCAGGAATTTTGTCGAGCTTCTCGGTTGCTTCACCCGCTGCAAAAACCCCAATGGCAGGACTTCCTGGAGATTCGTCTTCATCTACACCACATAATCGAGCGTTCCGCGTAATCGGCGATTGCAGACGTCCGACAGCTGGGCCAAGAGATAGTACAAAGGGCGCGCAACCGTGTCCCCGAATACCCGAAGTTTGGCCTGTTAGTTGATCACTGTTGCTGACCAGCGCTTGCGCGCACCCTTATCCGCCGTATTGTGGCCGGCGGGCCAGCCCGCAGCTTGCCCCCCCCCGTAACTCAATCCGTCAGCTGCGCAGCAGCGCTCAAGCCGGCGCGCTGCGCTTGTGCCTTCATCGCCAGTGCTGCAGTGGGATTGCTCGCCTTGAGACGCGCGTAAGAGCCTGCAGCAGCGGCGGCGTTGCCTTCCAGCAGGTAGCTCATGGTCAGAATGCTCAGGCCGCCCGGCTGATCGGGCAGGCGAGCGAGTACGACGCTCGCCTGCTCACGCGCTTTCGCCGACAGGCGCGCACCGAGGTAGCTCTGGGCGAGATAGAGTCGCCCATCGAGGGCGTCGGGCTTGAGGGCGATGGCTTTTTCCAGCGCTTCGATGGCGCGCGCGAGATTGCCGCTGCGCAGTTGCACCTGGCCAAGATTGATCCAGCCGTTGACCAGCTCGGGCGCGAGGCGCACCGTCGTCTCCAGCGCGTCCCTTGCTTCGGGCAGTCGCCCCAGGCGCATCAGGGCATAGCCCTTGCTACTCCAGGCCTCGGGGCTGCTCGGCTGGGCAGCGATGGCGAGCTCGATGTAAGGCAGCGCCGCGGTGACGTCGCCCGATTCGCCGAGCACCTTAGCCATCGACAGCGGCAGTCGTGGCGGCTGCGGCTTCGCCGCCTCGGCACGGCGCAGCACGCTCAGGCCATCGGCCAGCCGGCCGACCGCGGCCAGGCTTTCACCGAGCGAAACGAGATCGTCGGGGGTCGCTTGCTGCAGCGCGTCCAACTGGCTGAAAGCCGCCACCGCATCCGGGTAGTTCTTTGCGTTCAGGCTGATCGCGCCGAAGATGCGCCAGACGTTGGCGTTCAGCGGCGCTTCGCTGGNTGCTTGCCGAATGTCTTCGAGTGCCGCCGCCTGCTGGCCAAGTGTGCTACGTACGCTGGCCCGATTGGCGCGCGCCTCTGCGTTTTTCGGTGCCCGGCGCAGTGCCTCATCGTAGGCCTGCTCGGCTTCGGCCAGGCGGTTGAGGTGGGTCAGGGCCGTGCCCAGCCCATTCCAGGCGCCCGGGGCGTCCGGCGCTTCCGGCGCCAGCTGTAGCGCCTTGCGGAAAGCGTCCTGTGCCGGCCCGTAGCGCTTGCGCTCAAGCTCGCTGAAGCCGATCGTCCGCCAGGTTGCCGCCTCGGAGTTGGCGTTGGCAGGGGCGTCGCCAGCGTCGGCAGCGCCTGTTCGCGGTGCCGAAACGCCCCGCCTGGCGTCTTCGCTCTTACCTTGTTTGGCCAGCGCCTGCGCTAGCTGCTGGCGGATTTCGTCATTCTGCTGGTCGAGACGCAGCGCGATGCGGTAGGCATGCGCGGCGTCGGCATGTTGACCGAGCGCGTCTTCGATCGCGCCGAGCCGGCTCCAGGCACTTGGCTCGCCGGCCGCGAAGCGGGTCGCCGCCTGTGCTTCAACACGCGCTTCGCCGAAGCGCCTGGCAGCGAACAGCCAGTCCGCACGGATACGCCGCGGCGTCGCATTGCTCGGCCGCAGCTCAATGGCACGGACAAGAGCCGCTTCGGCAGCGTCGTGATCGCCACGCGCCTTGGCCAGCACGGCTTTCTGCGTCCAGCCGGTGGAGGAGTACGGGTCGAGGCGGAGCGACTCTTCGGCGGCTGCTGCGGCTTCCTGGTGGCGGCCGGATTGGTCCAGTGCCTGGGCGAGATAGATATAGGCGAGGGCAGAAGTCGGTTGCGCTTGCAGCCAACGGCGGGCGTGCGCGGCCAACGCCGGCCAGTCGGATTTGCTGACCAGGGCCGTGGCTTCGTCGCGCCAACGTGGCTCGGGCGATGGGATCGCTGGCGCCGCCGGTGGCGGCTGGCCCTGCGCCGACAAGCGATCGACACCATCGGCCGAGAGCACCAGATTGAGGTTCTGGCCGGTGCCGAGGATGGCGGTGGTGAAGCCGATCAACCGACCCTGGCCGTCGAAGAGGCCGCCGCCACTCGAACCGGGCGAGATCGCTGCGCTGGTGAGCAGAGTCTTGTCGCCGTCGTGCTTGCCGACCAGCAAGCCGCTGCTCGCCGCGAGACCGAAACCAAGCGGATTGCCGACTGCCAGCACGCGCTCGCCGACCTGCAGCGAGTCGCTGCTGCGCAGAGCGACGGGCTTGGCCTTAAGCCCGTCGACGGTGAGCAGGCAGACGTCGCGCTGGCCGTCGACCCGTGTCCAACGGCCGACCAGTGCCTGCGTGCCGGCTTCGATGCGAATTTGCGTCGCGTCGCGGACGACGTGGCAATTGGTCGCCACCTGTTCCGGGCCGACGACGACGCCGCTGCCTTGAGCCAATTCGCCGCCCTGATCGTCGACGGCGCGCACGCTGACCACAGCCGGCGAGACCATGGCGAAGAGTTGCTCCGGCGACAGATCCGCAGCCGTGGCGGTACTGAACAGGCTGGCGCAGGCGGTAGCGATTAGCGCCGCCGAGGATACTCTTCCCGGAATCATTGCGCCCCCTCCTCATAGGTGACGATCAGCGTGCGATAGGTATCGCGGGCGTATTCGGGGTCGACCGCGCGCAACTGTTCGTAGGCACGGCGGGCGGCGCTTTGCTGCCCGTCGGCGTGGCAGACTTCGGCCAGCGCCGCCCACACCTTGGCCTGTTTTGGATCGAGTTCCAGCGACTTCTCAAGCGCCGTAATGGCTGCTTTGCGCTGGTCCAGAACCGCCAGCGCGAAGCCCTGTTGCCGCCAGGCGGCGGGGTCGGCAGGATGCGCCGCAGTCAGCTCGCGAGCGATCGCCAGCGCCTCGTTCGCCCGGCCACCATCCTTCAGCTCGACCGCCAGCCAGAACTTGGCGGCGTCGCTCTCTGGTGCGACTTTCAAGGCCTGGCGAGAGGCCTCTATGGCCTCAGGGTGGCGGTCCAGTTCGGCCAGAGCGATGGCCAGCGCGATCCACGCTTGCGCCTCGCCCGGCGGCGCTTTGGCGATGCTTCGGCGCAAGGCGGCAACGCCGTCCACCGGCCGGCCCAGTTGGCGTAGCGTCAGTCCTTGCAGGTAGTTGGCGGTGGCAGTGTCGACTTCGCTTGCCGGCAAGCCGGCGAGGCTGATGAAGGCCCGCTCGGGCTTGTTGGCCTGCAAGTACAGGCCGATCAGTTGGTAACGGAAATCGGTGTTGGCAGGGTCGAGACCTGAGAGCCGGCTCCATATCGCCGCCGCCGTCGCGTGATCACCGCGCTGCTGGGCGAGTTCGGCCAGATTGACGTAGGCGCGGATCAACCACGGGTCGAGCTGGGTGGCTTGGCGATACGCCGCTTCCGCATCGCCGGCACGCCGTGCGGCCTGCAGAATACGGCCGTAGAGGAACCAGATCGACGCATCCTGGCGGTCGCGCGCCAGTAGTTTCTCGACCTCGGCCAGGGCGTCGTCGAAACGACCCTCTTTGAGCAGCGCTGCGCCAAGGCCGATGCCACCCTGATTCGAGCCGCGATCGAGCCCCTGCAACCTGCGCCAGGCGCGCTCTTCCTGCGCCACGTCACCAACTTCTCCGGCGGCTAGCGCTGCATAGCGCCAGGCCTGCGGCGACGCCGGCGCCTGACTGGCCCAGCGTCTGGCCAACTTGTCGAGCTCCGCCCAGCGCCGCTCGCTGACCAGCTTGCTGGCCTCGGCGTCGAAGCGATTCGCGTCGCCCTGGGTCGCGGCGCGAGTCTCGATTTCGGCGATCCATGCCGCCGGCGCAGCGAAGTTGACGTTCTGACCGCTGCGCTGCCGGTAGTCGACAATCCCCAGCAGTTTCCCCTCGCTGTCGAGCAAGGCGCCGCCCTGCGCACCGGGCGAGATGGGTGCCGAAAACTGGATGTAGTCGCCGCTGGGGAAGGCCCGCAAGCCGCTGACCAGGCCATCGGAGATGCCGACACCGTAGCCGAGTGCATTGGCCACGGCAAAGACGCGCAGGCCCGGCTGCGCAGCCGTCTGGCGAAGCGCCAGGGCCGGCAGCGCGTGACTGGCAACCGGCGTCGACAGAATGCACAGATTGCGCTCCGCGTCCTGTGCCTCCAGGCGCGCCGCAAAGCGCCCCGACGGCAGGCTGATCTGCAACGATCCGGCTTCCGCGAGTCCATCGCAAACACTGACGAAGCGATCAGGCACCACCAGCAACGCGCTGCGCAGATCGCTCTGGCTACCGTCCGCGCTACGTAGCTCCAGCGTGCCGATCGCCGGTGCAGCGAGCGCATAGACCTCGGCGGGCGACAGCTCCGCCGCCACAGTNGGCGGGCTGGCGAGAGCGATGCAGCCGCAGCCGGAGAGCACGGCAAAGAGAATTTTCATTGGCGACCTCGGGGTTGGGCGGCTGAGAAGCTGTCGGCGAAAGGGCAAGCAGAGCGGGCAAGCGCCCTATCGGCATGCTCGGAGTCGGGCGTGGTTTTTTTTTGGTGAACTTCGGGGACGCAAGGATTGTACACACGCTTTACTTGCCGACGANCAAGAACTCGAAAACGGGCAAACCAGCGACAAAAGTTTATTTTCCAGCTATCGCTGCAAGTGACNCGCCTACCAATATAATCGCCTCGCACAGCGACCGACTACGGTCCCATGAATGCATGCAACGCTGACGACAGCTTTACCATCCAAACACGGGAGCAATCATCTTGAACGCGAATAAATTCTTTAAATCCTGGTGTGCGGTTGTGTCTCGGCTCGCGCAAGGCTTGCTGCTGAGTTTGATTGCCAGCAATGCGCATGCGCTGGTCGTAACGATCGATGCCAACCAGAGTATGGTTACTTTTTCCGGGAGCCAACAAATTATCTGCGACGTATCCGGAAACTGCGGCCAGCCGCCACCGCAGACCTTTGCTCTCTCGGGCAGTTTCGATGTCGTTTTTGAATCGCAATCTTTTCCCGTTTCCTTCTTTCCGCTGCAGTTAATCGACGTGGACCTCGTTCGTTTTGACTCCCCGGTCGTTGACGCCGGTGGAGGGGCGGCGCTGGGGTTTTCTTTACCGCGCCATTTCGGCATCGTCAGCGGCCAGAGCTTCGCCTCAAACGGCAATCCCTGCGAATTGCATTTTGCGGGCGGTTGTAGCGCATTTGGCAGCAACGGTGAATTTTCCGGCGAGTTTGACGGCGTCACACTTCTGGTTAGCGGCCACGGGCCAAGCAGCTTTGGCAGTGTCCAATCCTACCGTTACGACATCGTTGCGCATGCAGCAGCGCCGACATCGGTGTCCGAGCCTGGCGTTCTGGCCTGTCTCGCCCTTGGAGTGATTGGCTTGGCAGCTATTCGGCGGCAGCGACTGGCCTGAAAGCCATCCGCCGTATTGTGCGCCGCCTGTGCATCTCATTTTTTTGGCGTGCAGGGTCTCCGCTTTCGGCAATTACGCCACTTAGACAAGCCATCGCGTTTGGTCGCAGGCCCTGCAGCGCGTTCGACGGTGTTGCAGTCCGACCGGTAACTGATCGGCCTTATGTGGAGCTCCACATAAGGCCGGGTTGCACCCACAGGTCTTCCGGCAGCTATCAGAGTAGAGCGGAAGTCTGAATGGCTGCTCTGTCGAAAATGCGAATGGCTGTTCGTGGCCGGCTGCCGACCGACGCCATCCTGCGCCCACCGGCTGCTTCGCGCCACGTAGCGGCCGGGCAGACCAAAAAAGTGAAATGCGCAGCCGAATGACCGCTGACGGCTGATCGCTCCAAATCAATGTCGGCTTTTAAGAGAAATCGCGGCCGTGTGCTCCTGACCGTGACCCGACCCGTGTCGATCAGCGTTGCGGCGCGCTACTGCTATTCTCTCCGCCCGAAATCCGCACGGTGGCGCAACCGATGGCCGAGAGCTCCAGGGTGGATTTGTCCTCTCAGGCAAGGCACGGGCAATCAAGCAGTTAGTTCTTCCCCCTGGACATCCGCGCAGGAAGTCCGTATAAATGGCGCATGGAAAGCGTTCTGGGTGCATTGCGTGTTCGCTTGGTGGGCAAGAGCGAAGAGGCTCGCTATCGGGAGTTGATGGCAGAGCATCACTACCTGGGCGACCTGGCGAAGATCGGGCACACGCTTTGGTACGTGGTCACCTACGGCGAGAAGTGGACGGCCCTGCTGAGTTTCTCAGCGGCGGCCTGGAAATGCGGCGTTCGTGACCGCTGGATCGGCTGGGACTATCGGCATCAGTACGATCGCCTGGGCCTGGTCGCCAACAACAGTCGCTTTCTGATCCTTCCCGACTGGCATTGCCCCAATCTCGGCTCCAAGGTGCTCTCGCTGTGTGAGCGACGGATCGCCGAGGACTGGCAGGCGCATTTCGGCAAACCGCTGCTACTGCTGGAGACCTTTGTGGACCCCTCGCGTTTCCAGGGGACCGTCTATCGCGCCGCGAACTGGACGCCTCTGGGGCTGACCCAAGGCTATCGCCGCACCCGAGAAGGCTACAGCGCCCACCCGACGTCGCCCAAAGTCGTCTTTGTTCGCCCCTTGCAGGCGGACGCTCGCGACCAGCTTTCCCGCTCGATACTCAACCCCCGCTATCGCACAGGAGCGCCCAGAATGATGCTCACCGCCGAACAGATGCGCACGCTTCCCGATTTCTTTGCCGGCATCACCGACCCGCGTCGCGCGCAAGGGAGGCGCCATCCCCTTCCGGCCGTGCTGGCCATCGCCACGGCGGCGGCGTTGTGCGGAATGCAGGGCTACAAAGCCATCGCCGGGTGGGCCAAAGACCTCACACCGAAAGCGCGCGAGCGTTTCCGCTGTCGTCGCGAGAAGGGCGTTTACCGCGTGCCCAGTGAGTTCATCATTCGTGATGTCCTGATCCGCGTCGATCCCACGGCACTCGACCAAGCGTGTCAGCAGTGGAACAAGGCCCATGCTCAAGACGACCCCAGTCTGGCGGTCGACGGCAAGACCATGCGCAATGCCCATGACGAGCACGGGCAGCAAGCGCACATCATGAGCGTCGTCGGGCATCAGAGCGGCGTGTGCCACACCCAAAAAAAGTCGGCACCTTGCCCGTAAATGGCGGGGACGAACTCAAGCAAACCAATGAAATCGGGATGTTCATGCCCCTGCTCGATGCGCTCGATATTCAGGGCAAGGACATCACCGCCGACGCGCTGCTGACACAGCGCAAGCTGGCGACCTACCTGGTGGAGCGCAAGGCGCACTATCACTTCACGGTCAAAGGCAATCAGCCGACACTGCAAGCCGATATCGCGCTCCTCTTCCAGGATCGGAAGGGCGCAGACTTCGTGGTGGTTTCGCCACCCGACCATGGTCGGATCGAGACTCGGAGCATTTGGTGCAGCAATGCCCTCAACGCCTATCTCGACTTCCCGCAGGTCGGCCAGGTGTTCTTGATCGAGCGCGAAGTGGTGCACAAGAAGAACGGCAAGCGGACGCACGAAATCGCTCTCGGGATCACCAGTCGTCCTCCAGAACAGGCCACTCCCAAGCAGATCCTCGCCATCAATCGCGGCCATTGGTCGATAGAAAACCGCTGCCACTACGTCATCGACTGGAACTACGATGAGGACCGCAGTCGCATTCGCACCGGCCACGGACCCGACAACATGTCACGCCTGCGCCGCTTCGCCGTCGGCATCCTGCATCACTTCTCCGATGGCAAAACCAGCATCGCTGAAAAAATGCGCCACCTCAACCGCAATATCCGATTGGTCTTCGACTACCTGCGCATGACCAAAAATTCTACAGGTCACGTATCACCTTGATCCCAGCACGAGAACAAATTCACCGTGCCGAGAGCTCTCACGCGGTTGACGACAACGCCATCTTGATGCGTTTCAAGCCACCATCGACGGTTTCCGCTAACTTGGCCACGCTTGGATCGTCGAAGGGCCCTTCTACCGTCCATTCGCAGAAAGAAGCCATGAGCGCCGCCCGTTCGACGGAGAGTCGTGAGTCGGCTAGACCAGATTCGATAATGGGGATGAGCGCTGCGGCGGCCCTGAGGCGGTTGATTTCCGGCGTTGAGGGCGGTGGCTTTTTGGACATTTCATCATTCTAGCGAGGAGCAACACCCTCGGCTACGGTGTGCCCATCATCAACCATCGCACTCGTCTCCGTCACCGCGCCACCGAACGAGCTGCTTCGGGTACCAGGCTCAGAGGCATTCGTCAGGCGCGCTCGGGTTGCGGCTGAGGCTACGCCTGCGCGTCAAGGCAAGGATTTCCAGGAGACATGCTTCAACCGCATCCCGATGTCTCGAAGCCCGACACTTCAGGCGTGCGCGCTCTTCCAGCTGCCTGACGCGCTCCCTCGTGACGCCAAGTTCATCGCCAACTTCTTGCAACGTGGCCACGTCGCTGTCCAGCCCGAGGCGGCGGGACAGGACAAGGAAGTCCCGGCTCCCAGTCCGGAGGCCCTGAAAGCAGGTGCTCACCGCGTCGACCACCCGGTCGCACGCTTCAGCGACAGCGTGTTCGCGGAAGTGTCCGATCTCCTCTGCGCTCGCGCCAAGTCGTTCGAGCACGACGCTGAGTCGAGCGTCCTCACCATACACCGCGGCCAACAAACCGTTCACCGCTGTCGGTCGCTGCCGTAGATTGGCCGCCATCGCCCTTGAGTCCTTGTCACCTTGGTTGTGCAACGCATGGCGCTGATCAGCCGCACTGGAATCACCCCGTCTATCGGTTCGTTCTTGTGCTCGCCGCAGACCGCATCGAATGCCGGCGCGGANTTGGTGCCACGCATGACGATTGTAGTGGGCGACAGAGCGTCGTCAAGACGTGTTGCTNCGTGAGGCTGGAGCCCTGCCAGGTCCTCCCATCGCCAAGNTTTCCGATTGCCCGGTCGACTGGAACGACTCGCAGCAGCGCGCGGCGAAGAAGGGTGTTTCGATCGAAAGGGTGCCGAATGATCAGGCCTACAGCGAAGAC
>Ga0056903_1000977_pt1 | contig 10975 bp, 14 predicted proteins | sample EBPBio142005_DNA_FD_55025 | JGI IMG/M metagenome (GOLD analysis project Ga0056903, IMG submission 55025) | Wastewater treatment Type I Accumulibacter community from EBPR Bioreactor in Madison, WI, USA - Reactor 1_6/14/2005_ DNA | ecosystem: Engineered > Bioreactor > EBPR > Anaerobic-Aerobic >...
AAAAAGCCCAGCCTTGTGGGCTGAGCTAAGCGCTTGTACTACTAGGAATTTTCTGTGGCTCCCCGACCTGGGCTCGAACCAGGGACCTACGGATTAACAGTTCGCAAATAATGGCATATTTCCGCGTTGATCGATATGCACGCGAATCCGCTACAGCGCTGTGTTTGCAGTCGTTTTAAGAAATAGAGATTGCTTCACGTTGAACAGCATTGCTATAATTTGGCTACATGGTGGCTACATGGATTTCCCGTGTAGCCAAGACAGGAGCCAACAGCATGAACCGCGAACGCCTGACGCCCGACCGTATCCGCCGCCTGAAGCTGCCCGCCGAAGCGGCACAAGCATTTCTCTGGGACACCGACGCGCCGCGCTTGGCCGTTCGCGTTACTGCCGGCAGCAAGGCCTTCATCTTTGAAGCCAAGCTGAACCGGCGAACCGTCCGCACGACGATAGGCGACGTGCTTGCGTGGAATCTCGACGACGCCCGTAACGAGGCGCGACGACTCCAGACCGTCGTTGACCAGGGGATTGACCCACGCGAGCAAAAACGCGACCAAGTAGCAGCCGCCGACGCCAAGCGGGAAGAAGCGAAACGCATCGACGCGCCGGCCCTTGACGCCTGGCAAGCGTACCTCGTGGCCCGTGCACCGAAGTGGAGTGCAAGAAGCCTGCTTGACCATCAGCGGCTTGTCGATCCTGGCGGGAAGCCCAAGACGCGAGGCCGCCGGCCTGGCGAGGGCGACACGACGATGCCCGGCGCGCTGCTGGGCCTGCTGAATCGCCCGCTGGAACGGATATCCGCCGACTGCGTGCGCGCCTGGCTGAAAGACGAGGCCGCCAAACGACCGACACAAGCCGCGCTTGCTTTCCGTCTGCTGCGTGCCTTCCTGAACTGGTGCAGCGATCGCCCCGAGTACCGCGATCAGGCGCACGTGGACGCCTGCGGCAGTCGTATGGCGAAAAACGAACTACCGAAGAAGTCCGCCAAGGACGACTGTTTGCAGCGCGAGCAGTTGCCGTCGTGGTTCGCCACGGTGCGCCAGATACAGAACCCTGTCATTGCCGCCTATCTGCAAACGGCGTTGCTGACGGGAGCGCGCCGGGAAGAAGTGGCGGGCATCCGGTGGGAAGATGTCGACTTCCAGTGGAAATCCGTGGCCATCGGCGACAAGGTGCAAGGCAAGCGCACTATCCCGCTCACGCCCTTTGTCGCCTCGTTGCTGGCCACCCTGCCCCGCCGTAATGAGTGGGTGTTCAGCAGCCCCACCGCCGCATCTGGAAGGCTGCAAGAGCCGCGTATCCAGCACAACAAGGCACTGACCGCCGCCGGCCTGCCAAACGTCACCATCCACGGCCTGCGCCGTTCATTCGGCACGCTGGCGGAATGGGTGGAATGCCCCGCCGGAGTCTCTGCGCAAATCATGGGACACGCGCCGAGCGCGACCGCCGAGAAGCATTACCGCGTTCGCCCGCTCGACCTACTGCGCAAGTGGCACACGACGATAGAGGCCTGGATTCTGACCGAAGCGGGTATCGAGCAGCCCGGCGAATCCGAGGCGGGTTTGCGTGTCGTGCGGAACCGATTGTAAAGCGGCGATATACAGACTATGATTACTTCGTTCCGCCACAAAGGGCTGGAAGCGTTCTTCCGCTCTGGCACGCAAGCCGGCATTCAGCCGATTCACGCCAAACGCCTACGGGAAATGCTGGCCGCCCTGCACGCCGCCGCCGCGCCTGACGACTTGGCCCGCCCATCCTGGCGTCTGCATGGCCTGTCCGGGAAACTCGCCGGCTTCCATGCGATGACGGTTCAGGCGAATTGGCGGCTGGTTTTCCGGTTCGACGGAACGAACGTGGAGCTACTCGACTACATCGACTATCACTGAGGCCCGACACATGGACATGCACAACCCCGCGCCACCCGGAGAACTGCTTGCCGGCTGGCTGGAAGACCTTGACATGAGCGTGACCGCGTTCGCGGCACACGTGGGCATCAGCCGCGTCATGCTTTCGCGCATCGTGCACGGACACGCGGCCATCACCGCCGACATGGACCTGCGCTTGCACGAAGCATTAGGCACCTCGCCCGGCTACTGGCTACGGCTGCAGGCGCAACGTGACTTGTGGACCGCTGGCGAGCGCGCCAAGGCCCGCGCGCCGGTGGCACGGCTGGCCGCCTGATCGAGTTTGCCGCGCCTATCCCGACGGGGAGAAAACCGGGCACCTTCCCCGGCTGGCGCGGCACCCAATTTGAAGGAGCGCATAGAAGGAGCGCCAAGTATGAACGTCGTATTCCGCATCAGTGGCCGCGAGGCTATCCCGGTTCGTGCCATTCCCTACATGGCCGGCACAACAGTATCTGCCGATATTCTTGTTCGCGGGCTTTTGTCTGTCGATCCAACAAACCCGCTTCACGGCTTATCCGCCTATGAGCTGCTCAACTATGATGTCTGCCGAAAGGTATCGCCGTGGGAATGGAGCCGCTTCGCAGTCGAATTACAGGCACTGACCGACAGGCTCAATCGACAAGAACGCGACGGTGAACTGACTACAGCCGAATGTACTGCGAAGTGGAAGCAGAATTCTGTGAAGCTATTGCCGGCACAGGTATTTCTTTGGAAAGACGAATTCCAGGCTGAGCACATAAAGAGCTACCGCCGGTTATCCAGCGAAGAATTGGTCAAGAGTAGCGCCGACTGGATAGCGCGGATGAACGAATTGATTTCTTCCCCGGACGATAGCTATACCGCTGAACTAATGGACGCTCAGGGGGCACCAGAGAACTGGCGGGAAGTGATTCAAGAGGGAATTGATGCAAGGGCGGCAGATCGCCCGTTCAAGCCGGAGCAGTTCTACGCCTATGCGCCTAACTGGTCCGCGCCAAAGGATACCGACACCCCGACCCACGTAACGTTCACTCCGATGATCGACCAAGTCGAATCGGCCGCCGTGATGGAAGGATTCGAGGAAGCAATCACGGCCAGCCCAACGAGTGAGAATGCATCAACGACACGCGCAGAGGACGGCGGAGAGCTAGTGCAGATTCTGAGCGAGTGGTTCGACAAACCGCTATCCGAACTGCCGAAACAGCAGCAGGATATGGCTGAGCTTTACATCCCAAGATGGCTCGAACTATCCGCTGTGGAGCGACGAGCTTGCGCAATTGCTTCGGGCATGGCTGCACAGGATGCCATGCGAAGGGGCTTCAACAAGGTTGTGCGAGAACGGGCGGGCGAGCGTAACTTCGAGTCGAAAACAGAGGAAGCCAATCTGTTGGACGATCGATGTATTGAGTTTGCGCAAATGCCTGAACTGGAGATTGCAGAATGGATTGAACTGACCGGTGTATCTCTCGGCGAGATAGGACCGTATCTTGTTACGCCCGATAGCGTTGGCTTTGTAAGATGGGAGCCGGAGGAAATCAGAACATACCCCAAAGAGTTTCAAGTCGACATGCTGAGGCGAAACAAGCACGAGCCACTCAAATTTCCATGCACACCTGCAAGGCTTCTGGATTTCATCGACTCAGAGTTTTCTGAGACATACGGATGTTTTGAGGTGCCGGCTGCGTTTCGGCAGGCTGTGGCCGAAGGCGCGCAGATAACCGACGGTACGCCGCTGGCGTCGCGCCCGGGCGTGGCAAGCAAAACGAAGTCTAGGCCGCTCCCGCAACAACGCCATCAGGAACAGGAGATCTTGCGCGTAATAGTTGAACTCGGATATGAGGCAACCGCCCTACCCAAATGGATTCCAGGAGGGTATGGCGTAAAGGCTGAGGTGAGAGGCAAGCTTAAGCTCTCAGAAAAGGTCTTCAATTTGGCATGGGAGCGTCTAAGAGCAGGAGGCATTATTCAGGACAAAGCTTAGTCCCTCAGGACCACTCCCTCAAATTGAGGGATAGAGGGACCTTGTGAGGGAGTATATATAGGGAAATAGTATTTCATTCGCCCGAGGGGTTTCATGTTGAAGCTCCGAGGTTTTCCAAATGGAGAACTAGCGAATGGAAAGCAACAAGACTCAAAAGTACGACCAGAGCGCCGAGCAATTCGCCGCTTTGAATCAAGTTAAAGCGCAATCAGTACGCGCTCGACTGTGCCGCACGGGAAGCTATTTCGGAGTCATTCCGCGAAAACTTGCCAACGGTCGCTTGGCCTTTCCCTGTGTTCAAGTGGAGGGCAAATAATGAATAGCGCCCCCGACCGCAAAGCAATTGAGAGCGCCATGGACCCGCGCCCTGATTATACCTCTTTCCACGAAGTTGCTGAAGCTGCCACAAAACTCGTAGTCGCTGCTGAATGCCCGCGACCCGGCACCCGTGCCGACCAAGTCTTGCAGGCGATTCTGAGCGGCCCGCAGAATCAATATGATATTCACGGGTGTGGCTGGCGATTGGCTGCGAATATCCAGAAACTTGAGGATTTGGGCTGGCGCTTCATCACGCGCGAAATCATGCGCCCAGCCTGCCGCCGAACCATCAAAGAATATCGCATTGACCGGAGCGACCCCGGCACAGCCGCCGCTCTTTCTGCGCGAGGTCTTTTATGATGCGCGACGCTTTCACAGAGGTCGATCGCGCCCGCTCTGCTCTCTGGAGCTTGGACTCCGGCACCGACCGCGACAGGTGGGTGAAAACCGGCATGGCCGCCAAGGCTGCGGGGCTCGACTTCGACGACTTCCATGACTGGAGCGCCAGAGCCGGGAACTATAAGGGTGAGGCCGAATGCCGCTCAGTCTGGCAGAGCATCAAGGACGGTGGCATTGGTGCAGCCTCGTTGTTCGGCGCCGCGCGCGCTGCCGGCTGGACGGATGGGGAGGAAGCACCCGCCAATCGTCCACAATCGCACCAAGATAAGCGTAGACCAGCCGAGGCAAGCAAACCCCCGTTGCATGACCCGCGCATCATCTGGGACGCCTGCGAACCGCCGCCAATCGATCAGGAGTACATCGAACGGAAGATAGGGCTTCCCGATAGCCTGCGCGTATACGCTGGGGGTTTGACGATAGCCGGCAACGCCTGCGACGGTTCGCTGGTGCAGCCCGTTTTCACTCTTGCCGGCGATCTAGTCTCGCTGCAATTCATCACGCCGCAAGGCAAGAAGCTGTTTCTGCCGGGCTGCACGCTGCCGCCTGACGCCTGCCTGATTGTCGGCGGGCCGATTAAGCCGGATGGCGTCGCCTACCTCGTTGAGGGCATCGGCCAAGCCTGGAGCGCACACCAAGCGACACGAGCGCCCGCGGTGGTGGCTTTCGGCGCCGGCAGGATGGCAGGTGTTGCCCAAGCACTGCGCCAGAAATACCAGGCCGCACGGCTGGTTGTCGTGCCCGACGTGGGTAAGGAAGACCAGGCTGCTGCTATTGCCAAGGACGTTCAAGGAGCGTGGGTAGAGCTGGCGCCGGAGCTTGGGAAGAACGGTGACATAAACGATCTGCACCAGTCGCAAGGCATGGAAGCTGTGGCCGAACTACTTGAGCACCTCAAGCGACCGCCTTCGCGCTTCAATTTGGCAGAACGCACGGCAAACCGCCTGTTCATTGGAGAGCCACCACCGGTAAATTGGCTGGTACGCGGCATATTCCCGCTGGGCGTATGCTGTCTGGTCGCATCGCCGCCAAACGTCGGCAAGAGCTTTCTTTCGCTCGACATGGCCGCGAAGGTGGCCGGGCGATCCGGGCAGCTATATGCTTTTGGCGCCGCCGTAGCCGCACATGGCCGCGCTGTCTATGTCTCGGCAGAGGATGACGAACCAGAGATTCATCGCCGCTTGTGGAGCCTTTGCGGTGGCGTCATGCCGGAACGTTTGCATGTGCTGAGCCTGCCCGACGTGGGACATTTCGGCATCATCGAGTGTGACCGCCAGTCGCGGGAGTACAAGCCGACTGAGACATGGCGCGATCTGGTTGCAGAAATTGGCGAATTGCCCGACGTGAAGCTTATTCTTCTCGACACCCTGCAAGCATTGACGACGGGTGACACAAACACGGTCGAGGCAACGCAGCCCCTTATGAACGAGGCGACCGCCTTAGCCGCCACGACCGGCGCCTGTGTGGTCTTGATACATCACGTGGCCAAGCGAAGCACTCAGGAAATCAAGACCGCTCTTGACGCCATGGAAGCCATACGCGGAAGTGGCGCCATTGCCGGAACCGCACGCGCCGCTTACGTGCTCTGGCCGCCTTCTGACGGTGGGAAAGCAGTATGCGAGGTGCTCGGGGAACCGTACCAGGAAGGAAAGATTGCCTTGGGCATCGTGGCGAAGAAATACGGCGATGCGCGGAAGGACCGCAGTGTATTTGTTCGCGATAAGGCCGGTATCCTGCAGGACAGGACGGAGCAGTACAACGCTCTTTCCGGTGCCGACGACAGCGACATACTGCAGGCCCAACTGTTGCAAGCTATCTGCGAACAATGGGCGGACGGACAGGCGTTTACAGCCAGCAACGGCACTAACGGGCTGCACGCTCGCCGCCATGAGCTTGCCGAGTGCTTCCACGCACAGACCCGAGCATGGTTTGAAGAAATGGCAGGCAAGTTGCTGGTCGAGGGCAACATCAAGCGTTTTACCTACCGGGGTGGAGCGCGCTACGTGCCAGCCGACGCGACGGAAGCGGTGCCCAAGGACGCACTAGCGGCAAATGCGGAAAGCATAGTTCCAGAGGGTGGACATGACGCACGGGTGGCAGCATGAGCACCCTTAGAAATGACAATGGAACTTGGCCAAGATTTGAACTTGGCCGGCCAAGTTTGACCGCTGCCAAGTTTGCGCGCCAAGGAGGAATCGAGCAACGGCAAGAGATACAAGCTAGTTTTTATGACATTGAAACTTGGCCAAAATCGAACTTGGCCAAAGCTCTGCCAAGTTTGCAAGCTATTGAATATAAAGCGGTTTTAGAACTTGGCAACTTGGCCCCCCTAAAGGGGGATAGCGAAACCGGCCAAGTACCGGTTTTCGCATCCCTTACGGGCGTTGCGATGGTGGGGAGAAAACGCTTCTTCTCTGGCACGAAAAGGGGTGAAGCATGAGCGCCGATCTGTTCGGGTTCGAGTCCCCGCCAGCACCGCGCACCAACGAGCGCCCCGAAGCCGCTGCCCTGGCGGAAGTTCTCAAGACCCTGCGGCATCACTCGGCTGTCGCATGGATTGAGCGCCAGAATTCCGGGATGGCAAAGATGGGCGGGCGGTTTGTCCGCTTCGGCTGGAAAGGTTGCTCGGACCTTCTCGGCATGATGAGGGATGGCCGATTGCTGGCGGTGGAGTGCAAAGCCGCCAAGGGAAAGATGCGAGCAGAGCAAGCGGAGTTTCTTTCTCTGGTACGCCGTTTCGGTGGTGTGGCCTTTGTGGCGCACGACTGCCGCGACGTGCTGCGCGAACTATCCGCGACTGATCGGGGGCGGCATGACAACGTTACAGCGTAACGCGTTGGGACTTACGGAACGTCGAATGTCCTTCAGCGCGCCGCTACAGCCTCTTTACGGTCCGACTCATAGCAGAACACCAGCACGACACCGGTCGTTCATCCTGGGGCGATTCCGTGGCCTTTCTGGTGCTTTTCTACAAGCAACGGAGGGTCAAATAGCGTGCGGCGCACAATGCCATAGACAATATCAAGCAGAAAGCGTGCCGCGCCTTGTTTTAACAAGCCTTACAGCCAATTGGCCAGCAATGGGCGCGAATATTGCTAATATGGCGCTGCACAATGCCTACGGAAAGCCTAACCGGCGGGGGCGTCTATGAACGATTCGACGCCTGACAAGCGGCGACGACTACGAGAGCACTACGGCTTGTGCGCTGCTGTTCATCGGCAATGGCAGGAAGGCGGCTATCAGCACCCGCCACCAAGAAGCCCGGCATATCCCGACGACCTAATCGGGCTGGCGTGTAGCGCTAAGACTAAGGCCGGGACGCCCTGCAAGCTCATATCGATCTACGCGAACGGGCGCTGCAAGTGGCATGGTGGCTGCTCGACTGGCCCGAAGACTGACGCAGGGAAAGAGCAGGCACGTATCAATGGGCGACTTGGCGGCAGGCCGAAGAAACCGGAGTCTTAGTGGCTGAAAAATGCTTAGTTTCGGCGATGCTCATCGTCAGCGTAGAACCCGGGGTTGTGAGATATGCGGAAACTTCACATTACGTGCTCTTGCTGCCGGCTGATGTGCGCTAAGCGCCTCATTCCAATTTCGCTGCAGCCAACTATTCGCGATGATGCATTGCAAAACCTTTGACTTCTAGAAAGGTGACCATGAAACCCCGCCCGTCCTCCCATCGCCCGGCGATTCGAACGGTCGTCGCGGAACCCGGCGGCACGTCAACGTTGGCGAAGTATCTTTCAGAGTGCGCCGGAGATGTCGTCTTTCCCATGTATACGTCCACGTATTGCTGAGTGTCACTCACGGTGATTTCTACTTCCGTCGCCCGCCAGTCGTTGGATGTGTTCACGATCGTGGCACGAAGGGAACCGTCATTCTGCATCAATATCTTCTCGACAGAGACGCCCGATTGCGCCGGAATGATGACTGCTGATGCGGTGCCATCCAGTGGTTCCAGCGTGTTGGAAGCACCGGTTTGCGCTTTCGGAACTAGGTCAGCGAACGGACCAAATGCCTGTTTTGACGCATGCTGTGCGTCGAACTGTTCTGCCTTCAACTCCTGCTTTAGAGCCTGCTTGTTTAATGTGGTGAGCACAAGCATACCCATTAGCAGGAAAACGCTTGCCGACGCGCCCAGCAAGAAGCGAAAAGCGCCTACGCTGGACTGTGTGACCGACGATCCAACTCTATCGTCCCAAGGGGAGCTGCCAGTCTTCTTCAGGGTCTTGTACCCTCGCCACCAGAAAAAAGCAGGCGCTGCGGGAAAAGCGAGATAGCACCCGTTACCGCTGGCCCATGCCCAGAAAGCCCGCTGAAAGGCGCCCCCTATGTTCAAGAGTCCGCCTTCTTTGGCGCCGACGCGAAGGCCAAACGTGATCTTGCCTATCGTGGTGCCGAACATGGAAAGGACGACGGCCTCATATCCGAGCAAGGCCACTCCAAAAACCAAGAAACCCGACCAGGCCCACGCCAAGGCGCCAATCTTCCAGGCTGGCAGCGATATAGCCATAGCCACACCGGCACCGAGAACGAACACCGTGATGACGCCCAGATCGATAATTCTGGCGAAGAATCTGGCCCAAGGGCTGGCTTCGGGAAGATGCCCGGCATTGCCAGATGGTTCAGCTTGCCACTTTGGCGGGATAGGTCCGGCGGTATCCCTCTTGCGCTCAGAAGCTTTTCCGCTGGCGCCGGTCGCGGCCTGTCGATTGGCCATAGCGTGCGCCCGTGAAGCAACCGTCTGCGCCACTCGCTCGGGACAGCCATCGGCAACAAGCGCCCGATAGATGCTGATCGGATCGTCACCGCGCAAGGCCATGTTGAAAGCCAAGTCGAGGACTGTCGCCAAGAATGTCGAGAAGGCTTCGTCGGCAGTGAATCCGTTGCGCCCTTCGTCAGCAGCCGCCCTTCCGTCGATCGCGGCTTCGTCATAGGTCTGGCGCTTGACGGGATCGGAAAGAACACTGTAGGCGTGGCCAATTTCTTTGAAGCGTAGCTCCGCTTCAGCCCGGTTGTCAGGATTCCTGTCCGGGTGCCACTTCATCGCTTGCCGACGGTAAGCCTTCTTAATATCCTCCGCTGAAGCCGTCCGACTGACGCCAAGAATATCGTAGTGGATTTTCATTCTGACTTACCGAGTGAATTGGACCGGTCTTGAAGGAAGGATGCGGGACTGAGCGCTGCTGCCGACAGTGTAGGTGCCTGTATCAAGAGGAGTCAATCCGAGACGGGATAAAGAAAGGATGTCGCCTTGTAGGCGAACGGGAAAGCCGCATGGCACGTCTTCAGTCTAAGTGCTCGATGCGTAAGCCGGGGAACATGCTTGCCAACGAGCTTACCAGCGTAATCGCGGTTGCCAACCTGAAAATGTTGCGCATAAATGCGATTCGATTACACAACATTTGTCATATTTTGGCGCATCATTGCCGGCAAAGTGGCCAGTCCTCTGGGCGCAGATATTGCCCCTGAGAACAGATCGATAACAGAACAGCGGCAGGCCAAATACGCCAATAAGGGGCGTCTGCAGCCGCTGATAGCAGCAAGAAAGCAGCAGCGAAGGTAGTCTTCCGCAGTACCTGCTAGCAGATAGAAAACAGGCGACGCGCGCCAACTCTCACCGGGGACGCTGCCATCAGGGATGCTTGCCAAAGCGCTTGACAACAGGGGCGCGCAACAACGCTGGCCGGGCGATAGTGCTCTGTAAAAGTCGAGCGCGATGCGCCCCCGAGATTCTGCATGCTGTGTTCAACCTGGGGCTATTTCGCGGCGAGGTTTGGAGAGGCCGCAATCGAGCTGATGCTTTCCACAGGCGAGGTTTACAGCAAGGTTTCCAGGCAGGCCCTGGCGGTCGGCGCACACGCTTGTGGAGGGTATGAGAAGGCACGAACTGGTTACGTTACCAGATAGGGCTGGGGAAGGCAGAGCTTCTGATGGTGCTTGCCAAAGCAGAGCTTGCCGACGAGCTTACCAGCCAGGCCGTGACCATCAGCCCACACGCGTGGAGGTAGTTGGCAGGCACTAACTGGTAATATTACCACCCCAAGAAGATGACAAACGCAAAAGCAGGGAATGGCTCGACGCCAGCAGGCGGCGGTCGCTATCACCGTGCAAGGAGGACGTCGACATATGGCAGAAATCGGTGTACGGACGAAGATGGCTGAACGCCCATCATCCGGATGCCATTCGAGACGCGCTTTCATCGTGCGCCCGGAGTGCTTTGAACGGGCCTTGGAGGTTTAAGGATGACAACTTCGGATTTGTACGCAGTGCTTGGCATTCTGCCAGACGCGGAGGACGTTGTAATTATTGCCGCTTATCGCGCCTTGGCGCAGCGGTATCACCCGGATAAATGGAAGGGCGATCCAGTCGTAGCGCACGACAGGATGGCGCT